>ENA-ORSS01001721-ORSS01001721.1-human-gut-metagenome-genome-assembly--contig:-NODE-1721-length-21593-cov-7.204801_pt1 | contig 21593 bp, 10 predicted proteins | sample MGYA00241899_ERZ509162 | MGnify/ENA primary metagenome ERZ509162 (study PRJEB26280, sample SAMEA2338641) | human gut metagenome | biome: human gut; feature: human-associated habitat; material: faeces... | reverse complement strand
AACCCGCGACCTCTGCCTTGGCAAGGCAGCGCTCTATCAACTGAGCTATTCCCGCGTAGACTATTTAATATATATGCTAATTCTATAAAAATAGAACAATTAATATAATAACAAATATAAACTTAAAAGTCAATATGGTAAATACAAAATTTTGATATCTTAATTGATATACACATATAGAACAGTTAGTATGTTATTTATTAATATTTGATATAATCGCTGTTTTCCTAGTGAAAAAGCTCCAAACTATTGAAAATGTTACAAAAATGTAATATAATTGTAATATAAGTGAAATATTTATAAGTACAATATATAAAATAAAGGTCCGTAGCAGTGTAAAAGAAGGCAAAGAAATATTTGGAAGAACTGTTAAAAGCTGTTATTGACTTAATTAACAAATGAAAGTAAAATAAAGATAATATAAAAGGTAAAAAAGATGGAGGATAATATGAAATTAAGAAAGGTAAGTTTAATATTAGTAATCACAATTGCAATGTTAATGATTGCAAGTATTTTTAGTGCTTCATATGCTGCAACAGGTAGTAAGTATCTTAAACTTAAACAATTACGTGCTTCAGGTTATGGATATAAAGCACTAGAAAAAAATGTATGGAAAATTGTTGAAACAGATTCTAATGGAATAGGCGATACATATAAAACTATATATTGTTTAAAGGGAGGACCTGGATTTAATGGTGCTTTTAGTGGAGCAAACGACACTTCACCAGTAAGGCACTATACACAATATTTTGATATGAAAAATCCAAGTTCAATTACATCTGACTATACAGATGCAATTCCAGCTATAAATAGCACAACATATAAATCATTAGTATGGTTATTAGATAATGTATATGTAGCTCCTCTAACGGTAAGCGATGCAGAACAAGCTACAGAGTATAGAGAAGAATTACTAAAATTAGCAGGAATATCTGGTAGCAGTATTACAGATGATGATATTGACGTTGTACAACAATTAGCAGTTTGGTATTTTACAAACAATGCTGAAAACGATCCTTACAAAGTTTCTGAAAATAATGGTACTTACAATTTTGAATTATGGGTAAATGCAATAGAGGGTCAAAATTCATCATATAATCCGCTTTCTGATGAACAAGGAGAAGGAGCAGTAGATGGTTCTGATAGATCAGAAGATTGTAAATTGTTATTTAAGTATTTAGTTGATACAGCTAAATCAAAAGGAGAAGATTCTTCATATAAAATAAGTAATCTAGAAGCAACTAAACCTTATCAACTAGATAAGACTTTGAAAGTTGATCATAAAACAGTTGGAAATAATTATGTTATCGGACCATTTAAAATAAATAAAATTAGTGATACAGCAGGTACTCTTACAGCAAAATTCTATAATGGAAATACTGAAATAATGAATCCAACAATGCAGGATGTAAATGGAAAAACAATTGCTACAATAGAAGATACAGTCGGAAAGGAATTTTATATTAGTATTCCAACATCTATTGATATAGAAAACATTAAATTAGAAATATCTGGTTCATATTTTAATACCTCAATTAATTATTGGGCAGTGTTAAAAAGTAACCAAAACGACGATCAACCAGTAGCAGAAGTTGAAAGAACTAGAAAAATATACAATGAAGATATTACATATACACCAGCTCCAAAACAATTCGACTTAGCATTAAGAAAATTCATAACATCAATTAATGGAAAAGCACCAACAGTAAGCAGAGAACCAAAAGTAGATTTAACAACATTAAAAAATGGAACATTTAACAGAAATGGCAAAAAAGAATATACAGCAACATATACACATCCAAAAACAGCATTAGAAGTAAAAAAAGGAGATAAAGTTATATACACAATAAGAGTATATAACGAAGGAGAAGTAGATGCATATGTAAAAGAAGTAACAGACTACTTACCAAAAGGATTAAAATTAGCAGAAAACAGTACAATAAACACAAATAATGGATGGACAAATCCATCAAGTGATGGAAAAACAATAGTAACAAGTAAATTAGGTAAAACATTATTAAAAGCATTTGACGGAACAAACCTAAAATACTTAGATGTTCAGATAGAGTGTGAAGTTACAGCAAAAGGAACAACAACACAAAGCTTAAAGAACATAGCAGAAATAACAGCACATAGTGATAGTAAAGATAAGACTACTGTAACAGATAGAGATTCAACACCTAATGATGTAAACAGAAATACATATGGAACAACAAGCCAAGAAGATGATGATGACTATGAGCAATTAATAGTACCTGGCAAACAATTTGACTTAGCATTAAGAAAATTCATAACATCAATTAATGGAAAAGAACCAACAGTAAGCAGAGAACCAAAAGTAGATTTAACAACATTAAAAAATGGAACATTTAACAGAAATGGTAAAAAAGAATATACAGCAACATATACACATTCAAAGAATGCATTAGAAGTAAAAACAGGAGATAAGGTTATATATACAATAAGAGTATATAACGAAGGCGAAGCAGATGCATATGTAAAAGAAGTAACAGACTACTTACCAGATGGATTAAAATTAGCAGAAAACAGTACAATAAACACAGAAAATGGATGGACAAATCCATCAAAGGATAATAAAACAATAGTAACAAATAAATTAGGTAAAACCTTATTAAAAGCATTTGATGGAACAACTCTAGAATACTTAGATGTTCAAATAGAGTGTGAAGTTATAGCAAGAGGAACATCAACTAAGAGCTTGAAAAATATAGCAGAAATAACAGCACATAGTGATAGTGAAAATGATACTACTGTAACAGATAGAGATTCAACACCTAATGATGTAAATAGAAATACATATGGAACAATAAGCCAAGAAGATGACGATGACTATGAGCAACTAATAATTGTTGAAAAGAAATTTGATTTAGCATTAAGAAAATTCATTACAGCAGTTGGAAAGAAAGAATTAGTAGACGGAAATGGAAAATATATAAGAGAACCAAAAGTAGATGTAACACCATTACTAAATAATGAAACAACAGCAATATACGAGCACAGCAAAACAGCAGTGAGCGTAGATGTAGGAGACGAAGTAACATATACTTTAAGAGTATATAATGAAGGTGAAACAGATGGATATGCTGATGAAATAACAGACTACTTACCAGAGTGGTTAGAATTTGTAAATGATGAATTTAATGCTCAATATGGTTGGAAAGTATCTGAAGATGGAAGAAAAGTAAGTACAACAATTACATCTAAGACTACAGATTACTCTGCAAGTAGAGATACAATATATGCAAATAGAACACAAGAACAAGACAAAGTTTTATTAAAAGCATTTGATAAAACTAAAAAAGAGCTAGACTATATAGATGTAAAAATTAAATGTAAAGTAAAAGATACAGGTATAGCAAAGAAAATAACAAACATTGCAGAAATTACAAAAGCATCTGATGATAGAGGAAATACAGCAACAGACATAGATTCAAAAACAAATAATATAACATTACCAAAAGATGATGTTTTACCAAACTATAAAGATGATGAAATCGAAAGTGGAGAAAAATATATACCAGGTCAAGAAGACGATGACGATTTTGAAAAAGTAATAGTACAAAAATTTGACCTAAGCTTAAGAAAATTCATTACAGCTGTAAATAGTACAAAAATAACTGAAAGAGTTCCTGTATTCTCTATGGATAGCGAAAAGAAATTTACTTATACACATCCAAAGACACCAGTTGAAGTTGTAAATGGAGATGTAATTGTATATACATTAAGAGTATATAATGAAGGAAATCAAGCAGGATATGCCGATGAAGTAAAAGATAATTTACCAGAAGGATTAGTTTATTTACCTGAAAATGAGATAAATAAAGAATATAGATGGAAATTATATAAAGAAGATGGAACTGAAACAACAGAAGTTTCTGAAGCTAAAACTGTAAGAACAGATTATTTATCAAGAGATCAAGAAATCCAAACAAAAAGAAATAACTTACTTAAAGCATTTAATACTGAAACAATGACACAACCAGATTATAGAGATGTGAAAATTGCATTTAAAGTAATAGAACCAAATACATCTGATAGAATAATAATCAATACAGCTGAAATATCTAAAGATAGTGATGATAAGGGAAATTCTGTAGAAGATATTGATTCAACTCCAGATAATGATAAAGAAGATGAAGATGATATCGATATAGAGAAAGTAAAAGTAAAATACTTTGATCTTGCTTTAGAAAAAATTGTAAGTGAATATAGTATTAAACAAAATGGAAAAACAACTGTAACAAAAACTGGACATAAATTTGGAGTACAACCAGAACCACCAGTTAAAGTTGAGTTAGTAAATAGCATGGTAAAATCTGCAGTAATTAAGTTTAAATATCAAATAAAAGTAACGAACGAAGGTGAAATTGCAGGATATGCAGAAGAAGTAAAAGACTATATTCCAAGTGGATTAAAATTTGTAAAAGAAGATAATTCAAAGTGGACAATGCTAGAAGATGGAAATACTGTTACAACAGATCAATTGAAAGACAAATTACTACAACCAGGGGAAAGTGCAGTAGTAGAAATTACATTACAATGGATTAATGGACAAAACAATTTTGGTTTAAAACAAAACTGGGCTGAAATTAGTAAAGATAAAAATGATAGTGATTCACCAGATATAGACTCAGTTCCAAACAACAAAAAAGAGGGAGAAGATGATATTGATGATGCATCAGTATTACTATCTGTAAAAACAGGTTCAGCAGAAAATTACATTGTAATTACAGGAAGTATACTTGCAATAGTATCAGCTGGAATAGTTCTAATCAAGAAATTTGTTATCTAATAGTATAATATAAAAAGGGGAAATCCAAAATAAATTGGATTTCTTCTTTATTTATATAATATAAAAATTTGGTGAAAAATTGTATTATTAAAAAAATATAAGTAAGATTTTATTTACATTAAAAAAAGCTTATGTTATAATTTCAAATATAATGAGGTGAAATGGATGAATCAAATTTTAATGGTCGAAAATCAAAAAAAGAAAAGAAACAGATCAAGTTCAGGACCAGTTGAAATAGAAAAAATTGTAAGATTTTTTGCAATTGCACTAATTGTTTTTGGAATATTTTTTATAGGACATGGTTCATATGCTATATATAAAGATTCTAAAGGTAGAAATGTAAAAAACATGCCAACTGTTAGTATATCAAGGGTAAATGATTCTATTGTTATAAAAGCAGAAGGTGTTAATAAGATAGAAAATTTAAGATACAAATGGAATGAAGGAGAAGAAACTGTTGTTTCAGTAAACGACACATATATAGAAGAAACAGCCTTTTTACCTGTTGAAGATAGTACCTTAGTTGTAATTGTAGAAGAGAGCAGTGGAAGAATAATTAGATATACAAAGCAGTTTAAAATAGAAGGTGTTGATATAATACAACCAACAATACAAATAACAGAAGAAGATACAAAAGGTAATATTAGAATAACAGCTACAGATGAGACAGCAATTTCATATATTACTTATAAAGTAAATGATGAAGATGAAATTAGAATTGACAAATCAGAAATAGAAAATAAAACAATAAATTATGTTCTAAAATTACAAAAAGGTAGCAATATGGTTAGAATTACTGCAGTAGATCAGGCTGGAAATATTGAAAAGGTTGAAAAGAAAATTATTGTTAGCGGAAGTACAACAATAGAACCTAAAATACAAAATGGACAAATAATAATAGACATTAAAGATCCAGATGGAATTAAAGATATTGTAATTAATCTAAATGGAGTAGTATATCAAGCTAAAGACGTTAACCAAAAATCAGTAAGAATACCTTTAAAACCAGTAACTGGAGTAAATACTTTAAAAGTTACAGTTACAAATGTAAACTCATTAGTTTCAGAAGGGACAACAGAAATAAATTATGCACAGTAAAATACTTTTATACTTTGCCATCTATTCTTTCTTAGGATGGTGCGTAGAATCAATTTATAAATCAATTTTAGATAAAAAGTTGGTTAATAGTGGCTTTTTGTATGGACCATTTTGCCCAATTTATGCATTTGGTGCAATTATAATGGCATTGATATTAACCAAATTACCTAATAATGTATTTATAATATTTATATCAAGTACAATATTATTAACTGTTTGGGAATATATTGTAGGAGTCCTTTTAGAAAAGATATTTAAAACAAAATATTGGGATTATTCACATCTAAAATTTAATATAAACGGAAGAGTATGTTTAAAAAATTCTATATATTGGGGACTATTAGGGGTTGCATTTACATTTGTAATCCACCCATTTATTAAACAATATGTGGATATGATTCCAGAAAAAACATTAACGTATGTAAATATTGTAGTATATACAGTGTTAATAACAGACGTAGTTATAAGTGTTACAAGAATATTATTCATAGATAAAAAAATACAACAGATACATGAAATAGGCGACAAAATAAAAGAAAAAATAAACGAATTAAAACAACAAGATATAATGGGAAAAGTATCTAATGAAAGTATAACATTAGCAATAACGCAATTAAAAAAGCAACAAGCTGTGTTAAAAATAAAATTATACAAGCTAATTATTAGACTAAAGAGAGCTTTTCCAACAATGCAATCAGAGACTATTAGTAAGTTTATTAATCAAAAAATAGATTTAGCAAACATAAGAAAAAAATTAAGGAGTAAATAAGGGGGAAAAAATGGCTCAATATATTTATGTAATAGATAATGAAGAAGCCTTAAAAGAATCATTAGATAAAATGTTTAAGGATGAAAACGAGTATAAGTTTAAGAAGGTTGATTCAAAGAGAATTGATGTAGCCTTAAAAAATATACCATCATTAATTATAATTAATGAGGATACATTAGATGAAGATATTATTGAAGTATGTAAAAGAATAAGATCAAATGAAGATAATAGTATTACACCAATTATTGTTATTTCATCTAATAAAGAAAAGAGTCATAGAATAGAAATATTAAAAGAATGTGTAGAACATTATATAAAAGCTCCTATAGATGAAGAATATTTATATTACACAGTAAAGAATTTAATAAGATTACTATATATTAATAGAAGAGTAAGTCCATTAACTGGATTACCTGGAAATGTACAGATACAAGCAGAAATGAAAAAAAGACTTTTAAACAAAGAAGAATTTGCAATGCTATATTTAGATTTAGACAATTTTAAAGCATTTAATGATGTATATGGATTTTTAAATGGTGATGAAATCATAAAATTTACAGCTAAAACAATTGTAAAAAATGTAGATGAATTAACAAAGGAAGATAGTTTTGTTGGGCATATAGGCGGAGATGATTTTGTTGCAATTGTTTCAGCAAACGAGGATTATGAAAATATATGCCAAAATATTATAGCTGAATTTGATAAAGGAGTTGTTAAATTCTTTAACGATGAAGATATAGAAAGAGGATACTTAGAAGTACCAAACAGAAAAGGTGTAATAGAAGAATTTGCATTAACCTCAATTTCAATTGGTGTAGTTGTTGCAGATAAAGGAAGATTCCATAATGTCTTGGAGATAGGTGAAGTAGGAGCACAGGTAAAACATTTAGCGAAAACAACTGTGGGAAGTGCATATTCAATAGATAGAAGAAAAAGTTAAAAATTAAGAGGGAGCTTTATAGCACCCTCTTAATTTCTTCATATCTCTTTACTTTTTGAGTCGTTGTTTTTATCATAGGTTCATCAGTGATAAATAGGTTCTTTATATGTTTGTAATTAGCAAGAGTAGAATTGATTTGTTTAATATCTTTCCAAATATAATCTTTAAACTCTTTCTCACTTAAATTAGGTAATTTTTCCATCATATATTCTTTGTTATATACAATTTTAACAGATAGCACTAAGTCGTCATCTTTAGGCATACCAAATACCATAGATTCCATAACATATGGTAAGCCATTAATTAATTGCTCTAATTCTTCTGGGTAAATATTTTTTCCATTTTTTAATACTATAACATTTTTCTTTCTACCAGTAATAAATAAAAAATTATCTTTATCAAAATAACCTAAATCTCCAGTATAGAACCAGTTGTTTTTTAATATTTTTTCAGTCTCTTCAGGCATTTCATAATATCCGAGCATAACATTTGGACCTTTTACTACGATTTCACCTATGCCCTTCTCATTAGGATGGTCAATTACAATATCTACCTCAGGTAATGGAACCCCAACAGATCCATATTTAATGCTCTTTTCATTCTCTGCTGCCAAAACCGGAGATGTCTCGGTTAATCCATATCCTTGTATTGTAAGAATCCCGAAATCATGAAAACCTCTTGCTACATTTTTATCTATAGCAGAAGCACCACTTATGACAAAACGTAATCCTCCACCAAGATTATCTAGAATTTCTTTGAATAATTTTCTTCTAATATCAATTTTAAATTTCAATAAGAAACGACTAAGCAATATAGCAAACTTTATCAATTTTGTTTTTCCTTGTCTATCTATTTGTGCATAAATCTTTTTATACATTGCTTCTAGCAAAAGAGGAACACATACAAAAACAGTAACATGGTATTCTTTAAGATTTTCTTGTATATGTCTTAATCCATCACAAAATACATTTGTAACTCCATGAGATAGAAATAAAAGCAAACCTGTTGATCCAAATGTATGATGGAGTGGTAGGAAAGCCATATTAATGTCAGTACTTAATATTTTTTCGCACATATCCATGTTATATATGTTCGATGTGATATTATAATTTGATAACATTACTGCTTTAGCCATTGATGTTGTACCAGAGGTGAATATAATTGTAGCTAACTCTTTTGGAATAATTATATGATTTTCAAATCTACAATCGCCATTTAAAACTAATTTTTTTCCTGTCTCTAATAAATCATGCACAGATTTAAATTTGCCATAAGAAGTATCATAAATATCAGAAGTATCTGGGTTCATACAAACAAAGTGCCTAATTTGACTGTTGTTAGAAGAGATCTGTTTCATAACTTCCATATATTCTTTTTCAAAAATAACAGCTTCCGCATGACTTCTTGCGAGAAGGGATTCAATTTCTTGATCTGGTAATCCTTTATCTAAAGGAACTGCGACACCTACTCCGTTTAAAATTGAAACATAAGATAATGCCCATTCATATCTATTTTTTCCTATTATTGCAATATTTCTTCCTTCCAACCCAAGGTCTATTAAAGAAGTTCCAAGATATTTTAGGTCATCTCCGAATTCTTTGTAAGATATGTTGGTATAAGTCACATTTTTACCAATTCTGTTTTTTATAATAAATGCAGTATTGTCAGGATACATAGCTATAGCATTATTAATATAATCACGAATTGTATCTTGCTTTTGTGCATCATATAATTTTCCAAATGCTTTCATAATTCCTCCATAAAAATAATATTCATTTTATTAGTGTAGCATAGATAAAACACATTATCAATTCACCTGAACATATAGTCAAAATAAAAATTGTATAATTTAGCTGAAAAAAATCAAAAAATTAAAGTAAAAAATAGTAAATCAAATCAGGAAACTATTAAGTTCTAAAAAAACGAAAACTCTCATAAGATAATACAAATTATCTATAGGGAGTTTTTTTATGATTATATTAAATAGAAAAAGATTAATTGCAATGTTAAGCATGATATGTGTTGCAGTTTTCGTATTTAACTTTCAAATAGCGAAAAAAGAAGAAACTGTATCGACAGTTGCATTACCGGTTAGTAACAAGGTAGTAGTAATAGATGCAGGGCATGGTGTACCAGATGAACGGTGCACAAAGTAGCAATGGAACTACCGAAGCGCAAATAAATTTAAAGATCGCATTAAAATTACAAAATTTATTAGAGCAAAGTGGAGCAACGGTTATCTTAACTCGTAGCGATGAAAACGCGATTTACGATATAGATAAAACAACATTAAGAGAAAAGAAAATATCTGACATTCACAATAGAGTAAAAATCGGAAACGAATCATCAGCAGACATTTTTGTATCAATTCATTTGAATAAAATACCACAACAACAATATTATGGATGGCAAACATTTTATAAGGAAAATGCTGAAAAAAGTATGAAACTTGCCAAGAGTATACAAACTAACTTAAATGATGCAATACAAAAAGAAAACAAACGTGTCTCAATGAAACTAAACACAGTATATATAATGAAACATGTAGAAATTCCAATCACAATAGTAGAATGTGGATTTTTATCAAATCCAGAAGAAGAAAAACAATTATTAGAAGATGACTATCAAAACAAACTTGCGTGGGGAATTTACAACGGAATTATAGACTACTTTTATGAAAATTAATTATATGGGTTATAACCGATAAGAATAAACTTTTTTGAAGAGCTGCGCAGTTTGAAGGATGGAACATCCGACAGAAAAAATGAAAAAAAGCATAAACGATAAGAATAAACTTTTTTGAAGATATGCGCAGTTTGAAGGATGGAACATCCGACAGCAAAGATCGAAAAAAAGTTTATTCTTATCGTCATCTTATTTTTATTCTCAAACTCAAAAAAATGCATAAAATTCTACTATTTGGAGAAAATAGGTAAAAACTATTTTAACAAGGAGTGGAATTTTTTTGAAACAATATAGAGTATTAAATATAACAGGAGTAGTACTAGAAGAATACCAGTTAGAAAAGTATTTAGAACAACTTGCTTCTGATCAAATATTGAAAGAAAATTCAGACAAAAACACATATCCAATTTACAGAATGAAAGAAAACTTTGAAATAATTAGTGAAGTATATCATTTGCTAAATGAACATATTAAATTACAAATTCCAATACATCCTGCCGGAGAGTGGATATTAGACAACTATTATATTATAGAAGAAACTGTAAAATGGATAGAAAAAGAATTAACACTAAAAAAATATACAGATTTTTTAGGCGTAGCAAATGGTGCACATAGAGGATTTGCAAGAGTATATGTTTTAGCAACGGAAATTGTAGCATATACAGATTCAAAAATTAGTGCAAAAAATATAAAAGATCTATTAAAAGCATATCAACAGAAAAAGACATTGAGCATGGACGAAATATGGAATATGGGAATGTTTCTTCAAATTGCAATAATAGAAAATATACGTGGAATTTGTGAGAGAATTTATTCTGCACAAGTGCAAAAGTATAAAGTAGAAAATATTATAGAGAGATTAGTAGAAAATAAAGCAAAAGAGGAATTACAATTTAAAAACATAAGTGCATATAGATCAAAAGTAAATGAATATGGTGAGATGAAATATCCATTTATCGAATATATGTCGTATAAATTAAAAAGATTTGGAAAAAAAGCATATCCATTTTTAAATATATTAGAAGAGCAAGTTGATAAAATGGGAACGGACATATCTGACGTAATAAAAAAAGAACATTTTGATATTGCAGTAAAAAAAGTATCAATAGGAAATTGTATTACGAGTATAAAGGTACTTCAAAGGATTAACTTTATAGATATATTTGAACAAATAAACGAAGTTGATGATATATTAAAAAAAGATCCAATAGGAATCTATGAAAAGATGGATTACAAAACAAAGATTGAATATAGAAATACAATTAAGCAGATTTCTAGAAAAACCAAAATATCAGAGATTTATATTGCTAAAAAATGTTTAGAATTAGCTGAAAATAGTACTAAAGGAGAGACACAAGACAACTTAACAACAGAGGAAAGACAAAGAATAAATATAAAATCACATATAGGTTATTATTTAATAGATGATGGAAAAAATAAATTATTAGAGGAATTACAAAATAAAAAAATAAAAAAAGTAAGTGGTAACCAAAAAATAAGACTATATATATTAACTAAAACAATACTTGCATTTATTATATCTATATTGATTGGTAGTTATTTGTACCATCAAACAGGAAAAATCATAATAGCAATTATTAGTGCAATTTTAATTTATATACCTACTGAAATTATAATAATACAAATAATTCAATATATTTTCGGAAGAGTTATAAAACCTAAGTTAATTCCCAAAATGGATTTCCAAAATGGAGTTCCAGAAGAATTTGCTACCTTTGTGGTAATACCAACAATATTGAGTAATAAAGAAAAAGTAGAAGAAATCTTAAAAAAACTAGAAGTGTACAATTTAGCAAATCAAAGTGATAATTTATATTTTGCTTTATTAGGAGATTGTACATCAAGTGATAGAGAAACTGAAGAATTTGATCAAGAAATAGAAGAAACAGGGAAACAAATAGTTAAAGCTCTAAATGAAAAATATCCTAACACAAAATTTCCCAAATTTAGTTTTATTTATAGAAAAAGGATTTGGAATGAAAAAGAGAGATGTTACCTAGGTTGGGAAAGAAAAAGGGGTTTATTAAATCAATTTAATGAGTATATATTAGGCAATTCACAAAATCAATTTAAAGTAAATACAATAGAGGAAAAAAAGGCAGATGAAATTAAGGTTCCTGAAATAAAATATATTATTACTCTAGATTCTGACACAGAGCTAGTGTTAAATACAGGGTTAGAACTTATAGGAGCGATGTCACATATTCTAAATCAACCTATTTTAAATAATGATAAAACTAAAGTTATTCATGGATATGGAATTATGCAACCTCGTGTTGGAATTAATTTAAGAGCTGTAGGAAAAACGAAATTCACAAAGATTTATGCAGGATTAGGAGGTACTGATTCATATACCAATGCTATTTCTGATTTTTATCAAGATAATTTTGGAGAAGGAATTTTTACGGGAAAAGGAATATATGATCTGCAAGTATTCTCAGATGTACTTAAGAATCAAATACCTGAGAATACAGTATTAAGTCATGATTTGCTAGAAGGAAATTATTTAAGGTGTGCTCTTGCATCTGATGTAATTTTATTAGATGGTTATCCTACTTCATATAATAGTTTTAAAACAAGAATTCATAGGTGGACAAGAGGAGACATTCAAATTCTTAGATGGTTGAAATCAAAAATAAAGAATAATCAAAATCAGTCACAAAAAAATCCACTTAATACTATTTCAAAATACAAAATTTTAGATAACTTAGTTAGAAGCATATTTGAGCCAATTATATTAATTGCTTTTATATTTATTTTATTTATGGATGCTTTTTATAAAATAAATATTTGGCCGATGGTTGCTATTTTATTTATCTCATTACTTTCACCAATGATAATACAGATAGTAAATAGAGTAATATCAAAGCAAAATGGAGAAGTATCTCAAAGAACATTTGAAAAACAAATAGATGGAATAAAGGGAAGTGTAATAAGAGGGATTTTAGAGATAGCAACTTTACCAGATAAAGCTTATACTTTATTAGATGCAATAGTTAAAACATTTTATAGAATTAATATAAGCAAAATACATTTGTTAGAGTGGACAACCGCAGAAGAGGCAGAGAAAAAGGCTAAAAACAGTATAAAAGACTACTATATGAATATGCTTCCAAATGTCATATTAGGAATTGTAGGAATATTATTTTTGAATTTCTATAAAGAAGGTACTGTTACTATATTATTATTTCTATTATCTATCTTATGGCTTATAGCACCTTTAGTTATGTACTATATAAGTAAACCAGAAAAAAATAAAAATGCAATTGAAAAAATAGATGAACAAGAAAAAGAATATATACTTGATATAGGAAAGAAAACTTGGCAATTTTTTAAAGATAATATAAATGAGAAAGGCAACTTCTTGCCACCAGATAATTATCAAGAAGACAGAAAGCCAAAGATCGTATATAGAACATCTCCTACCAATATAGGTTTAGGATTACTAGCTGTTGTTTCTAGTTATGACCTAGGGTATGAAAATTTACAAGACACATTAAACCTATTACAAAAAATGTTAGATTCTATTTTAGAATTATCAAAATGGAATGGACATTTATATAACTGGTATAATATAGAAACTCTAGAACCATTAATACCAAAATATGTATCTACGGTAGATAGTGGAAATTTTGTGGGCTATTTATATGTATTAAAACAATTTTTAGAAGAAAATAAATCTGAAGATGTAGATAAAATAAGCATAATGATCCAAATTATAGATCAATTAATTAAAAATACAAAATTCCAATATCTATATAGTGAAGAAAACAAGATATTCTCTATAGGATATAATGTAGAGGAAAATCAGCTAACAGACTCATATTATGATTTGTTAGCGTCAGAGGCAAGGCAAGCTAGTTTAGTTGCTATAGCTAAAAAAGATATTTCAGTAAAGCACTGGTATAACTTAAGTAGAAGTTTGACTATATTAAACAAATATAAAGGATTAATTTCATGGTCAGGTACAGCTTTTGAATATCTAATGCCAAATATAAATATTCCACAAGAACCGGGAAGTTTGCTAGATGAATCTGTAAAGTTTGCAATAATGAGTCAGATTGAATATGCAAAAAAATTAAATATACCTTGGGGAATATCAGAGGCAGCATTTAATTTAAGAGATTTAAGTAATAATTATCAATATAAAGCATTTGGAATACCATGGCTTGGAATAAAAAGAGGATTAGCAGATGAAATGGTTGTTTCTTCCTATGGCGGAATATTAGCAATTTCAGAAAGACCAAAAGAAGTAATATCAAACTTAAAAAGATTAGAGATGCAAGGTATGTATGATAAATATGGATTTTATGAATCTATAGATTATACGCCAAATAGATTAAAAAGAGGAGAACAATATGAGGTTGTAAAAACATACATGGCACATCATCAAGGCTTAATTTTACTATCTATTAATAATTTGTTTAACCAAAAAATCTTACAGAAAAGATTTATGGAAAACCCAGAGATTAATGCAATAGATATTTTATTACAAGAAAGAATGCCAGGTAATGTGATTATCACAAAAGAGAAAAAAGAAAAGGTAGAAAAGATAAAGAATATAGATTATGAGGTTTATTGCCAAAGAGAATATAACAAAATAGATAATAAATTAAGTCCTATCAATGTTATTTCAAATGATTATTATACAGTTGTAATGGACCAAAGAGGAAATGGTTATAGCAAATATAAAGACATTTTAATAAACAGATATAAACAAACTGATGATGAAGAACAAGGAGTATTCTTTTATTTAAAAAATATAAAAACAAAAAGAATATGGACTTCTTCACAATTAAAATATTTAGCAAATGCCGATAAATATATAGTATATTTTACCCCAGATAAAAATCAATATGTTAGACAAGATGGAAATATAGAAACAAATACAAAAGTATTTGTTATGCCAAATGAACCAGTTGAAATTAGAAATATTGAACTAAAAAACCATGGAAATACAGAGGAAACAATAGAAATAACTAGCATGTTAGAGCCAATTTTATCTACGAAAGAACAGGATTATGCACATAAGGTATTTAATAATCTTTTTTTGAGTTATGAGTTTTTGGAAGATTCGGGAACTATACTTGTAAAAAGAAATCATAGGAATAAAGGCGAAAAGAATATTTATTTAGCAGTAAATCTGTACACAAAAGATGAGACAATTGGAGATTTAGAGTATGAAATTGACAAGGAAAAATTTATTGGAAGAGGAAATATAAATTTACCAAAAGCAGTGGAAAGAGAATTACCTCTAAGCAAAAAGATTGGGTTAACAACTGATCCAATTGTTGCAATTAAAAGAACGGTGTGCATTATGCCTAAAAGTAGCTCAAAATTTCACCTGATAATGGCTGTTTCAGAGGATAGAAATGAAGCTATTGAACTAATAAAAAGTAATAAAAATGAAGAAAAAATCGCAAGGAACCTAGAATTAGCCAAAGCTAAAGTTGAAGCGGAAACAATGTATTTAGGAATGAAAGGAAATGAAATTTTAGTATATCAAAAAATGCTGGGATATTTAATTAATAAAAATCCATTAAAAATGTTGATGTTTAAAGCAAAAATTCCTGAAAATGCTGAAACCTCTGAACTTTGGAGATATGGAATTTCAGGAGATTTACCAATTTTATTAGTTAAAATAAAAGATGCAATTGATATTTACGTTGTAAAAGAAGTATTAAAGGCATATGAGTATTTTAGAGTTAAAAACATAAAAGTTGATGTTGTAATAATAAATGAAGAAAAGAAAACTTATGACAATTATGTAGCAGAGGAAATTCAAAATGCAATATTAGATAGAAATATAGCATATCTACAAAATATTGAAGGTGGAATATTTGTACTAAATAATTTAGCAAAAGAAGAAAGACGATTGTTGGAATATAGGGCAAATCTCTTAATCGATGCAAGTTTAGGTGATATAGATAGACAATTAAAAGACTATGAAGAAGAATATATAGAAAAAACTAAAGATATGAGACAAGAAGTAATTAATAAAGTTTACTCAAATGATGAGATATATAAATTAGAGTTGCCAATTCAAGATATGAAGTATTATAACGAATATGGTGGTTTTTCAAAAGATGGAAAAGAGTATTTTATAAAAGTAAATAAGAATGATAGACTACCAACTGTATGGTGTAATATTTTAGCAAATGAAAAATTTGGAACAGTATTAACTGAAAACATGGGAGGGTATACATGGTATAAAAATAGTAGATTAAATAGATTAACTGCATGGAATAACAATCCTGTTACAGATGTACCCTCAGAAATAATTTATATGAAAGATATGGAAACAGATAATTTTTGGTCGTTGGGACTAAATCCGGCACCTGATGATAACGACTATACCATAACATATGGTTTTGGATATGCAAAATATAATCATACAAGTAATGGTATAATTCAAAAATTAGATATATTTGTTCCAAGAAATGATTCTATTAAGGTTCAAATTTTGCATTTGGAAAATACACAAGCAAAGAAAAAAGAGTTGAAATTAATATACTATATAAAACCTGTTTTAAATGAAGATGAAATAAAATCAAGAGGCTTTTTAAAGATTCAATATAAGGAAAATGCCAATTTAGTAACATTAGAGAATACAGGCAAAAATACAAAAGACACAATTTTATATGTGTCATGTAGTGAAAAAATAAAATCGTATACAGGAGATAAAAATAGCTTTATTGGAAATGGAAATATTACAAAACCAGATGCAATAAATAGTATTGAATTAGATAGGCAGGATTCATTAGGAAAAGATCCTATAATAGGAATAGAATTACGTGTTAGTCTAGAAGCTTTTGAAAGAAAAGATATAGTTTTAGGATTAGGTGCAGAGTCAAGCTTAATAGAGTGTCAGGATAAAGCTTACCAATATACAAATATAAATAATGCAATAACAGAATACGAAAATGAAAAAAGATATTGGTCTGAATTATTAGATAGATTACAAGTAAAAACACCATTAGAATCGGTAAATATTATGCTAAATGGATGGACTATTTATCAGACTATATGTTCAAGACTTTTGGCACGAAGCGGATATTACCAGTCTGGTGGAGCATATGGATTTAGAGATCAATTACAAGATACACTTGCAATGAAGTATATTTGTCCAGAAATAATGAAAAAACAAATTATTAAAAATAGCAAACATCAATTTATAGAAGGAGACGTAGAACACTGGTGGCATGAGGAAACGAATAGGGGAATTCGTACGAGATTTTCAGATGACTTGTTATGGTTACCATATATTACAACAGAATATATTAATTTTACAGGAGATGAAAGTATACTAAATGAAGAAACTTATTATTTGAAAGGTGAAATACTTCCAGAAGGTATTGATGAAAGATATGATTTATATTTGCCTTCTACAACAAAAGAACCGATATATAATCACTGCATAAAAGCCATAGAAAAAGCAATAGTATTTGGAGAAAATGGTTTGCCAAAAATAGGATCGGGAGATTGGAATGACGGATTTAGTGAAGTAGGAAATAAAGGAAAAGGTGAAAGTGTATGGCTTGGATTCTTTATGTATGTGGTGCTAGATCGTATGATACCAATTTGTAATAAAAAAGGTGACACATATTTAGTAGAAAAATATGAGAATATAAAGACAAATTTAAAAAAAGCATTAAATACAATAGGTTGGGATGGTAGATGGTACAGGAGAGCCTTTACAGATAATGGAGAAACTTTAGGAAGTATACAAAATGAAGAATGTAGAATTGATAGTATAGCTCAAAGTTGGGCAACAATTTCAAATGCAGGGGATAATGATAAAAAATATATTTCTATGGAGAGTTTAGAAAATCATCTAGTAGATAAAGAAAATGGTATTATAAAACTGCTAGATCCACCTTTCGAAAAAAGTAAGCTGGAACCTGGCTATATAAAAGCATACTTGCCGGGAACAAGAGAAAACGGTGGACAATACACACATGAGTGTTGTTGTTAATACCATTTTTTTAAAAATATTGATACTCTTAAATACATAAACTATTCACTAAACAAAATACACAAAATAACAAATTTTGTTTAGCACAATAAACAAAATTATTGACAAAAGAAAATAATTACGATATAATAGAATAAAATAAAGTGAACAAAGAGGAGAAAATTATGATTATTCGTGAAAAATATTTATCTAAAATTAGACCATTCTATGACCAAGATTTGATAAAAGTCATAATGGGTGTTAGAAGATGTGGTAAGTCAGTTATATTATTACAAATAATAGATGAGTTAAAAGCAAGAGGAATACCAGAATCTCAAATAATATATATAAACTTTGAATATGAAGATTATTCTTTTATAAAAAATGATATGGATTTACACAATTACATTAAAGAAAAAATAGTAAGTAAAGATAAATATTATTTATTCTTTGATGAAATTCAAAATGTCGAACACTGGGAAAAAGCGATAAATTCATTTAAGGCATCTAAAAATGTATCAATATTCATTACTGGTTCTAATAGTGATTTACTATCTGGAGAACTTGCTACACATATAGCAGGAAGATATGTAAGTTTTAAAACTTATCCATTCACATTTAAAGAAGTATGTGAGCTTAAAAATATAACAGATAGAAAAGATATAGAAGAAGTATTTGATGACTATATGACTTGGGGAGGAATGCCACAAAGATTTATGATGACAGATGAAGTTCAGACAAGAACATATTTATCAGACATCTATAATTCTATATTAGTAAAAGACATTATAGCAAGATTTAATATAAAAGATTTAGATCTATTTAATAGAATAGTAGAATATATAGTTACAACACCATCTCAAAATTTTTCAGCAGAAAGTTTATCAAATTATTTTGCAAATAAAGATGATAGAGAAGTTTCAAAAATAACTCTATATAACTATTTAGAATATATGACAAAAGCTATGATGATAAATAAAGCTGATAGATATGATGTTAGAGGAAAAAGAATATTAAATGGAAAATACAAATATTATTTAACGGATTTAGGTTTCGGTCAAATAATGAATGTTGGAAAAAGACCACAACTAGGAGCATATTTAGAAAATATTGTATATAATGAATTACTATCTAGAGGATATGATGTTAAAGTCGGAAATTTAGAAAATGGAGAAATAGACTTTATAGCGACAAGATTTAAAGAAAAGATATATATTCAAGTAGCTTATATTTTAGCAGATGATTCTGTTATTGAAAGAGAATTTGGAGCATTTAAAAATATAGAGGATAACTACCCTAAATATGTTTTAACAATGGATAAATTTGATTTTTCACAAAATGGTATAATTCATAAAAATGTAATAGATTGGTTATTAGAAGAAAAATAAGAAATTAAATAATAATATAGTAATTTATGAAATAGTACGAAAAATATATTATATAGCCTTAAGACAAAATCTTAAGGTTTATTTTTTTGCCCTAAACTTATACTAAAAATTATTTTTAAAGCCTTAAAATTGAATTTGAGGCAAATAGAAACTAAAAGAAAGGAGCATTATATGAACAAACAAAAATTAAAAGGTTTATGGATATCAGCAGAAATTTTATTAAATGAAGAACTAACAGATAAAGAAAAACTAATACTTGCAATGATTTTATATTTAAGCGAAGAAACATCAAGTTGTTTTGCAAGTAATAAATATATAGCCAATATAGTAAATGTAACAGCAGATAGAGTGTCAAAAATAATAAGTTCTTTAAGAGACAAGAACTATATAAAAGTAAAATTAAAATATAAAACAGATAGTAAAGAAATACAAGAAAGACAAATTTTACCTATAGTCGAAAACATCAATAGGTGTAGTCAAAAACACCTAGAGGGTATAGATATAAATAACTATTCAGATAGTCAAAAGCAACCATACCCTATAGGTGATAATGATAAAGATATAATAAATAATATAAAAAATAAAAATAATTATAATAAAGAGGACACACATAAAAAGAAAAATATTCCATATAGAAGTGACAGGTATGGCGATGACTTCAATTGGGATAGCTTATATGCAAATTATAAAGAGATTAGTGCTACTTCAAATGTATAGCTAATCTCTTTTAATTTGCCTAAAAAACTATGAATAGTTTTTTAGCAATCCAAAATAAAAAAGTGAATTTTTATTTTGGATTGAATGGGGTGTGGGGTGATGCCCTGCCACACGAAACACTTTTTGAAGCAGTAAGCTAAAAAAGTGTTGTAGTGTGTTACAAGACAAATAAAAAAGAGCAGAATTTAAGAAATAAATGTGTCTTATTAGCTAGTAGCACAAGAGAGAAACTAGCTGAAGCAAAGGAGGTTAGAAATGAGTTATGCAATAATAAGAAACACAAAATACAAAAGAGAAAATCTAAAGGGAATATTTAGACACAACGAAAGAAGAAACAGAAATTATTCAAATAATAATATAGATAAAGAAAAATCATATTTAAATTATTCATTAAAAGAGCCACAATATAGTTATGAAAAAGAATTTGATAGAATAAGAGAAAAATCTAATTTGAAAGGTCAAATAAAAGTAGTTAATAATATAGCTTGTGAATATATAATAACATCAGATAAAGAATTTTTTAAAACAATAGGAGAAGAAGAAACAAAAAGATATTTTGAAACTGCATATAAATTTGTAAGTGAATATAAAAATTTAGGAGAACAATATATACTATCTGCAAAAGTGCATATGGATGAACAAAGTCCACATATGCACTTAATTTTTTTACCTGTTGTTCATACAAAAGATAAAAAAGGAAATGATATTGATAAACTAGCTTGTAGCGAATTTTGGAAAGCCAAAGATAGTTATAGACAACTTCAAAATGCTTTTTACGATTTTAGAAGAAATCATAAAACCAAAAAAAGAAGAAAGAGCAAAAGAATGGGATTTAGAAATATAAGAGCAAACAAATTTATTTGCTCTTATAACTACTATTTCATATGTTTTAATGCAAATTCACAAGCAGATACTACGAAACCATTAAAAGAATATTCTTTTTTATCCAATCCTTCATTAGCTTTGTCAACAATTTCGAGGATTTGAGAATTTATTTCAACAGGAAACCTAATACTTTTATAAATGTTGGCTTCAGTAGATTTTTTCATAACAAATTTATCCATAAATATAACCTCTTTTCATATTATTTTTAAATCTAAAGAAGAAATCAAATATTATTACTAATTGGATTTTTTATTGTATTGTTTATAATAGGGGGCATAGGTGAATTTATAAGACATAAATTCAATAAAAAGAAATAATACAAT
>ENA-ORSS01001705-ORSS01001705.1-human-gut-metagenome-genome-assembly--contig:-NODE-1705-length-21718-cov-12.164566_pt1 | contig 21718 bp, 18 predicted proteins | sample MGYA00241899_ERZ509162 | MGnify/ENA primary metagenome ERZ509162 (study PRJEB26280, sample SAMEA2338641) | human gut metagenome | biome: human gut; feature: human-associated habitat; material: faeces... | reverse complement strand
GCGCATGGGGCCACCTTATGCGGCCTTTGTTGTTATCATCGAATGTGGGATGTTGCTGATGGTTCCAATCGGCGGAATGTTTTTCCTCAAAGGCTCACTGGCGGCCAGCGCATTTTTGCTGTTCGTCTATGTAGGTTCCATGTATCTGACGGAAATCCGCCCCCTGCAAGAACTGGGGACTAATTTTGCTAATGTACTGAACGCTGTTACCAAGACCAAAGAAATCCTGGATATTCCGATTTATGAGGGTGGAACGGACTTCCCCCAAAATCACGATATTGAACTTCGCAATGTCCGATTTTCCTATGACGGCAAGACCGATGTACTGCAAGGTGTCAACCTCAAAATCAATGACGGGGAACGCGTGGCTCTTGTGGGACAGTCTGGTGCCGGCAAAAGCACTGTGATTGAACTGATCTCCCGCTTCTATGATGTGCAGGAGGGCGAAGTGCTGATTGGTGGAAAAAATGTCAAGGAGCTTGACTACGATACCATTCTGAAAAATGTAGCCATCGTATTTCAAAAGACATTCCTGACCCGTGACAGCGTTTTAGAAAATATCCGAATGGGCAGCAACGCCACTCTGGAAGAAGTGCGGGCTGCTGCAAAAGAGGCGCAGATTGACGATTTTATCATGTCCTTGCCAGATGGATATGACACGAAAGTGGGCAGCTTTGGCTCTCGCTTCTCCGGCGGTGAAAAACAGCGGATTGCCATTGCCCGCGCTATCCTGAAGAATGCCCCCATTTTGATCTTAGACGAGGCCACAAGCGCCTCTGACCCGGAAAATCAGATGGAGATTGACAAAGCCATTCAAAATCTCTGTAAGGGAAAGACTGTCATTGTGGTAGCCCATCGTTTGAGCGCGTTGAAGATGTGCGAGCGTGTAGCAGTGGTTGAAAATCACACAATTACCTGTGTCGGAACCCATGAGGAAGTCCGAAAGAACAACGCCTACTATCGAAATGCGTGGAAAGACTACGAGACAGCCCGGAATATCACTTATCAGTTGGAGGGAGGCGAGCAGCATGAATGAGCATGATGTATTGAAAAAAAACCGCAATTTCTATATTGGTGTCGGCGGAACCGTTCTGGAAGGACTTCTCTCCGGCAGCCTGTTTATGCTGCTTTACTCTGTTATGCAGTTTTTGTGGTCGGGTCAATTTGACATGAACCGCGTTCTGGCTCTGACCGGTATTATTGCAGTGGTTTTTCTTCTCCGTATCCTGATTTACAGCTACGGTTATACCAAAGCGCAGATTGGCGGTGCGGAGGTCAGTAAGAATATTCGGCTTTTTATGGGTGACCATTTGAAGCGCATCCCACTGTCCCGCTTTACGCAGGGGCAGACCGGCGATTATATCAACACCATCACAAGCGATGTAAACAACTACGAAAAAATCCTGACCCATAAAGTCGGAGATTTGGCAAAGAATTTTGCCCTGTCATTGATGTTGATTGTCTTTGTTATGACGCTTTATGTTCCAGCTGGAATTATCCTGCTGATAGCAGACCTTCTTTTAATCCCCGGCCTGTGGCTTTCTTTCCGCATAGTACGGAAATACGGAAAAGAAAAGAACGATATTTGTGCGGAGAACGTCAGCAGCATTGTTGAATATGTTTCTGGTATTCAGACTTTCCGAGCTTATGGTGTAGGCGGTATGAAGAACAAAACCGTTATCAACGCCATGCGGGAGTTTTGCCGGATCAGCTTTGTATACGAAGCAAAGGTGCTTCCCATTGGTGCGGGCTTTGGCATTTTAAGTTGGCTGTCCTGTCCGCTGGTTATCTGGTTGTCCTATGCACCTTGGATCGCAGGGACACTGAACACAGTAGACTACCTTTTGATTTGTATGTTACCCCTGTTTTGTGCAAAGTTGGCTAACTCGATTTTTGTAGACCTCACCAGTTATAAGAACCTGATGATCTCGAAAAACAAAATCTTGAGTGTAATGAATGAGCCGGAGGAAACTGGCAGCATGGAGCCGCTTCACACAGCTACCCATGAAATCACCTTTGACAATGTGGATTTTTCGTATGTGCCCGGTGAGCCGGTACTGAAACACGCTACTTTTACGGTGCCGGATCAAAAGCTCACTGCCATTGTCGGGGACTCCGGTTCCGGCAAATCTACCATTCTGAACCTGATTGCAAAATATTACGAAGCAACAGGCGGAACAATTTCCATTGGTGGTAAACCCATAAACCATGTAGCTGCCGAGCGTGTACTGGAACAAATCTCTATGGTAGATCAGGATGTATTTCTCTTTGACGATACCATCCGGGATAATATCCGGCACGCCCGCCCCAATGCCACGGACGAGGAAATCGAGGCCGCATGCCGGGAGGCCAACTGTGACGGCTTCATCCGCAAGATGGAAAAGGGATACGATACGCCGACTGGCGAGAACGGAAACCTTCTCTCTGGCGGTGAGCGTCAGCGGATTTCAATCGCCCGCGCTATCCTGAAAAACAGCCCGATCCTGCTTTTGGATGAAGCAACAGCATCTCTTGACATTGAAAATGAGCTTGCCGTAAAGCAGGCCATCGCTAATCTATTAAAAGAGAAAAAGACTGTGGTAATGATTGCTCATACCCTTTCCATCGTCAAAAATGCAGATCAAATCCTTGTAATGGGTGATGGCAGGATTGCTGAATCTGGAACCCATGAGGAATTGCTTGCGAAAGGCGGAAAATATGCTGCTATGTGGAACGCCGAACAGAAATTATCTGCATAAGGGAGGTCTTAATGAAACTTCATGCGTCCGGGGAGGACTATCTGGAAACCATCCTTGTTCTCCATAAGAAAACGGGTATGGTGCGCTCCGTAGATGTGGCCCGGCACATGGAGGTGTCAAAGCCCAGCGTGTGCCATGCGGTGGCTACCTTGCGAGACGGCGGCTTTCTCACAATGGATGAAGATTACTTTCTCCATCTGACCGATATGGGTCGCGAAGTTGCTGAGAAAATTTACGAGCGGCACCAGTTTTTTACGATGCAGTTGATCACTGCGGGCGTAGACCCGGAAATCGCCGAATACGAAGCCTGCCTGATTGAACACGCCATCAGTCAGGACACCTTTGAAAAGATCCGGGATGCACACGAACAGGAAAAATAGGATACTAATGCCCGTCGTTCCAACTGTGCGGACAAGAGCAGCCAGTGGGGAAAATATAAGCCCACTGGCTGCTCTACATGAAAGACAATCATCGGCCCTTTTGTTTTCACCTGTACATCACTTCAGCTTATCTGCGCTCATGCACAGGTCTATGTACCGTTGCGACTCTTCTTCACTCTTTCCTGCAAAGTAATCAAGAACGCACTTGGCAACGGTCTGCGGCGCTCTATCGTGGAACACGATTCCATCCAGACTGATGTCCATTTCTTCCGAGATCAGCGCAACCGTTTCAAATTTCGGATTGCTCTTACACTTTTCAATCTCAATGACGGTTCGGGTACACATATTAAGCCGTTCTGCTAACTCGCGCTGCGTAATCTTTTTCTGCTCCCGCTTTTCGCGAAGCTTTTGGGCGAACAGGTCAAGAAAGTTCATTGTAAATCACCTCTACTACATTGTAGGGTGAGCCTCAATTCACTTAAATACACATGAAGCTCACATTGAATGAGCCACAAATCACATTCAGCGAGTTGGAGGTAATTTTATGATGTCACGGATGAACAGGAGATACTGCTAAGGCCGCTCGCGGTCATGTAAAAAAGCATAAGCACCGATTAGCCGTCCACTTCAAAAAGCACGCGGCTATCCCCCAGACGAGCTGCACTCACGAAAGCGAGTTGCAGCTCTCTTTTTATGTGGTTTGGTTCATCCGTGATTTAGCCCCTCCCGGTACAGTATTCGTTACTCATGTTTTCACTCGCACGCAAGGCGCTCGTTCAGGTCATCATGCCTGTTCGAGCGCCTTTTTACGTTTTCCTGTCGGCTGTCGTTCTCCGCCGGTGTTGGTCTGGTTCACCACCCACCCAACACCGAAACGGAGGACATATTATGTTTAACAGAAAGAGCAGCTATGCGCTGAACAAGAAAGACCCCAACGCCATTGTTTACATGGATGCCAACGAAGCCATCACCCGCCTGACCTGTGAGGACTTTGCCAGCGAGAAAGAATTTCTGAAATGGAAATCCCTGTCAGACGAGGACTATCACGCCTCCGAGAAGGAAGCTCATGTCTATGCCAATCACACGCTTGCGCTGGATGAGCTATCCGAGGAAGCGGCCTCCATTCCTGCCGTGGATGTCTGCATGGAGCAGGCGCATGACCGGGCAGAGGCAATCCACCGCAGCGTCAGAAAGGTCACGCAGATTCGGAAGCACCTGACGGATACGCAGTTCCGCAGGGTGTGGATGTATTTCGTGGATGGGATGACGGTTGATGAGATTGGCGCAGCCGAGGGTGTCAGCCATCAGAATATTTCCAAGAGCATCGGCGCGGCGATGAAGAAAATGAAAAAACTTTTCCCTGATTGCTGAAAACAGGGTGCAAAAGTGGCCTAAAATCGGCGATAGGTGAAGGGACATTCTCCACGAAGTCTTTCACCGAACGTTGAAAACTGAATAGACCATGATGCAGGTACAAAACCCGCGTGATAGCGGCATAAGGTGCGCCGCCACGACGCTGGCTTCAAGGAGGTGATTCCGGAAAAGCCATCCGAGCGATCTACGCAGCCTTAGACCCGATTCGGCAAATTGGGCGCGATGACAGCGCGGCGGATAATGAAACTTGCTCACGCCCTCCCACAGACTTGAGGGGGAACCCTGCGGTATGCGCCAGTAAAAGGTTTCCATGCAAATCATTGATTTGCGTGGAGGAGCCGGAACAGCAAAATGAATGAACTTTCGCTGCAAAGCGGAAGCGAATGATATGGAGCTTGTGACGGCGAGGCAGCGGTATCGTGGAGTTATGACAGCCCTGCCAAGGGCGGCCTGCATCATGCCCACTATCCGGGGCGCGTGGCAAATAGGATAGTTCTTCTCAAATGGACAAGCAGAGCGGCTGCGCCGGTATTCGCCATTATGTTATGTGGCTCCAATTCTGCCCGCGCAGCCGCCTCTCAAAGTCAGATACCATGCGCTGACGGCCTTTCCCGTCAGCGCATTCATGTGACCTTGAGGAAACCCACCAAACCGAGAAAGGAGATCGCCATGATGCAGCCAACGCCAAACGAATCCCGAATCCACACGGATGAGCTGGTGGACATCCGGGAAGTATCTGTTGACAAAAATCTTCCCAAGGAAGAACGCATTGCCGCCTTTATCCGCCAGATCAAAAATCCCTACCGCTTCCGCTGCGGCGATTTCGTGGTAAACGCCTGCTTTGCCGGGAACGGTGTTACGTTAGAGGAATGTCTGCAAGGCATTTTGCGCTGAGCGACATCCTCGCTTTTTTCCGCAGAGAGTGCTATGATCGGTGTGGAAAAGGATGAAAACCTAATATCCAGATAACCACTCTTTTCATGCGGGAGCAGTCCGGGAGAAAGGAGTGCTTTTTCATGCCTAAATACAAAGCTACCGCTTACATCCGCCTGTCCTACACCGACGATCATTCCAGCGAAAGCGACAGCGTTTCCAATCAGCGCAAGCTCATTGAAAACTTTGTGGAGCACAACCCGGATATTGAGGTCGTTTCCGAAAAGATCGACGATGGATACAGCGGCATCATCTTTGACCGCCCCGCGTTCAAGGAAATGATGCAGGATGTCACCGATGGCAACATCAACTGCGTCATTGTAAAAGACCTCTCCCGGCTGGGGCGCGAGTACATCGAAACTGGCCGGTATCTGCGCCGGGTATTCCCGGCCTACGGGGTGCGCTTCATTGCCATCACCGACAGCATCGACACCGCCCACGACAGCGGCGATGATCTGACCGTATCGGTCAAGAACATTATGAATGAAGCCTACTGCCGGGACATTTCCATCAAGACCCGTTCTTCTCTGGACGTGAAGCGGCGCAATGGCGATTTCGTCGGCGCGTTCCCGGTGTACGGCTACATGAAAGCCGAGGACAACAAGAATTTGCTCGTCCCTGACCCCTACGCCGCCCGCGTTGTCTGCGACATCTTCCGTATGCGGCTGGAGGGCGCAAGCGCCTCCAAGATCGCATCAGAGCTGAACCGGCTGGGTATTCTCTCCCCGCTGGCTTACAAGAAGAACAACGGCCTGCCCTACGCGAAAAAGGGCTATGCGGACAAGGCTGACTGCAAATGGTCGGCTACCACCATCATCCGCATCTTGCAGGATGAAACCTATACCGGAACGCTGGTGCAGGGCAAACAGGGTACGCCGCATTACAAGATCAAGCAGATGGAGCAGCGCCCCGCCTCCGAGTGGGTGCGTGTTCCGGATGCCCATGAAGCGCTGATCGCCCGTCAGGATTTTGAGCTGGTGCAGCGCATCAAGGGGCTGGATACCCGGACCTCTCCCAACGAGGACACGGTGTACCTCTTCTCCGGTATTCTGATCTGCGGGTGCTGCGGAAGCCGCATGACCCGCAAAACCAACCGTGCAAACGGCAAGGAGTACCACTACTATTATTGTCCTACCGGCAAGAAAAAGGGCTGCGCCCATCCGGTCATGCTGAAAGAAAGCAGCCTGATCGACTGTGTGCGGGACAGCCTGAAAGCCTATATCGGCAATATTGCTTCGCTGGAGGCGCTGCTGACCGGCATTGAACAGTCCAGCATCAATCAGGCACTTGCCAAGGAATACAGCGACCACATCACCGACAATGAGCGCCGGTTGGAGCAGGTGCTGGAGTTCAAGGCACGGCTTTATGAGAGCCTTGTGGGAGGTATGCTTACCAAGGAAGAATACGCTTCCTATAAGGCAAAATACACCAAGCAGGCCGAGGACATCCGCGAAAGCGTCCGCGTTCTCAAGGAAAAACTCACGGAGGTGCTGGAAAACCGGAGTGAGCGCAACCGCTGGATTTCACAGTTTACGCAGTTCTCCACGCTGGAAACCTTAGACCGCAGGGCGCTCATTCACATGGTACAGAGCATCCGCGTCCGTGGGAAAAAGGAGCTGGATATTACCTTTACCCATGAGGACGAATACCAAAAGGCGTTGCAGCTTCTCACGCTGGCGGCGCAGCAGAAAGATTACGAACAGAGAAAGGTGGGCTGAGCATGGCAAGAAAAAGCAGAAAAGAAACGGCTGCGGTGGCCGTTCAGGAGGCCGACGCCGCTTGCCGCGCCGCGATCTACGTCCGCCTTTCGGTGGAGGATACCCACACGCACAGCGTATCCATTGAAACCCAGCAGATGATTATTGCCCGCTATCTGGAGCAGTACCCGGAGATCAGCGTATACGATACCTATATCGACAACGGCGCGACCGGGACAAACTTCCACCGTCCGGGCTTTCAGCAGATGCTCTCGGATATTGAAGCCGGTCATGTCAACTGCGTCATTGTGAAAGACCTCTCCCGTTTGGGGAGGAACACCATCGACACCGGCTACTACATCGAGCAGTATTTCCGCATCCGCAGCATCCGCTTTATTGCGGTCAATGAAAACTTCGACACCGCCAACCCGGAAGATGCCCATTCCGGTATCATCATCCCGCTGCGGAACATGATAAACGAAGCCTACGCTTTGGACATTGGGCGCAAGATCAGGGCGCAGCAGCGGCAGGCCATGAAGGACGGCAAGTTCATCGGTGCGCGTACTCCCTACGGCTATCTGAAAGCCGAGGACGATTGCCACCAGCTTATCATCGACCCCGTTGCCGCCGTTGTGGTACAGCGAATGTTCCGATGGGCTTCCGAGGGCGCTGGCCTCAATACCATCGCCGTGCGGCTGAACGAGGCTGGCATCCTCACCCCCAGCCACTACAAGAAGATGCAGGGCAAGATCACCCACGAAAATTTGCTCGGCAGCGGCAAATGGCAGACCCGAACGGTCGGCGTTATTCTCCGCTCCGCGGTCTACACCGGAGATCTCGTTCAGGGGCAGACCAAGACCGTGGATCACCGGCAGGTCAAGGCCGATGCCGAGGAATGGACGGTGGTGCGGGACACCCATGAGGCCATCATCAGCCGAGAACAGTTCGCGGCGGTGCAGGAAATTCTCAATCAGACCGCCAGCCGCGCCAAGGCGCGGGAGGTCAAACCCTTCACGCCGAATCTTCTCAAAGGCAAGGTGTTCTGCGCCCATTGCGGCGGCAGCCTGCACCGGCAGAGAAACATCCGCAAGAAGTCCGACGATGTGTACTTCTACCATTGTCTGAGCCAGAGCCGAATCAGCAAGGATGCCTGCCCCGGCGTGACCATCCGCGAGGATGCGTTGCTGGATATGCTGGCAGATATGCTTCAGGACGCGCTTGATACGGCGCTGGGGCAATACACCCTCTCCCTTGCGGAGCTGCCCCGGCAGGCCGCTGACCGCGCTGAGCTGCGGGAGAAGATCACCAGCCGCAAGCAGGAAATCCAGCGGCTTCGCGGTATCGTGCGGAGTTTATATGAAAACCTCGTCCAAGGTGTTCTTACCAAGGATGAATACTTCGACTACAAGGAGAAGTACGAAAGCTGCATTGCCGACCTCGCTGTGGAAATGGAGCAGTTGGAGGACGGCCTGCGGACAATAGATACACAGATTGAGCAGCACCGGGCGCTGGAGCAGGATGCCGCGCAGATCAAGACCGACTGTGCGCTGACCGGCGCACTCATCGAGCGGCTGATCGACCGCATCGAGGTATCCCACGACAAGCAGATCACGGTGCGCTATCGCTTCCAGAGCGAGTTTGAAACCTATGCGGAGGTGCTGAAACAATGCAGAAATATGTAATTGCCCTCTACATCCGCCTCTCCATTGAGGATTACAAGTACGACAGTCTGAGCATTGAAAATCAGAGCCTTGTTCTCCACGAGTACGCGGCTTCCATGCCCGAAGCTCTGAACGCGGAGATCATGGAGTTCATCGACAACGGGTACAGCGGCACGAATTTTGAGCGTCCGCAGGTACAGAAGCTCATTGAGCTGGTGCGGGCCAATCAAATCGACTGCATCATCGTCAAGGATTTTTCCCGCTTCGGGCGAAACAGCATTGAAACCGGCTACTTTATCGAGCGCGTGTTCCCGCTGTTCCATACCCGCTTCATTTCCATCAGCGACGATTTTGACAGCAGCAAATTCAAGGGCGACACCGGCGGCATGGATGTGGCGTTCAAGTATCTCATCAGCGAGTATTACAGCCGCGATATGTCCATCAAAACCAAGAGCGCCAAGTACGCCAAGATGCAGCGCGGCGAGTATCAGAGCAAAATCTGTCCCTACGGCTACCGCAAAAGCGCCGATGGCAGAATGGAGCCTGACCCGGAGGCCGCTGCCGTTGTGCAGCTCATCTTCCAGCTTGCCGCCGAGGGCATCAACGCCACCGCCATCACGCGGGAGCTGTTTCGCAGAAGCATCCCTACCCCCGGCCAGTACAAAGCGGCGCACGGCAATCATACCCACGATATTTCCCGCTGTCACGGGATTTGGAGTACATCCACCATTCTCCGCATTTTGGAGGACGAACGCTACACCGGCGTGTATGTAATCGGCAAGCGGGCGGTTCTCGAAGTAGGCGGCACCAGAAGCCGCCTAAAGGACAGAGAATCGTGGTACATCATCCCCGACCATCACCCGGCCATCATAGAGAAAGCCGTGTTTGATACCGTGCAGGCCAGCCAGCTCCGCTTTTCCCAGCCAAACAAGAAAAAGCGGGACTACCCGCTGAAAGGCAAAGCCTTCTGTGGCTGCTGCGGTCATGCGCTGTCCCGCACCATGCAGAAAACCTCATATTATCACTGCCGCCATTCCGAGGCGGACGTAGAAAGCCGCTGCCACAAGATGCGTCTGAACGCCGCGGAGCTGGAACAGGCGGTATTCCTGACGCTGAAAAAGCAGATGGAAGCCACCGCGCCGCTTGCCCCTGACGGTACGCTCCGGGTAGATGCTTCCGTACCGGAACGCGCCGAATATGAGCAGCAGATTGAGACGCTGCAAGACGGCAAGCGCACGTTGTATGAACGCTATCTCATGGGCGAGATCGACCTGAATACCTACAAGGCAGAAAAGGCCGCGTGTGACGAGCTGCTGCTGAAAACGAAAAACGCCTATGCCGCAGTATTGGCACAGGCGAAACAGAAGCAGGACGAACAGGCACGGCAAGACAGCCGCAAGGAAGCGTCCAAGGTGATTTTCGATGCGGACACGCTGACCACCGAGCTGGCCGAGCTGCTGATCGACAGGGTGCTGGTGTACCCCGATAAGCGCATTGAGATCGCATATAAAATCCAAGACATTTTCGATTGAGGTGGCAGTCATGAAAATCGCTTTCTATTGCAGAGTGGACGGACAGGGCTTCGGCTTTGTCCTACCCGAAGAAGCTGACAAGCTCCGCGAGTTTTTCGCCGAGCATCAGGATAAGCCTGCGCTTGAAAATCTATCAAGCGCAAGCTAAAAATTTTTGTCGTGTGCTTGACATACGGGTGTCGAAGTTGATGGAAATGGAAGCCCTCCAAGCCGTCAACCTTTCGGCTTGCCGTCCTGCACATAAGCCCCACCGTACTCGGCGCTTCATAAGCGCCGTCCGGTCTAATGCAAACAAAGGATATTTCCTTGTAGCCTTCGGGAGCTTGCTCCGTTCTCGGTAGGCTGTAAACCTCATAGTAAGTACGGTCTTTTTCCTTGACTTCACTATAAAAGTTGATGGTATACAGTTCTCCGTAGCGGAAACGGTTCTTGTGCTGTTCAATCTTGGCTGTCCGTAGGATTTCCGCCAGCGTGTCACAGAAGTCCACGGTGCGGATTTTCTTGCGTTTGGTCGCTCCTATCTCCGTCTTGTGTCTTGCCACGTTGTATCGCATACTGCGGCGTACCGTGAGGTACTGCTTTTCAAGATTGATGTCTTGCCAAGTCAGCCCGCAGACCTCGCCAATGCGAAGTCCGGTGTAATATGCGATCTGTATGGGGAGAAGTGCAGGATTGTCCTTTGCTCTCAGAAAATCTTCAAGCCTCAGATATTGTTCGTGGGTAAGCGTAGGCGTGGAAGCCGTTTCGCCGTTTTCGTCGGAAAACAGTTCATAGCTTTCCTTTTTCCCTCGCCAAACAATATACTGCATTGGATTGAAGGATATTAACCTTTTGGGAAATACCGCAAAGCGGAACGCCCCTTGCAGGACGGCGGAGAATAGCCGCAAATACCCTTTACTGAGCGCCTTTGCAGTCGTGCCGTCCAGATTTACCCCGCCGAAGCTGAGAAAATCTATGAACGCCTGCAAATGGTCTGCGGTCACGCTTTTCAGCTTTCTGCTGCCGATTGGATATTGCTTGATACGATTGACTGTGCCTTGATACGCCATCACCGTACCGTTGCTCAGATTGCTTGGTTTCAGTTCTTCCTCCACCCACATATCGAGCAGCATTGCCACCGTTGCATTTTCGGATTTTGCTACGAATTTCTTTTCTTCGTAATCCTCCATCGCTTTGCGGAGCAAGGCTTCCGTTTCGCTTTTGCTTTCCGTACCTGCAAACTCTCGCTGTACCTGTCTGCCGCTTTCATCTTCGATATAAAAACGGTAGTACCACTTTTTGCCTTTCTTTCTTACAGAACCTTTTGCCATAGATAAAAATCTCCTTTCTATCCGTGGCAATCGGGACTGTGACATATGGTGTGCGTAAAACGAATAATGTCACTTCTGCCGATTGTTTTCAATCGGCATTTTTAATTGTCAAGGTGCCACGGAATTTTTCTTTTCGGCAAGCCTATTCTCGGCTTCCGTCACTATCCCGAATAGATCGCCCATCTTTACGGCGGTGCGACCTTCATCGTAGATATGTAAAATCCCGTCAAGGAATCGCTTCATATCTTCGATAGGTAATTCCATTTCTTTGCGATATACCCTTTCGGTAATCGCTCCCGACTCGATAGCATATCGCATAAGCGACTGCTTTAAGCCTTCGTCCTCTGCCACACGGTCAACTTCTGTCATAGCGTCGGCAAAGTAGTGACAAAGCACAGAGTATAAATCAATCAGCTTTCCGAGAAATGTGGTAAGCAACTGTTGGTGCGGCTCTCCGCTGACCGTTGAGGAAACCGTATCAAGATACTTCTTGATATGCTGTTCTATGTCCTTTTGGCAAAGTGTCCTGTTGTCGTATTCCTTATCATTGGAAAGACCCGTCAGCCATTCGGGAATGGTAAGAAGTGCGTCGGCAAGACCGTTAATGATCATTGTTCGCTTCGGATCGACACCATCCGCTTCGTACCTTTGAATGGTAGACTTGTTCACACCGATACGCTTGCCAAGCTCCGGCATAGAAAGCCCCAGTTCTATTCTGCGCTCCTTAATGCGTTCCCCGACTTGTTTTGGGGTAAACATTACTTCTTCTTTCAAGGAATTCACCTCCTATTTAAGTATAGTATAGCACGCACGAGCCCATTTTGCAACCACTATTTACGAAAAATATTAAAAATAATTCTTGGAAGGTTGCAAAACAGGTTGACAAGTGATAGCAAAATAAGTATAATGAGAATGTCAAAGTTGCATTTTGAGTATTTTAGAAAGGGGAACAGCATTATGAACGCAATTAAAATGGGAATGACGATCGAAGAAGCGGCTGAAACCAGCGGCATCGGCAGAAACACAATGCGAAAGCTGGTAGACTGGGGCAAGCTGCCTGTTCTGAAGGTCGGGCGAAAAACCATTATCCGCAGGGACACACTGGAACACTTTATGACCGTCAATCAGGGCAGAAATCTACTGTGTCAGGATGATGTCCGCAAGGTTGAGTAAACCGTTCTCTAAGCCCTCGGCGTTTGAGAGCGAAATACACCCCTCGCACAAATCTGCGATTTGTACTCTGGGTATTTCGCCCCTGCGGGGAGCCTGTATCACAGCTTGCCGGTCACTACCGCCGCTATGATACAGTGAAAATTGCTGACGCAATTTTCGTTAGCTGTCCCGTCGGCACTTGCCGCCGAAACAGCCGCAACCGACTTGCCGGTTGCAAAATGAGAACGCACCTTTTACAGTATAGAACGGAGATGATTTATGACACGCCACAGCTTTATTCAGATGTCGAAGCTGTCCAATGTCAAGGGAAGAATATCGTATATTACAAGCCACGCAAGGCAGGAAAACCTCTATGCCACCTACCGCACCGCAGATAATAATTTTTGGAGCGACCTCGCAAAAGAGTGTCAGCAGGAGTTTAAGCGAAGCGGAGCAGACGGCAAGTGTATTGAAGCAAGGGAGCTAATTATTGCCTTGCCCGAAGTTTACACCGCCTATGAACCGCAGCAGGTGCTTGAAGATTTCACAGAGGAATTTCGCAAACGGTACAATGTGGAATGTGTATCAGCTCTCCACCACAATAAGAAAAAGACCAATTATCACATCCACCTCATATTCAGTGAACGGCGTCTGCTTGCCGAGCCGGATATAAAAATCGCTACCCGAAGCGTATTCTACGATGAAACGGGAAAACGGGTGCGTACCAAGAAAGAGATAGCCGATGATAACGGCAAAATTCGTGTTGGCTGCACTGTGATCCCAAAGGGCGGCGTTTATGAACAGCACCTATTCACCGTAAAGGATGACCGTTTCAAAAGCGAGCAGTTTTTGGATGAAGTCAAGAGGAATTATACCGACCTTATCAATCGGCATATTTCTGATCCCGAACAGCGATTAAAGGTGTTCGACCCCGACAGTATCTATCTGCCGACCAAGAAGATCGGCAAGAACAATCCCAAAGCCGCAGAGATTGAAGCCGACAATGCTGCAAGGCAGGAATGGAACAGAACAGCGGATATGGCGCTCATATCGGGGATAGAGGAAACAAAGATACTGGAAATCAAGAAAGAGGAGATACACCAAAAAGCAAGCCGGTCCATTAAGACAAACGGATGGCTGCCCAACCTATTCCGCAATATCGTGAGTAAGGCAAAGGAATTTCTGCAAAACTTAATACGGCAGACGGCATTACCGCCGAAGCCAATTCTCAATATGGATATGGCAGAATTCCGTACAATGCAAAAGCTGATGATACGGGTGCAGGACAGGGCGAGAGAAATCCGCAGCTTGCAGGATGAAGTACCGAAGTTAAAGGCACAGCTTGCCGAAACAAAGGGCATATTCAAGAGCAAGGAGCGAAAGGCGTTAGAAGCGCAGATACAGCAGATAGAAGAAAAAATCCCCGCTATGCTGGAAGCGCTACCCGAAATCTTGAAAGATGACGGTTATCCCGATGTGCAGGCATTTATGGCAACCTACCGCAAGGCGGAAACCGTAGTTGAAAACTACAAACGAGAGCTTGCCGAATGGGAGCGCAATGTCAAGGAAAGCCGCAGGCCCACCGAAAAAGAACGGTATGCACCGCCCGAAAAACAAAGTGTGCGTGACCAGCTCAGATGGTTACAGGCAGAGGGCAGACAACCAAAATCCAAGCACCGATCCCACGACAGAGAAAGATAGCTTTAACACCGAAAACGACACCGCAGGGCAGTTTCCCTGCCTTGCGGGCTTACATACATTTCGACAGTGAAACACCCTGCAAGATTTTAGGTCTTGCAGGGTGTTTAGATTACTCCGTCATTCGTTTAAGCAGATCCGCACGGTACGGGAGTTTTCGAGCAAGCTCAATCGGGGTATAGCCCCAATCATTTTTCACATTCACTTCCAGCGTACAGTTTTGGAATATGACATCATACAGCGGTGCAAAATCCTCGTCGGTAAACTTCGGATGGCTGATAAGGTACTGAATAGCCACTCTGTGTTTTGCATCCAACTGATTGATATCTGCCCCGGCCTCGATCAATATCTGCGTCAGCTCTACTGTCTGCTCCACAATGTGCTTAGGGCGAGAAAACAGGATGTGGAATAGTGTTTCGTTTTCAGCGTTCGTGCCTTTCAATTCCGCTCCCTCGCCAATCAGGAACTTCACAATGTCATATCTGTTTTGGGGCGTTTGATTCGCCATAGCGCAGAATATGAGAGGTGAGTCGTTCTTGGGTGTTTCATTCAAAAGCCGCTTGTCATAGACTTTCTTGAACTGCACCAGCGTCTGCGTTCTTGCAGAAAAGTACATATTCATACCGTTCATCCCCTTTGGAGGTTTATTTTTATCCAGTATTTGACTGAGCGCCTCGTCGCCAAAAGACCGAACGGTTTCTTCAACGGTGCTCCCGTTCACTTCTGCTTTCAAATCCACACCATATCTAATGAAAAGCTTTAATATGGCAGGATTATCTTTGTTTTTGCGCCCCAAAGCCTTCAACAAGGGATGAGATTTATGGTTGGGGTCAGCACCCATACGGAGCAACTCCTCAATGACTTTTACCTTGTGTCCCACGCAAGCAAATGTAAGATAGGAATAGCCATACCGATCTTCCTTGTTAACATCGTCGACGGCGTATAGGGCTTTTAATGCGGTTTCTTCCGCCTCATTGGAGATCATATGGGTATATATGTCCCGCCCGTACTCATCCAGCATAGAAAGGAAGCCCGCTCTATCCTTATATTTGCTGAGAACGGACTCGATAGCTTCTTCTGCTTCTTTCCTCTTGTCTTTTTTATATAGAATGCTTAAATCTCCATCAACGAAGCCTATGCCAATACCACGACATTCTTTTAAGATGTGAGCGTATTTACCCCTCTCAAGGTAATTCAGCAAAAATGTAGTAAATAGGTTCTCTATTGCTTTCCAGTCACTCTTTTTCCTTAAAACATACGGAGTTTCTCTCGTTGTATAAATCTCGCTGCAAGCCCAATCCGAATTATTCTCATCAAAGGTAGAGGTGCCTACCAATTCAACAGACCACTTGTCGCCATTATCCTCGTATAAGTTGAAATTGATTGCTTCGACATCACTGGGAAGCTTCTTCAGGGCATTTTCCAACCAGTTATAAAAGCTGCTTTCTTCATTGGTTTTCTCGTTATTTATACGCCCTCTCGCTTTATTGCTTTCTATGATGTCCTGATAGACCCCGCTCAAAGTGTATGGCTCCAGATCTTCAATTTTTTCTAAACCACTGTATTCCAAGGACTTTTTCGTAAACCCGAAGTCTTCACAGCCCTTATATTGTGATATTTTCTCATAAACAACATCAGCGATTCTCTTGCCATCCCGCAGGATACATTTCTCGCCGATCTCCTTATATTGGCTTATAAAGCCATAATCCTTGATCCCTTTATCATTTCTCATAAAGCCAAAAAGGAAAATGGCTTCATTGGATATTTCAACATATTCCAAAAAGATAGTTTCTGAATTGTGAAACGAAGTAATAACGGGCTTTAGGGTTCTCAGGTCGTATTTTGTCAGTTGGGTTCTGATTGAATAGTTAGGTGCTTCAATGTTATATAAATATTTGCCGTCTTGTGTGATTGCAAAATTCTTAGTCTGACTTCCAATGTTTGAAAATCTGATTTTTTTGATCAATACCAAGTTATCCAAATCATAGAACAGAAGCCACCCTGCGGTGGATTTTACAACCAAGGTGTTTGTGTTAGGGATAAATTTCCCACGATACATATAGGGAGCATCTTGAAACCGTGCTAATTCATTTTCGTCGTTATCAAAAATATATACTGTTTTCCCGTTTAGGCCGACTTTGAATTTCTCATTTTGAGCATATCCCTGATACTTTTTCATCAGCTTGTTTTGATTAAATTCGCTGCATATACTCTCAAACTGGCTGTCTTTGGAGTCGTTGTCTCCTGAGCCGCCATTATCTGCGTTTCTTGCAGAGCGTAAAATAAGTTTTGATATTGAACTGATCGTATGCGCCCAATCAAAGCCCATATCCGTAGCCTCCTTTGTTAACGGTATTTTTATTGAATGCGAAGATTTTTGATTTGCTTAACTGCTCTTGCTGCCGCTTTTCTTTCTCCTGCTTTCGTGCTATTTATAAATGGCTCGATGTACGGCAGTAAAGATATATCTTTATATTTACCAAGAGCTGTGATAGCAGATGTTTTAATTGTATCAACTTCCAGCCTTTCGATTACGACAGGCAAAGCGGCTTCACTCTTCCATCTGCCGAGCATTTCCATCGTAAAAGGAAAAGCGTCCTTTTCACAAATTAAACCGATGAAAAAATCTTGTTTGCTCTTGTCCTGTATTTTAACAAAAGCGTTATCGAGCGCATTTTCAGCTTTTGATAATCTTCCGTTGGCTTTTAGCTCTAATGTCCATCGCTCCAAAAAATTTGAACACTCCTTGTTGCCTTTTCTCCAAAACTGCTGTGTTATTAATTCCAAGGCAAACCCTATATTTGCGAACTGAGGTATATACTTGCTAATAATCGGGATACAGGCATCATTTTTGATAGTCTTATATCGCAAATCCTGAAAAGAACGACAGTCTACTCCTAAGCATCTACTTAATTCAGCACATAAGGAATCCACTAAAATATAATCTTCGGCATCCACTCCAGTGGCTCTGTTATACAATTCACGCTCTATATCCGCTTTATATAAGACGGCTGTCGCATAGTTATCGGCCATATTACATCAGACTCCTTTAGAGAGTTTATTTTACTCGATAATAATATCAAAAATCAGCTCATCAAAATTGTCGTCGACATGCCCGTCGTTGCAGTGGTAGCGAAAATGATTAGGTGCAATCACTTCTTTTTTCATTGCTGCTCCTCGTACCCACGCCTCCAAGCCTCCCTTGTCATCTTCCCAGGCGTTCCAAATCATCAGCTCGTTGCTTTTTGAAATGCAGTCGTATTCATATCGCTCGTTATGCGCCTGCGCTTCCCGCAGATCCTTTTCCCAAAGCATAAAATAGGGTGATTCGATTCCTGAATTATGAGAGGTTATCTTGCCTTTTGTCTTGAATTTAATCGCTTGCTGCCATTCGGAATGGGTGGAGAGCAGAATGACCGACAGCTTGAACTTGTCCGGAACCGGAATTTTATCCATCAGCATCAGAGTTTCCCCGTGATACTGAATGGGTTTTCCGGCGCTTTTTCTGAATAATGACTCAAATTCCACAATATCACCCGCCCGCTCATCATAAATTCACATTGCCATTTTGATTTTCAAGGCTAATTATACCATATAAGTTCAAAATAATCTACTACTGCGTATCAAACGGCTGGATTGCTCCCGCAAAATGTGTAATGAAATCTTCAGATTACACCCGAAATAAGAAAAGCCGCCGTCTGTTGACGGCGACCCTTCCTTGTGCAATGTTAGCAGTAAATAAGCTCGTTTAATACGATTTCCATAGCGGCGTTTCGCAGATTGTTCATCTTCTGTACCCACAGCATTTGGTTTTCCGCTTTGAGCGTTTCCGTCACACCTTCTTTTTCGGAAAGCTGCTTTACCAGCCGAGAGAACATTTCCTCTGCTTGCCGGTCAATGTCGGCAAGATAACTATTCAATTTGCCGCTGGTGAGCAGGGAGGTATACAGCGCCTTGCGGTGACTTTTGAGATAGCACCGGTGCCGCTGCCCCCATACTCCGATATGCCGTTCTTCTTTTTCGGCGGGTAACTCCAAGCAAGGGATGTAGTAGTCGCCTTGCAATTCATACCAAAGCCCGTTGCGCTTGTCATAAATGTACTTGTCCATCTTGAAATCCTCCAGTATAATATATTCGCACATATGTCACGGTTCCCCGATTGCCACACCTTGTTATATCGTGTTGTCGTTTTTTCTTTCCCTTGCTTTTGCCCTTATAAGGTGTTGGGGCAGGGGTGAAACGGTGTGAAATCGTATAAAGGGATAAGGTGGACACATTGCGATAAACCCTTGGTTTTCAAGCGTTTTGGAGGATTTTATTGACGCCCTATGCAGGGCAGTAACCACTTATAAAATTGTGGTTTTCAAATTCCGATTTGCAGGTGAGTTCGGCTCCATAGTATCATATGGCCGGATAAACTACAAGAACAGCCACAGCAGTGCAAACTGCTGTGGCTGTTCGCTGCCTTACGAACACCGGCCATTTTGCGGCGTTTTCGCTTTTCAGGCGTTCTGGATCAGCAGCTCTGCGATCTGCACGCAGTTGGTGGCTGCGCCCTTGCGCACCTGATCGCCGCAGCACCAGAGACACAGACCGTTGGGATCGGTCAGGTCGGGACGGATGCGGCCGACGAACACGAGATCCTGATCCGACGTGTCGAGCGGCATGGGATACTGCAGCGCGTCGAGATCGTCCACAAGGCGGCAGCCGGGGGCGGCGGCGATGGCCGCGCGCGCCTCGTCCACGGAGATGTGGTGCGCGAAGTGCACGGCGGCGGAGATGGAGTGGCTGCGCACGACGGGCACGCGCACACAGGTGCACGCCACGTTCATGTCCGGCAGATGCAGGATCTTGCGGCCCTCGTTCTGGAGCTTCATCTCCTCGGAGGTGTAGCCGTCGCACTGCTCGCCGCCGATCTGCGGGATGACGTTGTAGGCGATCTGGTGCGCGAACACCTTCGGCGCGTAGGCCTTGCCGTCGCGCAGGGCGTCGATCTCGTTTTGCAGCTCGATCGGGCCGCCGGCGCCCGCGCCGGACACGGCCTGATATGTCGAGACGACCATGCTGTGGATGGGCGAGAGCTTGCGCAGCGCGTTGATGGCCGTGAGTGTGATGGTGGTCGAGCAGTTGGGGTTTGCGATGATGCCGTGGTGCAGCTTCACGTCGCCGGGGTTGATCTCCGGCACGACGAGCGGCACGTTCGGGTCGAGACGGAAGGCCGAGGAGTTATCCACGAATACGGCACCGGAGCGCACGATCGCGGGGGCAAAACGCTCGGCGATGTCGTTTTCCGCTGCGCCGAGGACGATGTCCATGCCGGCGAAGGCGGCGTCTGTCGCCTCCTCGACGACGATGTCCTGCCCCTGCCACGACACGACCTTGCCGGCCGAGCGGGCGCTTGCGAGCAGGTGCAGCTCCCCGACGGGGAAGCTGCGCTCGGCGAGGATCTTCATCATTTCCTGACCCACGGCGCCGCTTGCGCCGAGGATGGCAACACGATACTGCTTCATATCTGAAAACTTCCTTTCTTACTTCACAAAGCTGTTATACAGGACCTGAATGGCGGGGGCAAAATCCTTCGTGTCCACGCCGACGATGATGTTGAGCTCGTCCGGTCCCTGCGAGATCATGCGGATGTTGATGCCGTGCTCGCCGAGGGCGGCGAAGATGCGGCCCGACGTGCCGGGACGGAACACCATCTTCCGGCCGACGGCCGCGACGATGGAGATGTTCTCCGTCACGTGCAGGTGATCCGGCTTGAGCTGCTTTTCCAGCTCGCCGAGCACGGAATACAGGCACGGGGCGATCTTCTCGCTCGGCACGACCAGCGACAGGCAGTCGATGCCGCTGGGGGCATACTCGATGCTCACGCCGTTGCGCTCGAACACCTCGAACACTTGCCGGAACGCGCCCACGCTCGAGGACATACCGGTCTTGGCAATGGTGACGATGGAGTAGTTTTTCTTGCCCGCGATGCCGGTGATGAGCCGCCCGTCATCCACGTCGTCAAACGACTCCATGATGAGCGTGCCGGGGTGGTCGGGGTCGTTGGTGTTGCGGATGTTGAGCGGGATATTTTTCTCTCGCACGGGGAACACCGTCCCCTCGTGCAGCACCTGCGCGCCGACGAAGCTCAGCTCGCGCAGCTCGTTATACGTGATGCGCTCGATCGGCAGCGGGTCAGGCACGATGCGCGGGTCTGCCATGAGGATGCCGGACACGTCCGTCCAGTTTTCATACACGTCGGCATTGAGCGCCGCCGCCGCGAGCGCGCCGGTGATGTCGCTGCCGCCGCGGGAGAAGGTGCGGATCTTGCCGTCGGGCGTCACGCCGTAAAAGCCGGGGATGACGACCCTGCGCCCCTCGGCCAGCCGCTGCAGCGCGGCGTAGGACGCCTCCTTGTCGATCGTGCCGTCAAAGCGGAAGCGCACCCACAGCTCCGCGTCGAGAAACGAGTAGCCGAGGTAGTCCGCCATGAGCAGGGCGGAGAAATATTCGCCGCGCGACACGAGCTCCTCCTCCGAGATGCCGCTGCGCAGCTGCTGGCGCAGCACGTCGAGCTCGGCCTCGATGTCGACGCTCAGCCCGCACTCGTCGCGGATGGCGATATAGCGCTCGCAGATCATCTGAAAGATGCTCTCGCAGCTCACGCCGTACTGCAGATGCGCGTGGCAGAGGTAGAGGAGGTCTGTGAGCTTGTGGTCGTCCGCGTCACGCTTTCCGGCGGCGGACACGACGATGACCCTGCGCGCGGGATCGGCGCGCACGATGTCGCGCACCTTTTCAAACTGCTTGGCGTCCGCCATCGACGAGCCGCCGAATTTTGCAACCTTGAGCATGGTGTCCTCCTTATTGCAGCGCGGCAAAGAAGCTCTCGCCGTCCTGCCCGAGCGCCTGCGCCATGAGCGCGTGCATCCGGCTCACGGGGATGGGCTGCGTGATGACCGCGCCTTCCCAGTCGCCCTCGGCGAGGGCGGCCAGCTCCGGCAGCGCGGCGCGCGTGCGCACATAGTAGCGGTGCTGCACGCCGGCATTGTCCGGCACGGCCGGAACGAAGGAATCGGTGTAGAAGGCGTGCACGCCGCGCGTGATGTCCACCAGATCCTGCACGACGTTGTAGGCCGTGGGGTAGCGCCCCGCGCCCTGACCGAAGAAGCTCTGCACGCCCATACGGTCGCCGTCCATGCTGATGAGGTTGAAGTTCGCGGGCACGGCGGCCTCGAGCGCGTCGCTGCCGAGCAGC
>ENA-ORSS01001694-ORSS01001694.1-human-gut-metagenome-genome-assembly--contig:-NODE-1694-length-21817-cov-9.108676_pt1 | contig 21817 bp, 8 predicted proteins | sample MGYA00241899_ERZ509162 | MGnify/ENA primary metagenome ERZ509162 (study PRJEB26280, sample SAMEA2338641) | human gut metagenome | biome: human gut; feature: human-associated habitat; material: faeces... | reverse complement strand
ACATCCACTCCATCATATACTCCATCTGCGACGGGGTGATGATCCCGCGGTAGGTCGCAGGGAACACCTCGTCGGCAAGGCGGCGTATCAGGGCGCAATCGGCCTCACAGGCCCGTCGTATCGTCAGCATCATCTGGAACAATAAAAAAGGCCGGCACGAAAGCCGACCTCTTAGTCATTTTCCCGCAGGAATTAAGCGTACTTGAACGTCGACTCGTCCGATACGGTCAGCTTCTTGCGACCTTTTGCGCGACGTGCAGCCAGCACCTTGCGGCCGTTCGCCGTAGCCATACGAGCGCGGAAACCGTGCTTGTTGATACGCTTGCGACGCGAAGGCTGGTAAGTTCTCTTCATTGCCATAGCTGTATAATTTATATAGTTTCAGACATTTTTACGGATTGCAAAAGTACAACAAAAAAACGTTCCGCAAAAATTTTTCACGAAAATATTTCAAAATCCCCGGGAAAAGCATGAAATCTTGCTAACTTTGTCAAGCAGGCGGCATTCCCGCGCAGGCGAAAAACGCGAAACATATGGCAGTGTTCAAAGTCGAAGGAGGCCACCGCCTCCACGGGTCCATCACCCCCCAGGGCGCCAAGAACGAGGCGCTCCAGATCCTTTGCGCCACGCTGCTGACCTCCGAACGGGTCACCGTGCGCAACGTTCCCCAGATACTCGACGTCATGCAGCTCATCGAGCTGCTGCGCGCGATGGGCGTGGAGGTCGAGGTGGAGCTGGTCGGCGACCGCCCGTGCGGCGGCGACGTGCCGCAGGAAAAGCTGGATGCGCTCATTGCGCGCGCGGACAGCGCCGTGCGCGAGCTGTTTGACGCGGAGCCGATCCACGGCCCCAGCTCGACCGACGCCAACATTCCGCTCGCGGCCGGGATCCCGGCTATCTGCGTCAGCGCGGCGGGGGGCCGCGGCTGCCATACGCGGCAGGAGGAGATCGATCTCGATCAGCTGCCGAACGGCGCGAAGCTGTCGATGCGGCTGATGCAGGAATACTTCGAGATCTGAGCGATACATCCAGGGCCGGAATGCGGAGTTTTGCGCTTCCGGCCTGATTTATAATGATGGGATCATGAGGAGGCGACGCCATGCAGACCAAGCTCTATGAGACACTCGTTGACAAGCACCGCGAGGAGATCCTCGCGGCGGAGGACTATATTTGGCGGCACCTGGAGACGGGCTTCCGCGAGTGGAAGACGACTGCGTATATGCAGGACGTGTTTGAAAAGGCGGGCTACACGCTCGTCAAGGCGGGGGATATCCCCGGCTTCTACACGGATATCGAGACCGGACGGCCCGGCCCGAAGCTGCTCATCATGGCGGAGCTGGATGCGCTGAGCGCGCCGAACCATGTGCAGGCGGTGGACGGCTGCGCCCATGCCTGCGGCCACCACGCGCAGTGCGCGGCCATGGCCGGGATCGCGCTGGCGCTGAAGGAGCCGGGCGCGCTCGACGGCCTGAGCGGGTCGGTCCGGCTGATGTGCGTCCCGGCGGAGGAGCTGATCGAGCTGGATTTCCGCGACGGCCTGCGCCGCGCGGGCGTGATCCACTATCTCGGCGGCAAGACCGAGTTCATGCACCGCGGATACATGGACGGCGTGGATCTGGCGTTTCTATTCCACACCAGCACACGCACTGACTGCGATTTTGACTGCCATTACGGCCAGAACGGCTGCATTGCAAAGACCGTTCGCTATGAAGGCGTCGCGGCCCATGCGGGCGGAAGCCCGGAAAAGGGCGTCAATGCGCTCTATGCCGCGTCGCTCGGCCTGCAGGGCATCAACGCCATCCGCGAGACGCTGCGCGACGGCGATCACATCCGCATCCATCCGATCATGACTTCCGGCGGCGCATGCGTCAACATCATTCCCTGCGAGGCGACGCTGGAATCGTACATCCGCGGCGCGTCGTTCGACGCGATCCTGGACGCGAACCGGAAGGTCGACCGCGCGCTGGCCGCGGGTGCGCTGGCGCTCGGGGCGAAGGTCTCGGTCAGTGACCGGCCCGGCTATGCGCCGCTGGTCAACAGCCCGGAGCTTGCCCAGGCGGCGGGCGAGGCCATGCGGGCGCTGCTCGGCGCGGACCGCGTGAAGATCACAAACGAGTGGACGACGGGCTGCACCGACATGGGCGACGTCAGCTGCATCATGCCGGTCCTGCATCCGCACATCGCGGGCGCGGCCGGAAAGTCGCACGGCGACGACTATCACCTCGTTGACCGCGAGATGGCCTGCGTCAACTCGGCCAAGGGCCAGCTGCTGCTCATGGCGCTGCTGATGGAAAACGGCGCGGCGCGCGCAAAGCAGGTCGTGGAACGCTATCACGCGCCCTATGAGAGCAAGGCGGCGTATTTTGCCACGCTGGACGCCATCCTGCGCGACCGGGAACTGATCGAGTACCACGAAGATACCGCCCAGATCCGTCTCTGAGTGTGACGCCGCCGGACCACCGGCGGCATTCTTCGGAGCGCATACGACTTTTTTACATCGGAGAGAGAAAAATGGAAAAGACACGCTTCAAAGGCGCCGTATTTGCGACGGCCTCGGCGCTTTTGTACGGACTTTGCGCGGCGCTCATCAAGCTGGCGACAAAGGATTCCCTGTCCGTCGCGACGCTGCTGGTCGGACGCGGAGGCTGCGGCATGCTCCTGCTGCTTCTGGCAGGCTGCATCCGGCGCAAGCCCCCAGCCGTCAAACTGCGCAGTCTGCCGAAGATCGCGCTGTACGGCGTTTTCGGGACAGTGGCGACACAGATCTTTCTGAATCTGGCGTATCTGTATCTGCCGGTCGGAACAGTCACAACGATCCACTTTATGTACCCCGCGCTTGTTGCGGTGATGGAGGCGGTGCTGTTCCGGCAGAAGCTGCCCGGAACGACCATCATCACCCTGGCCGTCCTGACCATCAGCATGGGGCTCCTTTTAGAAAATGTCACGGCGGGCGCGGAGCGCGGCCTCCTGTTTGCTGTGCTGTCCGTCCTTACGTGGACGTTCCAGCTGCTGTACATGGAGCGCTCGGGCATTCTGGAGGAGGAAGACCGGCATGCGCTCACCTTCTATATCTGCCTGCTCATGGCCGTTGTGGGCCTGATCTATGGCGCGCTGACCGCGACGCTGCAGCTTCGGAGCATCCTGACGAATTTCGGGATCATTGCGCTGATCGCCTTCCTGAATAACGTCTGTGCTACGGTCTTCCTGCAATACGGCGTGCAGTATGCCGGGGCGGGGCTGTGCGCGATCCTGAGTGTGTTTGAGCCGCTGGGAAGCATTGTGATCGGTGCGGTCCTGCTGCATGAGCAGCTGACGCTCCGCCAGATGCTTTCCTGTGTGCTGATCCTCGGAAGCATCTGCTTCCTGATCGTCAGCAGCGCCCGCCGGGAAAAAGCTGCGGGCCGCATGGAATAGAAAGAATACGAAGCACCGCCGCGGCGGGGCGCACATGCGCTCCGGCTGTGGCGGTGCTTTTGTATTTGGAGCGTATGACCGGTGGACATGCGTGCATTCCCACACGCAACTTTTACGCAATTTTCGCGCAACTTCACGAAACAACACGCGGTGCGGTGGATTTTCCCGGATGCGGGATTATAATGAAAACAGAAAAATTTCGGGAGGTTTATTCATGGTCAAGCTTGATTTCTTGTCTGTTCTCGACGAAAAAGCGCAATTTCTCAACGACTTTTCGGATGACATCTGGGCAGACCCGGAGACCGCCTTTACCGAATTCCACGCTGCCGGGCGCTATTGCAGCGCGCTGCGCAGCGAGGGCTTCGAGGTCACAGAAAACCTTGCCGGGATCCCCACGGCCTTTTCCGGCCGCTTTGGCTCCGGCCATCCGGTCATCGGTGTGCTGGCGGAATTTGACGCGCTCTCCGGCCTGAGCCAGGAGGGCGGTGTGACGGAAAAACGTTCCGCGGGCGGGGCATGCGGCCACGGCTGCGGACACAACCTGCTCGGCACGGCCAGCCTCGGCGCGGCCATCGCCATCAAGCGCTTTCTGGAGACCCAAACGTGCTCTGGCACGGTCATCCTCTTCGGCTGCCCCGGCGAGGAGGGCGGCTCCGGCAAGGCGTTCATGGCGCGTGACGGCGTGTTTGACGAGCTGGACGCCGCGCTCTGCTGGCATCCGGACGAGAACACAGGCGTGCGCGTGCAGACCTCGCTCGCAAACTGCCAGGTGCTCTACAAATTCAACGGCAAGGCCGCGCATGCCGGCGCCGAGCCGCATCTGGGCCGTAGTGCGCTGGACGCTGTAGAACTGATGGATATCGGTGCAAACTACCTCCGTGAGCATATGATCGACCAGGCGCGCGTCCACTACGCCATCACCGACGCGGGCGGCTTCAGCCCGAACGTCGTGCAGCCGCACGCGGAGGTCCTCTATCTCATCCGCGCGGCGCGCAGCGCACAGGTCAAGGAGCTGTATGAACGCGTCAACGACATCGCGCGCGGCGCGGCCCTCATGACCGGCACAACGGTCGAGATCGACTTTGTGAAGGCCTGCTCTGATACGATCCTGAACGACACGCTTCAGCGCGTGCTCTATGAAAAAATGGCGCAGATCGGCGTGCCCGAGATCACCGAAGCCGACGAGGCCTTCGCCCGCGAGCTGACTGAAACGGCGCTGATGGAGTATCCGAAGGCCGATCCGGTGCATCCCATCCACGATGAGCTGCTGCCCTACACGGGCCAGATCGAGTATGAATGCGGCTCGACCGATGTCGGCGACGTGAGCTGGGTCTGCCCCACGGTGCAGGCCAAGGCCGCGACGTGGGCCTTCGGCACGCCGTGCCACAGCTGGCAGGCTGTGACGCAGGGCGTCATGCCGCTCGCGCACAAGATGACGCTGTACATCGCAAAATCCCTTGCCGCGATGGGCGCGGAGCTGATGGTCAACGCGGAGCTGCTGGAGCGGGCGAAGCAGGAGCACCGCCGTCTGGTCGGCCCGGAGGGCTATGTATGCCCCATCCCGAAAGGCGTCAAGCCGCGTTCGATGGACTCGCTGCATAAGTAAGGAGGACGCCTGAAATGAAATACGCAAGTCAGATCCCGCGGGAGACCATCGCCCGCCTCGAGGCGATGGCCGCCGAAGATCCTGTGCACTTCTGCCAGCTGCATCCGTGCCCCGGCGTCTATTCCTCGCGGGAGGATGAGGAATTCTGGTGCTACAAATGCTGGGGGCACGCGCTGGAGCAGCCCATGCCCGGATCTAACCTCGCGGAGTTTTTCCGGCAGCAGGATCTGCAGTTCCCGCTGCCTGCCGGCTTCCGCGAGGAGCGGCGCATCACCGTCAGCCACGGCTCGGACTGCATGGCGGTCGACTGCATCTGCGATGCGTACACGCCGCACCTGTTCGATTCCATCGCGGACTTCTACCTGACCGCCGACCTGCCTACGGCAAATCTGGAATCGACGGTCTATCCCGCCGCACCCTTCGGCCGCAACCAGCCGCAGGTCCAGCCCGGCCAGACCAAGACAGACTGCAATCCGCGCATGAACACGTCCGCCGGGATGCTGGACCGGTTTGTGAACGCCGGGATCCGCTATTTCTCCACGGCGAATAACCACTGCTATGACTATGACGAGGCGGGCCTGCTCGCAACGCTCGACGAGCTTGACCGCCGCGGCGCGGCGCATTCCGGTACGAACCGCAGTCCGCAGGAGCAGACGCAGGCGCTCGTGCTGGACGTCGGCGGTGTGCGCGTCGCGGAGCTGAGCGCGACCTTCGACCTCAACGACCGCGCATATGAAAAGAAGTGGCTCCTGAACGAGGTGCGCTTCAACGACACCCCGTGCGATTTTACGCTCATCGAACAGCTCATCGCCTCGGCAAAGGCGCAGAAGGCGGACATCATCACGCTGCATGCGCACTGGGGCTGGGAATTCGAGCTGTATCCGCACCCCAAGACTGTGGAATACGCACACAAGCTCGCAGAAATGGGCGTTGATGTGATCGTCGGCACGCATCCGCACGTCTCACAGCCGATGGAAAAGTACACCTATACGCAAAACGGTGAGCAGCGCAGCTGCCTGATCTTCTACTCGCTCGGCGACTTCGTCAGCTTTCACCCGCAGAGCCGCGACAGCCGCATCACCTACGTCCCGCGTTATACGCTCGCAAAGGGGGAGCTGGACGGCAGGGCGAGGACCTTTGTCACCGGCCTTCAGATCCTGCCGGTCTACATCCTGACTGCGGCGGACGCAGAGGAAAACTACGATGTGCGCCTGCTCCGTTTTTCTGACGTGCTGGCGGACAGACCGGATGCAGACGGCGCATACCGCTATCCCCTCTGCGATTGGGAGCGTGCAGATCTGCCGCGCCTGCATGAAAAGGTCCTGCACGGGATCCTCCTTCCGGCGGATCACCGGGAACTGCTCGTACCATAAAGAGGCGTCTGATGAAGCACATAAAGATCTCCCCGCAGCGGTATCGCTGGGTCATTGTCGCCGCAAGCTTTCTGATGGTCTTTGTCTGTCTCGGCTTCTGCAGCAGCAGTAAAAGCCTCTATCTCGCGGCCATCACCGAGGCCCTCGGCATCAAGCGCAGCCTTTTCTCGATCAATGACAGCTGCCGCTATATCGCAACGGCCGTCGTGAATCTCTTCTTCGGCGCGCTGTGCGCGAGATTCGGCCGCAAACGGCTGATCGCCGCGGGCTTCGCCTGTCTCATCGCGTCCATGCTGCTCTATGCCTATGCGCCGAACATCTATCTGTTTTATCTGGGCGGCGTGCTGCTGGGCCTTGGCCTTGCGTGGACGACAACGACGATGGTCGGCAGCATCGTGCACCGCTGGTGTCCGGCGCACGCCGGAAAGATCATGGGCCTGATCCTCGCGGCAAACGGCGTCGGCGCGGCAGTCGCGACGCAGATCGTCACACCGATCATCTATGCGCCCGGCGACGCCTTCGGCTATCGCAATGCCTATAAGCTCGTGGCGCTGATCCTGGCCATGACCGCCGGGATCGTCCTCGCGCTCTATCGCGAGCCGCCGGAGAAAATCCCAGAAAGCACGAGCGCAGAAAAAGAACCGCAGCAGGCTGAAAGCGGGCAGAGCACCGCGCGCGGTGCCCGGTTCTATCTGCTCCTTGTCTGCGTCTTCCTGACCGGCTTTATCCTTCAGAGCACGACCGGCGTCAGCGCGGCGCATATGAAGGACGTCGGTCTGGATGCGGGCTATGTTGCCGCGGTCATGAGCGCGCATGCGCTCAGCCTGACCGTGTGCAAATTCCTGACGGGCGTCATTCACGACCATGCGGGACTTCGGAAGACCGTACTTCTGTGTGACTGCGCGGCGATCACAGTGCTGATCCTTCTCGCAGAGGTCACGGCCACGCCCACAGGCCACGTGCTGGCGATGACCTACGGCATCCTGTCCGCGCTGGCGCTGCCGTTGGAGACGATCATGCTCCCGCTGATCGCGCAGGACCTGTTTCAGGGGCCGCAGTACAACAAGATGCTTGGCATCATCGTATCCGTCAATACGGCCGGCTACGCCGTCGGCACGCCGATCGCCAATCTGACCTTCGACTGTCTCGGCACCTATCAGCCGATGCTGCTGGCCTCCGCATGCGTCATGGCCGGCGTCACGATCTGCATCCAGCAGCTTCTTAAGCGCTGCGCAGCAGAGAAAAGCGCCTGATGGACAAAACAGGATCGTAAGCAAACATGCGGCAGCACCAGAACCATCCGACGCTGCCGCACGTTTTATGCAGCAGAAGATAAAGTCCTTGTTAGCTTCCCGGAAAGCATCGAAAACCACGACTATCTTCATAAAGTGGTGCTTGGCGTCCAGAGTCCGGAGGCAGTAAAAAAAGTCAAAGCGTATGACAGCACGATCAAAGTGCTGGGCTTCCTGCCGGACGTGGAAAGCATCTCCGCTTTCGGTGAAACGCAGGCGGACGCTATCCGACTGATCGAAGGATGGCTGAACGCAGATACCGCGCAGCGTGTCCGTCAATATGGAAAAGAGCTGTGGATCATGACCTGGACCCCGGAAGTCGGCCTCACCACCCCGGAAAACCTCAAAAAGATCCACCCCTTCCACCCCGACGCCCTCCTGATTAATGACGTGACCACGCTGAGACCATAAATAGCGGGGGAGTGTGCCGCGAAAAACTCATTGGCCCGCAGCGCCTTTTATGCTTCGCATGAAAAGGCATCGCTCACTGTTTGCATGCGCTCGCCAAAAGCCGGCATTGACTTTTGGCAGGAGTTTTGTATAATGGAGGGGAAATCGGCCGGGGCCCGGAGGAGGGGCGGGGCCGGAAAATTGAATATGCTTCATCCGTGACGTGTAATCGCAGGTTGTCAGGCTTGGCAGTCTGCGATGAAAAAGGAAAGGTAACCAATCCACTCGACCGGAGCTGTGAGCAAGAGGACGTTCCAAAGCAGCCATGCGCTGCGTGACCGAAAGGTAGCCATTGCGGGGACTTGAGCCCTGTGAGAAGGTAGGAAACGGACGCGGAGGATCCCGGATCCTCCAGATTGCAAGTCAGAAGAATTGCTGTCAGGGCGCAGATATCCTGCGCTTTCAGGATGTGAAACATTCAGGACGAGCTCTCCCTGCAATGTCGATTTTTGTGCGCACTGATCTTATGAGCAGTGCGTTCATTTTTTCCGTGCGCCCGGCGCACGGGTACGGCCGCCGTCTGACTTGTTTCAGACGGCGGCTTTTTTGCGTATATGCGCCCCTTATCGGCGCTGCAGATACGACCACGAAGAAAAATAAAGAAAAAGGAGCGAACCACATGAAAAAACGAGTATTGAGTCTGATCCTGGCACTGGTCATGCTCATCGGCGTTCTGCCGGTGAACATGCTGGCGGCGGAACCGGCGGACGAGCTGCCCGCGCAGCAGACGGTCACGATCGAGACCAGTCTGGACAGCGCACTGGCAGATGGCGTCTATGCCGCGGCGCAGTCGCCGCTTCCGGTATCGATCCGCGCGGAGGCGGACGGCGAGGCGGTGGAGCACACCGCCAGTCTGGACGGCGAAGCGCTGACCGGCACGCAGGCCGCGGACGGCTGGACGGCCTATGAGCTTTCGTTTGAGGCGGCGGGCAGCTATACGCTGACCGTCAGCGCTGCGGGCGAGACGCAGAGCCGGACCATCGTCTATCAGCCGCAGTCCGCGGACGAGCCCGCGGCGGAGGATCCGGCAGAGGAGCTTCCGGCAAACGACCCGGAGCTGACTCCGGCAGAAGAGATCCCGGCCGAGGAGCCCAAGCAGGCGCCCAAAGCCGTGCCGCAGACAGCCGCGCAGAGCAGCGACAGTGAGACCGCGGTCGATCTGGGCAGTGCGATCGGTACGGTCCGCGTGATCGTGGAAAATAACACGGCGGATACCGGCGCTGCGGATACCGGCTACGGGACCTGGGAAGCCGGTGCGGCAAAGTGGCATGGGAAGCTCGTCGACAAGGAGGTCACGCTCTACGAGAACTCCACGGCGATGACCTGCATCGCGGATGCGGTCAAGGGCTATACCATGACCGACTCTGACGGTTATATTACGGAGATCGGCGGGCTGAAAGCGGATCCGACGAATTACAGCGTTGGCTGGATGTACACATTCAACGAATGGTTCGCCAATGATCTGCCGACAGCATATACGGCAAAGAAAGAGCTGCGTGACGGCGATGAGATCTGCATGAAGTACACCTGCAAAATGGGTGCGGATATCGGCAGTATCGCGAATGATAAAAACAAGACCCTGGCCGACCTCACCGTGACCGGTGCGGAGCTGAACAAGGTCGACTCCACCCACTATGAGATCCCGCTTGGTGACGCGGAGAGCAAATCGGTCAAGATCGTCCCGACGGCAGCCAATAAGAATTTCCTCGCCTGCGTGTTCAAAGGTACACTGACGGATACGCAGATCGATGCGCTGAATAACGACGAAAACAGCTGGTACACGAATACTGCGCTCGTGCGCCGCAGTGAGACCGTCACGGTCAAAGAGGGCGACACGTTCACCGTCGTGGTCGGTGCGAAGAGCTGGCCGAGCCAGAACAATGGCACCTACGGCGGTGCGGAAAAGGTAGACCCGGGCGTCTACACCGTTACCGCAGTCAAGACAGTAACGGATCCCGACGCTGCGTTCAAGAACTTCTTCGCAGCATTGGCAGGCACAGCAACGGTTGCCAATGATACGAAAGACATTGAAAAGAAAATCTACCCGCTGGAAGTAGCGGAAGACGGTACAGCGCTGGTTACGACAAACAAAAAAATCGGCAAATCGAAATCCGGTTTGACGATCTCTTTCCTGAAGACAGCAAAGCTGACTTTCTCCTATAAGACTTCTTCGGAAGCCAAGTGGGATTATCTGAAGGTCTACCGGATCACGGAGGCAGCGGGCAAGGAAACGGAGACGCTGCTCAATGAGGCGGATAAAGAAGCGTTCAGCGGAGAGATGAGCGACTATGCCTCCTACAGTGTGGAGGTACAGGCTGGTGAAAAGATCCGGATCCGCTTTGAGAAGGATTTCAGCGGCGATGGGACGAGCGACTGTGTCTGGCTGAAGAACTTCACCGTCACCCTCCCGAACAAGGTCATCTTCCACGCCAACAACGGCACGGACGCGACCAGCGAGCAGGGCGTCTTCGGTACGGCTGACCTGACGAAGAACACCTTCACCTACGCGGGTTACCGCTTTGACGGCTGGGCCGAGACGGCGGGCGGCGCGGTCAAATACGCCGACGGCGCGTCCATCACGCTGAACGGCGCAGATGTGAACCTCTACGCCGTCTGGACGAAGGTCTGGACCGTCACGTTCCCCAACATGCCCAAGGACGTGGCCATCACCGTCAAGCAGGGCGAGACCATCCAGCCTGTCTCGGAGACGGCGAACACCTGGATCCTCCCGGACGGCAGCTATACCTACTCTGCAGAGCTGTTTGGCTATGAGAGCAAGGAAAATGTCCCGTTCCAGGTCAACGGCGCAAACCTTGAGATTCAGGATACGCTGACGGCTGCGGACAAGATCGCCGTTACCTTTCACGTGACCGGCGCGGCCGTGGATACGGCCATCACCATCACTGTCTGGAACAGCGAAAAGACCGTGATGACGGCCCGGGAAGCGAACCCGACCGTCTATGACCTTCCCGCCGGCAGCTATACCTACACGGTCGAGGCCAAGGGGTATAAGAAGATCAAAAACCAGCTCCTGACGGTTGGCGCGGCGGCGCAGACGGTCAACGTCGCGCTGACGGCCAGCGATGCCTGGGAAGGCGACAGCGTTGTGCCGACCAAGGTTGGCGACGTCTATCAGATCACGTCCGGTGCAGAGCTGAAGGGCTTTGCCGACCTCGTGAACGGGGAAGAACCGGGCGCGAAGGGCATTCTGACGAAGAACATCACCCTCAACGAGCCGGGGGACTATGCGCAGAAGTGGACGCCGATGGGCGCTTCCAGCTCCGCCGCCTTCACCGGCGACTTTGACGGCAACGGCAAGACCATCACCGGCCTGTACATGGACGGCGAAGACGCGGTCTCCGGCCTGTTCGGCTACGTCGGCAAGACCGGCAGCATCCACGACCTCACGATCGCGGACGCAAGCGTCAAGAGCACGAAAACCAGCTACGGCGTTTATACCGCACTGGTGGCAGCTTCCAACGCCGGTACGATCAGCAATGTTGCGCTGAAAGACTCTATGGTTTCCAGCGGCGGCTATGCGGGCGGCATTGCAGCTCTCAATGATGGCACGATCACGGGCTGCGCAAATGAAAGTGCACCCGTAACACATAATGAAAAAGCCACCAGTTCCTATTATGCGCTGGCTGGCGGTATTGCAGGCCAGAACCGCGGGACGATCGCGCTCAACTATAACCTGGCGCGGGTCACAGGCGGAAACGAGAACATTGGCCATATTGGCGGTATTGCCGGCAAGAATGAAAGTGCCGGCACGATCGAAAGCTGCTATAACCGGGGAGATATCCAGACCGGCGCTTATCTTGGCGGCATTACGGGCTATCTGAGCGGCACGGCCACGAACTGCTACTCCACCGGCAGCGTCCCGACTGGGACCTATGCAAAAGCGCTGTTCGGCCACTGCACCAGCTACAGCGCGAAAGCGACCGCCTGCTTCTATCTGACCGGCTGCGGCCCCGAGGATACGAAGGGCACCGCGAAGACCGCGGAGGAATTCAAAACGCTGGCGGCCTCGCTCGGCGGCGCGTTTGCAGACGCGGATCCCTATCCCACCCTCAAGTGGCAAGACCCGAATGCGACCTTTACCATCACGCTGACGGTCAAGCCTGCCAACGCCTCCGTCACGGTGACCGGCGCAGCCAGCGTCGGCACCCCGGAGGTGCGCAAAAACGAAGAAACGAACGAGGCTACCTACATCTATTCCGGCCTCAATAAGGGCAGCTACCGCTGGGCGGTCACCTGTGACGACGGCGAGAACGACTATCTGAAGCAGGAGGGCTCCTTCACCATCGCGACGTCCGACGTGACCCACGCCGTGACGCTGGCGGCGAAGACCTATGACGTCAACTTCATTGTCGACCCCGTGGGCGCGGACTTCACCCTGACCCAGGGCGAGGGCGAAGACGCTAAGACCATCACGCCGAAGACGGCGAAGGACGATACCGGCAAGATCGTTTACTCCCTCACGAAGGGCAGCTATCACTATACTGCGTCCTGCTTCGGCTACGCCGACGCTTCCGGCGACGTCACGGTCGCCAAGTCGACCGGCCTTGCCGATACGACGGTCAAACTGACGGCGAAGACCGGCAGCAATCTGACCTTCACGAACATCCCGGCGGACGCCGCCGTCACCGTCACCCATGCGGCCGGCGGCGAGCAGACCGGCGCGCGGGAAGGGGAGACCTATACCTTCACGCTCGTGCCCGAGACCTACAGCTACCGCATCCAGCGCAAGGGCTATAAGAGCATCCGCGGCACCGTCACGATGGACGGCACGGAAAAGACCATCGCCGCGGAATGGACCGCCCTCACCGCGTGGGACGGCAGCGTGGCGGAGAGCTTCTCCGGCTCCGGTACCGAGACGGATCCGTATCTCATTGAAAGCGGCGCGGAGCTGGCGTATTTGAGCAAATTCTGCGCAGAGGGCGGAAATACCAGCGGCCTCTACTATGAGCTGACCGCGGATATTGACCTTGCCAACAACGTGTTTACGCCCATTGGCCCGAGCGGCACGAATCAGTTTAAGGGCATCTTCAACGGTGCTGGCAATACCATCTCCAACCTCAAGATCGACAGAACAGAATCGCTCAGCGGTCTGTTTGGCCGTGTGAATGGGGCTACCATTCAGGATCTGACGATCGACCACGCGACGATCACCAGCACGTCCGGCAACGTCGGCGCTCTGGTCGGCGCTGCATACGGCACCTGCACGATCGCGAACTGCGTGGTGAAAAACAGCTCTGTGACCGGCGGCAGTAACCTGACCGGCGGCCTGATCGGTTATTCTGGCACGGCTGTGACGAAGTGCGCAGTGATCGATACGACAGTCTCCGGCACAAAATATGTCGGCGGCCTGATCGCACAGGTCGGCAAGGCCGTGACGGAGTGCTACACCTTGCATGTTACCGTAACGGCGACCGGCGACTATGCCGGCGGTCTGATCGGCGGCGGCAACGCAAGCGATATCACGAACTGCTTTGTGCGCGGCGGCTCTGTGACGGGCGACGGCTACGTCGGCGGCGTGATCGGCGACGGCGGTTCGTATAGCAAAGCAAAGATCAAGACGACGTATGCTGTTGCTGACGTGACGGCCGGTACCGGGGAGTTTGGCCCGCTTGCAGGCGGCAGCTATGTCACCATAACGACTGCCAGCTCCTTCTACTGCAGCGACAGCGCCCTGACCGGCAAGGACAGCGGCAAGAACACCACCGGCACGCCCAAGGCCACGGCGGAGCTGAAGGATGCGGCCATCCTCACGAGGCTCGGCAGCGCCTTCGGCATCTACGCCGGGGCCGACGGCCTGAAAAACGCGGGCTTCCCGTATCTTCTGAACGCGCCTGCCCTCCCGGTCATCCAGCCGCAGAAGCTCGCGTCCCCGGTCATCACGTGGACGGACAAGACTGCCAGCTGGACGGCGGTCCCGAACGCGCGCGGCTATCTCGTTTCGCTTGCGAAGGGCAGTGAGACGCTCGTGACCGAGACGCGCACCGAAACGACCCGGGACTACACCACGGAAATTGAGCTCGCCGGGACCGGCAGCTATACCATCACCGTCATCGCCATCGGCGACGGCGAGACCTACGGAAATTCCGACCCCGCGGAAAATACCGCTACCATCACGGTCAACACCGCGAGCGTCACCTTCGCCGTCACGGCGGAGGAGGGCAGAGCGTTTGCCGAAGACGAGCCCGCCATCACCCTCACCATGGCGGACGGACGACGCTCTCCCTGACCAACAACACGGCAAAAACCATCCCGCAGGGGACCTATACCTACGAGGTCAAGGCGAAGACCTTTGCCACCCTGACCGATACCCTGAACGTGACTGCGAACCAGACCGTCACGCTCACGATGCACTACACCACCGACTGGGACGGCTCGACCACGGTCAAACCGCAGAAGGACGGCGAGACCTATCTGATCTCCAACAGCTACGAGCTCGCCTGGTTCCGCGACGAGGTGAACAAGGGCAAGTACACCCTGAACGCGAGGCTGACCGAGAACATCAACCTCGGCGGCCACCCCTGGACGGCGATCAGCAAGCTGACCGATACCAGCGCCAAGACCGGTTATAAGGGCACCTTTGACGGCAACGGCAAGACCATCTCCGGCCTGAATCCGGTCGGCGAGCTCATCAGCGGAAAATACAGAGGCGCAGGCCTGTTCGGCTATGTGTACACTGGCGGCACTGTCAAAAATGTGACTGTGGAAGGTGCAATGAAGGCCGAATGGAACTGCGGCGGCGTTGTGGCATACCTGGCTGGCGGCAGAGTGGAAAACTGCGTCAACCGCATGAACATCACGCCGCGCAGCGAAAGTATTTACCTCTATTATGTCGGCGGCGTTGTCGGTTACATGACGAACTACACGGACAACAGCGCTGTGATCATCGGCTGCCGGAATGAAGGCTCGATCGATGGCGGGACGACCGGTGAAAACGTTGGCGGTGTCGTCGGCGGCGCTTCCAACAGCCCCGGTATCTCGAACTGCGCCAATACCGGCAATATCAGCGGCAAAGCTTCGATCGGCGGTATTGCGGCAACAGCATCGATTCCCATCACTGCTTGCTATAACACCGGCAAGATTACTGGTGCTTCCTCGAAGATCGGCGGCATCGTCGGATATTCGAGCAGCAAGGTCACGAATTGCTATAATACAGGTGCAGTTGCGGGTGCAGGAAAGGCTGGTTACAAGGGTGTCCCGGAGGGAGTCGGCGGCATCGCTGGACAATTGTATAATAGCTCCAACGGCGCTGTTGCGGCCTGCCTGAACAGCGGCACGGTAACAAGCGAGATCTACGGCGGCGCGCTTGTGGGCAGCAAAAATGCTGTGGCCGCCGCGGTCAGCGGCAGCTATGCCTTGGCTGGCAGCTGCACAGCGACCATCGGCAGCTACGCGGCAGATGATGACGAAGCCTCTTTTATTTCTGCTGAAGAACTTGGTAGCAAGCGCCTGATCGGCCTGCTCGGCGGCGCGTTCGCCGCGGGCAGCGACGGCAAGCTGACCCTGGACTGGCAGGATCCTGCTGCAACGCCCGTTGTGACCTTTGTCACGCCCGAGGGCGCGGCTGTCGCCATCGAAGGCAAGACCCCGGCGGAGCCCGGCGTCTTCGTGCTGGAAAACGGCACGTACAGCTATTCCGTCTCCAAGCAGGGCTATAACACCGCCACCGGCTCCGTCACTGTAAATGGCGAGAGCCAGCGCGTCGACGTCAACCTCGGCGTTGAGACCTTCTCCGTGACCTTCAACGTCACAACGCCCGGCGCAAAGATCACCGTCACGGACGCGGCCGGGGAGACGATCCAGCCCACGGCGGAAAATGCGAACGTCTACAGCCTGCCGAACGGCAAATACCACTACACCGTCTCCAAGCTCGGCTGCACGAGCGCGACCGGCGACTTCACCGTCGCGGGCGCGGCGCAGACCGTCGGCCCCATCGAGCTGGCAGGCGCGCAGCTGTACACCGTCACGCTGACCTTCACCAATGACGAAAACGCAAGCGTCACTCCGGCCTCCGTCACGGTCAAACATGCAGATGAGAGCGTCGAGCCCAACGCGGCTGGTTCCTTCACCTACAGTCTGCCAGACGGCACGTACACATACATCGTCGACGACGCCCGCTACTACAAGGTCGAAGCGACCTTCACCGTCAGCGGCAAGGATGCGACCATCGCAGTTCAGCTCGAGACCAACAAGACCTGGAACGGCACGGACAAAACACCCGTCACGCCCACCGACGGCGTCTACGAGATCAGCACCGCGGCGGAGCTCGCCTGGTTCGCCGATCAGGTCAACGCGGGCAATACCGCATATCACGCCAAGCTGACGGCCAACATCTACGTCAACTACGGCCAGACCAGCAACACCTGGACCCCCATCGGCGACTACAGCCATATGTACACTGGCACCTTCGACGGCAATGGCAAGTCCGTCTACGGTCTGACCGCCGCGCTCTTCGGCTATACCGGCGAAGGCGCTCTGGTCAAAAACGTCACGGTCTACGGCAGCAATCACGCTGCAGACGACAAGGATACGGCCCCGAAGGGCGGTATCAGCAATCAGGCCTATGGCTCGTTTGAGGGCTGCGTCAGCTATATGACCATCTCCGCAAAATGGTCGGTCGTCGGCGGCATCGTCGGGCGGCTCTATGCGGCCGGTCATATCACCGACTGCGCCAACTATGGTGCGATCAGCAGCAATTGGACCGGCGCGGACCAAAATTCTCCGACCTACGTTGCAGAGGTCGGCGGTATCGCCGGTTCGTCTTCTGGCCCAATTACCCGCAGCTTCAATGCCGGTGCTGTGACAGTTGCACAAAAGGGTTACGGCGGCGTAGGCGGTATCGCTGGTGTGCTGAAGAGCGCGGCGATTTCGGATTGCTATAACACCGGCACGATCACTGGCCCGAGCCGTACAGCAGGCATCGTGAGCATTGCCAACGACACTGCATCTGCGATCGTAAAGAACTGCTATAACACCGGCAAGATCGTTTCCGTCAGTACTTCTACGAACCCGGCCTGCGGCACGATCGCGGGCACGATTGCAAACAGCAATGGTGACCCGATCGGCAGCGTTGAAAATTGCTACTTCCTGAAGGGCACATATTCCTATACCTCCGGCAGCACCATCCACACCGACGAGATGGTCGGCTACCCGCTGGACAAGGGCGAGGCAAACTGCAAGCTCGCGTCCGAGATGAAGCTCGACGCCTTTGCCATCACCCTCAGCCCGACGGACAAGACCTTCAACGTCGACGCGGAGAACATCAACGGCGGCTTCCCCGTGCTCAAATGGCAGGGCGGCCGCGCCCCGCAGGTCACGCAGGACGCCGAGGACGTCGCGGCCGATAAAGCGGCCCTGACCGTCACCCCGACGACCGTGACCTCCGCCGGCAAGCTCGAGCTGGCTTCGACCGGCGCGAACGGCTCGGCCATCACCTGGAAGAGCAGCAACCCGGCGATCATCGCCGACGCCGGCACCGTCACGCTCCCGACGAACAATGACGTGACCGTCATCCTGACCGCTACGATCACGAAGAACGGCGTCTCCGACACGAAGGAATTCACCCTCACCGTCAGGACGGCCGCCTCCGCGGACAAAGCCGCGCTGGAAGCCATCGTCGCCAAGCTCGGCACGCGCTTCCGTGTGGCCTATCAGACAGGCGACGTGAACGTCCTCGATACCGTCCGCACCAAGCTCGCGGACGCCATCACCGCCAGCGGCGCGTCCCTGACCGCCGACCAGATCACCGTGACCCTTGCGGACAAGGGCAAGACGAGCCTCGGTGCGGGCACGCTGATCGACGACAGCGGCAAGGTCACCTATTACTACGAGGATCCGTCCCAGAGCAGCATCGGCACCGGCGACGCGCGGGTCAACGGCGTAACGTTCACCCTCAGCACCGCGAACGAAGTCAGCGTCACGACCGGCAGCTGCATGGTCTCCATCCCGTGGGACCGCGCGAAGGTCACCGAAGCGATGACCACCGCGGCGGCTGCCCTGACGTTCGACACCATCAAGGGCGAGAACGAAACCAGCACCGCGGTCACGAAGACCCTGACGCTCCCGCGGACACTGGAAAGCTGCGGCTGGTCGACGATCAGCTGGACCAGCTCCAGCGTCGTCGTCACCGTGGAGGACAAGGGCCCGCTGACCCCCGCGGAAGGCACGATCCAGCCCAACGATACCGACACCCCGGTTACCCTGACCGCCACCTTCACGTTCAACAAGAACATCGACGACTATAATAAGGACGTCGAGGCGCCGATCACCGTCACACGGACGATCGAAGTCACCATCCCCGGCGCGGCGAGCGACTACATGCAGACCATCCAAAAGATCTGCGCGGAGTACACGCTGGCCCGACTGACGGACTTCGTCACCAAAGAGCCAATCGACCCGACCAACGTGACCGGGGATATCCAGCTCCTGCGCTCCAGGAATTTCACGACGGTCAGCTTCCATACCGGCTCCGACGGCTATGCCATGACCGTGACCGCGACCGCGCCGGATGGCACTGCGACGACCTACGCGGCAGTGAACGACTACCGCCTGAAGATCTGCCGCCTCGCGGAGACGGCCGGTCAGGTCAAGCTGACCCTCACCGTCACGAAGAAGAACGGGAAGGATCTGGATACCCGCTACACCCAGACCAAGGAGCTCGGCATCATCACCGTCACCCCGCTGAAGCCCTCCGAGCTCGCCGCGGAGCTGGCCCTGCTCGAGCAGGCCAAGGCGAACTTCTTCGCCGGCATCAACGACGATCAGAACATCTCGGCCGATGCCGTCACGAAGAACCTGCACGCCTTCCATGAGGCCCGTCTGGATGCCGACGGAAAACTCATCTGGGTCTACACCAGCGCCGAAACGCTGGGCACCGGCATCGTCCCGACGGATCTGCCTGGCTATGACTCGATGGGCACACAGCCCTGGCGGCTTTTCCGCAGCAGCAACAGCGCCGTCATCGCCGATGAAAACCTGCTCGTCACCCCGCATGCGACCGACGACAAGACCGTTACCATCACCGCCAACCTCAAGAGCGCACGCTTCGGCGGCTATTACGAGACCTGCAAGGACAACAGCAGCTACGCGGATGTCCTCGATACGCTCAAAAAGCTGGCAGGCGAGGAAGTCAGCGTGACCGTCACCGTCGTCAGCACGGCCAATCAGGCGGCTGCGAAAGCCGCCGGGGAGAAGATCGACGCGCTCTTCCCGGTCACCAAGGACAGCGCGGATGCCATCAACGAGGCTTCGGGCGCCTACAAGAGCCTGACCGATGCGGCCAAGAAGCTGCTCCCCGATGCGGAAGAAAAGCTCGCCAAGGCCGAAGCCGACTATAAGAAGGCCGTCGCCGACGCCGCGCAGGATCAGGCCGACCGCGACGCGGCCGCCGCTGTCGACGCAAAGATCGAAGCCATCGGCACCGTCACGCTGGAAAAGGAAGGCCTCATCACCGCTGCCCGCAGCGCATATGAAGGCCTGAGCGACGCCGCCAAGGAGCATGTCACGAAGCTCGGCGTGCTCGAAGCCGCAGAAGCAAAGCTCAACGAGCTGAAAAACGCGCAGGGCTACCAGACCCAGCTGCAGAGCGTCCTGGCCTATATCCGCAGCAGCGTCACTCCGAAGGCGAACCAGAGCACGAACGGCGACTGGGCCGTCATGGCCCTGGCCCGCGCGGGGCTCAGATCCGACGCCGACAAGCGCTGGTACGCGGGCTATGCCGACGAGCTGGCGAAGCTCCTGGCAGCGAACGGCGGCAGCTTTGAGACCACCAACGAGAATGCCCGCCTCGTCCTCGCTCTGACCGCGCTCGGGCAGAACGCCAAGGCCTATACGGTCGGCGGCGAAACCTACGATCTGGTCACCCCGCTGACCGCGAAGACCGGCAGCGCCTATAAGGCGACCGTCCCCGGCACCACCAGCGCTGCCTTCGCCATCATCGCCATCGACTCCGCACCCTATACCGTCGCGGATACCGCTGCGGTCCCGGCGATGATCCAGTATCTGCTCAGCATGCAGAACCCCTCCGGCGCATGGAAGATCAATGACAAGAACCCGGCCGACAATGTGGACGCCACCGCCATGGTCCTCACGGCCCTGGCTCCGCATAAGAGCGAGAACGGCGTGCAGGCCGCGATCGACAAGGCCCTGACCTATCTGGAGGGTCTGACCGGCTACGGCAACGCCTGCACCGACGCGCAGCTCGTCACGGCCTACTCGGCCCTCGGCATCGACTGCACGGACGCCAAATACGCCAGAGGCGGCAAGAACCCGCTGACCAGCCTCCTGTCCTACCAGACGGCCTCCGGCGGCTTCTCCCTCGACTCCACTGCGTCCAACGCCAGAGTCTCCCCGCGTCCGACCGAGCAGGCGGCCTATGCCCTCGTCGCTTATGACCGCTTCAAGCGCGGCGTGAAAAGCCTCTACGATATGTCCGACGCCGTCGACCTCCTCCCGGCAGCCAGCGGCGCAGCCGACGTCGCAGCGAAGATCACCGCCATCGGCACCGTCACCGACTGCAAATGCGAGACCTATCTTGCCCTGCAGGAGATCGAAGCGGCCTACGCCGGGCTGACGGCGGAGGAACAGGCAGAGGTCACGAACTATGGGACCTTCCTGCAGCAGAAGCAGACCTTCCAGACGCTCCTCGAGGCCTACCGCAAGGCCAAGCTCGCCGAGCTCGACGCCTATTACGACAAGCTCAAGCGCACCGACTATACCACCGACCAGTGGACGAAGATCACCGAGGCCTACCGCACCGGCCGCAGCTCCATCAGCAGCGCCCAGTACGCCGAGCAGGCTGACGCCGCGCTCAAGCAGACCAAGGCTGACATCGACGCCTACGTGAACGGCGACACCATCGAGGTCAGCTTCCGTCTGATCGGCGATTTCCCCGAGTCCTACACCGGCAAGCACCTCGGCTACGTCACCTGGATCGAAACGGAGACCTACACCGTCAAGAAGGGCAGTACCGTCTATGACGTCTTCACCGAAGCCCTGCAGGACGCCGGGCTGACCAGCACCGGCGCAGCCTCCGGCTACGTCAGAAGCATCACCGCCCCATCCATCCTCGGCGGCTACACGCTGAGCGAGTTCGACAACGGCGCAGGCTCCGGCTGGATGTTCACCGTCAACGGCACGCACGGCAACTACGCCCTGGATGAGCACGTGCTGCAGAACGGCGACCGCATCGTCTGGCACTACGTGGACAACTACGCGACGGAGACCTCCACCTGGCTCACGGCCGCGGATATCTCTCCCGCGGAATACGCCCGCCGCCACATTGGCGACGTGGTCACGGCCGGCAAGCACGGCAAGGCGGCGCCCGTACTGACGCTCAGTGACCTCGGCCGGACCGTGAAGTTCACCTTCACGCCCGACAAGGGCTGCCATGTCAAGGACGTCAAGGTCAACGGCAAGTCCATCGGCGCGGTCGAGAGCTATACCTGCAGCAGCTTGAAGATCTACGACCGCATCACCGTGGAATTCATCGACGGCACGCTGCCGTTCACCGACGTGCGCGAGACCGACTGGTTCTATGACGACGTCGTCTTTGCCTACGAAAACGGCCTCTTCTCCGGCACCACGGCCACGACCTTCAGCCCCTACGCCCCCATGACGCGCGCCATGCTCGTCACGGTCCTCTACCGGCTCGAAGGTGAACCCGC
>ENA-ORSS01001687-ORSS01001687.1-human-gut-metagenome-genome-assembly--contig:-NODE-1687-length-21842-cov-4.090696_pt1 | contig 21842 bp, 18 predicted proteins | sample MGYA00241899_ERZ509162 | MGnify/ENA primary metagenome ERZ509162 (study PRJEB26280, sample SAMEA2338641) | human gut metagenome | biome: human gut; feature: human-associated habitat; material: faeces... | reverse complement strand
TCTGGGCGGTGTAGACCGTATCATGTTCGACAACTTTACGCCGGCAGATACCCGCAAGGCAGTAGAAATGGTGAACGGACGTGTAGAACTTGAGTCGTCAGGTGGTATCACATTTGATACGCTGCGCGACTATGCCGAGTGCGGTGTCGACTTCATTTCGGTAGGAGCCCTGACACATTCTGTAAAAGGTCTGGATATGAGTTTCAAGGCATGCTGATGCGTATGGAATCTTAAGTGCAATTTTTAGAAAGTTGTACGGAAAAATACTCTTCGCCTGCCGATGTTTCCCGGAGCACCTTTGGATGCCTCGAGTAATCAGGTAGGCTGTTTTCCCCTTTTTCTGCGATTTCTCTTTGTTCCTGTCAATGGAATGAAAGTAAAATCGGAGAAAAAGGGGATTTTTTATGTTTTTTTTACCACAGATAGTGTCCGATTTTTTTCTATCTTTGGTTATCATCCTAAAATTGAAGCTTATGAGTCATGAAACGTATCAATTCCTTCTGTATGCCATGTCGGTGGCTGGTGTGCTGGTTTTTGTGGCGCTTTATTTTGTAAAGGCGGGATATGGTATGTTCCGGACAGCCTCGTGGGGAGTTTCTCTTCCCAACAAACTTGCCTGGATGCTGATGGAAGTACCGGCGTTTATTGTCATGTTGTACGGATGGGTGCGCAGCGGAATGGTACTTTCGGCTCCGCAGACTGTATTTGCCTTGCTGTTCTTGCTGCATTATTTCCAGCGTTCGTTTGTCTTTCCGCTGCTGATGAGAGGTAAAAGTCGTATGCCTCTTGCCATTGTTGCCATGGGGATAGTCTTTAATGTGCTGAACGGTATGTTGCTTACGACAAGTCTGTTTCGTTATCCTCCTGCCGGACTGTATGCAGACGGCAGCGATTTCTGGATGCATTCTCTACCATGGATTGGGCTGGCGCTGTTTGTGCTTGGAATGGGAATCAACCTGCATTCCGACTATGTCATCCGTCACCTTCGTAAGCCTGGCGATACGAAACATTATTTGCCACAGAAAGGCTTTTACCGCTATGTGACCTCTGCCAATTATCTGGGTGAATTGATAGAATGGATTGGCTTCGCTCTGCTGACGGGTTCGCCTGCTGCATGGGTGTTTGTCTGGTGGACGGCTGCCAATCTGGTGCCGCGTGCCGATGCCATTTACAAGCGCTATCGGGAAGAATTTGGCGATGAGGCTGTCGGAAGCAGGAAGCGGATTATACCTTATATATATTAGTACGCTGCCGGAGGTATCTTTTCCGGGAGTGGCAAGTGAGCGGCTTTTCTATGGAATTGGAAATGGTCGGATAGCTTGCAGTGTTAACTTTTTAACTGATTATTATGGATTCAAAACTATTTACTCCGGTTCGGCTGGGACCACTGACGTTACGTAATCGCACCATTCGTTCGGCGGCTTTCGAAAGTATGTGCCCTGGCAACAAACCTTCCGAGCAGTTGCTCGAGTATCATCGCTCGGTGGCTGCGGGTGGCGTTGGCATGACGACGGTAGCTGAAGCGGCTTGTCGTTCGACCGCCAGTTGTGGATGCGTCCGGAGATTGTTCCCGGCCTTCGCCGGCTGACTGATGCCGTCCATGCCGAAGGAGCTGCGGCAAGTATTCAGTTAGGACATTGCGGCAACATGTCGCACAAGAGTATCTGTGGCTGTCTGCCTGTAGGGGCCAGCAGTGGATTCAATCTTTATTCGCCTACCTTTGTGCGGGGACTTCGTGCGGACGAACTGCCCGAAATGGCACGGACATACGGTCAGGCTGTCCGCTTGGCACGTGAATCCGGATTCGATGCTGTGGAAATTCATGCCGGACACGGTTATCTCATCAGCCAGTTTCTTTCTCCTGCTACCAATCACCGTAAGGACCAGTTCGGTGGTTCGCTGGAAAACCGGATGAAGTTCATGGACATGGTGATGGAGGAGGTGATGAAAACGGCAGGAACAGACATGGCAGTATTGGTAAAGATGAACATGCGCGACGGATTTCGGGGAGGTATGGAACTGGAGGAATCGCTGCAGGTGGCACAACGGCTGCAACAGTCGGGTGCCCATGCGCTGGTCTTGAGCGGAGGTTTCGTGAGAAAGGCTCCGATGTATGTGATGAGAGGGGAAATGCCTATCCGTACCATGACGCACTATATGACTTGCTGGTGGCTGAAGTATGGCGTACGTCTGGTGGGGAAATGGATGATACCTGCTGTACCTTTCCGTGAGGCTTATTTTCTGGAAGATGCGCTGAAGTTCCGGAAGGCACTGGATATGCCGCTGGTGTATGTAGGAGGACTGGTTAGCCGTGAGAAAATCGATGAGGTTTTGAACGATGGATTTGAGGCGGTACAGATGGGGCGTGCGTTGCTCAACGAGCCGGGTTTTGTAAATCGTATGCGTGAGGAAGAAAAGGCACGTTGTAACTGCAAACACAGCAATTACTGCATTGCCCGTATGTATACCATTGACATGGCATGTCATCAGCGTCTGAAAGAGGAGCTTCCTCCTTGCATCAGGAAGGAAATCGAACGTATAGAAAGCAAGGGGTAAGATGGAAAAGAAACTGGCAGTGATAACGGGTGCGGATGGAGGCATGGGTACAGAGATAACTCGTGCGGTAGCATCGGCTGGTTATAGGGTGATAATGGCATGTTGTAATCTGGTGCGGGCAGCGGAAAAACGGAATCTGCTTATGGCGGAAACGGGCAATGCGGATATAGAGGTGCAGTTTATTGATCTGGCTTCACTGGCTTCGGTCGCATCTTTTGCCCGGAAGATGGTGGAACGGGGTGAACAGATTACCTTGCTGATGAATAATGCGGGAACGATGGAAACGGGACTTCATATTACGGAAGACGGGCTGGAACGTACCGTGAGCGTGAATTATGTCGGACCCTATCTGCTGACGCGCAAGCTTTTGCCGCTGATGGGAATGGGGAGCCGTATCGTGAATATGGTTTCTTGCACGTATGCCATCGGCAAGCTGGATTTTCCTGATTTTTTCTTGCGCGGAAGGAAAGGGAGTTTCTGGCGTATCCCTATTTATAGTAATACGAAACTGGCTCTGACTCTCTTTACGCTGGAGCTGGCTACCCGTGTCAGGGAGAGGGGGATTGTCGTTAATGCTGCCGATCCGGGCATTGTTTCGACAGATATTATCACCATGCACATGTGGTTCGATCCTTTAACAGATATTCTTTTCCGGCCTTTTATTCGTACGCCTCGTCAGGGAGCTGCTACAGCCGTCAGCCTGTTGCTGGATGAAGAAGCGGGCAAACGTACCGGAACACTGAATGTCAGCTGTCGGCCTAAGCCTTTGTCGGATAAGTTTCTCCATCATTCCCAAATGAAAGAGCTTTGGAGGCTTACCGAGGAACAAGTTTCCAAATGGTTGTAGCCGGATAAAAAACAACGGCAGAGAACGTCTTTTGTCAGACAATCTCTGCCGTTATCGTATCGCTATATTAAATCAATAAGCATTTTTCTCGCCGTGGATGGCGTTTCTTACGGTCTTGTAGATGATGTAAATATCCAGCCAGAAACTCCAGTGCTCGATGTACCAGATGTCACCGATTACACGTCCTTCCATATCTTTCAGCTCCTTTGTTTCACCTCGGTAGCCGGTTACCTGGCTCCATCCTGTAATGCCGGGTTTAACAAAGTGTCGTACCATGTATTTATTGATCAGTTTGGAGTATTCTTCCGTATGTTTCAGCATGTGAGGACGCGGCCCTACAATGCTCATATCGCCCAGCAACACATTGATGAACTGGGGCAGTTCGTCGATGTTTGTCTTTCGCATGATATTTCCCCAGCGGGTCTTACGGGGATCATCCTTGGTTGCCTGCAACGTATCAGCTTCCTTATTGACTTTCATCGAACGGAACTTGTAGCAATAAAACTCTTTATCATTCAGCCCGTTGCGCTTCTGTTTAAAGAAGATAGGACCTGGCATGGTCAGTTTAGTTACGATAGTAACAATAATCAGTATAATCGGGAACAGCGTACACAGGAATAGCAAGGAGAAAACGATATCGAATGCACGTTTCAGTATTTTGTTTTCCGGACGACTTAGCGGGTCTTGTCGTAAGCTAAGATATGGAACATTTCCCATCATGTTAAAATATACTCTGTTGTGCAAGTAGTTGTGTAGATTTGGTACGCTATAGAAATGAACTAAGTGATTCTCACAGTAATTGATAATTTGTATGATTAGTTCACTCCGGCGTGAAGGAAGACAGCAAAATAGGTAATGTATGTATGAATTGTCCTTCAGATAATTTGGTATTTCTTCCGGACGTCCCAAATAGGGACACTGGGAAGGCATTTCAGGGTTGGGCTCATCATCGAAATAGCCATTCACTCTATAACCGGTAGATGGATCATCTGACAATTCATAGTACATTTCAATGTTATTCGAAGTACTTCCTACCAGTACTACATAACGTAAATTTTTCCCTTTCGAACGTAGGCCTTTTAAAATACTTCTAAATACTAACCGGAAAATACTTAATAGAATGAATAAGGTTGAAATGTATATAGGAAAGAACAAAGAGTATATATTCATAAACTTTCCAACACTTAATAAAGTACCCGATAGTATTGAAAAATAAAAAACGTTACGGAATACACGCATGATTATCTGATATGGATAAATTTTACGCAAGTGTAAGACTATTCCTCCTTGAAGACAGCATACCAGATAACATAGAAATATTATAATTAATACTTGGGGCAATGTAGCTGTTAATTCTGTGTATTTCCCTTGGTAAATAGCACCTAAGTAAAATATATAAAATAAACCGCAACTAATGCATAATTCCCCTAAAAGCACGCACAGCTTTATTATGCTATTGTTTCGTACAGTATTATTAATATAATTCTCCATAACAAAATAACGATAGGTTAATATTCTTTAAATTATTGGCGTCTATGAATGCGTAATTAAAAAATTTATACAAAAATAGACATTGTCTCTTTATTATGCAAACAAATTTAGTTTGTTTTTGTAAATAGAAGCTCGTGTTTGTTAAATGTAGTTAATATAGTAGTTTTTTTTAGAGCTTCTATTGTGTTGTATAACATATAATCAATATCTTTGCATCGTGTTTTTCATGGTATTAGATTTAAGGTTAATGAAGATTGGGAGTCTGGGAAGATTCCCTTTTTTATTTTATTAATGGCTCAAGTGGTAATGCATCAGTTCGTCTATTGGGTTCTTTATAAAAATTCCAAGTGGTATATGAAAGGAATGTGCCGATTCTTCAAGTTCTTCGTGAAAGAACCATGCAATAGAACCGACAAAGGAAACTGGATACATTTGTGGATATAGCAGGACATTGCGGCGGAAGAACTCTCCGAAGCAATCTAATAAGAATGCGTGTACCTGTGGCATCCTCTTATGTTCATAAATATAAGGAGTGAGTGAGGCCAGAAAGCGATTGGCTTGTGGCCGGCGATATACATTATCCAATATCTCAGAGATTGTAAGATTGAGCTTTTCTTGTAATCCATGCTGTAATATCTCGGGTAATTGTCCTTTCAGACAATCGCCTATAAATCGTTTTCCCAAGTATGCTCCGCTGCCTTCATCTCCTAAAATATATCCCAGTGGCGGAATGTTCCGTATGATTTTTTCTCCATCGTATAAGCATGAGTTGGATCCTGTTCCGAGTATGCAGGCTATTCCTGCTTTGTCTTTACATAAGGCACGTGCAGCTCCCAGCAGATCTGTCTCCACAAAAATGTCAGCGCTCGGAAAATATTCTTGTAACACCTGAGTGATGGAGGCTGTTTTGGATGGCAAGCATCCGGCGCCATAGAAGTAAATAGCCGTGCAACGCTGGAGTGGAGTGTCCAGTTGTGGAAGAAGTTCATCATGGATGATAGACCGTATCTTTTCTTCAGACTGATGGAACGGGTTGATTCCTTCCGTCTGGACAATTTTGCAATTGGCTGTTTCCGTACCGTAGCACCAATCGGTTTTGGTAGATCCACTGTCGGCTATAAGTATCATAATGAAAGGTGGTTATAAAAAGCACAATGCATCAAGATACGACACATTGTGCTTTTTGTGATTGGTATTAAATTAATTAGTGGCAATGGCCGCATCCGCCTCCACAACATCCGTCGTCATGGTGATGATGCTCATGATCTCCACAGCCTCCGCCGCAGCTGTCACATCCGCAGCCACATCCTTCTCCACTCATCATGTTGACCATTCCTTCTATTTCTTTATTGGTAGCAGGACGCATTTCTGTAATAGTACCTTCAAAGATCAAGTCTTTGCCGGCATGAGGATGGTTCAGGTCGAGCACTACTTTGTCTTCAGTAATTTCACCTACGTTGGCATAGAACTGATGTCCTTCTGCATCGCTCAGCATAATGATATTGCCCGGGAAGATATTTTCGCTGTCGAAATTACCGTCAGGATCGCAAAACATAGATTTAGAAACCTGACGTACGTTATCTTCGTTACGCTCTCCGTATGCTTCTGCGCAAGGAATTGTAAAATTGAAGTTATCTCCTTTGCTCAGTGCTGTGATTTCTTTTTCAAATTTATCGAGTGTGTATCCGATACCAGAAATAAACTGGAACGGATGTTCTACAGTTGCTTCTTCCAGCAATTCTTTCTTTCCGTCAGCAATAGCATACAGACGATATGCTACGGTGATGTATTTATTTTCCATACTTCAAATAAATGTGTTTATAATGATTGAATTTTCGCCAAAGGTACGAATAAAAAATGATTTATTGAAAGGGGGATTTCTTCTTTCTGTTAGTATTTTCACAAATAAAAGCGGCAATAAAGACTATATAAAAAGAATTTGGATATAAAATAAGCCTCAGAACTTACTAATGATTATTTTTTATTGAAAATTTCTTTCATTTTATTTGTTTGTTCCGAAAAAGCCTTTACCTTTGCAGACGTAAAACAAAGCAAGATAACATGAAAGTGATAACTGATATACGAATTAACTTGGCAGTCCTGCATATTATTCGCGTCGTGGTGAAAGAACCAAGAGGTGAGTAAAGTTTTCGTGTATACAGTTCACATAAGGAAATATGTATGGAAGCCTTTCTCGCCAGTGTTGAGAAAGGCTTTTTACTTAATGAAAAGGAGATAAATGTAATGAAACATCAGTTACGCAGTTCGATGAGTACCGAAGGTCGCCGTATGGCAGGAGCAAGATCCTTATGGGTAGCCAACGGTATGAAGAGGGAAATGTTTGGGAAGCCCATTATAGCTATCGTAAATTCGTTTACGCAGTTTGTGCCGGGACATACACATTTACACGAAATAGGCCAGCAGGTAAAAGCTGAAATCGAAAAATTGGGATGCTTTGCTGCTGAATTTAATACCATTGCCATTGACGATGGCATTGCAATGGGGCACGACGGAATGCTGTATTCTTTGCCTTCCCGTGACATCATAGCCGACAGTGTGGAATATATGGTGAATGCCCATAAGGCAGATGCGATGGTCTGCATTTCGAATTGCGATAAAATTACTCCGGGAATGCTTATGGCCGCAATGCGACTGAATATCCCTACTGTATTTGTTTCCGGTGGTCCGATGGAAGCTGGAGAGTGGGGAGGCATGCATCTCGATTTGATAGATGCCATGATCAAATCGGCCGATTCAACAGTGAGTGATGAAGATGTAGCAGAAATAGAACGTCACGCTTGTCCTGGATGTGGTTGTTGTTCGGGAATGTTTACGGCAAATTCCATGAACTGCCTGAACGAAGCCATCGGATTAGCCTTGCCGGGAAACGGAACAATTGTAGCTACGCATGAAAACCGTAAACGTTTGTTCCGGGACGCTGCCCAGCTGATTGTAAAAAATGCCTATAAGTATTACGAAGAAGGTGACGACAGCGTGTTACCGCGCAGTATCGCTACCCGTCAGGCCTTCCTGAATGCCATGACACTGGATATTGCGATGGGAGGTTCTACCAACACCGTATTACATTTGTTGGCTGTTGCTCATGAAGCAGAAGTAGATTTCAAGATGGATGACATCGATATGTTGTCGCGTCGGGTACCTTGTTTGTGCAAGGTTGCTCCCAATACACAGAAATATCATATACAGGATGTCAATCGTGCCGGCGGTATCCTTAATATATTAGGAGAATTGGCTAAGGGAGGACTGCTCGATACTACCGTACACCGAGTCGATGGTTCTACATTAGGAGAGGCTATTGCCAAATACAATATCTGTAAACCGGATGTAGATGCTGAGGCTATGCGTATTTATACAAGTGCGCCGGGCGGTAAATTCAATATCCAGTTAGGCTCTCAGAACAACACGTATAAAGAACTTGATACGGATCGTGCTACCGGTTGCATCCGCGATTTGCAGCATGCTTACAGCAAAGACGGAGGATTGGCTGTACTGAAAGGGAATATTGCGCAAGATGGTTGTGTGGTAAAGACTGCCGGAGTAGACGAAAGTATCTGGAAGTTCTCTGGTCCTGCCAAAGTGTTCGATTCACAGGAATCGGCATGCGAAGGTATCCTTGGTGGCAAAGTTGTGAGCGGAGATGTAGTCGTCATTACTCACGAAGGTCCGAAAGGTGGACCGGGCATGCAGGAAATGCTTTATCCTACTTCGTATATCAAGTCGAAACATTTGGGAAAAGAATGTGCCTTGATTACAGATGGCCGGTTTAGTGGAGGTACTTCCGGTTTGAGTATCGGACATATTTCTCCCGAAGCAGCAGCCGGTGGAAATATCGGTAAGATAGTAGACGGAGATATTATTGAGATTGATATACCAAACCGTACGATAAATGTGAAACTCACCGACGAGGAACTGGCAGCACGCCCCATGACACCTGTTACTCGTAACCGTCAGGTGTCGAAGGCATTGCGAGCTTATGCCAGTATGGTAAGCTCAGCCGATAAGGGTGGAGTAAGAATTGTATAAGGAACTATTTATTCTTCATTTTGATTTATGGCTAAAGAAAGAATTACAGGGTCGGAAGCATTGATGCGTTCATTGGAGCATGAAGGAGTAAAGACTCTTTTCGGTTATCCGGGAGGAGCTATCATGCCTGTATTCGATGCATTGTACGACCACAGAGATAAATTGAACCATATACTGGTTCGTCACGAACAAGGAGCGGCTCATGCTGCTCAAGGATTTGCCCGAGTTTCGGGAGAAGTTGGAGTTTGTCTGGTAACCAGTGGACCGGGAGCTACAAATACCATTACAGGTGTGGCCGATGCCATGATAGACAGTACGCCTATTGTTGTCATCGCAGGGCAGGTAGGTGCCAGTCTGTTGGGAACGGATGCCTTTCAGGAAGTCGATCTGGTGGGTATTACGCAGCCTATTTCGAAGTGGAGTTATCAGATACGCCGCGCGGACGACGTAGCGTGGGCGGTTTCACGTGCCTTTTATATCGCACGAAGCGGACGTCCCGGACCGGTGGTTCTCGACTTTGCCAAGAACGCACAGACTGAAATGACCGATTATGAACCGGTAGATGTTGACTTTATCCGCAGTTACGATCCTGATCCGGAAACGGATATGGACGAAGTAGACAAGGCGGCAGAACTGATAAACAATGCTCAACGTCCCTTGGTATTGGTCGGCCAGGGTGTAGAACTGGGCGGCGCACAGGAAGAATTGCGTAAGTTCGTCGAAAAGGCTGATATGCCTTGTGGATGTACTTTGCTGGGACTTTCGGCACTTCCTTCCGGTCATCCGCTGAATAAGGGTATGTTGGGTATGCACGGGAATCTTGGTCCGAATGTCAAGACCAACGAATGTGATGTGCTCATTGCGGTAGGAATGCGTTTCGACGATCGTGTAACCGGTGATTTGTCCACCTATGCCCGTCAGGCAAAAGTCATTCATCTGGATGTCGATCCTTCTGAGATTGGCAAGAATGTACCGGTAGATGTCCCTGTTTTGGGAAATTGTAAACGTACATTGTCCATGCTTACCGAACGGATACACCCTCAGAAACATACCGAATGGATTGCCAGTTTCCAGCCTTATGAGGAGAAAGAATATACTCAGGTTATAAAGCCTGAAGTTTATCCAACGGAAGGTCCTTTAAATATGGGTGAAGTCGTTCATGCAGTAAGCGAAGCTACGAACAACGAAGCGATACTGGTGACAGATGTCGGTCAGAACCAAATGTTAGCTTGCCGCTACTTTAAGTTTACTAAGAACCGCAGCCTTGTAACTTCGGGCGGTATGGGAACAATGGGATTCTGCCTGCCGGCCGCTATCGGTGCTACCTTCGGATGTCCCGGACGTACGGTCTGCGCATTTATGGGAGACGGAGGTTTGCAGATGACTATGCAGGAACTGGGTACGATAATGGAGCAGAAATCGCCGGTAAAGATTATTTTGATGAATAACAATTTCCTGGGCAATGTCCGCCAATGGCAGGCTATGTTCTTCAGACACCGCTATTCGTTTACCCCGATGATGAACCCCGACTACATGCAGATTGCTTTGGCGTATGGTATTCCTTCCCGCAGAGTAATGGACCGTTCCGAGTTGAACGACGCCATTCGTGAGATGCTGGAAACCGACGGACCGTTCCTGCTGGAAACCTGTGTGGTGGAAGAAGGAAAGGTATTGCCGATGACTCCTCCGGGAAGTCCCGTAAACTATATGCTGTTGGACTGTTAATTAAGAGTAACTATGGATAATAAGACATTATATACGATAATCGTTCATTCGGAAAACATAGCCGGTTTGTTGAATCAGGTAACGGCTGTGTTTACACGCCGCCAGATAAACATCGAAAGTCTGAACGTGTCTGCTTCTTCCATTAAAGGAGTACATAAGTATACCATTACTTGCTGGACTACTCCTGATATCATAGAGAAACTGGTACGTCAGATAGAAAAGAAAATGGACGTGATACAGGCGCACTACTTTACCGACAAGGAAATCTTCCAGCGTGAGATAGCCATGTATAAAGTTTCCACACCCGAGTTTCAGGCAACGGCAGAACCTTCGAAGGTTGTACGTCGCTATGGGGCACATATTGTAGAAGTAAATCCTACATTCTCTGTTGTAGAGATGACGGGCATGAGCGACGATATTACGAGTTTGTACCAGGAACTGAAAAACCTGAACTGTGTATTGCAGTTTGTCCGCTCAGGAAGAATTGCAATTTCGACCAGTTGTTTTGAGCGTGTTAACGAGTACCTGGCACACCGGGAAGAACGATATAGAAACGAAAAACAATAAAGATGGTTATGAGTGAGGATAATAAAGTTAGTACCTACCCGTTTGTTGCAGAACCGTTCCACGTAGATTTTACGGAAAAACTTACGATGGGCGTATTGGGCAACCACCTGTTGAACTGTGCAGGCTTTCATGCTGCAGAACGTGGCTTCGGCATTGCTACCCTGAACGAGAACCATTATACATGGGTACTTTCGCGTCTGGCGGTGGAAATGGAGGAAATGCCCCGTGCATACGAGAAGTTCAGCATCCAGACGTGGGTGGAAAATGTATATCGTCTGTTCACCGACCGTAATTTTGCTATCCTGAATCAGGACGGTAAACCGATAGGGTATGCACGTTCCATCTGGGCAATGATCAGTATGGAAACCCGTAAGCCCGCCGACTTGCTTGCGCTGCATGGAGGAAAGATAACCGACTATATTTGTAAGAAGGAGTGTCCCATTGCCAAGGCAGGCCGTGTAAAGGTGACAGAGCAGGTCCCATGTTCCGAATACCTGGTGAAATACAGTGACATTGACCTCAACGGTCACGTCAACAGCATCAAATATATTGAACATGCGCTCGATTTGTTCCCACTCGAAATGTTTCGCAATAAATCCATCCGCCGCTTTGAAGTGGCATACGTTGCCGAAAGTTATTACGGCGACAAGCTGAGCTTCTACCGTGAGCAGGTGGGCGAAAATGAATTTGATATAGAAATAAAAAAGAATGGCACGGAAGTTGTCGTTCGTTGTAAAGTGATATTTAACTGATTTTTTAATAAAAAGATTGTATTATGGCACAAATGAATTTTGGCGGCGTTACTGAAAATGTAGTAATCCGCGATGAGTTCCCCTTGGAAAAAGCACGTGAAGTATTGAAAAACGAAACAATAGCTGTCATCGGTTATGGTGTACAGGGCCCCGGACAGTCACTGAATCTGCGTGATAACGGTTTCAACGTAATCGTAGGACAGCGTCAGGGCAAGACATTCGAAAAGGCTGTTGCCGACGGTTGGGTACCGGGCGAAACCTTGTTCAGCATCGAAGAAGCTTGCAAGAGAGGTACTATTATCATGTGTCTGTTGTCGGATGCTGCCGTTATTTCTGTATGGCCTACCATCAAACCTCATCTGACTGCTGGCAAAGCATTGTATTTCTCTCACGGATTTGCTATTACATGGAACGACCGTACCGGTGTGGTTCCTCCTAAAGATATCGATGTTATCATGGTTGCTCCTAAAGGTTCGGGTACATCTTTGCGTACCATGTTCCTCGAAGGACGTGGCTTGAACTCATCGTACGCTATCTATCAGGATGCTACCGGAAAGGCTTACGAACGTACTATTGCACTGGGTATCGGTATCGGTTCAGGTTATTTGTTCGAAACAACCTTCCAGCGTGAAGCTACATCCGATTTGACAGGTGAACGTGGTACACTGATGGGTGCTATCCAGGGCTTGTTGCTGGCACAATATGAAACATTGCGTGAACACGGACACTCACCTTCGGAAGCATTCAACGAAACAGTTGAGGAACTTACTCAGTCATTGATGCCGCTGTTTGCAGCAAAAGGTATGGACTGGATGTACGCTAACTGTTCTACAACTGCTCAGCGTGGTGCTTTGGACTGGATGACTCCGTTCCACGATGCTACCAAACCGGTATTCGAAAAACTGTACAAGTCGGTTGCCGAAGGCCACGAAGCACAGCGTTCTATCGACTCAAACTCTCAGCCGGATTATCGTGATAAACTGAACGAAGAACTTCGTCAGTTGCGTGAAAGCGAAATGTGGCAGACAGCTGTAACCGTTCGTAAACTTCGTCCGGAAAACAACTGATAAACCACTTTCCAGATAAATAAGAAAAGCTCCTTTCGCAGTGAATACGCTGCCGGAAGGAGCTTTTCTTGTATCAGGGTGCAGGCATCTGCCGGACGCGGCATGATTCGTTATGACACTGCATAGATAAATATCCTTTTCAGCTGCTGTATGCATTTTCTCCGGCATGTTGAGAATGAGGCATCTGCGTCTTTTTCTGGAAACCTCTGCATGTCCGGATTATTTTTTGTACAAAAACAAAAATCTTTTGTACAAATTTTCGGAAAACGTCCCGATGTTTTTTCTGAGAGCCGCCGGACTTTCTTTCCATACATCCCCATATCAGTGTCAAAGCTTGTAACATCATGCGAAACGTAAACAGATTATGACAGGAAATTCACGTTAAAAAAGTAATTATTTATCCGTCAATCGGAATAAAATCGTTATTTTTGAGTACGACTTAATTTATCTTTACAATACAAACTACTGAGTTATGAAAACAGAATTTTTACAGATGATCAAGACACGGCGCAGTTGCCGTAAATATAAAGCAGAACAAATTACCGATGAAGAACTGAAGGCTGTACTCGAAGCGGGTACGTATGCACCTACTTCACGAGGCATGCAGGCTCCTTACATCGTGGCCGTGCAGAATGAAGCCCAGCGCAGACAGTTGGCCGAAATGAATGCCCGTGTCATGGGCGTGACCTCCAATCCGTATTACGATGCCCCCACGTATGTGCTGGTACTTGTTCCGGGCGACGCTAACAACCCCGTACAAGACGGTAGTTGCGTGCTTGAAAATATGATGCTTGCAGCCCATGCACTGGGACTAGGCAGTTGCTGGATTCACCGTGAGCGCGAAATGTTCGCTACTCCCGAAGGAAAGGAACTGATGAAGTCGTGGGGACTTCCCGACGGTCTGATAGGAATCGGAGCGCTGGCATTAGGATATCCGGAAGGAGAACCGGCACAGCCCAAACCACGTAAGCCCGATTACTACCGGATTATTAAATAAAAAAGGAAACCTGAACGTATGGCAGACGGAAAATATCATGTAGGATTCGCCCTGAGCGGAGGATTTATTCGGGGAATTGCCCATCTGGGTATGTTGCAGGCACTGTTCGAGCATAACATCCGTCCCGATATCCTGTCGGGTACCAGTGCGGGTGCTATCGTCAGTGTCTTCATAGCCGACGGCAGGCAGCCCTTTGAGATTATGGAGATGTTTTCCGACCGTTCGTTTACGGAACTCGCCAAGATTCGTCCGGGTAAGGAAAGTTTGTTCCAGATGGATTATTTTATCGATTTCATGAGGAGCAATCTGAGGACACGCAACCTGGAGGATCTCGAAATACCTGTCGTTGTGACGGCTACCGATTTCGATCATGGCTGTTCTGTCCACTTCACACGTGGAGAGATAGCCCGCCGTGTGGCAGCCTCGTGCTGCATTCCCGTGCTGTTCGCACCAGTCAAGATAAAAGGCGTTTATTATGTCGATGGGGGAGTTTTCATGAATATTCCCGTTACCCCGATACGCGATTTATGCGACAAGGTGCTGGCACTGAATGTCTACAAACTCGTTGCCGATGCATATAGCAAGAATCTGGCAGCCATAGCTCTCAGGGCGTACCACTTCATGTTTCAGGCGAATACATTTACCGAACTGGAAAAGGCAGACCTGATTATCGCGCCCGACGGTCTGGGATCGTACTCTAACTACGAACTGGAAAAAGCGGAAGAGATTTTCAGTACAGGGTATTTTGAGGCATCTCGGGTACTGGAGGAACTGGAAGAAGACGAAAAAGAACGGTATTTTTCGTTCAGGTAAAAAAGAAGAATGTCAAAAAATACAATAATGACTATGGAACAAAATGAAAAAATGATTATTTATCAGGTTTTTACCCGTTTGTTCGGCAATAACGAAGTAAACAACGTATACAATGGAAGCTTGCAGGAGAACGGATGTGGTAAAATGGATGATTTTACAAACAAGGCTCTGCATGAGATAAAGAAACTGGGCGCTACACATATCTGGTACACAGGCGTGATTGCTCATGCTTCCCAAACAGACTATTCTGCATATAATATTCCCCGAAATCACCCTTCAGTGGTAAAAGGAAAGGCTGGTTCGCCTTATGCCATCCGCGATTATTATGATATCGATCCCGACCTGGCTGTCAACGTAGATCATCGTATGAAAGAATTCGAAGCACTGGTCAAACGTACGCACAGCAACGGGCTGAAGGTGATTATTGATTTCGTACCCAATCACGTTGCCCGTCAGTATCACTCCATTGCCAAGCCTGCGGGTGTGAAAGACCTGGGCGAAGACGATGACAATACAAAGGCTTTTGATGTAAACAATAACTTCTATTACATACCGGGTACCCGGCTGGAAGGTGAAATAGACTTTTATAATGAACAGGAGGGCACCTACGAAGAAATGCCTGCCAAGGCTACCGGCAACAATCGTTTCGATGCTTATCCGAACAAAACCGACTGGTATGAAACGGTGAAGCTGAATTATGGGGTAGATTATATGGGAAATACAGGAAATCACTTCTCACCGATTCCTGATACCTGGAACAAAATGAAGGATATCCTGCTCTTCTGGGCCTCCAAAGGCATAGACGGTTTCCGTTGCGACATGGCGGAAATGGTACCATGCGAGTTCTGGGGCTGGGTTATTCCTCAGGTGAAGAAGCTGCATCCGGAACTGATTTTCATAGCTGAAGTTTATAATCCGAACGAATACCGTAACTATATCTTCAACGGACATTTCGATTACCTGTACGATAAGGTAGGGCTGTACGATACCCTTCGTGCCATAGTATGTGGTTATGGGTCGGCTACAGCTATAACCAACTGCTGGCAGAGTGTGAACGACATCCAGTCGCACATGCTGAATTTCCTGGAGAACCACGACGAACAGCGTATCGCTTCCGATTTCTTTGCAGGAGATGCCCGTAAGGCACTGCCGGCATTGCTGGTTTCGGCTTGTATGAATACTAATCCGATGATGATTTACTTCGGACAGGAACTGGGCGAGGAAGGAATGGACAGCGAGGGATTCAGCGGACGCGACGGACGTACTACCATCTTCGATTACTGGAGTGTAGACAGCATCCGACGCTGGTGCAATCACGGGCGCTATAATCTTCACCTGCTGAATGACCAGGAGAAAGAGCTTCGCCGGTTTTATTACCATGTTCTGAACTTATGTAATGAGGAAAAGGCCATCTCGCAAGGTGAATTCTTCGACTTGATGTATGCCAATCAAGGAAACTGGCTGATGAATGAACATCGTCAGTTTGCGTTCCTTCGCAAGCATGCCAACGAAGTGTTGCTGATACTTGTCAATTTCGATGAGATGCCGATGCCGGTTTCGGTCAATGTTCCGCGTCATGCGTTTGAGTATTTGCAGATGCCTGAAAGCGAAAGCGTACAGACTGTAGACTTGCTGACGGGAGAAAAAGAAACCATTTCCTTTACAAGTGAGAAGCCGGTAGCCGTTGAACTGCCGGGCTGGGGTGGCAAGATCCTGAAAATGACAATCTGACCTGAAGGAGTGATATAAGTTTGAAGACGGCATCATAGGATATCTCCGGTAGAACTGATATCTTATGGTGCCGTCTGTATTTCCTCTAAATGCCTGCCGCTATTGTATCTTATTCCGATTTTATTTCATCATCACCGTTGGCTAGTGGTGTATATACGGCTTTGGGCTGAGGAATGCTGAAGCTGCTGTTGGCAAAAAGTTCGGCTAGGCCGGAGATTTGTTTCAGGCGTAGCAACTCATCGCGGTCCATTCCTATGTTTTTCATTATCCATTGGTCGGACATTCCAGCCTTATCCAGTTCGGCAACGATGTTCGACATCAGCTCGATGTTGTGCGTACCTCGTGCACGATTGTGCCGGATGGTAGAACCAATGCGGTTGGATAAATCTTTGTCTATTACAACAACCGGAAGCAATCCTTTCTCTCGCTGATAGATACGCTTCGATGTCTTTAGAACGGTATATCGGTGAAATCCGTCTACCAGGATATATTTATCTTGTACCTTGTCGTAGTAGCATACACAGGGCATGGTAAATCCATCTTCCCAAATGGACAATTCCAGCAGTTTCATTTCAGGGGGAGCGACTACATTGGGGTTGTAATTATTTGCTACTACTTTCTCAACAGGTACGGCCCGTACGTTATAGACGGGACTTTTGTAATCATCGTTTGTCATCGCCAAATATTTTTGTAATTTTCCATAATTTGATTCCTCTTACTGATTTCCTCTTTGGTGGGGGAGAATCCCATATATTTGCAGGCATGATCGTTACGAAGGATACAGATGCACATCCGTTTGTAGGTAGGGATTTCCTTGAATTCGGGAATATCAATGTCTTCCTGATACTCCATTTTGACAGGATGCTTGTGGGTACGATAGTTGCTTTTGTCTACAATTTCTATGGGAATCTTTGCGTCAATCAACTTTTGAATGACATCGTCGCTGAGGCAACCTCCTTTTGTTCTCCAGAATTTGATGCTGACATTCAGGCGTCTCAGGTAACCGTTGCGTGTTTCTTCGGGGAGTGTAGAGAGTAAAAAGTACATAAATGATTTCCATGTATATCCTTCAGGCAATTTTATTTTTTGCCTTGCTGTGGCGTGTGTACTTCCATAAATTGCAGAAAAGTTAACTCCATTTACACGTCCTATCATTCTCCCCCACGTGTCAGGGTCTATCGCTTTGTACAGTGCCAGGCTCTCTATCGCTTCACTGATAAAAGGACTGGCCACCCGTTGTCGTTCCAGACTTACTCCTGCTTTGTAATAAAGGTCATATAAAGGATTATAATTCCATTTAAACTTACCGTTCGCCGTCCAGACATCCGTTGTCCGCCAGTCATATATGGGATAAGCGTTGTAAATATCATTTCCTATTTTGGAAGTCCATATATACTTGTGGTATAAGACATTTTTGGGAACCTGAAAGATACAGCGCCATCGGCTGAAACTTTCTTGTGTTCGTATGCCTACCAGACAGCAGGTGCGTGTGGCCTTTTTCTTCTTATGTAACCATTGTGCGAAATACAGTTGGAAATCGTAATCCCATGCTTCCGGCTTCAATTCTGGAAAATCTTTGATAGTCATGGCATTTTTAGGCATTTGCCGGACCCATGCATCCTTCATTTTTTCATCCCACGGGCGCCAGTAAGACTGGTACATGGAGGTGGAAGTTGCAACACGAAACGGCAGACAGATACGATACACATCAAGTAAATCTTTGTTCTTTTCCAGAATCTGGTCTACAAAGTCGATTGTCATTTTGTATTGTATTTCATAATCCATGTGAAATACGCCTATTTTACGTTTCAGGTTATTCCGCCGGATGTAATCAATACAAAGGTTTAGCAGGACTCCACTGTCTTTCCCTCCCGAAAAAGATACATAGATATTATCAAATTCATCGAATATAACTCGTAAACGTTCCTGAGTCAATTCGTAAACGTTCTTTGACTCTTGGGCTATTTCTTTCATGAGGCTTTTTGCATTTTAATGTATAGTTTCCACGTTTTTGTTATTTCAAATCCTTTGCGCTCAAACAAATCTTTGTGAAGAGTTTGCACTACAGCCACCAAGGGCTGTGTGCTTTCCTCTTCATCAGTTAGGACTGCGTCCAGCAGAGCTTCCAATATCGCATCGTGATTCTCTGCCTTGGCATAATAATTATTGATGATATGTTCGTTCTTACGCAAGTTTAGTGGTATAAAGCCTGCTACTTTGTGTTCTTCTATTGCAATATACCACACAAATTGTTCTCCGGTTTTAAATGGATAACCATTGTTATATTGCAAAATATTAGGATCCATGACCAAAGGACCTACTAGTTGATATAATTGTTTGTCTGTACCTTGTAATTTAAGTATTTGTATCATTAGCTATTATTTATACGTACTCTAGCAAAGATACTTAAAAAAGGCCATACTTACAATTTCTTGTCTGAAATCAATCGCGCGATACGTGTTTTGCTTTGAGCTCCTTTGGTGAGGAGATAAACATGTTTGTATGCGTCACGATTCAGTTCTGTAGGTGAACCGTTTATCAGGATGATATTGCGATCGTTGGCAAATTTTAGGATACCGTTTACGTTGTTTGGGTGCAGTTTACCTATTTCGTCCATCATACAATGCAGCTTGAAGTCCTTGAATTTCTGCGAAGCACTTTCCTTGAATACGTACAGCAACATGATGTTTATCATGGCTTTCACCAGAATGTCCGTACCTTCCGAACCTACATTCGAGAGTTTCTCCACGAAACCGGTATCGTTGTTGTTTTCTACGATACGGAAACGAAGTTCGAATGAATCGTACAACCGGATTTTATCGTACCGGTAAGCATGCATTTCCTTGATGAAATCACGCAGTAAAGCGATGGCTTCCTGTTTGACCAACTGCTCGTTTTCACTCGAGAACAGGTTTGTCCCCGGCGCAAGATCGTAAGCATGTTCGTTGTAATACTTCTGTATTGCCCGTAAAGAGTTTACTACACGGTTGCTGCTTTCCTCAACCTTCATCTCAATTCGTTGGATGACTCCGACGAAATTGCATGTCTGGAAACCTTTATTTACCTTGTTAATCAGATCATGGATGTCGCTTTCCGAAGCAGTCAGCATCGACGTATCCATGCTGATACGCTTGAAAATATCGGAATGTTCGTTGTTGATGCGACGGATAAATTGACTGATTTTATTTTCTTCCACGAAATCATGCAGTTCTTCGGCAAAGCGGATATATTCCCAGTCCTCGTTGAACTTGGTTTTGAACTTGAACGTATTGTCTTCTCCAAAGTGTCCGGTGAAGAGATTTACCTCCTTGCGCAGACTGCTTTGTGATTCTGTATACTGGCTTTGCATTCGTCCCAGTTCATTTATTAACTCCATGCAACTTTTCTGTACGGTGAGTCCGGTATCGGGACACTTTTCCAATCGGAAAATATCCTGATGAGGCTTGTACCATTCGTAGACAGAGATTCTTTCATAGGCTTCCAAATTGTTGGAAAAAGTACGTACATTCTCTTCTGCTTCATTTACCGACTTGGAGAGTTTGTCTATTTCTCCCTGCAAACTGTTAATCTCCTTGCGCACATTTTCTTTTTCATTGTCGAGCAACCGTTTCTGTTCTTCATATTCGCGTTTCCATTCCGGAATATGATTGATCAGATCGCGTTTATCCTTTTGATATTCGATGAGCAACGTAGCATGGTCCTTGATGAACAGCAATTCCTGCTCAATGTCCTGCAACTGCTTGGCAATGTCTTGCAGACGTTCAGTATCGGCTCCTTGTTTGTGAAGCTCTTTCTGCATGTCGTTCTCATAGTCTGCCTTGACAGATGCGATACGTTTCTGCTCTTCTTGCTCTTCTTGTTGTATGGTGTCCGCCTGTTTTTTCTTTTCGTTTGCCAGATTGTGCTGAAGTCCGCTCCATTCCTGTTTCAGAGTGTTCAGTTTCTCCGCTTTTTCTTTATTCAGGTTGTTCAGTTTTGCCTCTATCTGTTTCAGTTCGGAGTGAGCCTGTGCTTTCTGGTTTTCCAGCTCATGCATTTTCCGTTCTCTCTCTGCTTCGGCCTTGTTCTTCCAGTCTTCCAGGTCGAGCATGTCCTGCTGATATTGCTGTTCCAGCTTTCCCAGCTCATACTCTTGTACAGAGATCACATCCTTCTGCTCTTTTATTTTCGGCTGATATTTGTTTTTCAGCGCTTCTTCCAGCTCTTCCTTGGCTATTTGCAGACGAGTGATTTCGGAAGCAATCTCTTCCAGACGGTGTGTTCCGGTTTCCTTTTCCTTCTGATAATCGTTGATTGACTTGATATGTCGCTCTATGCCTGCCAGGTTGATGGAGATGCCATAGAAAGACTCTCCGTTATCGTGTAGCTGAGGCGATAAGCCCGTCTGCCAGAGAATAGATTCGTCACACAACTTACCAATGTTTTCCTCCCATCCCGGCTTGTTGTCCTTCAGCCAGCCCTGCAACGTATTGCGGCTGTTCTGCAAGAAAGTTTCCAGTTCGTCGACACGCAGTTTCAACTGCTGCTGCTCTGCTTGCAGGCGAGTGAGGGCATCATCCTTTTCTTTCATGCCACGCTGTAACTCATCTTCCCATTTCAAGGTTATCTCCTTGATGATGAGCTGGGCATTGTCGATACGGTTTTTCTTGCTCATGTGCATACCCGTATACGACTGTATGCGATGTTTCAGTTCTTCCTGTTCAGCTTCGAAGAAAACTTCCTTGCGGCAAAGCTGCATCTGATAGTCGATAGCCGTCAGTGCACTTTGCTTTTCACTTCTCTCCGGATGCAGTTGCTGCGAGAGCTGTTCGTATTCCTGATACAAAGTCTCTGTAGCAGTTTCATGGCGTCGGCGTCCTTCTTCGATACGTGCATTGTAAGTACTGTTCAGTTCATCCAGTTGCTTGAGCTTTGCCTCGTGAATCTTATTCCATTGCTCGTCGAGGCTCTGAATAAGCGACTTATATTTTGTTGATATTTCCGTGTACTGAGAAGTCAGGATACGCTGTTCTTCCACTAGTCCGTCCCGGCGGTTTTTCCATTCCTCCTTTCGGGCAGACCGTTCCATGACCTGTTCTATCTGTTGACGGGCATATTCTTTTTCCTTGCTTTGTGCTTTCTGCAATTCATTGTTCAGCACGGCAATTGTTTCCTGCAACTTGTCGCAGCGCTGACGTGACTGCTCTTGCAGTTCCTGACGGCGCCCGATCAGCTTGCTCCGTTCGTTTTCTGTATGTATTTTTTTCTCCTGC
>ENA-ORSS01001681-ORSS01001681.1-human-gut-metagenome-genome-assembly--contig:-NODE-1681-length-21881-cov-6.425960_pt1 | contig 21881 bp, 18 predicted proteins | sample MGYA00241899_ERZ509162 | MGnify/ENA primary metagenome ERZ509162 (study PRJEB26280, sample SAMEA2338641) | human gut metagenome | biome: human gut; feature: human-associated habitat; material: faeces... | reverse complement strand
TTAGGACGCAAGATTTTCATTCTTGAAAGGGGGGTTCGATTCCCCCACGGGCTACCTTTTTTAAAGAGACAAAGTTTGACTTTGTCTCTTTTTTTGTTATACACCTCCGTTTGACTATTTTCACACTCCCTATACCTTCTAAGTTAATTATTTTCACTATATTTGTTAGCTTTTTTAGACAGACAGATAATTACAGATTTTAAACGATAAAGACTCATGAGTGAAGAAATTAAGAATACTTCCACAGAGTACTCTGCGGATAGTATTCAGGTACTTGAAGGGTTAGAGGCAGTGCGTAAGAGACCGTCCATGTATATTGGCGATACCAGCGAGAAAGGTCTCCACCATTTAGTATACGAAGTTGTTGACAACTCTATTGACGAAGCACTGGCCGGATTTTGTACCCAAGTTGACGTAGTGATAAACGAAGATAACTCCATCTCTGTTACAGACGATGGCCGTGGTATTCCGGTAGATATTCATGAGAAAGAAGGCGTGTCAGCGCTTGAAGTCGTATTGACCGTGCTCCATGCAGGAGGTAAATTCGACAAAGGCTCTTACAAGGTTTCAGGAGGTTTGCACGGCGTAGGTGTATCCTGCGTAAACGCACTTTCCACTTACCTGAGAGCAGAAGTCCGCCGCGATGGAAAAGTCCACATGCAGGAATTCTCCTGTGGTAAGCCACTTCATTCTATCGAAGTGATCGGCGAGACAGATGTGACCGGTACAACCATCATGTTCAAACCGGACGGAAGCATCTTCTCCGTGACCGAGTATAAGTACGAGATTTTAGCTGCACGTCTGCGCGAGCTGGCATTCCTGAATGCAGGCATCACACTTAGCCTGACAGATAAACGCGTCGTAAAGGAAGACGGCAGCTACAAATCTGAAATATTCCGTTCGGAAGAAGGGTTGAAAGAATTCGTTCGCTACATTGACCGCTCCAAAGAGCAACTGATCCCGGATGTGATCCACATCGTTACGGAAAAGCAGGGTATTCCGGTCGAAGTCGCCATGACTTACAATACTTCATTCAACGAAAGCGTATTTTCGTATGTAAACGATATCAACACCATAGAAGGAGGTACTCACCTGGCCGGTTTCCGCCGCGGTTTGACCCGTACACTAAAAAAATATGCCGACGACTCCAAGCTGCTTGAAAAAGCAAAGGTTGAAATCTCCGGCGACGACTTCCGCGAAGGTCTGACAGCGGTCATCTCTATTAAAGTGGCAGAGCCACAGTTCGAAGGGCAGACCAAGACGAAGTTGGGAAACAACGAAGTAACCGGTGCCGTAGACCAGGCTATCGGCGAAGCATTGGGCTACTACCTGGAAGAACATCCTAAGGAAGCCAAGATAATCGTCGACAAAGTGATCCTTGCAGCCCAAGCACGCCAGGCAGCCCGCAAAGCTCGCGAACTGGTACAGCGCAAATCACCGATGACAGGCGGCGGTCTTCCCGGTAAGCTGGCCGACTGTTCTTCAAAGGACGCCGCACTTTGCGAGCTGTTCCTCGTCGAAGGAGACTCTGCAGGCGGTACAGCCAAGCAGGGACGCGACCGTAACTTCCAGGCCATCCTGCCGCTCCGCGGTAAGATCCTAAACGTCGAAAAGGCGATGGACCACAAGGTATTCGAAAGCGAAGAAATCCAGAATATCTTCCGCGCAATGGGTGTCACCATCGGTACCGAAGAAGATCCGAAAGAATTAAACCTGAGCAAACTGCGCTACCACAAAGTGATTATCATGACCGATGCCGATGTGGACGGAAGCCACATTGCCACCCTGATTCTTACTTTCTTCTTCCGCCGTATGCGTGCGCTGATCGAAAACGGATATGTCTATCTGGCCACTCCTCCTCTCTACCTATGCAAGAAAGGCAAAGTGGAAGAATATTGCTGGACTGACCAACAACGTCAAGCATTCATCGACAAATATGGCGGCGGTAACGAAAACCAGATCCACACACAGCGATACAAAGGTTTGGGTGAGATGAACCCCGAACAGCTGTGGGAGACAACCATGAACCCCGAAAACCGTATGCTGAAACAGGTGCATCTGGAGAATGCTGCCGAAGCCGACTACACCTTCTCCATGCTGATGGGCGAAGACGTTGGTCCGCGTCGCGAGTTCATCGAAAAGAACGCCACATACGCTAACATCGATGCATAAACAATCGTAATATATTAACCAACCTCACATCTTACAACGAAGAAGTCCCGGAACAACAGGAAACTCCTGCCCGTTCCGGGGCTTTTCCGTTTCTGTCCCTCGGGAACAACTGTCTACCCCCTTTTCCTCCACCCCATTCACACCAACGTAACAACAAAGAGAAAAAATCATTAAAAAAAGAGAGATTTCCTGAGAAAAAACTCTTAAAGGTTGTTTTATTATCCGAAAAGTATACTTTTGTAACAGATTCATATAAGAATCTTATTTGAAGTAACAAATCGACAGTCGATTTCCGCTTGCGAAAAAGATTGCCGGTCCCTCTCGAAAGCCAGACAAACTCCTCCGGGAATATGTATGGCCTATTGTATAACCTTACTAAAACGAAAGACAAACCATTAAAAAGAAAAGCCTATGAACATTCAAAGTATCGGCGAAAGCGCAGGCATCATCTGGAACCTGCTTCAAAGCGAAAGCCGGAAGTGGGACTACCAGGAAATCAAACAGGCAACCGGCCTGTCGGACCGAATCATCAATGCCGCCATCGGCTGGCTGGCACGCGAAGGAAAACTTTCTATTGAGGAAACCAAAGTAGGAAGAAGAAACGTATTATACATCGAACTAAATTATTATATCGGCTAAATTATGGATAAATACACTATCGGAAACAATGCAGGCATCGTCTGGACCTTGCTGAACAACGGCAAACGCTGGAAATACGAAGACTTGAAAGCCGCATCGGCACTATCGGACAGAGACCTGAACGCAGCTATCGGCTGGCTGGCACGAGAAGACAAAATCTACTTCGAGACAGATAGCAACAACGCGGAATACCTATATCTTTCTCTCAACATCTATTATTAAAAAGACAGTAGGAGCAACATCTACACATAAGCTCCCGCCCGGCACAGCCATCGGCCAACCGGACGGGAGCTTATACTTTTCACCGCAATCAGTCTTTCTCCAGATAGTTCCAGACCATCGCACTGAAGGCTGCACCCACAAAAGGCGCGATAATAAAGAGCCATAGCTGCGACAACGCTGCTCCACCCTCGAACAAAGCTGGACCGATGCTACGTGCTGGATTGACCGACGTACCCGTGATGGGGATACAGACAATGTGTACCAGCACCAGCGTCAGACCGATGGCCAGTCCAGCCAACTGTCCGGCACCTTTTTTAGGGTCGGTCGAACCCAAGACAACCAGAACAAAGATAAACGTAAACACCGCCTCGGCCACGAAGGCTTGCACCGTCTCTCCAGCGTCGAAGCTGTTGGCACCCGTTGCCGTAGGGCCGTCGTGCGCACCGGTCGTGATAAGCGCATAAAGCACCGCCGACCCGATAACGGCTCCAATCACCTGAAACACCATGTACATAGCGGCCTCTTTGCCCTTCATACGTCCCGAAAGGAAAACGCCCAGCGTAATGGCCGGATTGATATGGCAACCCGAAATGCCTCCAATAGCATAAGCCATGGCCACAACCGACAGTCCGAAGGCCAAAGCTACTCCAATAGTTCCTACACCGGCGCCTACCGTATCGGCCACGCTGCCGGCAAAAACAGAACTACCACATCCCATGAGGACGAGCACCATCGTCCCCACCATTTCTGCAATGTACTTTTTCATAAGCATATAAGATTGGTTGTCCAACAATTATACGCTTTTTTCCCGAGAAAAACAAGTCTTGGGGAGAGAAATCGAGGAAAAGCTCCCTTTGCCCATACCCACCTCCGCCCGATCCGGCAAAATGTCAACGCCTGTTTCCTGCAAAAAATACAAAGAAAAAGAGGGGTATCGAAGCACACTTGTACGGTTCATGAGAGATACTTGTACGGCTCACGAGAGACACTTGCACGGCTCACGAGCAACACTTGTACGGCTCGCGAGCAATATTAACCACTATTCAGAAGTTGAAATGCTATTCAGATAGCAAACGCCATCCTGCCTGCAGTCACCGCCCGCGATCGTAACGCTGCGCGGCAATCAGTATATAAAATGCTCCCAGCATGGGTACCAACACGACACTTAACAGCAAGGCTATCTGCCCGCTCATGCCAGCCAGCACCAGCAAGTAATGACACAGAACGAGGAGTACCCCGATCATGCAGAACACACGGCACATGAAAGTCCTCAACCCTTCGACATCGACCTTCTTCTGCCGCTCGGGCGACATTGTATTGTAACCCGCTATCAGTTTCGGGTTCTTCCGTACAAGTAACCCTAAGACAACAAACAGGACGGCAAAAAGCCAGACAAGATAAGCTTCCATAGTAACCTTTCTTTTTACAGCATCCCTTGCTTCTCCAGCTCCTTGGCAGCAATCTCCAGTTCCTTGTACCAGTCTTCGCCGAACTTGCGGATAAGGGGTTCGCGCAGGAATTTATAGACGGGCACGTTCTCCTTGCGGCCCAGAAGGACAGCCGCTTTGCAAACGTCCCAACGATGGTAGTTCACCGCCTTGTAAGGACCGTAATCGCCTACGCGGATGGGGTACAGATGACAGGAAACGGGCTTGTAGAAGTCGGTCTTACCGGCACGGAAGGCTTTCTCGATGGCGCAGTAGCAGCAACCGCGCTCGTCGTAGCAAGTGAAGACACAATCTTTGTTGTTGACGATGGAGGTCACCAGATCGCCCTCGCAATCGGTATAGACTACGCCCTGACGGTCGATAACGGCACGCGCCTCGGGGCTCAGTTCGTCCCAAATGACGGGAAGCACTTCTTCCAGCTTTTCCACTTCGTCCAGCTCAACGGGCGCTCCCGCATCACCTTCAATACAACACTGCCCTTTGCAGGCATCCAGGTCGCAAAGGAACTTCTCGCGAAACACATCGAAACTCACTACTACGTCGCCTATCTGTACCATAATTATTCAATATCTCTTACTAACTGACAAAAATAAATCAGATCACTGTATACCGACTTTTTTTCCCTAACTGGGAAAAAAATTTTTTCTAACTGGAGAATATTATTTTCCTAACTGGGAAAAAATTCCGCCCCAGTTACCCCCAGCCAATACTCTGTACCGGTATCTGTCAATCATTTGCTCTTTCAAGATATTTTCCACATACCTTTAATAGCATTGCCATGAATAGCACTTATTGCCAGTGCTCCCGCTTAGATAACGGAATATAGAGTTTTTATATTTGTCTTTCTTCTATTCATAAAAAAAGAGGGTGCGTCCGAACACTCTACAACACACCCTCTCTTGCTAAAATTACTTAATCAGATCCTTACCCGTCATCTCAGCCGGCTGAGGCATGCCGAGGATGTGGAGGATAGACGGAGCTACGTCGGCCAGTACGCCATTCTCTACCTTGGCATCCTTGTTGTCCGTTACGTATACGAACGGAACCGGATTCAGCGAGTGAGCTGTGTTGGGTGTGCCGTCGGCATTCAGTGCGTGGTCGGCATTACCGTGGTCGGCAATGATGATGACTTCGTAGCCGTTGGCCTTGGCAGCCTCAACAGTGTCCTTCACACAGTTGTCGATAGCTACAACTGCCTTTTCGATGGCTTCGTAGATACCCGTGTGGCCTACCATATCGCCGTTGGCATAGTTCACCACGATGAAGTCGTACTTCTGTGTACCGATAGCCTCTACCAGTTTGTCCTTCACTTCGTAAGCGCTCATTTCAGGCTTCAGGTCGTAAGTGGCAACCTTGGGCGAAGGAACAAGGATACGGTCTTCGTTGGCATACGGAGTTTCGCGGCCACCGTTGAAGAAGAAGGTTACGTGGGCATATTTCTCTGTCTCGGCAATGTGCAGCTGCGTCTTGCCGTTGTTGGCCAGATATTCGCCCAGCGTGTTCTGTACGTTCTCCTTGTCGAAGAGGATGTGCACGCCTTTGAACGATGCGTCGTACGGCGTCATGCAGTAGTATTGCAGACCGGGGATGGTGTGCATGCCCTGTTCCGGCATATCCTGCTGGGTCAGTACGATGGTCAGCTCTTTGGCACGGTCGTTGCGGTAGTTGAAGAAGATCACTACGTCGCCTTCCTTAATGGTGCCATCGAAAGCGCCGTTTACGATAGGCTTGATGAATTCGTCAGTTACACCTTCGTCGTAAGACTCCTGCATGGCTTGTACCATGTCGGTAGCTACACGGCCCTGTCCGTTAACAAGCAGGTCGTATGCTTCTTTCACACGTTCCCAGCGTTTGTCGCGGTCCATAGCGTAGAAGCGGCCCACGATGCTGGCAATGCGGCCGGCCGACTGTGCGCAGTGAGCAGTCAGTTGTTCGATGAAGCCCTTACCGCTCTTCGGGTCGGTATCACGACCGTCCATGAAGCAGTGGATGAAGGTAGTGTCCTGCAAACCGTATTCCTTGGCAATGTCGCAGAGCTTGAACAGGTGATCGAACGAAGAGTGAACACCGCCGTTCGAAGTCAGTCCCATGAAGTGGATGTTCTTGCCATGCTCCTTGGCATACGTGAAGGCAGAAACAATTTCCTTGTTCTGCAGGATGCTGTTGTCGGCGCAGGCACGGTTGATCTTCACGAGGTCCTGATAAACGATGCGTCCGGCACCGATGTTCAGGTGACCTACTTCAGAGTTACCCATCTGACCGTCGGGCAAACCTACGTTCTCGCCGCTCGCCTGGAGCTGTGAGTGCGGATAGTTGGCCAGCAGACTGTCCCAGTAAGGAGTGGGAGTGTTGAAGATCACGTCGTCCTTCTGATGGTCGCCACAACCCCAACCATCGAGAATCATTAAAAGAGCTTTCTTTGACATAATGCTTAATGTATTTAAAGTTTAAATCAATCTTATTTCTTTTCCGGCCGCAAAGTTACAAAAAAAGATGCGTATGTAAAGGATTAATCTATGTTAAGTTAACAACGAAGCCTACTTACTCCTGCGTCATGAAACGCCAGTTTACAGTACCGATATTATCCGGCTTTCCCCTCTCGGCCTTCGAAATACTGCCTTTCAACCGTCCTTTTCGGTCGCGGGTCACACGGATATCACGCCATGTGTATTCGCCTCGCTCATAATCGTACGTTTCTCCATCATCATCGTAGAAGCGATAAAAGCCATCGGCCTTTCCATAATGACGAATTTCGAGATTCATTTTCTGCCCAGCAGTTGGAGCATGCAGCAGAGGCTCCATCAAAGGAATAATCGCTCCATCTTTCACAAACACCGGAATACGATCCAAACCTGGTGAAACGGTAATTGTTTCTCCGTTACCCACATATTTACCCGTATAAAAGTCATACCAGTTACCTTTCGGCAAAACAACCTTACGCTGAGTCTGCCCTGCAAACAAAGGAGCTATCAACAAGTATTCGCCTGCCATGTACTGGTCTTTGATTTCTTTGGAAACGGCCTCCAAATAAGGATTGGTTTCCAAATTTGCATTGGTATTTTGCAACTCCACAGGCTCTACTCCAGAAGGGGAAAAACCCGCCTCCAGATTCATAGCACGAAAAGGAGGAATGCCATCAAAATGGTAACGAGCAAACTCTGTATACCAATAAGGAATCATCCGCATACGCAACAGGGCGTATTCTTTCACCTGCTCAGCTACTTCAGGGAACGACCAAGGCTTCGTACCACTAGCCCAGGCATTGAGCATAGCCATCGGTGAGAAGACTACCGTCTGGAAGCGGCGCAACCACTCCTCGGCTGTCTTAGAGCCACGTACTTCAGGTGTCCAAAGCACACCGCAGAAGCCCGAGTTAATCAAAGCCGTAATAAAGTCCGGATGACTGTAATAATCGTTATAGATGACGTAGGGATAAGCACTGGCACCAGCGTTGGAGGCACGTACCAGTCCATAGGTACGCTGATTGCGTTGGTGATACAGGTCGGTCGTCGTACGCTGTACCCACAGGCCATAGGTCTGCCGCATCTGCTCGGCCGACACACCGCTGGGGAAGGTAGCCACGTCGGGCCACAACCAACGGTCGTAACCATCCACCTCGTCCACCTTGTAACCGCTCACACCGATGCCTACATGTTCCTTGTCCAGTTTGTCCATCCAAAGCCGACGTCCTTTTTCGTGAGCCAAGTCGGGCACAATGCCGCACCACACCGTGTGCGAGCCACTCAACGGAAACATTTGTTCATAAATGTCCGACTCGGGAGAAACATAAGGGTTGGTCCACAAATTAATACGGATGCCACGCTTCTTCATCTCGTCCACAAATGCCTTCGGCTGAGGGAAACGCTGTTTGTCCCACTCGAACGTACACGGATAAGACTTGCTCTGCCAGCCGGGTTCCAAACCGATGAAATCGAGCGGATAACCACGACGTTCAAACTCTTCGGCTTCCTGCTTCACCTGATCGGCCGTATAAAGAGAGGGAGTACGATGCGTAAATCCCAATCCCCAGCGCGGAGGCAACGTACCTCCTCCGCAGAACAGGTTGTAACGGCGTACCACATCCATCGGCTGGGGACCGGCAAACAGATAAATCTCAACACCCGGAGCCGGAACCAATACTGAAACAGCATCCGAATAGGGATTGGCGCTCCACGTCTTGTCCGTATTACGGTCTTTAGCAACAGGTGCGTCAGGGCTATCCTTGCGCGAACCGCTTCCAGCATAAACAGTCAAATAACGAGCTGAATTAATTAATATACCATAGCCACAACTGGATACATAGAAAGGAACTGGCGCATGAGTTCTACCATCATCTTTACCACCGTAATGATCTACATGTAAATTTAATATTCGTCCACGCTGGTGCACAGTTTTAAAATTCAGCCCAAAACCATATAACTGTTCCTGTCGCTGCAAGGGAATAGTAATGTACGTCTTCCCGTCGTTCAAAGTAGCAGTTATTTCATCGGCCAAAGCAGGCAAAGTCACTGCCGGCAGACGGGTAAAACCCTCTTTCAACGGCATCTTTCCCGAAACACTCAATAACGAATACTCTTCCGGAGTACCTACAACTCCTTTCCACACTCCCGGTTCCACCAGGGTCCAATGAATTTGTGCCCGCAAAGGGGACAATACCAGCATTAAGCATATGCCCAATGCCAACCATTTTTTAACGCTTTTACTCATAGATTTTTAAGATTATGAACAATACAAAGATAAACTGTCTTTTACTATTGTTGTATCTTTAAGTCAATGAAATTTGTATTTATACATAACTTTTGTACCTTTGAGACAATATAACAAAAACATTTGTCTAACTTATTTTAATACTACTATGATAAAGGTATTTCTCTGCAGCCTCCTGCTCCTGCTATCAGGACTGCTGACGGCACAAACCATCGAGAGCCCCACGTTCAAGGCACGCAACGGGAGCATCCGCAACATCACCCGCATCGAGCGCACCCCTGAGTACACTAAAGTCTATATTCACGCCATTTTCCGTCCGCACTGGTGGATTATGGAAGACGGAGAAAACTATCTTGAAGATGTTGCCACCGGAAAACGCTACGCACAAACGGGCGCCGAAGGTATCGAACTGAAAAAAGAAACCTTCATGCCCGATTCGGGCGAAATGGACTTCGTACTGCTGTTTGAACCCCTACCCAAGGAAACACAGACCATCCACATGATTGACCCTAACGGCAACGAAAGCAATACTTACGACATCTCGTTAGTGCCCGCAGACCCCAAGCAGCCATCGCCCCTGAAACAGGTGGAAGGCAACTGGTTTGCCGACGACGCGCAAGGCCGCTGGACGTATGGCGTCCACGACTCGCTCGTCATCCTGAACAACCGGTTGTACGATCTGACCGAATGCCGCAAGAAAGGGAAGCGCATCGTGCAGACTGCCCGCAGCCGCACAAACGGCTCCACCGCCACCCTGCAACTGACACCACGCAAGGACGGCTCCTGCCTCATTGCCCTCGACGGTGACGAAGCGCAGCGTTATGTCCGTACCCGTCCTGGGACGGTTGCCGCCGAAACCGACAACGGTTATGGAGAAGACTTTTTCCGCCGCGACAGCGTCTACCTGCAAGGCTATCTGAACGGATACGACCCGCGACTGGGCTTCGATAGCGGCATCCTCTATCTGAAAGACGAAATCACCCGGCAGGACTATCCCACCGTGGTGCCCATCAACCCCGACGGCAGCTTCCAATGTTCCTTCCTCCTGCGACATCCCGTCTGCAAGAGCCTGACGCTGAACAACATCTGGATACCCTTCTATGCCGAACCGGGCGACACCTTCACCCTCTACCTGGATTGGGAAGACATCCTAGCCCGCAGCCGTGCGCGCGACATGAACTACCCCCTCCCCCACACCGCGTACATGGGCAAGAGATCCGACTTGTCGTACCTTGCCATGACACTGAGCAAACTCTTCCGGTATCCTTACAACCAATTGTCCGAAGCACAGAAGACACTGACGCCCGCCCAATTTCAGGAACGGCTGAAACCCGTCATCGCCCAATGGCAACAGCAAGCCGACTCACTCTGCCGCCTCTATGCTCCCTCGCAGAAGGCCGTGTCGCTGATACGTAACCAAAAAGCCATACAGGCAGGATTCACTTATTTCGAATACCAACTAAGCCGCGATTACTACGCCCAACAGGACAGTACCAACCAGGCGCTGAAAGTGCAACCCGACGCTTCCTACTACGGCTTCCTGAATGAAATGCCCCTGAACGAACAGTCGGCATTGGTCAGTCAGGAGACAGGAAGCTTCATCAACCGCTTCGAATTCATGAGTCCGCTTTCCATTCCCCTTCAGGAACAGATAAACATGCAGAACGATGAAGCCTTTCAGGCCCTTCCCTTAAAAGAAAGACAACTGAGACTTCAGCTGAGATTCTCTGAGAAAAAGGACAGCATCGTCAACAGCTTGTGCGCCACACCCTCCCCATTGCTTTGGCAAATAGCCCGTGTGCGTAACCTGCACTTCATGTTATCTGATGTATTAAAGCAGCGCCAGTATGCCGAAGCCTTCCTTACCCAGCTGGAAAAAACCGTCACCCATCCCTATCTGCGAGCTACGGCCCGCGAAATGTTGGAAGAACGGTTCCCCGACACCCCAACGACGTCGTACCAACTGCCCGAAGGGAAAGCCACCGACATCTTCCGCCGCATCATCGCGCCCCATGCGGGCAAAGTGCTGTTCGTCGACTTCTGGGCAACCACCTGCGGTCCTTGCCGGGCAGGCATAAAGACCACAGCCAAGCTGCGCGAGCAATACCGCAACCATCCCGAATTCCAGTTCGTTTACATCACCAGTGAAGCCGAATCGCCCCTGAAAGACTATACGGAATACGTGGAGAAGAACCTGAAAGGCGAAGCCTGCTACCGCTTGGGGGACACGGACTACAAGTACCTGCGCCAACTCTTCCGCTTCAACGGCATTCCGCATTACGTCGTGGTGGAAAAGGACGGCAGCATTTGCACCGAAAACGTCGAAGCCTACAACCTGGCCTCCTTCCTGCAACTACGCTTCGGCACGGAACAGAAGAAAACAGAATAACGCGCTGAATATCACAACAATGCAACGCCCTTCGCAAGGGGCATTTATCCTCCGTTTGTAGGACACTTGTGTGGAACAAATGTAACGCAAGTGTGGCTCGCGAGCCGTGCAAGTGTGGCTCATGAGCGGTACAAGTGTGGCTCGACGCACCGTTTCGCGGGGTTCCGCAGGACGGTTTAGAACTCTTGTCCCAGGATGAAGTGGAACTGGCTTCCGCCGTATTGCTTCGATCCGAGCACGGGGTCGAAACCGTAAGCCCAGTCGATACCCATCATACCAATCATCGGGAGGAAGATGCGGACACCGACACCGGCCGAACGCTTCAGGTCGAAGGGATTGAACTTGTTCACGTCGTGCCATGCGTTACCTGCTTCGGCGAAGGCCAGTGCGTAGATGGTCGTACTGGTTTCGAGCATCAACGGGTAGCGCAGTTCGAGTGCCAGACGGGTGTAGGCGTAACCTTCGTTGCCGTAAGGTGTCAATGAGCTGTTTTCGTATCCGCGCAGGGCGATGGTCTCGGTTGCGTAGTAGGAGTAACCGGTCATACCGTCACCACCCACGTCGAAGGTACCGAAAGGCGACTTCTTATACTTGTTGTAGTGGCCCAGCAAACCGAATTCGGCACGTCCCATGATGACCGGCGTACGTTTTACGGTGATGGGGTCGGCCAGCGGGATGTAGACTTTCGATTTGAATTTCCACTTATGGTATTCTACCCACTTGTGCATCTTGTTCATGTCGTCCTGGTTGTTGGTGTTGTACTTGCTGTAGTCCACTCCGTCGAAGGCTGAGTAGGGCGGTGTGAGCTGTGCAGACAACGAGAACTCGGAACCGGTACGCGGGTAGATCGGGTTGTCGATAGAGCTTCGCGACAGGGTGAGGATGATACTCAGGTCGTTGCACTTACCGTTGGTGACGGGGAAATACTGCCAGTCGCGCATGTGGTAGCGTTGGTACGACAGCTCGGCGGTGAACTGGAAGTAGTCGTCGGGCCACTTCAGACGTTTACCGAACATGGCCGAAAGTCCCCACATCTGTATGGACTTGTCGGGGTCGTAATAGTTTTCGTAGCTGGTATAGTTGCCGTAGTTGTACATACCGTAGCCGTACAGTCCGCTGTAGTAGCTGTTGTAGTAGCTGTTCAGGTAGGCATCGTTATAGTACTGGCTGCTGATGTCGGTCTGGCGCGAATAGAATGCCGATACGGAGAAGGCATTGGGTCGCTTGCCGCCGAACCAGGGGTCGTAGAACGATATGCTGTACGACTGATAGTACTTGGCGTTGGTCTGTCCGCTGATGGTCAGTGTCTGTCCGTCGCCCTGCGGCAGGATGCCCCGGTAGTTTTCGCCCGGGTGCAGCAGGTTGGCCAGTGAGAAGTTGGTGAACTTCAGACTCAGCTTTCCGATGATACCCGTCTGTCCCCATCCGGCCGAGAATTCTACCTGGTCATTGGCTTTCGAGATAAGATTGTAGCCTATGTCCACGGTGCCGTCTTCGGGTCGGGGCTGTATGTCGGGCGTGATCTGTTCGGGGTCGAAGTGTCCCATCTGCTGTATTTCACGCATAGAACGCATCAGGTCTTCACGGCTGAACAGCTCGCCGGGACGTGTACGGAGCTCGCGGCGTACTACGTTCTCGTACAAGCGGTCGTTACCGTTGATGCTGACTTTGTTGATGGTGGCCTGGCGTCCTTCGTAGATACGCATTTCCAGGTCGATGGAGTCGCCAACGATGTTCACTTCCACGGGTTCGAGGCTGTAGAACAGGTAACCGTTGTTGTAGTAAAGGTTACCGATGGCGTCGTCGTCCGAGTTGAGTCGTTCGTCCAAAAGTTTCTGGTTGTATACGTCGCCCTTCTTCATCTGCAACAGGAAGTTCAGGTATTCGGAGGTGTAGAGTGTGTTACCCACCCACGTTACGTTGCGCAGGTAGTACTTCTGGCCTTCATCGATTTGCATGAATACGTTGACGGTACGCTCGTCATAGGGGCTTACGCTGTCCTTCACGATCATAGCGTCGCGGTAACCCAGCTCGTTATACTTGTCTATAATGAGTTGCTTGTCGGCTTCGTAGTTCTCTTCAACAAACTTCTTCGTACGGAACAGGTTGATGAGCTTGCCTTTTTCGTTGGTCTTCTTCATCACCCGTTTCAGCTTCTTGGTGGTGAGGGCCTGGTTGCCGACGATGGTGATTTCGTGCACTTTCACTTTCTCCTTTTTGTCGATGGTGATGTCGACGATAACTTCGTTCTCCTTCTCGGGGTTGTCCTTCTGTGTGATGAGGACTTCGGCGTTCTTGAATCCCTTGTCGTCAAAGTAGCGCTTGATGAGGGTCTTGGCGCGGTCGATGGCGTTGGGGGTGATCTGGTTTCCCTTGAGCAGTGCCACACGTGATTCGAGGTCCTCACGTTCGGACTTCTTCACGCCGTGGTAGCGTATGTCTGACACACGCGGACGCATGGACAGGTGGATGGTCAGCCAGATTTTGTCTCCTTCTATCTTGTCGGCTTCGATGCGGACGTCGGAGAAGAGGCCGTGCCTCCAATAGCGGCGGCATGCTTCGGTGATTTCTTCGCCGGGGATGGTGATGACTTGTCCTTTCGACAGTCCCGACAGCCCGATGATGACATAATCTTCATAGTTCTTGGCTCCTTCTATTTTGATGTCTGCAATCTCATACTTCTTGGGTTGTCCCGAGTAGAGAATGACCGGTTTTTCATTCTGTTCGCCGGCAGTGGCTGTAGAATCTTGTTGTTCTTGTGCCGCAGTGGTCATTGCGCAGCCGAATAGGCAGATAAACGCCACGAATAAGGAGAAAATACGATAATGCATTTATAGTAATGATTAAATATGTTTTGGTTTATTTGATTTGTTCACTGGTTTTTCCGAACCGGCGTTCCCGCTTCTGATAGTCGCAGATGGCTTTCCGCAACTCTTCGGCATGGAAGTCGGGCCAATATGTATCGCAAAAGTAGAGTTCGGAGTAGGCGCATTGCCACAACAGGTAGTTGCTCAGTCTGATTTCTCCGCCGGTACGTATCAGTAAGTCGGGGTCGGGCATGAAGTTGGTGGCCAGATGCTGCGAAATGAGTTCGCTGTCAATCTGCTCCGGCTGCAGCGTTCCGTCCTTGATCAGGCGGGCTATCTGCCGGGTGGCTTCGGTGATTTCCCATCGTGCCGAATAGCTGAGTGCGAGGACCAGACACATGCCGGTGTTGGCCGATGTATGTTCCACACAGGCTTGTAGCCTTTCCTGCACGTTGGCGGGCAGTTTGGCTATATCGCCGATGATGCGGAAGCTGATGTTGTTCTTCATGAACGTCTCCTCTTCGATGCTCTCGAAAAGCAGGCTCATCAGTGCGGCCACTTCTTCGGAGGGGCGGTTCCAGTTCTCGGTGGAGAAGGTGTACAGCGTCAGGTACTTGATGCCCAGCCGTGCCGCTTCTTCGGCGATGATGTGCACGGTTTCGGCTCCGGCCTGGTGTCCGAAACTGCGTTCGTGCCCGCGCTGTTTGGCCCATCGCCCGTTTCCGTCCATGATAATGGCTACGTGTCGTGGTATCCGGTTTAAATCTATTTGCTCTGTATCTTGCATCTCTCTTGCTTCTTTTGGTGTTTTCCTATTCCTTATATATATGTAACGGAAAAAAGGTGTGCGGCTGGTGCCGCTGTCCGGTTATTGCTGTTTGAATCCCAACCGGTTGAGACGTCCGCGCCAAACTTCGTTCGGTGTGCCGCTCGACTGGCCTATTACCAGCCAGATGAAGTTGTCGTTGTCGACGGCCAGCGAGTAGTTGCCTCGCAGTTCTACGTCCTTCGGCAGCAGGAACATGCTTTCGGTCTTGTACCATGCCAGTCCGGCATCGGACTTGTAGAAGTTTTGCAGCCGTTCGCCCGTGATGTAGAACTGTCCGCCATAATAGATGATGGACGGATAGTAACCGATGTTGGCGGTCAGGCAATAACTGTCGTACGAAGTTCCGGGATCCATCTGCGCCCAGTTGTGTCCGTCGTATGCCCACGGAATGATTTTCTCTCCGGTGGTTTTGCCCACGATCATGATTTCATCCAGCATGTTGGCTGTCTGGAATTCGGTGGAGTAGATGTTTTCGGTGGGGAATTCTTCGGGTACGGTCGGCGTGTTGCTGTCGATGGCCGGCCAGGCGGTGTTGCCTTCCTGTGCTGTGACGAGGTAGGAATTGCCTTCGTGACCCAGTATACCGATCAGTTGTCCCTGGAAACTGCTTATCAGTGTTTCTACGTTGCCGCTCAGTGCTTCTACAAGGTTCCAGTTGATACCGTCGGTCGAGCGGTAAACGTTGCCATCGCCGGTCGAGGCGTACAAGACGTCTTCGGCATCGGCTTGCGGGCTGACTGTTTCATTGCTGTTCTTGACAAAGGCGGGGATACGGTCGAGTGCGGGAAGTCCCTGTACGCTGATCTGCTCCCAGCTGTTGAATGTCTTGGTCGAAGTGCGGTATGCGGTAAGCGATGTACCCTCCGGTACGTATACCAGCAGGTTGTTGTCCAGCGTCACGGCTTTCTGGCGGTTGGCGATGGAGGCGGAGGGGAATCCGGCAATGCGGTCGGTCATGTTGGTCCATTGCAGGGAGTCGGGTTCCTGTTGATGGATGTTGATGCGCAGCGTGTAGTCACGGGTTGTGAGTCCGTCGGCTGCGTAGATTTTGAACTTCAGGCCTTCGACGGTTGCGGCTCCGGTCAGGTTCTGATAGTTGTTGATGTTCAGTATGGTGTCGGTGATGTTCCCTGAAGTGACATAGCCCGTGACGTAGAAAGTATCGATGAGGATACTGTCGATGATGGTGTCGGAGCCTACCGGCAGGGAGTCTATGTTGTAGATTTCTCGTTTGACTTGGTCAATAGTGAATGGATAGTGTTTTCCGTGGATAGTGTCCAGACCGAAGGCATGTACGGTGGCATCGGAACTAACCTCGTATTCGTCGTCCGAGCTGAGGCACGAACTGATGGCTATAGACATGAGCAGAAAACACGCAATAACAGATAAAAATTTTATTCTCATTTCTTTTTCGTACGATAGTGTTTATTTACAAGTTGCAAAAATAGGAACAATTTTTTCTCTAAACAGCTTTATGGAGAAGTTTTATATAAAATTATAGATAATGAGGCCGTTTTTGCCGACCAAAAACTTCTCGATGTAGGCTATTTACAGAGCCTTTCTGCATAGTAATGACGAACGTCGTGCCCGAAATGCTGCACGGTGTCGTAAGAAAAATGACTGTCCATGCGGGGAGCACTGACGCCGTTGTGCAGCATCAAGGGAGTCTTTTCGACGAAGGCTTCGTCCCACAGCGAGCTGTCGATGAACGATTGCAGCAGCTGGCTGCCACCCTCGACCAGCAGCGATTGCAGGCCGCGCTGATACAGCGTCTCCATGATTTGCGGAAGCAGGGGGCGTGTGTAGTCGGCCTGGATGTACTCTACGTTGTGGGTCGAAGTGGCCTGTCGGGCGGTGAAGACCAGTGTGGGGACGGTACCGTCGAACAGATGCAGACTGGTTGGCAGCGACAGGTTGCGGTCGAGCACGACACGCACGGGCGAACGGCCGTACCAGTGTCGCACGGTCAGCGAAGGATTGTCGAGGAGGGCGGTTCGCGTGCCTACCAGGATGGCGCTGTGCTCGGCGCGCTGTTTGTGTACCAGCATGGCGGTCAGCGGGTTGGACAATACAACGGGGCTTCCGCCGTCGCGAAGCGTGTCGATGTAGCCGTCGGCCGATTCGGCCCACTTCAGTGTGACGTAGGGGCGGCGGTGTGTGTGGAAGGTGATGAAGCGGCGGATGAGGTGCCGGCACTCGGCTTCGAGCACGCCTACCACGACTTCGCGTCCGGCATCGCGGAGCTTTTGTATGCCCCGACCGGCTACTTTCGAAAAGGGGTCCTGACAACCTACGACGATGCGGGGAATGCCTTTCTCGATGATGAGGTCGGCGCAGGGAGGCGTCTTCCCGTAGTGTGAGCAAGGCTCCAGGCTGACGTAGATGGTGGACCGTCGCAGCAGGGAGGGATCTTTCACGGAGCGGATAGCGTTGACTTCGGCGTGGCCCTCGCCACAGCGCACGTGGTAGCCTTCGCCGATGATGCGTCCGTCGCAGACGATGACGGCGCCTACCATGGGATTGGGGGCTGTGCTGCACAGGCCGTTTTGGGCCAGTTGGATGCAGCGGCGCATGTATTTTTCTTCTTCCATTACAGTGTCGTTTTTCGGATTTTCGTATTTTTGCGGGCAAATTCAGCCCGACCCGTTCATGAGTGTAACCGTTTCGTATATTCGCCGCCGGCTGCAGGAATGTTATTCTCGGCAGGAGGCTGCCGCTTTGTCCAAGATTGTCTGTTGCGAACTTCTGGGGCAAAGCACGGTCGACTATTACTTGGGCAAAGATATGATTTTATCTTCAAACGTTGAACAGGAATTGGAAAGCATTCTTTCGCGCCTGTGCAATTTTGAGCCCGTGCAGTACGTTCAGGGCTTTGCCCGTTTTCTGGGGCGGACGTTCCGCGTGAAGCCCGGGGTGCTGATTCCCCGTCCCGAAACTGAAGAGCTGGTGGAGAGGATGTTGAAGCAGGTGTCGCCCACGGCGCGGATATTGGATGTGGGTACGGGCAGCGGGTGTATCTCCGTCAGCCTGTCGTGCGAATTGCCCGAGGCCGACGTACGGGCATGGGACGTGTCGGACGAGGCACTGGCCGTGGCGCGTGGCAATAACGATTCGCTGGGCGCGTCGGTGCGCTTCGAGCAGCACGATGTGCTGACCTATCAGCCCGACGGACGCGAGTGTTACGACGTGATTGTGAGCAATCCGCCATACGTGACCGAGGCCGAACGGGCAGACATGGAGCGTAATGTGCTCGACTGGGAGCCGGCTTTGGCCTTGTTTGTGCCCGACAATGACCCGCTTCGCTTCTACCGCCGCATTGCGCAGCTGGGTATCGACTTGCTGGTGCTGGGCGGCAGACTGTACTTTGAAATCAACCGGGCTTTCGGCCCCGACACCGTAGAGATGCTGCGGCAGATGGGGTATGCCGAAGCCTTTATCGAACAAGATATTTCCGGAAATGACCGGTTTGTAATAGCTAAGAAATGACAGAAATCACAGAAACTGAAGCTTTCCGCAAAGTGGCGGCTTATTGTGCCGCTGCCGAGCATTGCCGTGCCGAGATTGTAGAGAAGATGCAACGCTGGGGACTGCCCTACGAGGTCGTAAACCGTGTGGCCGACCGCCTCGAACAGGAGAAGTATATCGATGAAGAACGCTTCTGTCGTGCTTTCGTGCGCGACAAGTATCGCCTGGCCAAGTGGGGCAAGGTGAAGATAGGCCAGGCCCTGCAGCTGAAGAAGATTCCGAGACTGGTCTACCTGCCACTGCTCAACGAGATAGACGAGGCCGACTACCTGAGCGTGCTGCAAGGCTTGCTGGCATCCAAAAAGAAAAGCTTGCACGCCGCAAGCGAATTCGAACTGAATGCCAAACTGATACGCTTCGCCCTGAGCCGCGGTTTCGAGCTGAAAGACATACGGCGATGCATCGATATCCCCGACGAGGAGCTCTGTGAGGCGGACTAAAAAAAAATATCGCCTTTCCTTTTTCAAATATCATTCTCTTTCCTTACTTTTGCATTCGTATTTATCATAAGTTAGTTTGCTATGAAAACTTTGGAAAGATTGTTTGCAGAAAAATTGCTGAAGATTAAAGCGATTAAGTTACAACCGGCCAACCCGTTCACATGGGCTTCCGGATGGAAGTCTCCATTCTATTGTGACAATCGCAAGACGTTGTCTTATCCGTCTCTGCGTAATTTCGTGAAAGTAGAGATTACGCGTATTATCCTGGAACGTTTCGGACAGGTCGACGCCATTGCCGGCGTAGCAACCGGAGCCATCCCGCAGGGTGCACTGGTGGCCGACGCGCTGAATCTGCCGTTCGTATACGTACGTTCCACGCCGAAAGACCATGGATTGGAGAACCTGATTGAAGGTGAACTTCGTCCGGGAATGAAAGTCGTAGTAGTAGAAGACCTTATCTCGACAGGCGGAAGCAGCCTGAAAGCTGTCGATGCCATCCGTCGCGACGGATGCGAAGTTATAGGTATGGTTGCTGCCTACACGTATGGTTTCCCCATTGCCGAAAAGGCATTCAAGGAGGCTAAAGTGCCGTTGGTGACACTGACCAACTACGAAGCCGTCATGGAAGTGGCATTGCGCACCGGCTATATCGAAGAGTCTGACATCGAGACGCTGAACGAATGGCGTAAAGACCCCGCTCACTGGGATGCCGGTAAATAAATACTGTTTGGAAAATATTTTTGTATGATGAAAGAATTGTTCGGACATTCAGTGTCCGAATGGTTCTTTTTTTGTTTTTAAAGAACCCGTATATATGACAAAATTTGAAAGTAGCGTGAAGATGATAGCCGCCTCGCAGGCAGCTGTTTACGAGAAACTGTCCGACCTGAACAACTTAGAGAAAGTGAAGGACCGCCTGCCCGAGGACAAGGTGAAGAACCTGACCTTCGACGCCGAAAGCCTGTCGGTAGAAGTGCCGCCCGTGGGGAAAATCACCTTGCAGATTGTGGAAAAAGAACCCTGCAAATGCATCAAGTTCGCCACCACCACCTCGCCGCTGCCCTTCAACCTGTGGATACAGATACTGCCCACAGCCGAAAACGAATGCAAGATGAAGCTGACCATCGGCCTGGAGCTGAACCCCTTCATGAAAGCCATGGTGCAGAAACCCCTGCAGGACGGCGTGGAGAAGATGGCCGAGATGCTGTCGATGATACCCTATTGATGTACGAAACGTTTCATTAACCCTTAAACACCTCAATACAAGATATGGCTCAGAAACTTTGGGAGAAATCCGTTCAAGTAAACAAAGACATCGAGCGCTTCACGGTGGGACGCGACCGTGAAATGGACCTCTACCTGGCCAAGCACGACGTACTTGGCTCCATGGCCCACATCACCATGCTCGAAAGCATCGGTCTGCTGACTGCCGACGAACTGAAACAGCTGCTTGCCGCGCTGAAGGACATCTACGCGCAGGCCGAAAAAGGAGAATTCGTGATAGAAGACGGAGTGGAAGACGTACACTCGCAAGTGGAACTGATGCTGACCCGCCGCCTGGGCGATGTAGGCAAGAAGATACACAGCGGACGCTCGCGCAACGACCAGGTGCTGCTCGACCTGAAACTCTTCACCCGCGCACAGATTAAGGAGATAGCCGAAGCCGTCGAACAGCTGTTCCACGTCCTCATCCGCCAGAGCGAACGCTACAAGGACGTTCTGATGCCCGGCTACACCCATCTGCAGATAGCCATGCCTTCGTCGTTCGGACTGTGGTTTGGTGCTTACGCCGAAAGCCTGGTCGACGACATGCTCTTCCTGCAAGCCGCCTTCAAGATGTGCAACCGCAATCCGCTCGGCTCCGCTGCCGGATACGGTTCGTCTTTCCCCCTGAACCGCACGATGACCACCCGTCTGCTGGGCTTCGACTCGCTGAACTACAACGTGGTCTACGCACAGATGGGACGCGGCAAGATGGAGCGCAACGTTGCCTTCGCCCTGGCCACCATCGCAGGAACGCTGTCCAAGCTGGCCTTCGATGCCTGCATGTTCAACAGCCAGAACTTCGGCTTCGTCAAGCTGCCCGACGACTGCACCACCGGTTCCAGCATCATGCCCCACAAGAAGAACCCCGACGTCTTCGAACTGACCCGCGCCAAGTGCAACAAGATACAGTCGCTTCCCCAGCAGATCATGATGATAGCCAACAACCTGCCCTCGGGCTACTTCCGCGACCTGCAGATCATCAAAGAAGTCTTCCTGCCCGCTTTCGAGGAGCTGAAGGACTGCTTGCAGATGGCCACTTACATCATGAACGAAATCAAGGTGAACGAGCACATCCTCGACGACGACCGCTACTCGCTCATCTTCAGCGTCGAAGAAGTGAATCGCCTGGCCCGCGAGGGGATGCCCTTCCGCGATGCCTACAAGAAGGTGGGCCTCGACATCGAAGCCGGCCGCTTCACCCCCTGCAAGGAAGTGCACCACACGCACGAAGGCAGCATCGGCAACCTGTGCAACGACGCCATCGCGGACCTGATGCAGCAGGTAGTCGACGGTTTCCACTTCGAAGGCATGGAGCAGGCCGAACGTGCCCTGCTGGGTCGCTGATAAGTACTCCTTTTCGGGGCACTTGCAGCCCGTTTGTAGGACACTTGCAATCCATTTGTGGGACACTTGTGTGGCTCGCGAGCCACACTTGCA
>ENA-ORSS01001670-ORSS01001670.1-human-gut-metagenome-genome-assembly--contig:-NODE-1670-length-21949-cov-3.761076_pt1 | contig 21949 bp, 25 predicted proteins | sample MGYA00241899_ERZ509162 | MGnify/ENA primary metagenome ERZ509162 (study PRJEB26280, sample SAMEA2338641) | human gut metagenome | biome: human gut; feature: human-associated habitat; material: faeces... | reverse complement strand
CGGTGCGTCGAGGTCGCCGCACCCTACAAGTTATATATCAATAAAATTGTGCAAAATCTGTGGGTGGATAATATTCTGCCATACCATACACATCCTTCCACTCCAAACAAAGCAAAAATCCGCCGCATCAAAAAAATCAACACGGCGGATTTTTATTTCATCTCACTGTATATTTCCCTCGCGCGGGTCGTCAAGGCTTCCTGCGTATTTTTTGTCACCCCATCTATCACTTCATCGAGTAATTGGGCGAGCACCGCGCCGAGCTTTCTGCCCTGCGGGATGCCGATATCCATGAGCGTGCGCCCGTTTATCTGGAGCTCGCGCAGCGACAGGCACGGCTTTTGCGCCGCCAGATTCTTCGCGATTTCTTCGGCATCGGCTATTTGGTCGAGTCGGTATCTGTATTCCGGCGACTGCGCGAGCACATCGGCGCGCATGACCTTGAGCAATTTAAGCACGCCGTCGAGACCGAATTTTGAGAGATAGCGCGGCATTTTTTCCGTGTTTTCATATAGCTCCCAGCGGTCGTGGTTGCTGACGAGGAACAGAATTTCATCTCTGAATTTGTTCGACACTTTGAGCCGCGCGAGTATCTGCGCCGAAATCTCCGCGCTGATTCGCTGATGCCCGTAAAAATGCGCAACACCGTTTTCGTCGAATTTTTTGACGGCGGGCTTGCCGCAGTCGTGCAGGAGCATTGCAAAGCGCAGCGTCGGCTCGGGGTCGATGCTCTCGACGGCTATCAGCGTGTGTTCGTATATGTCATAGCAGTGGTGCGGGTTGTCGTGGCTGTTTTTATACATCGGCTGAAGCTCCGGCAGGATTTCAAACAGCACCGGGGCAAAGTCCGTTAGAATTCGCTTTGCTCCCTTTCCGCAGACAAGCTTCAACAGCTCTTTTGCTATGCGCTCTTCTGAAATATTTCCGAGCAGAGCGCGGTTTTTCAAAAGGCTCTGCGCGGTTTTCTCCTCAATTTCAAAGTCGAGTGCGGACGCAAAGCGCAGGGCGCGCAGGATTCGCAGAGCGTCTTCGTTAAAGCGCCTGTCCGGGTCACCGACGCATCGGATTATTTTGTTCTTGAGGTCATTCTGACCGCCGAAAAGGTCGACCGTCCCGGTCATTTTGCTGTAAGCCATGGCGTTGACCGTAAAATCCCGCCTGCCGAGATCCGCTCCGAGGTCAGAAGTAAAAGTCACGCTTTTCGGGTGCCTGTTGTCCTCATATTCGCCGTCGAGGCGGAAAGTCGTTATTTCAAGCGGCTCGCCGACGATAACTACCGTCACCGTGCCGTGCTTTATGCCCGTGTCGATGCAGTGAAAGTCTGCAAACACGGATTTCATATTCTCCGGCTTCGCCGAGGTCGTTATGTCCCAGTCGTTCGGAGTTTTTCCGAGCAGGCTGTCGCGCACGCATCCGCCGACGGCATAAGCCTCGAAACCCGCCGACTGAAGCAGGTTTATCGCGGTGTCAACATTTTTCGGCATATCCATCGTCAAGCGGTTCAACTCCTTTACAACAAAGATATTTTATCATATAATTGTCACCGGATACAAGAGAAAAAGGAGCAAGAACATGAACATACAGATATTCGGAAAATCAAAATGCTTCGACACGAAAAAGGCGGAGCGCTGGTTCAAGGAGCGCAGGATAAAATATCAGCTCATCGATGTTGCCAAATACGGCATGAGCCGCGGCGAATACGCCTCGGTCAAAAAGGCCGTCGGCGGCATGGACAAATTATTCGATGAAAAGAGCAAGGCATACGAACAGCAGTTCATAAAATACCTCGCGCACGACGAGGACAAAGAGGAGAAGCTGTTCGAGCACCCCGAACTCTTCAAAACCCCGATAGTCCGAAACGGCAAGCAGGCAACGGTCGGCTACTGCCCGGAGATATGGAAAGATTGGGAATAATTTCGTTCACACTCAAAGCATAAATTTCTCATTTTCACGAAAGGAGACCCGATATGCCAAACAGAATCTGGCTCTGCGGCGACACGCATATGCATTCTTCAATCAGCGACGGAAAATACACGCCCGACGAGCTCGTTGAAAAATGTCAAGCCAAGGGTCTCGACTGGATAATAATCACCGACCACAACAAAAACGCGGTCGGCGAAAAAAGCTATTATTCAGAAAATCTGCTCGTCATTCCCGGCGCAGAATACACCGGGCGAAACGGGCACATGAATATATACGGGAGCGGGCTGCCCGAATTTGACGGCACGCGCCCGGAGAAATACGAACAGTATCTTTCAATGTCCGCTCTCGCTCATTCAAACGGATGCACGGTGTCAATAAACCACCCGTTTTGCAGCCGCTTCGGATGGAGGATGCCGCTCGAAGATTTTCCGGCGGACTGCGTTGAAATCTGGAACATGTTCATGCATCAGAGCAACATGACCTGCATCAGTTGGTGGGAGCGGCAGATTCTCGGCGGCAGGCGAATCGCGGCAGTTGGCGGCAGCGACTATCACCGCGACTACGGCACATCGGATATGCTCGCTTCGCCGACAACATTCGTCTTTGCCGAATCGAACAGCGAAAAAGATATCTTATCTGCCCTGCGCCGCGGCAACTCGTTTATCACGAACTCGCCTGACGCGTCGAGGCTCGTTCTGTCATACAAAGACTGCGTTCAGGGGGATGAAGTTAAATTTGTCCCGGGGATGAAAGTTCACCTGCGCGCCGAAAGGCTCAGAAAAAATATGACCCTGCGCGTGTTCAACAACGAAAAAATCATATATGAACACAGAATCGGCGGCGAATCGGAACTCGACGAGGACATCTCTATAACAGAAAAAGGCTTTGTCCGCGCGCAGATAACATACCGTCTGCGCGGATTCAGAAAGGCATTTTTCAACATCAAAATGGCTCTATGGAGACCGAAAGAGAAAAATATCCCGTATGATACCGCCGTGTGGTGCATGACTAACCCGATGTGGGTAGTGTAGTATTGAACTGAACGATTTTTCATTAGCTGCACCGATAGCGGCAACGATGCATGAGATGCCACACTCAACAAGCTTTAAATATTTTATAACACAAAAAGGAACTGCACACGGCAGTTCCTTTTGTATTATTCAGATTTTTACTATATATCCGTCCTTGCGCGGGGGACGCGCAGTGGGTTCGGCGGCGGGATAGCCGAGGGCTATCGAGCCGACTCCGCGCAGGGTTTCGGGCAGATTCCACTCGCGCAGTAATTTTTTGCCCTCTTCGCTGTCGAATATCTCGCGCTCCCTGTGAACCCAGACCGAGCCCAAATCGCAGGCGTGAGCGGCGAGCATCAGATTTTCGAGCACGCAGCTGCCGTCCTCAACAAACGTGTTTGCGCTCGGATCCGCGAGCACGAGAACAACGGTCGGTGCGCCGTAATACGGGTCTTTGTCGACGCCCATTATCGCGGCGTTGAGCTTCGAGAGCTTTTCGCGGTACTTTTTATCGGACACCGCGATTATAACAGGCGACTGGCGGTTCATGCCCGTCGGCGCATAAGTGCCCGCTTCGAGGACTGCGTCGAGCAGATCTTCCGGTACAGAATCAGGCTTGAAGCTGCGCGTGCTGCGGCGGGTTTTTATCATCTCAAGAAAATCTCTGTTCATGTTTTTTCCTCCCAAAAAGCTTTCAGGACAGCGTATCAAATTGATACCGCCGCCCTGAAAGCACCTCTATTCATATCTCCTATACTTTCTTTATTCTGACATCCAAATATAGCCAAATTGTGTTCAAATTGTGAACATTTTTTGATTTCAGATAAATTTAAGGAAATATTTATTTCTTTTGTCTACTTTAGCTTACTTTTTCTTGGCTTTGGGCAGTATCACGCAAACAAGAATGACGCACACGGCGGCAACTGCTGCGATGATTATCCATTTAGTGTTCGAGGTGTTCTGACCCGTTACGGGAACCATTTCTTCTGCAAAAGCGGTTATTGCCGCCGCAGCGACGCTTATCGCCATCAGAGCCGCCAGAACTATGGCGACCACTCTTGTCCATATTCCTCTCTTCTGCATTTTTATCATCCTTTCGTTCGGGCGTTATTTTACGCCGAGAATTTTTTCGATTGATTCGCCGAGCTTCTCGCCGAGAGCCGAGGAGTGATTTTCGTCCTTGCCGCAGGCGGTTATATATGCCTTGAGCTTCGGCTCGGTGCCGGACGGGCGGACCATGACGCTGTTGCCGTCGGGCAGCTTATATGCGAGAACATTTGACTTCGGCAGGTCTATCTCGCTTGTTTTGCCGCTCATTATATCAACGCGCTCGGACTTTTTGTAGTCGGCGGTCTCAATAACCTTCATGCCCGCTATCTCTTCGGGAGCGTGCTCTCTGAGCGATGTCATGATAGCGCCCATCTTCTCCATTCCGCTCTCGCCCTCGAAAGTGAAGTTGAGAAGAATGTTCTTGTAATAGCCGTATTTTTCATATATCTCGGTCATCTTCTCGGCGAGAGTCTTGCCCTGAGATTTATAATATGCCGCCATCTCGCAGACGAGGAGGGACGCGACTACCGCATCCTTGTCTCTCGCGTGCAGACCGGAAAGATAACCGTAGCTCTCTTCCATGCCGAGGATGAATCTGTCGCCCTCGTTTTTCTTTTCGAGATTAGTCGCAAATTCGCCGATATATTTGAATCCCGTCAGCACATCGTGTATCGCGCAGCCGTAGCTCTCCGCGACGCGGTCAACAAGCGAAGTCGTTACAAATGACTTTACTATCACGGGGTCTTTGGGCAGAGTGCCGGCCTCTTTCATCGAAGAAAGAATATACTCGGTCAGCAGAACGCCTACTTCGTTGCCGCTCATGAGCCTGTAATCGTCTCCGGTGTTGACGGCGATGCCGACGCGGTCGCAGTCGGGGTCGGTCGCGAGGAGCAGATCGACATCCTTGCCCTCGGCGAGCTTCAGAGCCTCTTCAAAAGCCTGACGAATCTCGGGGTTCGGATAGGGGCAGGTCGGGAAGTGGCCGTCCGGGTTCTCCTGAGAGAGGACTACCGTAACATCGTCGAAGCCCGCTCGCCTGAGTACCTCGCGGACAGGCTTGTTACCCGTGCCGTTGAGGGGAGTATAAATCAGCTTAAGCTTGCCCTTTGAGACAGCGTCGGGATTGACCCTGCGCGAGAGGACGCACTCATAGAACGCCTCGTTCACGCTGCTGTCAATAAACTCAATCTTTCCGCTCTTTATGCCCTCGTCGAAGTCCATGGTGCGGACATCGTCGAATATATCAACTTTTCTGATGCACTCGTATGTGGCGTTCGCCTCGGCGTCTGTCATCTGATAGCCCTCGTGCGAATAGCACTTGTAGCCGTTGTACTTTGCGGGGTTGTGGCTCGCGGTAATTATTATGCCGGAGCTGCAATGGAGCTTTCTCACGGCGAAAGAGAGCATCGGGGTCGGAACCAATTCGGGATAAATATATACTTTTATTCCGTTTGCGGCGAGCACGCCTGCCGCGCCCTTTGCGAAAACATCCGAGGTGATTCTCGAGTCGTGCGCTATCGCGACGGACGGGGAATCATACTTTGCGTTGAGATAATCCGCCAGACCCTGGGTCGCCTGGTTGACGGTGAAAACATTCATTCTGTTTGTGCCCGCGCCGAGAACTCCGCGCAGACCGCCCGTGCCGAATTCGAGCGCACGGTAAAATCTATCCGATATCTCATCCTCTTTGCCTTCAATGGCGGAAAGTTCGTCATGAAGTTCAGCATTGCCCTCGGTCTTTTTCAGCCAGAGGCCATAGAGATCTTTGATTTCCTGTTTCATTGTTCTGCTCCTTTCGAAAGCCGGTGGCATCGGCTTACTCATATAATATTATAATACCTTTATATCTTTTCATCAACCACTATTTGAGCAAATTTACCATTTGTTTATTTTATCCGGCACATAAATTTATAGTCTTGCCGTCTGTCTTTTATGCGTCATGTGTGGTATAATTAACGGCAGTATTAATAAAGCCACGTAAAAAAATGTTTTTTGCGTTCAATCGGAGATAATACTATGGAGAAAGAAACAAACAGCTTTTCGCAGGGACTGCGCGACGGAATGCCCATATGCTTAGGCTATCTGTCGGTCGCCTTTGCGTTCGGAATATTCACGGTCAGCCACGGACTCACGGCGTGGGAAGCGGTGATGATCTCGATGACAAATGTCACATCCGCCGGGCAGTTGGCGGCGGTGCCGATAATCGCGGGCGGCGGATCGCTGTTTGAGCTGGCGCTGACGCAGTTTGTTATCAATATGCGCTATTCGCTCATGTCCGTCTCGCTCTCGCAGAAGCTCGGAAAGAGCGTAAGATTGATTGACAGATTTTTAATATCGTTTGTCAATACAGATGAAGTTTTCGCGGTCGCTATCTCAAAAGGCGCGCCGCTCGGCAGAAAATATCTCTACGGACTCACTCTGACTCCCTATCTCGGCTGGAGTCTCGGCACTCTTTTGGGTGCTGTCGCCGGAAATATCCTGCCCGCAATGCTCGTCTCCGCTCTCGGAATCGCGATATACGGAATGTTTATAGCGATAATAGTCCCGCCCGCGAAAAAGAGCCTGCCGACTCTGCTCTGCATTTTGACGGCAATCGCTCTGAGCTGTGCATTTAAATTTATTCCCGTGCTCTCAAAAGTGCCGAGCGGATTCGCTATAATTATCTGCGCCGTTGCGGCGAGCGTGCTGTTTGCGCTCGTGGCCCCGATAAAAGAGGAGCAGACAGAGGAGGTGAGCGCCGATGAATAATTATATTCAGTTTTTCTCGGGTCTTGCCGTCATGGCAGGAGTTACATATCTCGTCAGGATGCTCCCGCTCGTCTTGGTCAAGAAAAAGATAGAAAACAGATTCATAAATTCTTTTCTCTATTATGTCCCGTATGCGGTGCTCGCCGTTATGACGGTTCCCGCGATATTTTCATCCACAGCGAGTCTCCCGAGCGCGATAGCGGGCTTTGTTGTAGCTTTGATTCTCGCATATTTCGAGCGAGGTCTGCTGACCGTCGCCGCCGCGTCCTGCGCCGCCGTGTTCATAGCGGAGCTGATAATGAAATTCATTCACTGAGGTAATATAAAATGGTACTGCGCGAAGTTTCTAAAATAGATGTAAATTATGTAAAAAAGCTATACAGAGAAGCTTTTCCGATAAGAGAGAGAATGCCTTTTTCGAGGCTTTTAAAATTACAGAAAAATAATATAATAAAAATGTTTGCCGCATATGAAAACGGCGAGCCCTGCGCTCTCGCGATAACCTGCACGGGCAGCAAATCGGTGCTTCTGATGTACCTCGCCGTTGACGGCAACAAGCGCGGTCAGGGACTGGGTTCAAAAATTATCCCCGCTCTGTGTGAGACTTTCCCGCGCCGCAATCTCCTGCTCGAAATAGAAAAACCGGACGAAAATAAGCCGATGACTGTTCGCAGAAAGGAATTTTATCTTCGCTGCGGACTTCGCGAGACGGGGACGGAGATATCTCTCGCCGGAGTTCCGATGGAAATTCTCATAAAGGGAGACGGTGAGTTCGACAAATACGAATATCTCGATATCTACCACAAACACTTCGGAAGAAAAATGGCGAAGCTGCTGCTGAAAATCAAATAAATTAAGCCGGAAGATTTTTCTTCCGGCTTTTAATCTATCGAAAAGTCTGTCTTAGCACAGTCTCAAGGCTCATCTGTGTAAGGGGAGCTGTCACGGCGAAGCCGTGACTGAGGGGTTGTTGTATGAAAGTTCAAAAAAACAGCAATTTTGAAAATTTTCAACTTATTCAAAACAATCCCTACGACGCTACGCGCCACCTCCATTTACACAAGAGATGCATTGATTCTGATTCCTGCGAAGCCAAAAAAATCAGGTTTATCGAAATGTTGTAAGCCGGAAGAAAAAATCTTCCGGCTTTAATTTTATATATTTATTGTTTCTTCAATCTGCCCCGCTTCAATCGCCGGCTCTTCGATTTCAATGGTTTTCCTCTTTTTGCTGTTAAACACTTCGTCGAGCTTTTTACACAGCGCGTTTATTCTTATCAGCTTGAAAAGCTGTATTCTCAGAAGGTCTATTACTATACATATTATAAATACAGCGAGCGCCATTGCAACCGAGCCGAAAATCATCGCCGCCGTGCCGTGATTGACAAGCGGCATCGCGATATCTTTCATCAGCTTATTGAACACGAGCGGGTGAGTATGTATCAGATAAACTCCGAGAGCGGCGGGGGTTATATAATTTATAAACTTCTCCGTTTTCTTTCCGAATTTCAGCTTCGAGAAGAATATGAAAAGGAAGATTGCGGACAAGACCACAAAAGTCGAAGTGTATGTCAGGTAGTTCACCGTGTCGTCTGTAAATATCTTTTTCATCGGATCTTTTAAAAATACATTTAGCGCAAAATTGCATCCGACGGATATTATATAAAATAACAGTGCACTGTACCATTTCATCTTCGCGCCGACGCCGAATTTTTTCATATACGCGCCGACAAGATACATGACCATGAGCCATATCGGGCTGTAGCCCTCGGAAAATTTGAATCCGTCTTTTCCGATTATAAACGAACCCGTTGTCAGAAGGAGAATAACAGCTATAACCGCAGTGAAGCTCTTCTTATCTGCCGCCTCTGCGAATTTGTTCATCATCGGAATGAATAAATACATCAGAAAATACGCGGTCATGTACCAATACTGATTTGAAATTATCGGAGTCAGTGCATAGACTATATTCTGCGCGCTGAAAAATTCGCGGTATATTGATATCATAATCGCGGACAGACCGACGCTGTAGAAAAATACTTCGAACCACAGCTCCGTTATCCTCGATGGCTTTATCTTTTTGCCGAGCATAAGATACCCGCTGACGAGTGCGTAACAGTTGACCGCGCAGAATGCCGCATTCTGCATGAGATAAACTGGATAGTAGCTGCTTGTTCCCGCGGCAGCTCCGGTTATCCCGCCCATTCCCAGAACATGAAGCAAGGCTATCATGAACATGGAAAACAGCTTAAAGAGGTTAATTCCGGTGTTCCTCTTTTTCATTTGTTATCCCCTCACTCAGATATTTGAAAGACTGTCAACATACTCCGTGCGTTTGAGCAGCGTTGACGACGATATCTGTGAAATATAGACGTGCGTTTTTTGGTCTCTGCCGATGCAGACTATAAAAGATTTCGGAAGATCGGTGCAGACATTCGTAACGCAGCCGTCCTTTTCAGCCTTCGCGAGATAATCGCGTGTGGCTTTTGAAACAGTCGAAGTGTCGAGGTCAAATATCCCGACTATCTCGTCCATGCTCACGACCTTGTCCTGGCCGAGATGAAGATACATCAGTCTCCCTCCTCATATTTCATTTATATTGCCGTCCGTCATCTCAAACGCTTTACCCTTCTGCAGCCGCAGCAGCTGGGACGGATCGCAGCAGGTTATGAAAACCTGCCTCTTTCCGAGGCGTTCGAGCAGCAGTTCCTGTCGCCCGTCGTCAAGCTCGCTCATAACATCGTCGAGCAGGATTATCGGGCTTTCGTCCGTGATTTTTTCGAGTATGTCCGCCTCGGCTAATTTTAGCGAGAGGGCACAGGATCTCTGCTGACCCTGCGAGCCATAGATGCGGGCGTTTCTGTTGTTTATAAAAAATGAAAGATCGTCTTTGTGCGGGCCGGTGCCTGTAAACTGGCGTCGGATATCGGTCTCGCGATTTTTTTCGAGCTCGTCGAGCATAATCTGCGCCGCCGATTGTTCATCAAAATCGGTAGCTTTGCAGAATGTATCATATCTGACCGTCAGCTTTTCGCGCCCGGCGGTTATTCCGGAATAATTTTCCGCAGCCTGCTTTTTTATCATATCGAGATATTCAAAGCGGTAGCGAAGTATTTTTGCTCCGAGAGCGGACAGCTGTGCATCCCATGAAAAAAACATATCGGAGCTTATATTCCCGCTCGCCGCAGCCTGACGCAGCAGCGCGTTGCGCTCGGAGAGAGTTTTGATATATTTTGAAAGTATTCCTGCGTAGTTGGGCTTGACAAGGCTTATAGCTATGTCTATAAACTTTCTGCGCTCACCGGGTCCGTCCTGGACTATAGACAGCGTTGCCGGGGAAAACAGCACCGCCGGGAACTCACCGATGAGTCTTCGCGGAGTATCTTTATGAACGCCGTTTATCCACACATTCTTTTTATCCGTCAGTTCGAGCCGAGCCGTCTGATCTCTGTCAAATGCAAAAAAGCTTATATCGAGCATACTGCGCTCGCAGTTCTCGCGTATAAGCTGGGAATTTTTTCTTGTCCTGAAGCTGTGGCAACCGGTAAAGAGCCAGATGCTCTCAATGAGATTCGTCTTGCCCTGTCCGTTTTCGCCGAAAATTATATTTATAGACCTGTCTGGCGAAATTACTGCATTTTCAAGATTGCGGAAGTCTTTTGCATTGTGCTGTGTTACATACATATCAGATAACTTTGTATATTTTATGTTCAAACTCAGCCGTATCTCCCGGACGGAGCTTCTTGCCGCGCGAAGTGCAGACTTCGCCGTTGACTTTCACTTCTCCGTCCTGGATAACGAACTTTGCGTGTCCGCCGGTCACAACTGCATCGCAGAGCTTCAGAAAAGCGTCGAGGCGGATAAACTCGGTGTCTATCTTTTTCTCCGTGACCGGTTTCTCTTTTATTCTGACTTTGAGTTTTTTAATCATTTCTATCCTTCTTACTCAGTCTTTATTCTAACGGGCAGCACGAGGAACAGGAAGCTGTCACCCTCGGGCGGAAGGATTATTATCGGCGAGACGGGGCCGTTGAGCTTGAAATTGACTTCGTCTGTATCCGCAACGCGCAGAGCGTCGGTCAGATACTTATTATTGAAACCTATTTCAACATCGTCGCCGTCTATCTCGGCTGAAACGCTGTCGCTCGCAGTACCGAGCGAAGTTACGCTCGAGAGTCTTATCATATTGTCGGCGAAAACGCACTTGATGGGGCTCTTGTACTTTTCGCTGATAATGAGCGACGCGCGGTCGATTGAATTTATCATGTCGCGGGTGTTGACTCTGACTCTTGTTGTACATTTGGGCGGGATAGCGGATTCGTAATTTAAGAATTCGCCCTCAAGAAGTCTCGAAACGACGCTGTAAGAGCCGATTTCAAAGACAATATGTCTCTTGCCGACTCCAAGCGATATAGTTCCGTCATCGTCGTTCATCAGCTTCATTATCTCGGAAAGCGTCTTCGCGGGGACGATAAATGAGATATCATCGCCGGAATAATCTATATTCTCTTTTCTGACGGCGAGTCTGAATCCGTCAATTGCTATGAGCTTCAATATATTGCCGCTGATATCAAACTTGACGCCTGTGTGAACAACCTTGCTGTCGTTGACTGCGACGGCGAATATAGTCTGCCTGACCATATCTTTTAAAACACCCTGATTGATAACAATAGGATATCCGCCGGAGACTGACGGGAGCTCGGGATATTCCTCAGCGCTCATGCCGATAAGCGAATATTTTGCGTTGCCGCTGACGATGCTTGCAAGAAGTCTCGCATCGGACTCAAAGCGCACGCTCTCGCCGGGGAGCTTGCGCATAATGTCGCAGAGAATGCGGGCGTTGATAATTATCGAGCCCTCTTCTTCGACTGTCGCCTTTATTGCGGTATTTATGCCGAGTTCAAGATCATAGCCCGTGAGAATAAGCTGACCGCTGACTGCTTTTATGAGAATACCTTCTACTGCGGGTATCGACGTTTTGGTCGATACTGCTCTCTGCACGTTGAGGCAAGCCTCGGAGAGCTCCGCCGTGCCGCAAACAAATTTCATGAAAGATCCTCCCTGTCTGTGAATAAATAAATATTATATTTAGTAGTAGTAGTAGAGGGTGTTGAAAGTGAGGAAAAGTGCCTCTGTCCCTTTACTGTCAATGAAACCGCGATTTTGAGTTTTCCACATAGGATGAGGAAAGATTTTACTTTTCCACACACTTAAAAACATCAATGTGGAAAGTGTGGAAAACCGGTATGTGGAAAACTAAAAGAATGTGGAAAACTTTTCTTTTTATCAGAGCTCTTTTCTGCCCTCGATAGCCTTTGTGAGAGTGAAATTATCGGCATATTCAAGATCCGCGCCGACGGGGATTCCGTAAGCAAGGCGCGATACTTTCACTCCGAGCGGCTTTACGAGCCTTGAGATAAACAGAGCTGTGACATCGCCCTCGGCTGTCGGATTGGTCGCCATGATAAGCTCTTTTACTTCGCCGTCGCCAAGTCTGTTGACAAGCTCTTTTATGCAGAGATCATCGGGACCGACTCCGTTCATCGGGGATATCAGCCCGTGGAGAACGTGATATACTCCGCCGAACTCGTGCGTGCGCTCGATAGCCATGACCGCTTTCGGGTCTTCGACAACGCAGATAACGCTCTTGTCCCTCGACGGGCTCTTGCATATCGGGCAGAGCTCCGCGTCGGTTAAGTCACAGCATATTGGGCAGCGGTGAATTTTTGTCTTCGCTTCAACTATCGTGTCGGCAAATTCTTTTGCCTGCTCGTCCGTCATCGAAAGAATATGATATGCGAGCCTCTGAGCATTTTTTCTGCCGATTCCCGGCAGGCGTTCAAACTGCTCTATCAATCTCGCGAGCGGAGCGGCATTGTTCTGCGCCATATCAGAAAAGTCCGGGGATGGAAAGTCCGCCCTTGGCGCGCTCCATGCCCTGCTCCATAGCGTCGTTAGCCTTGCGCACGCTCTCGTTGAAAGCGGCGATTATCAGATCCTCGAGCATTTCCGGCTCTTCGGGGTCGATTATCTCGGGAGCCATTTTTATGGAAACAGCCTCGTGGCGTCCGTTGACGGTCACTTCAACGGCTCCGCCGCCTGCGCTGGCGGTGAACTCGGTCTCTTCGACCTCCTGCTGGACGCGGGACATCTCCTCCTGCATCTCCTGAATTTTCTTCATCATATTTGCACTGCCGCCCTGCTGGGCGCCGGGGATTCTTGCTTTCATGATTATTTCTCCTTACTTCAACTGTTTTTGAAATCGTTTATTTTTTTTATAAGCCCTTCGAGCGGGTCTTTGCCGCTGTGCTGTTCGGGGGCTTTATAAAGACCTATTTTATACCGTTTGCCGGTGACTGCGAAAATCGCTTTCATTAAGAGCACTGCGTGGGTGTCCTGCTTTATGAAAGACGAGAGCGCGGGATTCTCGCTCTTTATAAGAATAAAGTTGTCGCGCTCATATCCGCTTGCGCCGTTGAGTATTCCGTGGAGCGGCGCATCGACTTTCTGAAGCTCGTCCATGACTTCCGCCCAGCGGGAGAACTGAATCGTCTCGCCGTTTGTGCCCTCGAGTGATGGCGCGGGAGCGTGATGTTCTGCGGGCTTCTCGGTTTTCTCGGGTTTAGGCTCGGCTGTTTTTTCCGGCTCGGGAGCTTTCTTAGGCTCGGCGGGCTTTGCGGAAACGGGTGCAGTCTGCGGCTTCGGCTCTTTAGTCTCATGCTTTATCTCACGAGCGGGAGCCGGGGCGGCGGTGAAATTGCCGGAAGCCAATTTCGCTTCGAGCGCGGATATTCTTCTGAGCAGAGCGTCGTTTTCCGAATCAAGCGACTCGGAGCAGAGCTTCACGAACGCCATTTCGAGCGGTATTCTCTTGTTAGACGAGCGCTTTATCTGCGAGAATGTGTCTTCGATAATATTTAAATCATAGAGCAGCTCTTCGAGCGGCAGTTTTTCCGCGAGAGCTTTCAGAGATTTCAGTTCATCGTCTGTAGCTATCAGAATGCTGTCCGCATTTTTAACCGTTTTGACTATCATCAAGTCGCGCAGATGGAACATGAACTCGGAGCAGAGACGCTCCATATCGCAGGAGTTCATGTGCAATTCATTAATTATTCCGAGAGCTGAGGCGCAGTCCTTTTTAATTATACATTCGGACAGGCGCATCAGATAGTCGCGCCCTGCGAGTCCCGCGCTCTTTGTAACGACTTCGCTCGTTATATGTTCGTCAACGGCGCAGCATCTGTCGAGCAGAGAGAGCGCGTCTCGCAGCGCTCCGTCGGCGACTTTTGCTATCAGCGCGGCGGCGTCTTCGTCGAGAGTGATATTCTCATGCTCGGCGACATATTGGAGTCTCGCACAGATATCCTCGGGTGTTATTCTCTTGAAGTCAAATCTCTGGCAGCGCGAAAGAATAGTCGCGGGGAGCTTGTGTACTTCTGTAGTAGCGAGGATAAATATAACATGCTCCGGCGGCTCTTCGAGAATTTTCAGAAGAGCGTTGAACGCGCCGGTCGAGAGCATATGCACCTCGTCTATAATATAGACTCTGTACTTCGCTTTAACAGGCGTAAAGTTTGCCTCGTCTCGAAGATCGCGGATATTGTCAACGCCGTTGTTTGAAGCGGCGTCTATCTCAATAACATCGAGCACCGAGCCGTTGTCGATGCCGCGGCATATCTCGCACTCGTTGCAGGGGTCGCCGTCATGCGGTGAGAGACAGTTGACCGCCTTTGAAAGAATCTTCGCGCAGGTGGTCTTGCCCGTTCCGCGCGAGCCGGTGAACAGATAGGCGTGGGCGACCCTGCCGCTGACGAGCTCGTTTTTGAGCGTAGCGGTTATATGGGGCTGGCCGTAGACCTCCTCAAAGGTCTGCGGACGCCATTTTCTGTAGAGCACGCGGTACATAACAGACCGTCCTTTAAAAATACTTTTTGATAAAACAAAAACGAGCCTTTATCTTGGTCATGCGGCGGGCAGGCGGACTGTGGCGCACAGTGCAGACCGCTTAATGCTGCTCGGTTCCCCGCCTGACATGGTTCACGGCGCCCCGCCGCACAGGACCCGCCACGCCACATGACCAAAACAAAGCCTCGCTTAAGATGCTTATCAGGTTACTAAGATATTATAATATATATTTGAATCAATTACAAGTGCTATATACTATAATAATATGCAAAATTTTTTGTTTTCCTGGTTTTGTATAAGTTACCTTGAAAACTGAACAGTGAAAGTCTGCTTTACAATTCTGAATTTATTTTGCCTTTTTCAGGTTACCTTGAAAATTAAACAAAGAAAGCTTTTTAGTAGCCGAATTTATTTTGTCGGATTTAAGTTACCTTGAAAACTGAACAGCAAAGATTTGATTTTTTAAAAGCCTGATTTATAAACAGATATTTACATCTTCCGGCAATATTCCTCCGATTTGTTTTATAAGCAATGTTTTCTGCTTTTCATGGGTAAACAAGTATGATATAATAAAAATATGTATAAGAAAGGAAGTCTTATCATGACAAAGCTCAAGAAATTCGGCGGAAAATACAAAGACGAGACCGTTGAGAGAATAGCGCGGTACTTCGGATTCAGCGCGGGTCTGCATTTCGGCACGGACAAGCCCGACGAGAGCCGAATGAAAGCGGCGAAAAAGACGCTCAAAGAGTGGACCCACGGAAACGGCGAATTATTTGTGATAGTTGACGAAAAAGATACAGTCGGCTTTGTCCATATAAATTATCGCACGGGCAACACCGCGTGGATAGAAGATATCTATGTTGATGAACTAAAACGCGGACAGGGGATCGCCACGCGCGTTATAGGTCTTGCGGAAGATAAGATAAAATTCCACAGAGGCTATACTTCGATCTGCCTCGAAGCTTCGCCCGATAACAAAGCTGCGCTCGCGCTCTATCATAAGCTCGGCTATATCACGCTCGGCATGATAACCGTGCGCAAAGAGATATATAAAAACGACAAAAAGAACGAAACCGAGCTTTTCGGACTGACTTATAAATACTGAGGTGCAGCATGGAATACAAATTCAATCATTTTAACTTCAATGTAAAAAATCTCGACGAGAGCATAAAATTCTATAACGAAGCTCTCGGACTCAAAGAGATTCGCCGCAAAGAAGCGTCGGACGGCTCTTTTACAATAGTTTTCATGGGCGACGGCAGCGGCACTTTTTCTCTTGAGCTCACCTGTCTCAAAGATCACCCGCAGGCATATGATTTGGGCGAATGTGAATTTCATCTCGCGCTGACTGCGGACGACTACGAGGCCTCGCTCAAAAAGCATAAAGAGATGGACTGCGTCTGCTATATAAACGAGGGCATGGGGATATATTTTATCGCCGACCCGGACGGCTATTGGATAGAGATAATCCCGAAGAGGTAAGCTATGACAAAAAAGCAAAAGGCCGCCCTCGCTGTGGCGGCGCTCGAAAAAGAATATCCGGATGCTCTGTGTTCGCTTGAAGAAAAGGAGCCTTATCGCCTACTGATAGCGGTCAGACTTTCGGCTCAGTGTACCGACGCGCGGGTAAATTTAGTGACTCCCGTGCTCTTTGAGCGATTCCCGACGCTCGAGAGCCTCGCTTTTGCCGATGTTGCCGAGGTCGAGGAGATAGTCCATCCCTGCGGCTTTTTCCGCGCAAAGGCTAATGACATAGTCTCGATGAGCCGGATGCTCATTGAAAAATATGATTCAAAAGTGCCGGACACTATCGAAGAGCTTGTCAAGCTCCCGGGAGTCGGCAGAAAGACCGCGAATTTAATAGTCGGCGACGTCTACGGCAAGCCCGCAGTCGTTGCGGATACGCATCTTATCAGAATAACAAATTTGCTGGGGCTTGTTGACACAAAAGACCCGGCAAAAGTAGAAAAAGAGCTGAAAGTTCTGCTCGATCCTAAAAAGAGCAACGATTTTTGCCACCGCTGCGTGCTTCACGGCAGGGCGGTGTGCATCGCACGCAGACCGAATTGTCCCGCCTGCGTGATGAACGAATTTTGCAGCTATTATTTAAAGCAGAAATGATATCAGCGCCGTCACCGCGGCTCCCGCGAGCGCGGAGCAGGCGAATTTCAGCGCGGAGATAATTTTTCTCTTCTTGAGCTTGCTTGCCGGAGGGATACCCGCGCTGTCTGCTATCAGACTCGCTCGCTCGCGCAGCGTGCCCTCGCTCGTTGCGGCGTATTCGGGTTTGACGAAAAACAGCACTTTTTCAAAATATTCGCATTTGGTCTGCGTTATCTCTATGACCTGACGGTTCACACCTTTTATCATTTTTTCTTGCCCTCCGAATGTCATGTGTTGATTATTTTTGACTTTTCGGGCGTGAAATATACCGACGGGCGGAGAAAAGCCGATTATACGAACTGTAATCACACTTTCGCGCGTGATATGTGGAAAACTATGTGGAAAATGTTGATAACTTCTTCAAAAACGCTTGAAAAACCTTGACAAGCTGATGTGGATAGATAAATCAAAGTCGAAAATATATACAATTTGTTATATTTTCTTTACTTTTGAATTTAAATATATTTCGCTTATATAACAAAAGGAGCGGATTTGAGTTGGATTGTGACAAAATTTTGCAGACGGACGGCGGAAGCATAATAACCGGGCTTCGCTGTTTCAGCCTGCCGCTGATACTCGACTGCGGTCAGGCGTTTCGCTGGAACGAAAATGCAGACGGCAGCTGGAGCGGAGTGGCGATGAACCGCGAGCTCAGACTAAAGCAGGACGGAGATAGATTATTTTTTGAAAACACGACGCCCGACGAAATAAAAAACATATGGATAAAATATTTTGACCTCGGCCGCGACTATACCGCGATATGCGAGTGCCTGAGCGCGGACGAAAATCTCAAAACAGCGTGCTCGGAGTATCCGGGGATAAGAATATTAAAACAGGACGAGTGGGAGACGCTCTGCTCGTTTATTATTTCTCAGAATAATAATATACCGCGAATAAAGGGTATAATCGGCAGACTCTGCGAAAACTTCGGAGATAAGCTCCCCGGCGGGAGATATTCGTTCCCGTCCGCCGAAAAACTGGCTTCTCTCGAACCGGACGATCTCGCGCCGCTGAGAGCGGGCTTTAGAAATAAATATATAATCGATGCTGCGCGCAAAGTAGCGGGCGGTGAAGTGAATCTGTCCGCGCTCAGAAGTGCTTCAGACGATGAAGTGCGCGAAAGCCTTTTGAAAATAAAAGGCGTCGGCGCGAAAGTTGCGGAGTGTACATTATTATTCGGCTTCGGGCGCGTCGATGCGTTCCCGATAGATGTCTGGGTGCGCCGCGTTGTCGGCGAGCTATACCCGAACGGTCTGCCCGAGTGCATGGACGGAGTGCGCGGAATAGCGCAGCAGTATCTGTTCCACTGGCGCAGGCATCTTGAGGAGGACGAGAAGAAAAATGCAGGCTGATATTCTCTCCGCCGAGGAGATAAAAAAATATCTCACAAAAGAGCGAAAAAATAATATCGCCGTCTTTGACACGGTGGATTCAACGAACACTATATTAAAAAATTGGTGCGCCGAGGGAAAGGCCCGACCCGGCGACTGCGTGACAGCCGACTGCCAGACGAAAGGGCGCGGCAGGCGCGGCAAGCGATTTGAATCGGACAAAGGAGTCGGAATTTATCTCTCTTTTTTGCTCGGTACGGGTGACGCGACCCCGGATGAGATAAGCGAGATAACGGCGTGGGGTGCGGTTGCGGTGCGCCGCGCGATAGAAAAAGTCTGCCATGCGGGAAGCAAAATAAAATGGGTCAATGATATAGTTTGCGGCAGGATGAAAATATGCGGCATACTCACAGAGATGACCTCGGCGGGTCCCGTGATGGGAATCGGCATAAATGTGAATCAAAGCGAAGACGGCTTTCCGCCCGAGCTTCGCAATATTGCTTCGTCTCTGAAAATAATATGCAAGAGAGAATTTTGCAGGGCACAGATAATTGCCGCCGTTATCGAAGAGCTCGATTTGATAAACGCGGGATTTCCCGAAAAAAGAGAGAAATATCTAAAGGAATACCGCGAGAACTGCGCCGTTATCGGCGAGGAGATAAGTATCGAGCGCGGCGAAGAAATAAAAAAAGGACTCGCCGTGGGAATAGCGCCGAATTTTGGGTTGGAAGTTATTTTTGAAAACGGAAAGCGCGAAGTAATAACCGGCGGCGAAGTGAGCGTAAAAGGATTTTACCCGGCAAATAATATCGGGAGAGAATAAATTGACGGAGGGTACAAAATGAACAAACACAGAAAAGGGCTCTATATTATTTCAGGACTTTTCTATCTTTTCTTCTCGGGCGCGCTCGCGCTTTATCCGACCAAGATGACGGTCGGCGCTACAATTTCGATGATAGCGGGCGCGGTTCTGACGCTCGCGGCGGCAGTTTCTTCATTTATACTTGCGGCGCAGTCCGGCAAGAATCCGAAGGATTCCGCAGTCCGCACTGTTGTTATGCCGATATGCTTCGTCGGCTTCGCGGTAATTCTCGTGGCGGATATCATAAACACCGCCGTACATTTTGAAACGGCGTTCGACGCAGTCAGAATTATAGCAGAACTTATAGGCGCGGCGGGACACATTGCCGCAGCCGTTATCATGTTCAAAAATAACATGGTATTCATCCGAAGAAATAAAATTGCATATGCCGTGTTCGCCGCGATGACGGGAAATCCCGCTTCCATATTTGTCTCCGGCGCGTTCGCGCGCGAAAGAGCGGACGGCGAATGTAAAAAGCTCCGCAAGGCGGGTGTTATCGAGCTTATCATCGGCGCGGTAATTATCGTTGCGGCATACATAATAACCAATCTCACTCTGCCGAGCGACACATTCCGTGCGGTGGCCGACTGGCTGTTCCTCTGCCTGACTCTCGTTACCGACATGGGTCTTGCACTCATCGCCGTCTCGACTCCGAAAGATAAAAAGAAAAAGGCGAAGAAAAAATGAACAGACGAAACATACTTCTCTATACCCTCGCGGGCGTGTTTTCTGTTATCGGCGCGCTGACAAACGGCATCTCGCCGTTTTTAGCCGGCAGCCGGGCGGCGGAAAAAATTGTCTCGCTGTGTTTGGCGATTATATTAATACTCATAGGCGTTTCGGCAATAACCGCATCGTCGCGAATCAAGAAGAGCGGGAATGCAGACTTACGCCTGACGGAAAAAATAATGCCCGCTTTGCTCTGCATTATGGCGATATTTATATTAGTGGATGCGGCGGTGTGCATACCGAACTTCGACGGGCTCACGAGCGGAGTGCGCATAGCGGGGGATATAATAAATGCAATCGGCTTTGCGTCCTGCGGCATCCTGATGCTCAAAAACAACAGGAGCGAAAAGAACACGGTGCTGTATATTATTCTCTCCGTGCTCTCCGGCAGCATCTCGCCGATAATGATAACCGCGGCGTGGCTCGCGCTCCCGTATGACCCCGACCGCGAATGTTCACGCAGAAAAGCGCGAAACGGACTGATAATAGCATTTTTTGTCGTTCTCGTGACATATGCGGCGGTCTATATCGCGCTCGGACAGGAGACGGCGCAGAACATCGGACTTTCGGAGCTGTATATAAAAGTAATGTCGGCGCTGTTCGTTGCGGTCATCGCTGTGTTCGCGTTTATCCCTTCGTCGAAATACAAACGTAGAGACAGCGCGGAAAAATAAAATATTTATTCAGCTTCATTTCGGCAGATACGCCGGGATGAAGCTGTTTTTTATTTCGGGATATTGCGGAGTGTATAGATTTTTATGCACCGTAGCTAAGAGCGGGACAAAATTTTTTGAAATATCTATTACCGATAGTTTGTAGGGACAGCCGCAAGGGCTGTCCCTACGAGTTGCAAAAGACAAGAATCACTGCTAATTTCGCGGGCTGATGATATCTGCCCCTACTGCACAATTTTGAGCGAAGCGAAACTCCGCTCTTGACAAACCGCGCTTTCGGGATTAAAATTGAAAACGATTCTCAAATTCAGTTTGCGGCGGAATATTTTTCTCTTTTCTGCCGAAGCTTAAAGAGGTGCTTTTTATGGGTTATAACACAAAGCAGGGCGAACTCATTCTCAATCTGCTTAAAAGCAGCGGCGGCAGGCATCTGACCGCCGAAGATATATCGCATATTCTGGGCGAGCGCGGCTGCCCGGTCGGCAAGGCTACGGTCTATCGCCATCTTGAAAAGATGCTGCGCGAGGGGAGCGTGCGCAAGTTCGTGCTCCACGACGGGGAGAGCGCGTGCTATCAATATGTCGGCGACAGCGCGGACTGCTGCAACCACTATCATCTCAAATGCTCCGAGTGCGGGAAACTGCTCCATGTCGAGTGCGGCTTTCTCGACAAGGTCGCGGAGCATATCTTCGAGCACCACGGGTTCACCCTCAGCGAGGAGAACACCGTGCTCTATGGGGTCTGCGCCGAGTGCGCCGAAAGGAAAAAGAATGAAAACTAAGTTTTTGCGCGTGGCGGCGGTTATACTCTGCGCGGCAATGATATTCTCGCTTGCCGCCTGCTCCTCCGGAAAAATTGAATCGAAGAGCGATAAGCTCCGCGTTGTATGCACGCTGTTCGTGCCGTATGATTTCGTGCGCGAGATTGCCGGGGACAGAGTAGATTTGACTTTGCTGCTCCCGCCCGGAATGGAGAGCCACTCATATGATCCGACCCCCGCCGACATGAAAGCGGTCGGCAATGCGGATTTGTTGATCCGTGTCGGCGAGAATATGGAGACCTGGTCGGCGAAGCTCTTTGACAAATCGACGGGAGCGGGCGAGTATCTCGATATCGCTTCAGAAATGGGTCTGCGCCTTGCCGCGCATGAGCATGAGCATGAACACGGCCACGAGGACGAGCATGAACATGAGCACGAATATGAAGAGGGCTTTGTTGACGCGCATATCTGGACAGACCCGGTCTACGCTCAGGGCATGGTGAAGGTCATAACCGGCGCGCTCTGCCGGCTTGACGGCCGCAACGCCGAGTTCTATAAATCAAACAGCGAAAAGTATATCTCGAAGCTTCAGTCGCTTGATGCAGGATTCAAAGACGCAGTCAAAAACGGGAAGCGCGATATAATCGTATTCTCCGGCCGCTTCGCATTCCGCAATTTTACCGAGCGGTATTCGCTGAAATTCGTCAGCGCGCTCGACGCCTGCGCGGACAACTCCGAGCCGGGTGCGCGGACTGTAGCGAAGATAATAAACACTGTATAAAACGGGAACAT
>ENA-ORSS01001647-ORSS01001647.1-human-gut-metagenome-genome-assembly--contig:-NODE-1647-length-22110-cov-8.117434_pt1 | contig 22110 bp, 14 predicted proteins | sample MGYA00241899_ERZ509162 | MGnify/ENA primary metagenome ERZ509162 (study PRJEB26280, sample SAMEA2338641) | human gut metagenome | biome: human gut; feature: human-associated habitat; material: faeces... | reverse complement strand
TTGATTATCAATAAAATACCATCGAAACCTATTTAGGAAATAAGTTAGTTACTTTGCAGCCTGAATTATGCGCTGTTGTATGGTATTCTAATATGCAGAAATACAAGAAATTAGCATAATATAAACGAATAAATCCGAAGATAAATCAAACAGCAAAAAGAGGTTGGAATTTACACCTTATTATATATAGCGATTCAGAACGAAAAATAAAACGAAATACTAATAACACTTATTTTACTAACAATTAAACTAAATTATGGAAATGGAAAAGTTTTATGTAACTCCGGAAGTGGAAGTTCTGGAAGTGGCAATCGAAAAAGGATTTGCAGGCAGTGATCAAGGTGGTGTAGATACTGGTGTAACTGAACCTCTTGGTTAAAAAAGGATTCTAATTTAATTTTTAACTATTAATTATTATTAAAATGAAAGCAAAACATTTATTCTTTGCAATGGCATTGCCAGGATTATTTGCTGCTTGTACACAAGAAGAGTGGACAAGTAATGAGGCAAACAATTCTTTGGAATTGGCAAAACGCCATAATGCGGGTGTTGTTGAATTTACAATAGATGGTGACGAGGCCGAGACTCGTTTTAACCATGAATTAGGTAGATTCGATAATGGTGAAGAAATCGACCTCTATTTAATGGATGAATTAACTGGAGACTGTGACAATGGTGATGCTAACCATATGCATGGTTACAATACTTCTGTTCAATGCTGGAAGTACTTTAATGTATGGGATGAACTCTATACATTGAAAGATTATGCACAGACCAGATATCCGTTCGCATACGATGAGACTTCACAGACCTGGAAAAACTGTGCTACTCTTCTCGAAGGTAACTACTTTGCAATGCATCCGAGTAATGAAAAGATTACTAATAGAAAAGATGTATGGCATTACATCAATCCGGTACAAGGATTTTCTAAAGATGGTGAGTTCTATAAATTGGCAATGGATAACCAATTCTGGTTGGGCTACACGCCTATTTATCGCGATGAGGACAGAACAGGTGAAATGACATTACCTTTGAGTATGCAACCCGTCATGACAGTTCTTAAACTGAATATCGGAAATAAAGGTAATACGGATGTCATTGTAGACAAGATTGTCTTCAAAGATAGACAAGGACGTGCACTGCCTACTATTGCATATGTGAAACCCACTTTACCTGAAAGCGAGTGGAGAAAAACTGTAGAAGTAGAGAATCCTAAAACTGCAGACGGTTGCGGAGATTTAACATGTAATGGTGAAACTTTGGATTCTGAATATAGCAGAGAGCTGACATGGCCCGGAACTTCTACAGGCCGTGCAACTGCCAGAAGTATAGTTGAGTATGCAACTCCTGCTGATCATATACCTTACGGATTGGAAGATACAAATGTAGCATACGAATACATTTTCAACTTTGATGAAGCCAGCGAGCTGGGCGGTCATTTCCTGAAAGGTAATGTTGACAACGGTGAGTATGTAACAGTATATTTCCCGCTGCCTCATAATCTGAGTAAGGAGATGGTTTTAGAGCCTGTTATCTATGGTCGTATCTATGACAAACCTAATAATACATGGAAATATGGTATTTTGAGAAAAGGTGATTTCACGTCTGACAATGGCAGTAAAGTGTTTACTTTGGATCAAGCTAATCTTGGAAAGTTACAACCCTATGCACAAGAAGTTACAGCTGCATTTGATGAGTACGGATTTGAAGCCATTACTGACGCACGCATTGAGAATACAGAAGATTTGATGAGATATTTGAAAGGCTTGGAAACTTCTTATACAAGTCAAGAAGATGTTACCATTGAAACAAATGTTTATGGCAATGGACTGGTTATCAATGATGAAGTAATCAGCTATTTGGACGAAATGAATTCTAAGAATGACTGTTTCATAACTCTTGATTTCAAGGCATTGAACACTACAGATGCAACCGTAATGCTTGATACTGAAAAAGAAAGTATGAAATATTTCAACTTTGGTAACGGAACTATTAATTTTGTTGTAAATAAAGGCATTCACTCACTGGAAAAACCCAATCAGAACTTGAAGAGCTTAGCTGTAGAAGAAAATGCTATATTTAATGTAAAAGCTAATGCTAAGATTGCCAATACAGAGAATAATGGAATTTTGAATGTTGCTGCCAAGATTGAAGGTAACGTAGAAAACCATAAGACTATCGAGTTACAGAATACCTTACTGAACAGTGCAAACATTGACGGTATTTTCACTAACGAAAATATTGCCAATGTAGTTGGAACGGTTACTGTTAAAACTCTGATAAACAAGAATACTTGCGTAAACTGTGGTGTTGACAAAGCTGTCTTGACAATCACCAATGCTGGTACACTGGACGTTCAAGATCTGACTAATTATGACAAGATTGTGAACAACGGTATTCTTAACGCTGAGGCACTGACGAATAACGGTAGTATTGAATCTAATGCAACATCTAATATTTCGGCCTTGACTAATAAGGGTACTTTCGCAGTAAATGCAGGTGTAACTACTCTTACTGGAGAAAATAGTAATGAAGGCACGATCAATGTTGCTGCTGGTGCTAAACTGTCAGTGAAGGATGACAACACTTTGGCTAATCAAGAAGCTGGTGTAATCAATGTCGAAGGAGATTTGATGGAAAACATTCAGAATAGTGGTATTATCTATGTTATCGGTGATGGACACGTAGGTGTTAATGGTGTTGTCGCTGATAGTGCTCATGGTATTATTGATATATCGGCTGCCAACAACGGTGCTTCTTCTCGCGTAGCAAAAGATGTGGTAACAGGAAAAGCTGGAAACTACTTCCGCTATACTGTAAAACAAACGATTGCTGCTGATTTGAAAAATACATTAGCTGCACTTATTTCCGATAATAACTATGGAAAAAATCCGGTAATATTGGTTTGGAATGCAGATAGCCCCGCTACATTTGGAAATACAAGCAATCAAGGATTGGTAAATGCCGGTAAGGTTGAGCGGGTTATTATTGAACGCGAACTGACCCTGATTGGAACCGTTACATTCAACGATTTGAATAATAACTGTAATGCCGTTGGTATTAAATCCGATGTTAAAGTTTACCATAAAGCATTCCAAATTACTTCTAAGGGTAAGGTAATCGTTGATAATGCTGCTAAATTAGTATTGAATAGGGGAAGTGAATATTCTAACATCTATGTATCAGCTTGGGTTGACGGAACTCTTAAAGTAAACAATACTGGTGCTTTGGATTCTACTACTCCAGGATTAGTAAAAGTATTTGGTGCTGGTAGATGTGAATTTGGCGCAAAACCGGCAAATTATAGTAAATGGATAGAATCTGGTGAATATATAGGCGAATGGCTTGTTGAAGATTAATCAGAAATACAGTAAAAAAAGGTTGTGCTAAGCACAACCTTTTTTTTATTCAATCAATAAGAGGTAGTCGAACAAACGTACTATATTTCATCTTAATAGCATAAAGTATACAGCCCTATCCCCCCATAGTAGAATTAGGTAATTCTAGCCCTAAACATACTATTCCTAATTTAACCTTACCAACCGCTTTACCACATAAAAGACTAATAGCATGCCAACTGAAGAGTTAACGTCTAATACTATTTATAGTTTACGATTCGTCAAATAACTAATGGCTTAACACGTCCCATACTGATTCTATTCTTCCTCTTATTTTCAATTCCTTTGTAAAGGATCATTTTACTCTTCATCCTTCAATATATCCCTCACAATATACATTCTCGTTTCTCAACCAGCAACTTGAAAACGAAAATTTTCTCTCTCATATCCTTACACCTTTTTACACCAAAGTATCAATTATAGGTGTCAACACTACCATATCAGCTATTTTTCTTCCTTCTATTTGTACTTAAAATCAGCGTTTTATAATACTTTCGTCTGGTGCCATGAAATGGTGCTAATTAAACTTTTGATTGATCAAGCCCTATAATACGAAATGTATTAATCCGCTAAGTATAAACAGATTACAATATTTCCTTTAATCGCACTACAAGTACATATTTTCTCGTTTACGTTCTTTTTGTGAACTTGTATTGTATTGATTATCAATAAAATACAATCGAAACCTATTTAGGAAATAAGTTAGTTACTTTGCAGCCTGAATTATGCGCTATTGTATAGTATGTTAATGTACATAAATACAGCGAATTAGCATAATATAAACAAATAAATCCGAAGATAAAATCAAACAGCAAAAAGATGTTGGAATTTACACCTTATTATATATAACAACTCATGACGAAAGAATAAATGAAAAACTAATAACACTTATTTTACTAACAATTAAAAACTAAAATTATGGAAATGGAAAAGTTTTATGTAGCTCCGGAAGTGGAAGTTCTGGAGGTGGAAATTGAGAAGGGATTTGCTGGTAGTGATCCTGGATTCAGCGATGATGGAACAGGTGGATTCCCTTTCAATTGATGTGAACGAAACAAAAGAATGAACATTAAACAATTACTTAAATTAATTAATTTAAAAAAATGAGAACAAAACATGTATTAATGACAACAGCGTTTGCTGCGCTGTTTGCGGCTTGTTCTAATGAAGATTTCTTGGACAACGTACAAAATGCGCCAAGTACTCAGGATGCGCAACGCCCCACTGTGGATAATGTTGTCCTGAATCTCGTGGAAGATGGTGCTGAAACCCGTTTGGGATTTGGATCAAATGGTTATGCATGGGAAAAAGATGACGTTATCGGAGCCTTGTTGATGGACGACTGGAACGATAATGTACTTAAAGGAAAACGTCCCAGTACTGAAGATCCGGAAGAATGGGCTGATTTCACATGGACTGAAAAATATATCCTTTCAGATCAGATCCATACGGACTATCCTTTCACCCGTCAGGAAGACGGTTCTTGGACTTGCGGAACTAAGATGCAGGAAGGTAACTATTTCTTTGCTTTCCCGTTTGCTTCATATGAAGGTAAGCGTGAGGCCCTGCACGACCTCAGCGAGCAGGTTCAGGATGGTGTTACAACCGAATCTCTGCAACAGGCATATGCCAAGAACAACTTCTTCATTGGTTATGCACGCATTCAGGCCGGTACAGAAACTGATGATGTAGTAAGCGCCAACCTTAAGATGACTCCGGTATTGGGTGCTGTAGGTGTTACAGTGAAAAACGTAGGTGTTGAATCATTTACTGTTAAGAAGATTGTATTGAAGACTCCTGATGATGTTACTGACGGTTTCAGTACGATTATCAAGATTGATCCGACAAAAGCTACGTACAAAGGTGAGGATAATGATATTGCCGCTACAATGGAGCTTCCATATTATAACGTTAATGTGGGGAAAGCACAGTGGCCTCTCGCTTACTATTTCAACTATGCTAACTACGAAGAAATGACTTTCGATGGAACAGCATGGAATTACAATGATAAGTTTACTGAAAGATATGAAAAGGATGGTGAGTTGGTAAACAATACTGAAAAGTCTCTTAACTACAACCGTGACAATGCTTTGCGTGCAGTCATCAATCCGGTTGCGGGTACTGATCACCGCGTAGAACTGACAGTTAAGAACTCACCGGTATTGGAGAGTACACAGTCTGCTAACTTCATTGTTATGACCAATATCTATAAATATAATAATAAGGATAATACTATTACAGCCGATATTTATACTGATAGAGGTATGATTAAGGATGTGGAGATTTCAAATGTGAAGGGTGAGATTAAAGGCAATGGCGTAACTGTTATTTCTGAAAACCCGATCGTAGAAATTGCTCCGAATATAGTGAACAAGGTGACATTGGAGATTGATAACAACTCTGTTCAGGCTCCTGATGAAATGAACATCTTCAACGAAGAAGACTTGATGCAGTTCATTGAATGGAACCAGACTATGCGTCGTCCTTACACCGCAACACTGAAGAACAACATTACCCTGACTAAGGAAATGAGCGATCTTCTGACTAAAGAAGATGTAAACTCCACATTGATTATAAAGATGGATGATAAGAAGAAACTGACTATCGCTAAGGATGCCGCTGCCAATATCCTTGACTATGTTTTGGTTGATGGTGATATAGTAGTTGAAAACGCTCTGGTACTTGGTTCTAAATCTTATGTAAAAGGTACATTTACGGGATTGATCGGTTCTACAAACGACCATTCTACAACCAAACAAAAGATCAAGATCGCAGAAAACGCTTCTGTAACTGTATCCGGCTCTATCGAAAGCAAAACTACAGGTGATCAGAAAAATAAAGAACTGGTAATCAGCGAAAACAAGGGTACACTTACTATCAATGCCGACGTAAACAAACTGACTGTTAAAGAGAATAGAGGTACAATGGATGTAAATGCTGTTGTAACGATTGCAGGTGATAGCGAAAACAAGCAAAATGCAACTCTGACTATTGGTGCAAACGGTAATCTGGCATGTGCAGAAAAATTGACTAACGCAGGTTTAGCAGCACAAGAAGAATACGCTGTTATCTACAACAACGGTAAGGTTTACAACCTCGTGAATGGCCAGTATGGTAAAGTAATCGTAGGTAAAGAAGAAGGTATCGTTACGAATGTAAATAGCAACCATATTCATGGTGTCATTGACATCTCAGCTAACATTAAGGCTGACTTGAACAAGAAAGAGGGAACAATTGCCTATACAGTAGCCAAAGATGCAGCTGTAACTATGAAGTCTATTAAGGAAGCTAAGATTACTGAGCTGACAGTTGATGGCGGTAGCGTAACTTCTGTAACAACAGATGGAAATGTTGACGCTGCAACCGTAACAAAAGTAATTGTAACTGAAAACGGTGGTTCACTGGGTATTAAAGAGGTTGGAAGCACATTCTCTAATGCCGCATTCGAAATCAACGGTGACGTTACTCTGTACAACCTGACTATCGGTGGGGACATTGACGTGAAAGCTGGAACGACTACCATTAGAGGTACTGTAGACGCCAAGAATAGTGATATCACTTTGGCAAGCTATGATGACAAGAAGTATGTATCTTACGATGCTACCCTCAACGTCGCAACTTCTACTGATACTTTGATTGCAAAATCTATTGCTAAGGTTTCTACAAATAGGGACAAAGCTGGTGAGGCTAAGGTTAGCAACCAGGGTACTGTGAAATTGGCCAACACTAATGTTGATTCGAAATATGTAACTTGGACTGGTAACAAGCAAGATAAACAAGATGATGTTTATACAGATAAAACAGTGAACTTAATTGTAGTATACAATCCTGGTTCTACCGCTACTACAGGTAACCCCACAAATGATGGCCAATACATCATTGCAGCTAATGCTGAATTTAAAACATTAAATTCTCTTGTTGCAAGTGGTTATACAGACAAAAACAATAAGATAAATTATAAGTATGTGGTCAAAGAAGTTGTTATTGAAAGCAGTTTATCATTTAACAATAATGCAACTAATGCCGCTCAATTCAAAACTCTTGTAGCTGGTAAGAAAGTTACATTGAAAGCTAACCTTACATACTGCGATCCTGCTTATAATATCAGCATGGGTGATTTGATTTTAGAAGGTAGTGAAATTCAAATAGGAAGTGGAAATCAGAATCAGACAAGAACTTTCTTGACTGTAAATAGCATAGACTATTCTAAGGTTACTACAAAACTCACTATCAATGCTGGTTATATTCAGATTGTTGGTGAATCTCAAGTAGGTCTATCTGACGGTGTTACTTACAACTCTAGCATTTCTAAAGCTGGAACTGGTAAACTTGTCATTACTAACAAAATTGACACTAATGAACTGCTTGAATGGGACTTCACAACTAATAAATGGAAGAAGATATAATTTTGTAAGCTAATAAGTAAAGAGGGTATGCCCACCAAGGCATACCCTCTTTCGTATTAAACTATTCAGAATAATATTCTTTAGTTAGTAGCATCAATTCCACTCCAATGGCTTCCATTGGTTGATTCCTTGCAGTCGTCAACATTTTTAATGGCAGTTACATTACCACTATTATGGATTGTACCATAATTTGTAATTCTCAACTCTGCACCAGTAGAACCTCTCAATGTGGCACCTTGTTCTATAGTAAGATCAGCAGTCTTTGCAACGATGAGTTCTGCACCTTTCAATGCACCACTTACATCTTCAAAATCTACTATTACCAATTCACCACTCTTAATAGTAGAAGGTTGGCCTACACTCAATGTGTTGGTATATACATTCAGTCGTTTGCCCGCAAATGCAACAGCACCAAACGCAACACCTTTCGAGAATTTACCATCTACACCAACAAGCGAAAGACCGTCGGCTTCAGGAGCCAATGTACCACTCATGATAATCAACTGATTAGCCTTAGCTTTTGCTACATTGGCATTTAAAGTTGAAATCTTCTTGCCTGTAACATCATTTTCTACATATTGGCATGTCTGAGCTGCTCCATAAACAACATCTGCCATGACACTGTTATTAATGACACCGTTACCATTCAACTCCCTTGTATAAGAACCGGCACCAGTTACAATAGATCCATCATTTTTTACTTGATGCAATGTTCCATTGTTAGAAATAAATCCATACTTATTATAGATAAACACATCCCATGTATTATTATTAGCACCGATTAATTTGGCACCGGCAGCAATATAAATATACCCATTATTTTCGCTGCCATTAACTTCTGTGAGTACAACAGAGCCACCATTAATATAGATGTTGCAATTTTCGTAAATTGTATTGTTTTCAGCATCTACTTCACCACTATCAAATCGGTTATTGATAAGTTTACCAATCGTAGCTTCACCGTCTGTTGTGAAGTTACCAGCTCTCTTAGTCTGATAATCTTTGTTGGTGAATGTATCCTCAACGTTTAATGTTCCGTTATTGGTAACCGAATCAGTATTCGTCAAATCTCCGCTTACGGTCAACGTGGCATTCTTGTTGATTGTCAATGTTGCAGCGTCTTTTCCACAATTTACACAGTCGTTGCTATTTGTGATGTTTCCATCAACAGTTGTTTCAGTTTCCTTATCAAGGTCTGCATCACCCGTTACAGACATAATCTTGGCATTCTGGATATTTGCATTTACCGCTACATTCTTGACAAACGCTAAGATGTTTTCATTTACGATGGTAGTAGCATTCAAGTTAATAGGCGTTTTATCCCATTCAGCACCTTGTACATCCAACACACCAGTTTCTTCAACTGTAATTGTGCCGGCAACGTTCAAATCAGCTTTGAGCGTCAATGTATTGAAGATATTCAAATCTTTGATTCCACGTACCAGCTTATCTGATGTCTGGTCAGCTTCCAAAACAACATTTACACCGTTGTAATTGAACATGTTGATGCTGTTTGCTGCCTTCAAAATAATCGGAGTTTCTTGTTCAGCAGAGAATGTTACACCTACTTCTACATTTTGCTTGTCTGTGTAGTTCTTAATCAGGCTAACCACGTCATCTGTAATTTCCAGACCATTTCCATAAGCAGTTACATTGAACTGAATATCTTCGGTTGTAGTGGCAGATGACAGTCTTGCGGAAATCAGTTTCAACAGGTCTTCTGTCGTTGATACACGTACTTCTTCTTCTTGATAGAAGTATTGGTCATCAAAGGTCAAGGTTGCTGTCGGGATTTCTTTGCCGCTTTCCCACAACATCAACTGATCAAGTTTGAAATCCGCATTATCTTTACCCAGTTTTCTCATAACGCCGTTACGCCATGCTCCTACTTTGGGATCAAACATCTTACCATAAACTACAACTTCCAATTCTTTCCATCCTTCAAATGCAGGCAAAGCAATCGAAGCGGTTGCAATTCTTTTCTGATAGTCACCGCCTGAAGTCTCGTTACCTTCCAAACGAACGCCACCTTCTGGGAAGTTGAACACATATTCATAAGCTACTGTAGCTTCTGAATCGTTTAATCCATAAGGAACACGCTCTTGGGTAGTTTCGTAATGAACCATGCTACGGGCAATTCCCTGTGTGAACCATGCATCGTTATAGAGACCTGCACCGAGAATCTTTTCGCCACATTCATCATATACGATTTGATCTTCGAACATCTTATCATTAACTAGCTGTTGGAGTGAATCGGCAATAAATCCGGGTGCCTGATAAGTATATGTTGCCTTAAGATCTTCAACAGGCCACCAAGTTTTTTCTCTTACGTCAGGTTTTACATAAGCTACAGTTGGTAACGGTTGCCCTTCGTGTGCTTTGAAAACGATCTTTTCAGCGATGAAAGGATTGGTTGCTACATTTTCGAATACAAATTTTGCATACGAAAGAATAGGCCACAGTTTAACATCTATAGTCAAGTTTTCGCCATCTTTCTTTTGATCACGATAAATCTGCTTGTAACTCAGCATGAACTGGTTTTCGCGGTTTACATAGTAATTACCTTTGGAAGCATCACTATGTTTTTCCATCGTAACATTCGGATTAATGTAGTACCACAAGTCACGTCGGTTAGTAGCCTTTTCGTTTTTGGGGAACATAATCATATAGTTTCCTTCAACCAACTGCGAAGCACGGTTAATCCACTTGCCATTTTCTTGCAGCTCATAACCGTAATTAGACTGAATATTATTGGTTGGCTCATACATCTGCCACCAATTACTTTGGTATTTCCAGAGGGTTTCATTGGCATTATCCAATTCACCGACAGTATTACCATCATTTCCGCCTCTGAACTCGTCCATCAGATAGAGTCCCAAGTTATCACCGGCATCAGGTGTAGCAGTTTCAGGATTGTAACGTGTTTCAGGCTCACCTGTCACAAAATCCACAACTCCCACAACAGGACGTCCGGCTAACGGATCATTTGTTGTAGAAGAAGGTGCATTAAGATAATCTTCTTGTGTACAAGCTGCAAACAATCCAGACAATGCAGCTGTCATCAACAAATACTTTGTTTTCATTTTTAATAATTTAATGTTAATAGATACATCCAAACTTAATTAAGCTGGTACATCACCACCAAAATCTACACTTCCTTCGAAGCCCTTCTCAATTTCCACCTCCAGAACTTCCACTTCTGGAGCTACATAAAACTTTTCCATTTCCATAATTTTAGTTTTTAATTGTTAATAAAATGAGTATTATTAGTATTTCGCTTAATCCTTCATTCTGAATTATTATATATAATAAGGTATAAATTCCAACATCTGTTTACTATTCGATTTATCTCTGGATTTATCCGTTTATATTACGCTAATAACCTGTATATCTGCATATTAACATACTATACAACAGCGCATAATTCAGGCTGCAAAGTAACTAACTTATTTCCTAAATACAAAATAAATTTCGTATTTTTTGTACTCATCGAAAAGTTAAAGTCACTTTTAAGCCCTCCAAGATTACTCTTCCTAAGCTTTTTCAACCTTGCTGGACTAGTTTCTTTCAACGACCTTCCTCCTGTCATGGTTGTTATTTACTCCTTTCTTATATCTTTCGTCAAAATATTTATGCTTTTTCAGGGTCAAAGATAGGGCTTTTCTCATTAACTACAAACATTTTTGTGGTTTTTTCTTTTGAAAGTCTAAAAAATGTTTTGTGTGAAGACTGTTTTAGGCGTATCTAAAGCTTCCTAACGGGATTTTGTGCATTTTTTGCTTCGTCTTTTTGACTCATTTCTTTGGGTTTACCCTTCATTTTGTCGCTCAAGTATTCTGATTACTGACTTTCTCCTATTTTGCAACACAAATGTAACCCGATTTTTTCTTCTTGTCAAGATATGGTATTTGTTAAGTAGATTTCTTATACGGGTAACGCTTGTATGGTTGCGGAACAACACTTGTGTGGCTCGCGAGCAACACTTGCACGGCTCATGAGCCACACTTGTGTCGCTCACGAGTCATGCAGGCTTTAGGGGGATGGATACCCGAATCGACTTTAAGATCTGAATCCGGTGATTGACCGCAATCTCTATGTTGATTTTTAGTAATTCGGCGATTTGGGGAGAGAGCAGTATTTCATTATGACGTGCTAACTACCTACTTTTTCTGTCTAATGTAGATGTTTTTGTTCGCCAAGTGCCACTTGACGGACGTAATGTGCCACCTGGTGAAGTGCAATATCTGTTTATGGTCCGGATAGATAACCTGAACAAGCAATCATTAGAATTGGTTTGTGCGAATTCGGCTTCACGCCTTCACCTCTGAAGAAGTCACCTGAATGACAGATAGATACGGTGAAAGATAAGGCTTCAAGCACGGTTCACTATAGGTGAAAGCAAATAATGACCGATTTACATCTTTCACCGTAACAGGTTAACGGTAAGTGCTTTACGATGAAACTTCACCGATGGAAGATGTGTTTATTCTTTGTGAAAGGTTCAAGGCTCCGTGAACGGGGCAAAATGTTTCACGCTTTCGGCTGGTGAAAGGAAGTTTCGGTCTTATAAACGTCGGCAAATCTTCACATGCCCCGATAGATGCTTTCTGTATTACGGCGCAGTGATGAGTTCTTCAGTTTTCGAATTTATAAGTCTGCGAGTACATAAGTTGTTGTTTTACTTTAACTTAAATACTAAAAAACGTACAAACGATTACCCCCGCCTATTTATCTTTGTCTTTGGATTATGCCTGGCGGCCTGTTTTCCGGACGAACAACCTGAGTTGTAGTCGGGCTCTGACGGAGCAGGTTTTGAGCTGCAGGCATACCATATTATATTAACTCAAAAATCAAATGCCATGAAGAAAAACTTCTTGTATCTGAAATGTAGCGATGAATTGAAAGTTCACTTCAATTTGAAACAAATGAGAGAGAAAGACCAGCTGACACAAATCATGCTGGTGATGACATTGAACAGACGCAGAGTCAGGATGTATACAGGATTGCGGGTGAAGCCGCGCTTTTGGGACAAGGAATCGTACCGCTGCGTGACCGAGGGACGAATCACTAAGCGCGACCGCTTGGGGCTGGAAAACATCAACCGGCAGATCAACCGGATGGAACGGGCGCTGAGCGACGCGGACGAACACCTGGCTACTTGTGGCGAGTATCTGACGGAAAGTGTGCTGCGGCGGGTGATAGACGAAGTGCGGTCGGAGTCGTTCACCAGCGAACATCCGTTGCAATACCTCCGTCGGCTGGCCCAAGACTACATGAACGAAATCAACCGTCGGGGAAAGCATGGCAACGAGAGCTCGAAGAATACCTATCTGACAGCCGTAGCCCGTCTGGAAGACTATAACCGGACGCGAAAGGTGCCAATCACTTCGTTCAATGATTTCGACCGGAGGTTTTTTATCGACTTTACTAATTATCTTTACAATTACAGGTTCGGAAAGAAATTGGAAAAGAACTATACGCAGAATACGGTCATCAACACGCTGAAAGTTCTGAAAAATTTGCTCCATCGGGCCTACGACAACGAGGTGACTAGTAACGACTATTTCAAGAAAGTGCAGACCTCGCTTCCGGCCGATGTCAGCGAACCGGTTTACCTGCGGGAAGACGAGATCAAGAAGCTGGCCACGATGGAGAACCTGACGAATGCCGAACGGGAAGTGAGAGATGCTTTCGTTATTGCCTGCTACACGGCTCTGCGCTTCAGCGACCTGCGCCGACTGAACGAAGCAGAGATCGGCGACGGAGTCATATCGCTGTATCAGACGAAAACGAAAGAGAAAGTAGCCATCCCTATCCTGAAGGAAATAGCCCCTCTGATCACTTATTATCAGAGTCAGGGTTTCCCTATTATAAATAAGGTAAGGGCCAACCGGGTCATCAAGCAGCTGGCCGAGCGTTGCCACCTGGACGAAATGGTGAGTTACCGTGAGTTCCGTGGTGGAAACGCCACACTGCATACGGCTCCGAAGTATAGCCTGATCAGTTTTCACACAGCACGTCGCAGCTGCGTGACTAACCTTTATAAACGGGGCTATCCGGTGAATTACATCATGACCTTGTCGGGACACCGCTCCATGCAAGCTTTCCAGCGCTATATGCGTGCTTCGTCTAAGGAAATGATGTCGAAGTTCGTTCATCTGCTGAAGAAAGACAAGGCGATAGCGGTGTAAGTAATATTCCGGTGCCCCTATCGTCCTTCTCCTGACCGGGAAGCAATCAGTCCCCAGTAATCTGACCGTCCGTCTTTGCGATGGCCAACATCCCTTCTTAAGCAGTCTACATGCCTCTTAAAAGATACGGTTCGTTTTCTGCAAGCAACTGGACACTGTTGAATATTCGGAAAACTATCCGAACGGGATGGTGTCAGGAACTGGTGCTGATGCTTTTCGGCCTTTTCCCTCTCATTTCTGCCTATCTTATAGAAACCAACGCCTTACACAAAAGCTGCTTTGGTGCCAAAAATTGGTATCATACATTTCTTCCGTCAGATATCTCAAACTCCCCATTTTATGTTAAGAAACTGTTTGACAACTTATTAATCTCCAAACCTCTTTTTCTACTGTAATTCCACCGTCTTTTACATCGAATAAAACGCCCTTCCTTACGCCGTTGATTATCAATAAAATACCATCGAAACCTATTTAGGAAAATAAGTTAGTTACTTTGCAGCCTGAATTATGCGCTATTGAATAGTATGTTAATGTACAGATATACAGTAGATTAGCGCAATGTCAACGAATAAATCTGAGATAGATTAAACAGCAAAAAGAGGTTGAAATTTACACCTTATTATATATGGGAATTCGGAACGAAAAATAAAATGAAATATTAATAACACTTATTTTACTAACAATTAAAAACTAAAATTATGGAAATGGAAAAGTTTTATGTAGCTCCGGAAGTGGAAGTTCTGGAGGTAGAAATTGAAAGAGGCTTCCAAGTAAGCAATGAGGGAACAGAAGGTGGTGAACTTTAATTGCATACAATTAATTAGAGACAATTTTAACAAGTAATTACTAAATTAAAATTAAAATGAAAACAAAACACATTTTGACAGCTTTAGCTTTACCGGCTTTGCTTGCTGCTTGTAACAACGACGAGTTCGAAAGCATGAACTTCGAACAAGCACAAAGCGAACGCCCTTTGCTGAGCGAAGATTTTGTATTGAAAATGGGATTTGAAGGCGCCGACACTCGTTACGCAGTAGAAGGTAACAGTTCTCTGAACTTCAAATTTACAGACGGTGACCAACTTGGTGCAGCTATTATCGACCAATATGATCCCCAAAAACCTATTGAGCAATGGGACGTTATTTATTCATTGGCAGGTAACAATCCTTTCACATATGGAGCCAATGCTGATGAATGGAAATCAGCTACACGTTTAGGTATCGGTCACTATCTGTATGTATATCCTTATAATGCAGAAGACAATAACCGTGCTGCCGTTTCTTACTCATTGCCTACTATTCAGGAATTGTACCAGACTGAAGATGGTGCAGTAGATTTGAATGCAGCTATCGAGAAAGGGAACAAGGCTGTTTATTCAAATATTCTCGATGAAGATAACTTGACTTTGGAAGCTTCATTGAAGAACCTTTATGCTTATCCGAAGTTTGTTATCAACTTCGATAATGGACAGAACGTTACCTCTGTAAGCAAAGTAGTGTTGGAGTATGATGACAATGCCAACGGTATTATAGAGGAAGGTGAAGGTTTCGCAGTGAAAGGTGGTTTCAATCACAAAGATGTTGCTAACTTGTTTGCTAATCCCAAAACAGACTGGGACAACATTCAGACTGCAGACTTTGTTATCGATGAAACAGATGCGGATTATAACACTGCAAAAGATTATACAACTGTCGAATATAGCCGTTACCTCATTGCCAAACTTCCTAAAAATGCTAAGGTGCAGACTAACTCTGTTACCAACAATAAGTATATTGAAGTTCGCTTCATGATGCCTAGTGGATTGGATAATGTATATGGAAATGGTGAACTGAATATGTATATCTACACCAACAACGGCGTATACAAGATTAATGACGTATTTGGCAGCATTGTTTTCAAGGATACAACTCCTGAAGAACTGAAAGCAAGAGTATTTGCACGTAATACTTCTTTCACGCTGAACATGAGTACCCTGACTTCTGCTAACAAGGTAAACGATAACTTGAACATCGTTACCAATGTAGAAGACTGGAACAATCTGGTAAGTGCTTATGGTTCATTCGAGAAATTTACAGCTACAGATCCTTTGAAAGTCGCTGTAGTAGGTGATGACTTCACTTTGAACGCATCTGCTAAAATGCCGAGCAAAGCTATCTTCGAGATTACAACTGAGGTTAAGGTTGAAGGCGAAGTTACTTTGAGCAATGTACAGGTTGCTAATACTGTAACTGTAGAAGAAGGCGCTACACTGACTACCAGCGGTTCTTTCACTGCTACTAAAGTTGAGAACAACGGTACAATGAATATCGCTGTTGCAACTGATGAAGATAATGATGTAGTTCTCTATGAAGGTGTTAAAGATATCGAAAACAATGGTACTTTGAACATTGCTAAAGATGCTAAAGCTACATTCGCTTTGAAGAACACCAAGGGTGCTGTTGTAACAAACAATGGTGAAATCACTATCAGTGGTAACAACTTTGGTGAAATCAACAATGAAACTATCATCAAGACGACTGGATTTACCAATAATGAACCAGCTGACGCAAAGAAGGATCCGATGCCGACCATCAACAATGCTGCTGATGCAAGAATCATGGCTCAAAGTGGTAAACTGATTAACAATGCACTTATTGTAAATGAAGGTAGCATCACTTGCAAGAACATGGGTGGTGAAATCGTGAATAATGGTGACTTAGATTCTAAAGAAACTGCACTGACTTATATCACAGATAATAAAGGTACAATTATCGTTTACTCAGAAAATACTACTAATCTGACTATTGGTGGTTATGTAGGTACAGTAGAATACACTACTGACAAGACTTCTGTAGACTTCACCAATTCTTTGGTTAATACAGTAATCGCTTCTAAGAATCTGACTGTAATTGGTAACACATTGGCTTCAGTAACATTCGAGAAAACTGCTGAATTGACATTGGGCAAGGGAGGTTATGTAAATGTTCTGAATGTAAATGGCGGTATCACTACTGTGAAATCTAACATGAATGTAAACACTTTGAACGTAGCTAAGGGTGCACAGATTACTGTTCCTGAAAAAATTACACTGACAGTTACTGGAAATGAAATCAACAACCAAGGTAGAATTCTTGTAGGTGGTACTTTCAATGCAAAGAATATTCAATCAACAGATAATGGCGTTGGTACTGTTGAAGATAACGGAAATGGTAAAATCAACTGGGAATTGTCTGACGAAGATCAAGCTATTGAAGATGCAAAAGAAGCATATAATACAGCTTTGACAGCAATGGTGGATGCATGGATGCTTGATAGCAACCGTAATACATGGGAAAGTGTATATAACATGGCAGCAGGTAGTTGGAATTCATCTACTCCGTGGTCAACTCTCTGCAATGACGCCATTGCAAAATACAACGCATTACATAAGCTTACTGATGGCAACCAAGTTGATTATAATGAATTTATAGCAATCCTCAATAAAGAAGCTGAGTCTATCATTAATGGATATAAGAATTATGGCGATAGCAAGAGAGGTGAAGCCATTGCTAAAGTTTATAAAGATAATAGCTGGGTAAACAATAATGTATATATTAAAGCTACTGCAGATACTAAATTTAATGAAATTGCGACTACTGGACATACTACAATGATCAGTTCATTTATAACACGAGTAAATGGTATAACTGGAGTTAGCATTTCTACAAAACCAATTGAAAACAAAGCAATTGAATTATCATTGAAAGCTACAAAAGAAGCTGATATACAAGAGAACTGGATTCCCGCTTACTCTTACATCCGCACTTATGCAGGTGCAGAAGAATACGATGTAATGTATGCTTTGAAGAAGAGTAACTTTGATAATAGTTGGTTCAATAGCCAGACATTAACAACTCTTGCTGGTGTGCAAAAAGCTATTGCTACAGTATATGATGAATATCATGGAGGAAATTTAGGTATTCAAGAAAAGAAGAAAATCGAGAATTCTGGTCTTTTGAATTATGTTGATACTGTTCTTGACGATTGGAAGTTCAAAGATGCTCAAATCAACCAATTGAATACTGCAATTAAATAAAGAAGTTTCAGAAAGTTATAATAAAGAAGGTGTTCCGCAACGGGGCACCTTTTTTTCACATAAATCTAAAGTCTATCTATTTTTTCCTAGTTAACCAAAAATTCCTCCCCAGTTACCAAAATATTTTTTCCCAGTTAGGAAAAAATCCACCCTCTTTATCCTCCTCCCATTAGAAAACAAGATTTTCATTTGTTGCGGCGGTTTCCTTTGCTTATATTTGCAATTTACATATGAAATACGCCCTTTTGTTTCTCCTGCTTGCCTCGTGGCTCACCGCGTGCACCCAGCGCCACGACGACATCCCGAATGAATTTTGGGACAGCATCGCCTTGCACGACTCTGTTCACCTGTCCGACAGCTTGCTTCAAACCGGCCTCCAGCAGGCCATCGAAGCTGATGACTCGCTACATGTCAGTATGATCTGTTTTTTTCAGGGGAAGAAACTTCATCAGGGGTATTTCCTGCTTCGTGCACAAGAGCGTTACGAAAAGGCACAGCGCTATCTGCCTGTCCAGGCACCTCCACGACTCCGCATGGAACTGGACATTGCGCAAGCTGACCTTTGTCGCTTCAATCATTTTGAGAAACGAGAAAACCAACTGCTAGACAATGCCCAGCAACTGGCCACCGAACAGCAGGACAGCCTGATGCTGATACGCATCTGCCTCCTCCGCTGCCAGCGAGAGAAAAGCAAAAAGGATTTCGCCCGAGCCCTCGACGAACTGCACACGGCCTATCGCTATGCCTGCGCCATAACGCCCGAACGGCGTGCTGAACTGCAAGCCGAAATGGCTGTCGTACACCTATACCTGCAACAGCCTGACTCTGCCCTACTCCACCTTGACCGTGCCATTGCCACTCAAGCCGGTCGACAAGAATACTACCATGCCCTACGCCAAGGTGTGCGCTATCACATTGCCCGCAACGACTCGGCCCTGCCCTACTTCCGCCGCATAGCCGAGATGTTTCCTCTGGCCCGCAAGACGGATGCTTACCGCTACATGGCCGAAGTGCTCAACCGCCGCGGACAGTATGATAAAGCTATTGACTTCCTGCGCGAACACGTGCGCTACCGCGACTCGCTCGATGCAGACAAGAAAGCTGAACTGCTGGAGAAAGTACATGCCATACGCGAATATCGCAAGCAACAGCAACAGATCGAAGACAGCGAACGTCAGCTGACCCACCGGATGCTTCAGGTGTACAGACTCGCGGCAGTAGTATGCGCACTCATCATTCTGTGGGGTGCTTACTACATCTACACACGCCGCCGCCAGGCGCTGCTCAACCGTGACCTGATGCAAGCCCAGCTTTCGAAGCAGGAGATGGAGATACGATACCTGCGCGAGCAGGAAGCCAAAGAACAGCTTGAAAACGCTCAGCTCAACCAGCGTCTGGAATACTTCAAGCAGCTGAACGAAATCACTATCCCCCTACTGATGCGAAGCCGCAATCAGGCAGGCGCCCTGCACCTCTCGCCCGAGGACTGGCAAACGCTGCGCAACAACACCGACGCCTGCTTCGACAACTTTACCCGACGGCTGAAAACCGCCTATTCCCAGCTGAGCGATGAAGAAATAGACTTCTGCTGCCTAGTGAAAATGGAACTTCCCCTGGCCATACTGGCAGAAATCTACCACATAGCCAAGGGAAGCATATCGCGCAAAAAGATGCGTCTGAAAGAAAAGATAGGAATCACTGACGTCAGCTTCGACGACTTTGTCGCCTCCTTCTGACGCAACGGGCAGCCTCAACGTTTCATATCGTCGAAGTAAGTGTCGAGCAGCGACTTGGCCGCTACAAACGAAGTCAGATTGCCTTGCAGCACCTGTTGTTCCTGACCGGCCAGCATGGCTTCGATCTTCGGATTGTGATAGAAGCAGTCGCGCAACTGTTCGTTGATGCTTTCGTACATCCAGTATTTGCTTTGTTCGTTACGACGGTACTCGAAATAGCCGTTCGCTTTCACAAAGTCCATGTATTGGTAAATCATGTCCCAGATTTCCTTCACACCCAGGTTGTAGAAGCCCGAATAGGTCAGCACCTGAGGTGTCCAGCCGCTTTCGGGCGCAGGAAACAGGTGTAAGGCATTGCGGAACTGGGCTGCTGCCAGCTTGGCACGCTCCAGATTGTCACCATCAGCCTTGTTGATAACGATGCCGTCGGCCATCTCCATGATGCCACGCTTGATGCCCTGAAGCTCGTCGCCCGTACCTGCCAACTGAATGAGGAGGAAGAAATCGACCATGGAATGTACAGCCGTCTCGCTCTGCCCTACTCCGACCGTTTCGACAAAGATCTTGTCATAGCCGGCGGCTTCGCACAAGATGATGGTCTCGCGCGTCTTGCGCGCCACGCCTCCTAACGAACCAGCCGATGGACTGGGACGAATGAACGACTTGGGATGTACGGACAGTTTCTCCATACGTGTCTTGTCGCCCAATATACTACCCTTGCTGCGCTCACTACTGGGGTCGATAGCCAATACAGCCAACTTGCCGCCATACTGTTCGAGCACGTGCAAGCCAAAGACATCGATCGAAGTACTCTTTCCTGCCCCCGGCACACCACTGATGCCCACACGGATGGAGCTTCCCGAATAGGGCAGACATTTTTCGATGACCTCCTGAGCGATGACCTGATGTTCGGGGCGTACGCTTTCGACCAGTGTCACGGCCTGACTGAGTATCGTCACGTCACCTTTCACAATGCCGTCCACATACTCCGCTACCGTCAGTTCGCGTTTCTTACGTTTCGGACGATTCTTCAAATAAGGACTTACGGTCGAGGGTTGTTCGACTCCGGCGTTGACTACCAATCCTTTGTATGCTTCGTTATTCTCGGGATGTTCCATGATTATTTGGCTTTAATGTTAATTTCTACTTTGGGTCTCATCGGGTCGTTGGTGATCATAAGCAGACGCAAATGACGCCGACGGGTACCGATATTTTTCTTATTGACAGTCACACGTAAGCGGGTCGATTCGCCCGGCAGCAACACAGTCTTCTTCAGGCTGACGCCCACAGCCGGATGGAATACCTGCAACTTACTGATCTGCAAGGGTGAACGTCCGGTATTAGTTACTACAATATCCTGTTTGGCTTTCTTGCGTTTGGCCAGCACCTTGCTCAGATCGATGTCGGTAGCCGAAAGCTGGATACCAGGTGCGTTTTGCATTTGGGCTTCGGTCATGTCTGAAAAGTCGGGCAAGAGGATGGCCGATACAGGTATTTCGCTTTCATCGGTCACCTTATCGCCTGCAAAGCGCGACAGATAGACGGAAGCTTGCGTCAAACCAAGGTCGGTCAACTTTTCAGGGTTCAGTGTCAGGGTGATGATACCCTTTTCACCTTTCTGAAGTACATTAGGCTTCACCTCCATATCCAGATAGGGAGGCAGGTGCATCAGCACGGGTTCGTAGGGACGATCGGACAAGTTTACCACGCCGACATGCATCACCGGATGCTCACCCAAGTGGACATCGGGGAAGTCGAGCGTATTCTTGTCGATACGTATCTGGCCGATCAAGTAGGGATGAGTCTTGGTATAATCCTTGATTTCCTGCACCACTTCACCGTTGAAACGCAAGTAGACAATATGAGGTTCGGCATTGGTGTAGATAGCTACCGACTTCTGAAAGGTGCCCAACGCTTCGGCATCGAAGGTGACGTTGACCATACCTTTCGCCCCAGGGGCTATCGGCGTCTGTGTCCACTGGGCTACCGTACAGGCACAATCGGGCTCTACATCAGTCAGCACCAGCGGCTCATCGCCGGTGTTGGTGATGGTGTATTGCACGGTAGCTGGGTGTTTCCACTCGATTTGCCCCAAGCTGTGCATCTCGGTATTGGACGTAAAACGCGGCTGAGCCAAAGCTCCCAAAGCCGCCATACATACATATAAAGTGGTTATGATTCGCTTCATTTATTTTAATTCTAACTTAAGTTTCGCAAGTGCTCAACTTATTAGTTGACAAGGCTTCAGTTAACAAGTCTACTAGGCTGGAACACCCTGTTTGATAAAATGCCGTTTGAAACGGCTCGCTACAAACGCCTTGTTAA
>ENA-ORSS01001639-ORSS01001639.1-human-gut-metagenome-genome-assembly--contig:-NODE-1639-length-22175-cov-3.558906_pt1 | contig 22175 bp, 21 predicted proteins | sample MGYA00241899_ERZ509162 | MGnify/ENA primary metagenome ERZ509162 (study PRJEB26280, sample SAMEA2338641) | human gut metagenome | biome: human gut; feature: human-associated habitat; material: faeces... | reverse complement strand
TTGATTTTTTCATTAGCTTTTATCGGTGTTGGAGGTATTCTTTTCTTCATGTCAATACCATCCGATGACGGGTTAAAAGTTTTCGTAATAATATTTGTTATATTTATTGCAATATTAGCAATTTCCTCATTCATTTCAAATTCAAGTAGAATCAGTAGAGAAAATGAAAAATGGAGCGAAATTGACACCGTATATGACGGATATCGTACGGATGACGGCTATTATTATTATGACAAAGGCAGTCATCAAATGGAAAAAACATGGAAAGGCATAAAGAATAATGTTCCCGATTATAAAGACCAACCAAAAGCGAAATAATTAAAACATAACACTCAAAGGACACCAAAACGGTGTCCTTTAGTTTTTTGATTGGATTCTAAACAGACCAAAAAAGGACACCCCGTAGGGTGTCACACTTTCATCTTATCACTACTTCTGCCCGAAGTACTTTGTACAGACCTAAACTTTCCGCCTCGCTTGTTGCGTCCTGTGCATAGCTATGCCTCCATAAACGCTCCTCCCTAAAAATGCCCCACAGGGGCATTTTCTTTACGGTCGGCTTCAAATCCCTTCGGTTTCTTGGCAAACCAAAACTAAAAGCACCCATGAAGGGTGCTTTTAGTTTTGGCCTGCCCGAAGGGATTTGAACCCCCATTCTCCGGAATCGGAATCCGTTGCGTTATCCAATTGCGCCACGGGCAGATGTATGCGGCAGGGTATTTTGCCTGCCGTTTTTCATTTTTAATTCGCATAATCTTTTATCTGAAAATCAACTGCAAAAACTGCTGTGCAACAGTCTTTAGCTTATATTATGCGGTTATTATACAACAATTTTTTACTTTAAGCAAGGGAAATTTGTCGCTCCTCCCGACTGTAAGGCGATCATTCTGCCATACTTTCGAGTTCTTCCCAGATTTCGTACTGCTCCTCCTGCTGTTTTTGCAAATCCTCGAGCAGTTTTGAAAGCTCCATAAGTTTTTCGTAATCTGCGGCAACTTCCTCGCTTGAGAGAAGCTCCTGTGTTTTGGCGATTTCTTCGTCAAGTCGCTCAATTTCAGTCTCTGCCTTTTTGAGCTTAGTCTGTCTTTTGCGTTCTTCACTCTGCTTTTGCTTTTGCAAAAAGTAATCATTCTGCGTTTTTTCTTTTTTATCTTTCTTATTCTCAGTCGGAACAGCACCCGATTTTTCGGCTGTTGTGCGTTCAAGATAATAATCGTAATTACCGAGATATTCCTTTACTCCGTTATTTGTAAGGAGTAAAATTCTGTCGGCAATTTTATTTATAAAATAACGGTCATGGCTGACAATCAGCATTGTACCGCTGTAGTCAAGCAAGGTTTTTTCAAGTTCTTCCCGTGACGATGCGTCAAGGTGGTTTGTCGGCTCATCGAGGAGCAAAAAGTTACTGCCTTTTAGCATTAGTTTCAAGAGAGAAACTCTCGCCCTCTCGCCGCCGCTCATTTTTGAAAGCGGTTTAAACACTTCGTCACCTTTGAACAGGAATGACGCAAGCGCACTTCTGACTTCGGTCTGCGTCATATTCGGGAAGGTGTCCCACACCTCATCAAGTGCTGTTTTTGACAGATCAAGATTCTGCTGCATCTGATCAAAATAACCGATTTCAACATTTGCGCCGTAGTCATATTCACCGCTGTTCATAGGAGTTTTGCCCGTTAAAATTCTGAACAGCGTTGTTTTACCGCAACCGTTGCCGCCGATGATGAACACTCTCTCGCCTTTTCTGATATGTATATCAACATTTTTGAAAAGCTGTTTGTTGTCAAACGACTTGGCAAGATTTTTACAGATTAAAACATCGTTACCGCTTTCACATCTCGGCTTAAAATGCATACGCATTGTTTCAAGCTCGCTTTCGGGGGCAACAAGCCCTTCTTTGATTCTGTCGGCCTCTTTCTGCTTACTTGCAGCTGTGATAAAGTTGTGAGCCTGTCCCCAGCGTTTCTGCTGTTCAACAATGCCCTCAATACGCTTTATCTCCTTTAAATCGTGTTCATATTTATTTTTAAGCGACTCGTTCACCGATTCCTTTTTCTTGACAAATTCCGAATATGAACCCTTATAAACCATAGCACGGTTGTGTTCAAGTTCAATCGTCTTGTTGGTTACATTATCAAGAAAATAACGGTCATGGCTGATGATAATCATTGCGCCCTTGAAATCTCTCAAAAAGCCTTCAAGCCATGCGATTGCGTCAATGTCAAGGTGGTTTGTCGGCTCGTCAAGGAGGAGCATATTGCTCTGCGACAGCAACAGCTTTGCAAGGCAGAGCTTTGAACGCTGACCGCCGCTTAAATTGCCGACAGGCATTGTAAAGTCATTTTCGGAAAATCCGAGTCCTAAAAGTGCGGAACGGGTTCTGCTTTTATAGGTCAGACCGCCTGCTCTTTCAAACTGTTCAATAAGCATGGTCTGCCTTTCAACAAGCTCGTCAAGATTTCCCGACTTGTTGTCAATCTGATGTGCAAGTGTGGAAATTTCGGTTTCCATATCCGAAAGATAATCGAACACGGAAAGCAGCTCGTGATACACATCTGCCCTCGGATTGTTGCAGGCATGCTGTTCCATATATCCCGGACGGACATTTTTTGAAAAGGTAACAGTTCCCGAAACAGGGCTGATTTCGCCGTTGAGTATCTTAAAGAGAGTTGTTTTACCGACTCCGTTAGCTCCGATAAAGCCCACCTTATCTCTTTCTTCAACATCAAACGAAACATCGGTAAAAAGGTTTCTTTCGATAAAAGTCATTGTAAGATTTCTTACTGATAATGCCGGCAAAACATACACTCCCTTTCAAATTCGCTACCCACTATTGTACATTAAAATCGACAAAAGAGCAATACAAAATTGAAAATATGCCATAGGTTTACAAGGGCATAAGACACAATTCCGACCGTTAAAAGCATTTCAGCCGTTTTGCTCCTGCCGATTTCGGCAAGCTTATAAATCAATGCACAACCAAGAATAATCACAAGCGGCAAAATTCCCTTGATTAACAATGTCAGCCAAAAGTTTTCAAGCACAGGCTGCATAACGGGATTTGCCTCAACAAAATGTCCGCTGCCGATGAGCGCCTCTGTACAAATCCAGTCAACAATATTGAGAAAATAGAGTAATCCGAGTTTGTAATAAAACGAACGGCTTCCGTGACCTTTTTCATTGCCTTTATTATTGACATCAGATTCATTTGCCGATTTCAAATTAAACACAACGGTTTTTTCAAGTCCGGTTTTTTCTGTCATATACAACACCTCAACGGTATTTTTTCCCGCTGAGAATGTTATATTCACACAAAAGAAAAGAGCCTCCTCTCGGAAGCTCAATTTGAAACGAATTATTCAAAGTTAATGTCGCCCTCATATTTCTTTTTGAAAAGCTCAAATACCTTGTTAAGAGTATCTTCGTCGTCAATGCTGACATACTCCTCTGTTTCTTCGTCAATCTGATTAATCTGAAGAATAACAACCTCGTCTGCATCTTCGTCATTTTCGATGAGAACAATGTACTCCGTACCCTCAAACTCGATTACATCAAGAAATTCAAATTCAACTTCCTGACCGTTTTCATCCTCAAGAGTGATGAGCATACCCTGATCTTCTTCGTTCATAAGCTCGTTTTTTGTATCTGCCATAGCGTATTCCTTTCCGAATGCGTTTAACGCCTCATAAAATAAATTAAGTTTAGTATAACCCAAAACATCGGCAAAATCAACACTTTATTGATATTTTACATTTAAAAGGTAAAAGCCAAAAACAGCTGCGATTGCTCGCAGCTGTCCTTGGGTTTAGAAGTTTTGAAATTAACGTGAAAACCGTAGATATTTAAGTCAGTGTTTTCAGAATTAACCTACTTTGGCGTTACCTGTGTCGCCGAACATATTAAGTCTGAAAAGCTTGCTCTCGTCGTTCTTGTTTTCGCAAATAATACTTGCTTCTGCAATCCTGCCGCCTTCGATAAGTCTTGTAAGACCGACAAGCTGGCAAAGCTTGCTGCGGAGATTGAGTCTGTCGCCTTCGCTTGTAACGAGATATACATTGCCCTCGCAGGTATCGAGCACGGCGAGGAATTTGGTTACATCAACATTGTGTAAGCTAAGAATTGGTGTCATAAAATTTCCTCCATTCAATTCTTTAAAAATATAAAGTTTTGTTTTCGTGCGCCATTTACCATTTGGCAAAATCATGATCAATTTATCGACTATGTGATAATTCAATTTTACTCGAGTAAGGCTAATTGGAAATCAGCCGATAGTCAAGCGGACTATTTACTTGACAATTATTATTATAGTCAAGCATTCGGAAAAGTCAACAATTTTAGCGATTAATTTTTGTTCACAAATGCATTTGGGTGTCAGTTATGCACAATAAATTGTTGTGTTTTTTTGTACAATATGCTTTGTATTTGCTTTTATAGAAATATAGTTTTAACACAAGCATAACATTTGATTGTGTAAATTCAACAACTTGTTTCTTTTTCAGCATTATATAACTGCTGTTTTTTACAAACTTAATTTAATAGGCATATTGAGATTTTGCTCATTTTAAGTTATAATCTATGTTATGAAGGCTGATATCAAAAAGGATGCAGGATTGCTCCGAATTAAATTTTCAATAAAAGCAATCATACAAATAAGAAAGGAATCATAAAATGCTTAACGATTTTTACAAACAGTTCAAAAGCGGAACAGACATACGAGGAGTTGCAAGCGAGGGTGTTGAGGGACAAAGTGTAAACCTTACCGACGATGTTGTTGCCGATATGGCGGACGGCTTTGTGCTTTGGCTTTCTAAAAAAGTTTCAAAAAAGCCGAGCGAGCTCAAAATCTCTGTCGGTCGTGACAGCCGTATTTCGGGACCGCATATAATGAAAATCACAACCGAGCGTTTTAAGCGTTGCGGTGCAAAAGTTCTCTGCTGTCAGCTTGCGTCAACTCCGTCAATGTTTATGACAACCGTTGACCTCGGATGTGACGGTGCTCTTCAGATTACCGCAAGTCACCACCCGTTCAACAGAAACGGTCTTAAATTTTTCACCCGTGAGGGCGGTCTTGAGGGCAGTGACATTGAGGAAATTCTTCTCTACGCACAAAACGGTGAACATCCCGAAGAAAGTAATGGCGGAAATATTACGGATGTTGACTATATGAGCGACTACGCAAAGGGACTTTGCGAGAAGATTAAAAAGGAAGTTAATGCAGAAGATTACGAACATCCGCTCAAGGGCTTTAAGATTGTTGTTGACGCAGGCAACGGTGCAGGCGGATTTTATGCCGACAAAGTGCTTTCTGTTCTCGGAGCAGACACAACAGGCAGTCGTTACCTTGAACCTGACGGAATGTTCCCGAATCATGTGCCGAATCCCGAGGCTAAAGAGGCAATGGATTCAATCTGTGAGGCTGTCAGAGAATCAGGCGCAGACCTCGGCGTAATCTTTGATACAGATGTTGACCGTGGCGGTGCTGTTGACAGCAAGGGCAATGAAATCAATCGAAACAGACTTGTAGCCGTTGCGGCGGCAATTGCTCTTGAGGGCAATGACGGCGGTATGATTGTTACAGACTCAATCACATCAAGCGGTCTTAAACAATTTATTGAAAATGACCTCGGCGGAAAGCATTACCGCTATCGCAGAGGCTATAAGAATGTTATCGACAAGGCTCTTGAGCTCAACGCTCAGGGCATCAACTGTCCTCTTGCAATCGAAACATCGGGTCATGCCGCAATGCGTGAAAACTACTTTCTTGATGACGGTGCATATCTCTGCACAAAAATTATTATCAAGGCCGCTCAGATGAGAAAAGAGGGCAAGGAGCTTGACGAGCTTACCGCCTCACTCAAAGAACCGCTTGAAAGCACAGAAATCAGATACAAAATTCTTGAAAAAGATTTCAGAGCCTGCGGTGAAAAAATTATTGCCGACCTTACAAAGTATGCCGAGGAGCAGGACGGCTGGTGTGTTGCCGATGATAACCGTGAGGGCATCAGAGTTTCATTTGACAGGGATAACGGTGACGGCTGGTTCTTGCTCAGACTTTCGGTACACGATCCGATTATGCCCCTCAATGTTGAAAGTGACAGCGAGGGCGGTGTAAAAATCATCTGCGACAAGCTTGGTGAATTTTTAAAGACTACAACAGGTCTTGATCTCTGATATTGGAATATTTTGCGCTTTTATTGATTTTTATTGCTGCAACTGTGGGTTGCAACCGAGAGTTGCGACAATGGAACCCGAAATGTATTGTTTTTTGGGGCAGGCAACCGATATAATTTTCTCACAAGGTAAAACCCTAAAGCAATAATTGAGGAGGAAATTTTATGAACATTGAAACTGCCAACAGACTTTTGCAGTACAGAAAAAAGATGAATCTAAGCCAGGAGGAGCTTGCCGCAAAAATAGGTGTAAGCCGTCAGGCTGTGTCAAAATGGGAGCGTGCAGAGGCATCGCCCGACACGGATAATCTTATTCTTCTTGCCGATATCTACGGTGTTTCGCTTGATGAATTGCTTAAAGGCGAAAAATAAACCGAAAGCGAAACACAGTCGGAAGAACCCGAAAATAATGCCGAAAATAATCCCGACAGCGACACAACATACAAAAAATCAGACAAGGTTTCGTTCAAACACGGAATCCATGTTGACTCAAAGGACGGTGATTCTGTTCACCTTAATTTCAGGGACGGAATCCATGTTAAAGATAAAGACGGTACAAAGGTTGATGTCGGCTGGAACGGAATTCATGTTGAAGAAAACGGCAAAACAAAAGTATATACAGACGAAAACGGAAATGTTATGTATGATGAAAGCATTGAAGAGCATAAACATTCAAAGTCGCACCGCTTTTGGAAGCACTTTCCGTTTTGGTTGATTGCAATTATCGGATTTCTCGACATCTGCGGCGGTTGGTCATTTGGTTGGATTGCATTTTTAACAATTCCGATTTACTATGAAATCTGCAAGCTTTTCAAAAGCGAAAGAAAAAGTTCTGACGATTAAAACTGAATTAAAGACATACAAAAACACGGCAGTTTTTTATCAACTGCCGTGTTTGATTTTGCTGTAAACTATGTCCTTGTATAAAGTGTAAACCATGTTGTTGACATAGTATTCGCCCATAGATTATGCAAACAGATAATTGTACAAATAAAATTTTACGGAATCATAACTGTGTCTGTTGTGTCGAGCTGTGAAGTTCTCATTGCGGGCTTGCAGAGTTCAATCTGCCTGCCGTCTTTGATAAAGAGCGGAACTTCATTGAGAGCAACCTCAATATAATGAGTACCCTTGCTCATTTTTTCTGCCGTAATGCTTGTACCGCTGAGTTTTACAAAAGTCATGTTCTCGGGGAGATAAACATATCTTCCGCCTACATTCTGCTCATATACAGGGCAAATCATACACTCGTCACCGAGCATAAGCTGTGTTTCACATTCACGGGCAATTTTATCATCGGGATAATCAAACGAGAGCGGTCTGAAAATCATATCATTTTCTTCGCTTGCCTTTTTGAATGTTCTGTAAAGGTACGGAATAAGTCTGTAACGAACCTCAACAATATCCTTGAAATCATCGCTGTTTTCAAAGCTGTAGCACTCCTGATTTCTTGTGCCGAGAGCGGCATGGTTACGCATAAGCGGAGTAAACACACCGAGTGCAAGGAAACGAAGAACAAGGTCACGGGTTGCATTTTCGTTAAAGCCTCCGAGATCTGCACCGCAGTACAGAAAGCCGCACATATTTGCCGACGGGAGCATTTTTAGGTCAAGAAGAATATGCGACCACCAAGAGTGGTTATCGCCGAACCAGATACCGCTTGAACGGTGAGCGCCTACATATGACGCACGGGAGAACATAAGAATTTTTTCTTTACCGAACTCCTCCGCAAAATATTCGCCGGCGGCCTTTGTCATATTAGCACCATAAATGTTGTGAACCTGATCATGGCAAACCTGTTTGCCGTCAACTGTATGGTAAATGCTTGAATAATCCTCGGGACTGTTTGAAAGACCTGCGAATGTGTCCTTGAGCTCAAAGAATTTTGAAAGATCAAGGTTCTGCCCTTTAAGAGAAGCCGCCTTATCAAGTGCTTTGTTAAGTCCTTTTACCGAATAGAAAATTGCAGGCTCGTTCATATCGTTCCAGAAACCGTCAATTCCCATATCTGTGAGAATTTTATATTTTGAGCCGAACCACTTTCTTACATCCGGACGGAGAAAATCGGGAAAGCCAACTATACCGGGCCATACACCGCCCTCAAAATCCGTGCCGTCCTCGTTTTTGCAGAAGTATCCGTTCTTTCTGCCCTCTTCATAGATATCGTAGCCGTTCTCTTTTTTAACGCCTGCGTCAATAATCGGAATGAGGTGGATTCCTTCTTCCCTTTTCTTTGAAACATAGTCCTTGAAATTCGGAAATTTTTCATCATCAACAGTAAAGTCCTTGTAACGCTCCATATAGTCGATGTCGAGATATACGCAGTCAAGCGGAATTTCTGCCTTGTTGTAACCGTCAACAACAGCGTCAACAGCTTCGGCATTGTGATAGCTCCAACGGCTCTGCTGATAGCCGAATGCCCAAAACGGCGGAACATAGCTTGTGCCGATTGATTTTCTGAACTCTTTTACGATTTCAAGGGGCTTTGTGCCGTCAATATAATAAATATCAAAATCCGTGCCGTCAATTGTGATAACGGTTTTGTTTGCGGTTGTATAGCCGATGTCCCAACGGATTTTTGACGGGAAGTCGATAAAAATACCAAAAGTTTTTGAACCGCTGAGCATAAGGAAATTGTGAGCGGCATAGAGGGATGACTTTGTTTCGGTGTGGAACGGGTCATCACTGCAAAAGCTGTTATACACCCAACCACGCTTGTTGATTCCTCTCGGAGCTTCACCGAGGCCATAGACGATGTCGCTGTCTGCCATATCAAATTCAAAGACAAAATTTCCGTTCTCAAACTTGCCGCCGAGCGGAAATTCCGCAATAGGCAAAGCGTTAAATTTTTCAACAACAGCCTGCGTATCAATCGGGTTGCCCGATGTAAACTTTTTAATCATTAAAGCACTTCCTTCTTTATTAAAATTTTCCGATTTTTTCAAAGCGTTCTGCAAAATCTTACCGACACGCACTTGCAATTTTAGTATAACATTAATTTTGATTATTGCAATGGTAAAATTTATTTTTTGTATTATTTTATTTTTACGCATTAAAAAAGCACCTTTACGAGCCTGTAAAGGTGCAAATTTTATTCTTTTACGCTTTATCAGTCAAAAATATCATTCTTGCTTTCAGACTTTCCGTCTTGGTAAATCTTGAGGTTTCCCGTATCATCACACACACCGAGAAAAACATCTTTGAGCCGTTTGCGGTTGTTGTCAAGCTGTTTTTTGAGCCATTCAAGATTAAAGCCCGATTCGGCAAGATTTTTCCCGAGAATTTTTCCGTCCGTAATAACCACAGACTCGGGTCTGGTTTGGTGAACAATGATTTTTAAATCATCCGGAGTTGCAGGGCGCTTTTTGTCCTTTGGCAGAACCGACAAATCGCCGTTCTGTTCAAGAAAAACCGTTTCGACATCATCAAGACTGAAATATCCCTTTTCACGCATTCGTGTAAGAAATTCGTTTATATCAATTTTTGCAACCGAAAAATTCTTTTTGTACAACTTTCCTCTGTCGAAAATCACAATAGACTTGCCTGTTAAAAACCTTCGTAACATTGTTGATTTTTGCGAAAGCCACGAACAAAGCATAACAATTATTACATAAACAATGAGTGCCGCAAGACACGCCCAAAAGTCTGACATTTCGGTTGTTGCCATCTCCGCTGCGATTGAACCGATTGTGATTCCGTTGATGTAGTCAAAAAGATTAAGGCTTGACATCTGCTTGTTGCCGATGAACTTTGACAGCAGAAACAATACTGTAATTGAAACGGGCGCCGTTATTAATGCACGCAAAAAGTCCATAATATCCCTCCGATAGGGTTATTATGGACTTTAAATTATTTTTTATTCCGCAAAATTACCAAGGCTTAACTGTGCCTGTGATTTCCGAAACGCTCTTGATTCCGTTTTTGTCGAGCCATTCGTTCATTCCGTCGGCAATCTTAATCGGCGCATACGGATCCGTAAAAAGGACAGTACCGATTTGAAGTGCAGTTGCGCCTGCCATCATCATCTCGATTGCATCCTGCCAGCTTGAGATACCGCCCATACCGATAATCGGAATTTTAACTGCGTTTGCAACCTGCCAAACCATTCTTACTGCAACAGGGAAAATTGCAGGGCCGCTCATTCCGCCTGTGTTGTTGCGGATAATCGGTCTGCGTGAGTTGATGTCGATACGCATACCTGTGAGCGTGTTAATCATTGAAATTGCGTCTGCACCGTTTGCCTCTGCCGACTGTGCGATTGATGCAATGTCGGTAACATTTGGGCTGAGCTTTACGATAAGCGGTTTTTTGCAATACTTTTTGACAGCCGCAGTAATTGCACCTACGGATTCACAGCTTGTGCCGAACTGCACTCCGCCGCTCTTGACATTAGGGCATGAGATGTTGAGCTCAATCATATCAACATCGGTTTCGCTGAGTTTTTCAGCCATAGCGCAATAATCTTCGGGAGTGTTGCCGGCAATGTTTGCAATAATAACCGTATTTTGCTTTTTGAGCCACGGCAAATCCTCATTGATAAAGACATCAACACCGGGGTTTTGAAGTCCTACTGCATTCAAAATGCCGGAAGGAGTTTCGGCTACTCTCGGAACAGGGTTGCCGTCACGGCGGGTAAGTGTGATACCCTTGCATGAAATACCGCCGAGCTTTTCAAGGGGATAAAGCTCTGAATATTCCATACCGAAACCGAATGTTCCCGATGCGGCAATGAGAGGATTGTTAAATTCCACTCCGCAAACTTTTACAGATAAATCAGCCATTGAAAACTACCTCCTCAGCGTTAAATACGGGGCCGTTTTTGCAGACATGCTGCATAATTTCTTCACCGTTTTTTCTTACCTTTACTGCGCACACAAGGCATGCACCCATTCCGCAGGCCATTCTCTCCTCAAGAGAAATCTGACACGGCTTTCCTGCCTCTTTGCAAACATCGGCAATAGCCTTGAGCATCGGGGTAGGACCGCATGCACAAACCTCGTCAACCTCTGAGATTTTTTCTTTAAGAACATCTGTTACAAAGCCGTGGATTCCCGCACTTCCGTCATCTGTTGTCAGCACAAGCTCTGCACCGGCTTTCTTGAAATCGTCCTGAAGAATAATAAGGTCTTTGTTTCTGAAACCTGTGATAACAAGCGGATTTTCACACTGCTTTGCTGTGTAGAGCATCGGAGGAACGCCTATACCGCCGCCGATAAGGCAATAACGCTTGCCCTTTTCAATTTTAAAGCCGTTGCCGAGAGGAGCGAGAATATCAACGCTTTCGCCCTTTTTCATCTCAGACATAATTTTTGTTCCCTCACCCTTTACCTGATAAACAAGGCGGAGAACACCGTTTTCGCTGTCACAAACCGAAATAGGTCTGCGCAGAGTTTTTGAAGGCACATAAACATGGGCAAACTGTCCGCACTTTGCGAGCGGAGCAAGCTCGTCATTTTTTACCCTCATATCAAAAATGCCGTCTGCAATCTGTTCGTTTGACAAAAGTTCAAACTTCTGAACATCATACTTTTTCATAATATCATTCCTTTGGTTAGCTTTATTTATATAAAATCAATTTTCAATCGGAGTGTCCATGCACTGCTGACAAAAGTGAATATCTCATCACATCGCCGTTAATCAACATATTCAAGTTCAACAGTCAGCACACCTAACTCATCCTTGCGATAAACATAACAGCTTTCCGCAAGCCTTGGTGAATAACCGTTAATCTCATTAGCCTCTGAAACCCAGTTATAAAGATAGCCGTCATTCATCATCCTGTCATACATATAATTGAAATCGGTGTTCTTATCAACAACAATGCTGAAATATTCATCTCCGTTTTTTGCAGCATTTGCAACAGCTTGGCTTACATCATCGGCATTATCTGGATCAGAAACAGTCGGGTACTTATAGTTAAAATAGTTGTACTTTTCAGCCGTACACTTTGGAACATAAAAATTGCACCATGTAGCAACGCTCAAATAAGTTTGTGAATTAAGCTCGGAATACTTATATGACAGCTTATGATCCTTGAACATAAGGTCATCGGTTAGGTTAAAATAGTCGTTTTCCGCATAATTATTTTCGCCGTCGGTATCATTCCATGTAACATCAATTTGGTACCAATCGCCGCCGATTTTTACACCGTTCCATGCGTGATTGTCTGAATCGGCTGTTCCCGAAAGTAATACGCAGTCAATATTCGCCTTGTTGCACAAAAGCTGAAAGGCTCTTGCGTAACCCTCACACACTGCTTTACCGTCAACCAAGGCGCCGTAGGCATCGTTTTCGTTGCCCTGAACATCATCGTTTTCAGCCGCTGCATCGTCATACTTGCAGTTATCAATTATATAGTTGTTAATGTATTCTTCTCTTTCAAAATCATTGCCGGAGGGCAAATTCTTCAAAACAGAGGCAACGGCAATATTGAATTTTTTCTTGGCGGCTATAAGCTTATCATTTTGAACAGTATAATCAAGCTTTACGCTTGTTGTGTCACCATACGGAACAAAAAGACTTGACCCCTTGAGCCAAAAAGTTTCAGGGTGGTCGTTTTTGTATGCCTCAACAGCTTGTGTAATCTGATAATCGGAAAGCGAGCCTGTTGTTGTAATGTTTGGTGCATACACGGTATCAACGCTCTTTGCGATTCTCATATACAGTTCTTTTACATAATCATCGGTAAGCGTCTCGTAGGCATAATCGGTTTTTACATCTGCATAATCCTTGTCGTTTTCAACATCTTGTGCACTCGGAGTTGTAACGGATTTTTCTATGATAGAGCTTCTCTTTGGTTCACTACTTTCCGAATCATCCGTCAACGAACATGAACAGCCGAAAAATGCAACCGCACAGGTTATTAAACAAACTAAGGCAGTTTTATATATTTTCAAAGAATCATCTCAATTTTATTTTAAACTATTTATTCCGTATACGGAATACGGCAGCAGTCAAAACTGACTGTCGCCGTATGGATTTGTCATGTTCTATTTTACTTTATTTTCGCCTTGCAGTCAATGCAAATTTGAGCATTAAACTACTTTCCCGTAACATGGGTATCACCGAAAGCCTCGGCATAAACATTGTTGTCGAGAATCATTCTTGAAACGGTAAAGAGGTTGTTGCATCTGTTATTGAGTTCGTCAATATCATCCTTGCCCTTTGCGCCCTTGAAAGCGGTGTATTCGCCTGTTGACGCATTGTATTTTCCGTTCTGGGAAATCCAGCTTCTGTCGGCAAACACAACGAACGGTTCTTTGTTTCCGAAAACATCCGTACCTGCCAACATTCTGCTGTCATATTCAAGACCAAGCATATTTGAAAGCGTGGGCAGAATATCAAGGCTTGAACAGTATGTGTCAACCTTGACGGGCTTTTTCATTGAACCGCTCCACAACAGCCATGCATTTTTGTACTGTTCAAAGGTTGTGTCAACCTTGTGCCCCGCAAGTTCGGACACACCGTCAAATTCATCAAGCGAATACGGATAATGGTCATCCGTAAGGCAAATAAGGGTGTTGTCAAGCTTGCCTGCTTTTTCAAGTCTTGCAAGAAGATATTCCATTGCCTTGTCAAGCTCAATGTTTGCGGCAAGATAGCCCTTGACCTCATCGCTGTATTTCAGGTCTTTTACAAGGTCTGCGTTGCGTTCGCTCATGGTGTTGTATGAATATCCGCCGTGACCGCTGACCGTCATATAATAAACGCTGAAGCTGTCGGAATTTATGTAGTCGTCAACCGTTTTCTGCATCATCTTGAGGTCGGAATTCGGCCACACATTTTCACCGAGGTCAAGACCTTTTCCGATTGCAGAGTAGTCATAGCCGATATTTGTAAGGTACTTGTCCCTGTCGTAGTAATCATAGGTGTGATTGTGGTAAGCGTTAACTGTTTTGTAACCGAGTTTTCTGCTCTGCTCACCGAGAGTAAACGGGAAACTTACATTATTTTCGGCTGACTTTGAAAAGCTCCACACACCGGATTTTGGAATCAAGCCTGTAAGATTTGCATATTCACCGTCAGTTGTGCTTACACCCCACGCAGGCGAATAGTAATTTTCAAATTGAAATCCTTCGTTATACATTTTGCAGAGTGTCGGAGTCAGATCCTTGTCAATTGCATACTGCGAAAAGCTTTCGGCTGTAATGAAAATTATGTTGTAGCCCTTGAACATACCCGTGTATTCGTTGGTATAGCTCGGTTCTTCGCTGTCAAAATATTCATAAAGCGACTTTAACTCATCATTATTTGTACTCTTTGTAAGCTTTGAAAAATCAGCACTCATAATCTGAGCTTTCTGCTCTGTTTTTGTAATTTCATCGGCAGTCGATTCTTTATTTTTCGGCTTGCTGTTTGTGCGTATATTCGCTTTGTAACCGAACATAAGGCGGCTGATGTCAAGCCTTTGCATTGTGTAAAGTCCGTAGCGTTCACACACGGCAACCTGTTGCAGTTCACCGTAATAAAGATTGTAGTTGCTCTTTGTGTCGGAAGAATCACGGTCAATTCCTACCGCAAGGACAGTTCCGATCTGAAAAAACACCGCAATCAAAAGTACAATCAGCTTCCCCTTTAACTTTACTTTTGAAAAGTCAAACAGCTTTCCGCCGAAAATTATAAAGAAAGCAAGCGGAACAAAAAGTAAAACAACAAACACAATTCTGCTTGTTATCGCAGTCATGATCATATCAATTGAATTGAATGCCTGCCCTGCACCGCCGTTTGTAACGCTGCTTACAACAACCATTGTGCCGAAAACATTATAGTATATCATCTGCACACCGTACCATATCGTCAGCACAGCCGTGAGTACGGTTGCAATTCCTCTGTTTACCCCTCTGCGTTTTGAAAAAGAACACAACAAAACAAGTACCGCCGAAAGCACGATTGTGAACAGGAATGTGAAAGCAAAACCGCCGAGCACATCAAACCCCGACGCAATTTTAAGGTCGGTTTCAAGCCATAGAATCAAAAGCGGAAAGTACGCAAAAAATGCGACTCTCTTCGCAAAACCATGACTTTTTTCAGGCTTTCTGTAGTAGTCAAAATTTGAACTTCCGACTTTTACGGCAGGCTGTCCCACATAGTGATTTCTTCTTGAAAATCCGCTGTTTGTACCGTCTGAATATGTCATTTAATTCTCCTTTCTTTTTCAATGCAGTTATTAAGTAGATTATAAAACGAAAACGCCGCCATTGCAATGACAAATTTCACCAAAATTCGCCATATATGACACATTCGGACTTTTTATATATTGAAACAGTTGACCTTTTGTAGTATAATTATAATTTAATGAGAGGCTTGTGTGAAAAGCTATGCAAATTGCGGTTTTGAACAAGGCTTCTTAATTTATGTATTATTATGAAAAGGAAGATTTTTATGGCAAAGAAACAGTTTAAATCAGAGTCAAAAAGACTTCTCGACCTTATGATTAACTCAATTTATACTCACAAAGAAATTTTTCTTCGTGAGATTATTTCAAATGCAAGCGACGCTATCGACAAGCTTTGCTTCATTTCTCTTACCGATGACAAGGTCGGTCTTGACAGAGGCGATTTCAAAATCGTTTTAAAGCCCGACAAAGAAAGCCGTACTCTTACAATCACGGATAACGGTATCGGCATGAACAAGGATGACCTTGAAAACAACCTCGGCACAATCGCATCCTCAGGCTCACTCAAATTCAAGCAGAGCATGGAAGAAAAGCAAGACGACATTGACATTATCGGTCAGTTCGGCGTTGGTTTCTACTCGGCATTTATGGTTGCAAAGAAGATTACCGTAAACACAAAGAAATATGGCGAAGATACGGCATATTGCTGGCAGTCAAGCGGTGCAGACGGCTACACAATCAGCGAGATTGAAAAGGAAAATGCCGGCACAGAGATTATTCTTGAAATCAAGGATAACACAGACGATGAAAACTATGACGAATTCCTTGAGCAGTACAGAATACAGGGACTTGTCAAGAAGTATTCCGACTACATCCGCTACCCGATTGTTATGGATATGACAAAGAGCAGAGTTAAGGAAGAAACCAAGGACAGCGATAAGCCCGAGTATGAGGATTACACGGAAACCGTAACACTCAACAGCATGATTCCTCTTTGGCAGAGAAGAAAGAAAGATGTTACTCAGGAAGAATATGACAAGTTCTACAGCGAAAAATTTATGGCTATGGACAAGCCACTTAAAACTATCGTAACTTCTGTTGAAGGTGTTGTAACCTACAAGGCATTGCTCTTTATTCCGTCTGTTGCTCCTTATGACTACTACACAAAGGAATACAAAAAGGGACTTCAGCTTTATTCAAGCGGTGTGCTTATTATGGATAACTGCGAAGAGCTTTTGCCCGAGCACTTCCGTTTTGTAAAGGGTATTGTTGACAGCGCAGACCTTTCGCTCAACATTTCAAGAGAAATGCTCCAGCATGACCGTCAGCTGAAATTTATCGCGGGCAATCTCGAAAAGAAGATCAAGACCGAGCTGCAGAAGCTCATGGACAACGACCGCGAGAAATACGAGAAGTTCTTCGCGGCCTTCGGCCCGCAGATCAAATACGGCGTTCTGGCCGATTACGGCGCGAAGAAGGACACGCTGCAGGATCTGCTGCTCTACTGGTCGAGCAAGGAGGGTAAGCTGATCTCGCTCAAGGAATATGTCGCCGCCATGCCGGAGGATCAGAAGTATATCTACTATGCCAACGGCGAGAGCCGCGAGGCGCTGCACCAGCTGCCGCAGATGGAAAAGCTGCAGCAGAAGGGCTGCGACGTGCTGTTCATGACCGACGAGGTCGACGGCTTTGTACCACAGACACTGGTCAAGTATCAGGACAAGGAGCTCAAGGCCATCACGGCGGGCGATCTGGGCCTCGAAACGGAAGAGGAAAAGAAGGCCGCCGAGGAAAAGAGCGAAAAATCGAAGCAGACGCTCGAATTCGTCAAAAAGACGCTGGGCGACAAGATCAAGGACGTGCGCCTGAGCGACAATCTGGGCAGCCACCCCGTCAGCGTCGTCCCGGACGGCGGCATGACGTTTGAAATGGAGAAGTATTTCAAGCGCATGAACCCCGAAGCCGGTATGAAGGCCGACCGCATTCTTGAGCTGAACGCCGATCACCCGATCTTCGCAAAGCTGCAGATCGCAGTCGCGCAGGACGAGAAGAAGGCGGAGGATCTGGTGAAGATCCTCTACACGCAGGCGCTGCTCATGGCCGGTCTGCCGGTCGAAAACGCAGGCGAATACACCGATCTGGTTTGCAGCCTGATCGGATGAAAAGCATACCGCTCCCCTTGCCGCGCAGCAGCCTGGCAAGGGGAGCTTTTTGCACTTCAGAATCGGGCCGTCTTCGGAAGCTGTGATTGTGTTTTGAATGTGCGTCTGCTATAATGAGGGAAACAGGAACTCTCAAACGCTTTGCGAAGCGACGCAGCTGCCGCCGGTACGTGCCGGAGAAAGGACCCGATACTATGGAAAACATTCTGATCAGCGCCTGTCTGCTCGGCGTCTGCTGCCGGTATGACGGCGAATCGAAGCCCATCATGCAGACCGTTGCGCTCATGGAGCGCTACCACCTCGTCCCTGTCTGTCCTGAGCAGCTGGGCGGACTGCCCACGCCGCGCGAGCCGTCGGAGCGGCAGGGCTGCGCCGTTGTGATGAAGAGCGGCACGGATGTCACGGCGCAGTACCGCCGGGGCGCGGAGCAGACGCTGCATCTGGCCCGGCTGTACGGCTGCAAGGCAGCCGTTCTGAAGGAGCGCAGCCCGAGCTGCGGCAGCGGGCGCATTTACGACGGCACGTTCTCCGGCCGCCTGACATCCGGAGACGGCGTAACGGCGGCGCTTTTGAAGGAAAACGGCATCGCCGTCTACGGCGAGAGCGAGATCGAAGCGCTCCTGTCCCAGCCGGAGCCGGACGAGCCCCAGCAGAGCCTGTTCTGACACATTGCTTTTACAGTGAACAGCCGGCGGAACGATGCGTTCCGCCGGCTGAATTTTTTATGTATGCATTAATTTCGGATGGACATCTCCATCAGAGAGAGCGCCTCGCGCAGGCTGGAATAGAAGGCTGCCGCCGTGCGCGGCACAGGCTTGGCGCCCTGGTACCAGTCGCACTGCTCCAGCGCCGTGTCGCCGAGCGTCCGGGCAAGGCTCCTGCCGAGGCCCATCGCCTCGGCATACGGAAGGATGCGGTAAAAATACTGGCTGTCCTGCGCCAGCCGGGACTGCAGCTGGCTCTGCGTGACGCGCCGGAGGAACTTGCGGTAGCCAAGCGCCTGCGCGACGATCTCGTCGCCAAAGGCGGTGCGCCTGCCGCCGTGGAGCGTCAGCACGCCGATCAGCACCTCGCAGGCGATCACCAGCAGCATCACAAGAACGCCCTCGCCGAGCTGCGCCATTGCCAGAAGCGCCGCCGCACACGCCGCAGCCAGTCCTGCCAGCGGCCATTTTCCCTGATAATACGCCGCAGGCGCATATTGGATCACCGCAAACAGTACGCCGCCGAGCACGAAGATCACGGCCAGCAGCAGCCAGCGCACGAAGCCTGACGGCAGGATCGGGCTTGCCGCCTCGGCGGCAGTCAGCGCTCCGGCCAGAATGCCGAGCGCACGCATAATGAGCGGATTGCCGCTGGTTTTGCGGTACATCCGCCTGACCCAGTAGCGCCGCAGGACCTCGTCGGCCTTTTCCGCCGTGCGCTTGTACAGAAGACTTACGCCCTCGCACACGTCGCCCTGCGAAAACAGCATCTGGAACAACCTGACCTCTGCAGGGCGGCGCTCGTTGCCCATATCGACGCGGCGGCGCAGCACCACCCGCTCATTTTTGCCGCAGGAGATGGTCAGATATCCCAGACTTGCCCAGTGGCAGACCAGCATATTGAACTGGATCGGTCCGCCCGCCAGCAGGAACGGCATATCGCACGGCAGCGCCGCATCCGGCGGCAGCATCCGTGAGGATACGCGCACCCGTGCACTGCGCAGAGACGAGAACCAGTAAAGGAACGCCAGCGCGAGCAGCAGCAGAATGATTGCCGTGCCGGCCCAGCCGAACGAAAGCGTGGTATGCGCGCCGGAAAAATAGGACTTATCCAGCGTGAGGGTCATTTCGAGCGATTCATGGTCCTTCAGCCCCGTTTCGATCACGCCCGTGATGCGCGACTCGGAGACATCCAGATCGATATAGTCGGAGATCACGTCGCCGTGGTAGCCGCTGGTAAAGGCCGGATAGCTTTCAAACGGCTTGGGCAGCGTGACAGTAAAGACATATTTGGAGATGGGATAGTCCCATTTCGCGCTCATGAGCGGAAGGCTGAGCGTCTGCACGCCGTCGGCCTCGCTTGCAAGGCCCGAGATCGTATACATGACGGTAAACGAGCGCGTCCCGGTAAAGCCGTTTGCATCGGTCAGCACTAGCACGGGGCAGTCGCCGTCGGTCTGCTTCTGCGTCTGATAGCCCGCGACGGAGGCCTTCTTCGCGCCGGCGCTGAGCGGGAAGCGCAGCTGTGTCTGCGCGCCGCTGATCTCCAGCGTAAAGCTCTGCGTGACCTGACAAGAGCTGCTGCCGGTCAGGGTACAGTCTGTTTTCATTTCGGAAATAACGGGCTCCGCCGCGCAGACGCCTGTGCAGAGCGCCAGCAGGCACGCCAGCAGGAGCAGCAGCCGCTTCATGCGATCACCTCTTATGTTCATTTGCATCCAATTTACCACAAACGCGCCCATTTTGCAACCTCGGCCCGCAGGCCGCTTTTTTTCTTCCGCCATACTTGGCGGAATGGTGCGTTATGTGATACACTGTCGGCAGAATGCTTTTGATCGGAAAGGACAGATTTTATGACGCTTCGCGATACCGCTGACCAGATCATCCGCGCAAGTCTGCGCGCCGTGCAGCCGGACGCCGCCGTGCAGCGCGCGCTGCAGGAGTTTTCCTGCGCGGGGCGCGTCGTGCTCATCGCCATCGGAAAGGCCGCGTGGGCCATGGCGAACGCGGCGTGGGACACGCTCAGCACGCGCATCACCTCCGGCGCGGTCATCACCAAATACGGCCATAGCCGCGGCCCCATCGGCCCGCTTCAGATCTTTGAGGCCGGGCATCCGGTGCCGGATGAGGCCGGGCTCCGCGCCGCGCAGGCTGCGCTGGAGCTGACGCGCGGACTGCGGGAGGAGGATTGCGTGCTGTTTCTCATCTCCGGCGGCGGCTCGGCGCTGTTTGAGTCTCCGCTGGTGCCGCTTGCCGAGCTGGAGGATATCACCGGCCAGCTGCTCTCCTGCGGCGCGGATATTGTGGAGATCAATACCATCCGCAAGCGGCTGTCCGCCGTCAAGGGCGGGCGGTTCGCGCTGCACTGCCGTCCGGCGCCGGTCTTCTCGGTCGTGCTGTCGGATATTCTCGGCGACCCGCTCGACATGATTGCCTCCGGCCCTGCAGCGCCGGACAGCAGCACGTGCGCCGAGGCGCTGGCCGTCGTGCGGAAATACGGACTGCGCCTGTCTGACCGGGCGCTGGCCTGCCTGCAGACAGAAACGCCGAAAGCACTGCCGAACGCAGTCTCCCGCGTGACCGGCAGCGTCCGCGCCCTCTGCGATGCGGCAGAGCAGGCGGCGCAGACGCTCGGCTACCGCTGCATCCGGCTGACCGACTGTCTGAGCTGCGAGGCGCGGGAGGCGGGGCGGTTCCTTGCCGCCGTCGCGCGGACGCACGCGTCACCGTCTGAGCCGCTTGCGTTTCTCGCCGGAGGCGAGACGGTTGTGCATCTGACCGGCTCCGGACGCGGCGGACGCAATCAGGAGGTTGCGCTGGCCGCTGCGGAAGGACTTGCCGGGCTTGCGCAGGCCGCCGTCTTCTCCTTCGGCTCCGACGGGTCCGACGGCCCGACCGACGCCGCCGGAGGCTTTGTCGATCAGGACAGCTTCGCCGCGCTCCGCGCCGCCGGGCTTGACCCCGCCGACATTCTGCGGCGCAACGACGCTTATCCCGCGCTGGAGCGCATCGGCGGCCTCATCCACACCGGCCCCACCGGCACCAACGTCAACGATCTCGCCATGCTCCTCCTGCCGCGCCGGGAATGAGCGGCGCTATGCGTTTCCCTTCAGGATCTCCAGCGCCTGCTTTGTGTCGCAGTCGAACAGCTCGCGCTCCCCTGCCTCGACGAGCAGCAGCGCGTCCTCGTGCCGCCGGATGACGGACGAGCCGCCGCGGTCAGCCTCCAATGCGCACAGCTCCGGGAAGAACCGCGCCGGGAACAGGCACGGGTTGCCGCGCTTTCCGTTGTGCGCCGCAGCGGCGATGCAGTCCGGGTTCGCCCGCCACGCGTCCACGACGCGCCGCACCGTCCCGGCCCGCAGCAGCGGTTGGTCGGCGACCATATATAAAATACCGGCGCAGTCCGCCATCGCCTGCGTGCCGAGGCGGATGGTGCGGCTGATGCCGTCCTCCGGCCGGTCGTTCAGGATCGTATCAAAGCCCGCCAGCGAAGCCTCCTCCAGAAGCGCCGGATACTGCGAGACGACCGTGACGCGGGCGAACATCTCCGCCGGGATCGCCGCAAGCGCCAGCGAGAACAGGCTCTGCCCGTCAAAGCACGCGGCCAGCTTGTTTTCCCCGAAGCGGGAAGCATTTCCGGCAGCCATGAGCAGGCAGCCGGCGGGAAGTGCAGAGATTGCAGCCATATTGTGTGCTCCTTGTGATTTTCTACAAAACAGTATAGCTATTTTTGCATATTTGCGCAAGAATCATACAGTTTTTTCGACATTCGCGAAAAAATCCGTTATTCAGAAAGTAGGATAATGCTTTCACTTTCTCTTCAAATCCGAATATGCTACAATAGGAACAAATAAAAGTGGAAAAATGGCGGATTTCGTGCACGGACGCGCAAAACCCGCCTGTAATCCGGCAAATGGAGGTAACCGAATGAACATCGTAGGCAGAAGCGAGGTTCGTGTCGACGCCTTTGACAAGGCGACCGGCCGGACAAAATACTATGATGATCTGGCCCCGAAGGATGCGC
>ENA-ORSS01001634-ORSS01001634.1-human-gut-metagenome-genome-assembly--contig:-NODE-1634-length-22274-cov-5.354471_pt1 | contig 22274 bp, 14 predicted proteins | sample MGYA00241899_ERZ509162 | MGnify/ENA primary metagenome ERZ509162 (study PRJEB26280, sample SAMEA2338641) | human gut metagenome | biome: human gut; feature: human-associated habitat; material: faeces... | reverse complement strand
GGAGACAGTTCGGTCAGTGTGGGGGAAAGAAGCGTTTTGCATGGCAGGTTTCACCTTTCGTAGAGAAGATGGGGGAGGATTCAAAAAGCACGCCGCAGGGGGAGGCCTGCGGCGTGTTTGAACAGACTTTGCTTTACAGCACGTATTCCTTCCGGCTGGCAGGACGGCTCTTCATCTCTTCCGCCTTCTTGGCGTACTTCTCGGCCGTGTTGCCCAGCACTGCGTAGCTGGCGATCTTGCTGCCTTCCACGCCGGGCTGGTTGAACGCGTCCACATCCAGCAGCTCGCCGGCATAGGCGGTCGCCATCTCGAAGAAGAACAGCAGCTGACCGATGGTGTAGGGGTTCACTTCGGGCAGAATGATGGTCTGGCTCATGCGGCCTGCACGATACAGAGCATACTCAGTGCCGCGGCGCTCCGCGTCGATCAGGGCGTTCAGCGTCTTGCCGCCCAGGAAAGCCACATCCGGGAACTCTTCGCAGCCGTGGCTGATCTCGTATTCGTTGCGGAACTGGCCAACCTTCAGGAAGGTGATGAGGCGGGAATCAAAACTTGTACGATCAATATCGAAGGAGATTTTGCTTACGGTTATCTGAAAGGTGAGAACGGCGTGCATCGGTTGGTTCGTGTCTCTCCGTACAATGCACAAGGTAAGCGTATGACTTCTTTTGCTTCCGTATTTGTGACTCCGCTGGTAGACGACAGTATCGAGGTGAATATAGAAACAGCACGTATTTCCTGGGATACATTCCGAAGCGGTGGTGCCGGTGGTCAGAATGTGAACAAGGTAGAATCCGGTGTCCGTTTGCGTTATCAGTATAAAGACCCTTATACGGGCGAAGAAGAGGAAATCCTGATTGAGAATACCGAAACCCGCGACCAGCCGAAGAACCGTGAAAATGCAATGCGTCAGTTACGCTCTATCTTGTATGATAAGGAATTGCAGCATCGTATGGCGGAACAGGCAAAGGTGGAAGCCGGTAAGATGAAGATTGAATGGGGGTCGCAAATCCGAAGCTATGTATTTGATGACCGCCGTGTAAAGGATCATCGTACCAACTATCAGACTTCGGATGTGAACGGAGTAATGGACGGTAAGATCGATGGCTTTATCAAGGCTTACCTGATGGAGTTTTCTTCGCAGGAATCATAAAAAACAAAATTAGCAAGTGTTATTTTTGGAAAGTTAAAAGATTTGTTCTTACTTTGTTAGTGTTGAACTTTAAAACTAACTATTATGGGTAAGGCTAAGAAAAAAACAGCGATTAGTAAGAAGGAAGAACAACAAGCCCAAAAGGTAGTCAAAATAGTGTTCGTCTCATTAATTATTTTGGCATTGGTAATGTTGGTTGCATTCTCCTTTTTCGGTTGATTGATTCACTACAGATTACATAGATTGCACAAGGGGCACGAAAAGAAGGTCTGCCCGGACGGTGAAAATCATGTGATCTGTGGTGAATTCTTGTTTTGTAACGCTTTTGTAACCCCTGTAATATCAATGTAACTTTTCTGTAATTCTTCCGTAGCCGGTTTGTCATTCCGGTGTATCTTCACAGTTGTACTTTTGCCGCGAATATAGTAGCAAACAACTGAAATGAGTAGAATTACAACAACCGTCGTTACACTTTTGCTAACGACAGCAGCCTTTGGACAGGCCAAGGATGATGCCGGAGATGGCAAGAAACTGGATAAGCAGACAATGGAGATAAAGGATTATCTGCCGGAAATCCACGGAACGATCCGGGGCAAATATGAATATCAGACAGAAACAGGCGAAAGCCGTTTTGAGGTACGCAATGCCCGTTTCAGTGTTTCGGGAAATGTACATCCGCTGGTTGCTTATAAGGCAGAAATCGACCTTTCCGATGAAGGCTCTATCAAAATGCTTGATGCGTACGCACGTGTCTTTCCGGTGAAAGACCTGAATTTTACAATTGGGCAGATGCGTGTTCCTTTCACGATAGATGCACACCGTTCACCGCACCAACAGTATTTCGCTAACCGTTCATTTATTGCCAAGCAGGTGGGTAATGTGCGTGATGTCGGACTTACTTCTGCCTATACACATAAAGGAGATTTCCCGTTTATTCTGGAAGGTGGACTGTTCAACGGTTCCGGTTTGACAAACCAGAAAGAATGGCACAAAACACTGAATTATTCTATAAAGGCGCAGTTACTGCCCGGCAAGAACTGGAATGTGACACTTAGCACTCAAATGATAAAACCGGAAGATGTACGAATCAATATGTATGATGCCGGTATCTATTATCAGAACAATCGTTTCCATATTGAGGCGGAATACCTGTATAAAATGTATGGGCATAATGCGTTTAAAGATGTTCATGCAGTTAACAGCTTTGTCAATTATGACTTGCCGCTGAAGAAGGTTTTTAATAAAATATCTTTCCTGGCCCGTTATGATATGATGACGGACCATAGCAATGGTACGATTGACGAGACAACAAAAACGTTGATTATAAATGACTATGCCCGTCACCGTGTGACAGGCGGGATTACGCTTAGTCTCTCCAAGGCTTTTATTGCCGATCTCCGTCTGAACTTCGAGAAGTACTTCTACAAGAAATCGGGTATCCCTAAAGAGTCGGAACGGGATAAAATCGTCATTGAGTTTATGACGAGATTTTAAGGAATTTCATTACTTTTGTGCCATGGCACAAGAAATAGAACGAAAGTTTTTAGTCTCCGGTGAGTTTAAATCTCTGGCAACCTCGCATAGCCGGATTGTACAAGGGTATATCAGCAGTGCTCGTGGGAGGACTGTACGGGTCCGTATTCGTGACGATAAGGGGTATCTTACCATTAAAGGAGCTTCCAATGCTTCCGGAACCAGCCGTTATGAATGGGAGAAGGAGCTTCCTTTGGCGGAAGCGGAAGAACTGATGAAACTTTGTGAACCCGGTATCATTGATAAGACCCGTTACTTGGTACGAAGCGGTAAGCATGTATTCGAAGTTGACGAGTTTTATGGTGAGAATGAAGGACTTGTCGTGGCGGAAGTCGAACTGGAATCGGAAGGAATCTTTTGTGAAACCGGACTTCATCGGTAAGGAAGTGACCGGAGATGTGCGTTACTACAACTCCCAACTAATGAAAAAACCGTATAAAACGTGGTGAACGTTAACAAATAAACCGTATATTTGTTCCTATTCTAAAAGAGCAATGTATGGATATGGAACAGTTGTACAACTATCTGCCGCGGGAATTGGTCACTTTCGTTCTGGTGACCTTGTTTTCTTTACTAATCGGGCTTTCGCAGCGCCGAATCAGTTTGAAGCGTGAGGGTGAAACTACCCTTTTCGGGACCGACCGTACATTTACTTTTATCGGAATCTTGGGGTATCTGCTCTATATACTCGACCCTACCGATATGCGTCTGTTTATGGGAGGCGGTGCAGTGTTGGGATTGTTGTTGGGACTGAACTATTACGTCAAGCAGTCTCAGTTTCATGTTTTTGGTGTTACTACCATTATTATTGCGTTGATTACCTATTGCATGGCTCCTATCGTAGCCACTCAACCTTCCTGGTTTTACGTCATGGTGATTGTGACGGTGCTTCTTTTGACCGAACTGAAACATACGTTTACCGAATTTGCTCAGCGTATGAAGAATGATGAAATGATTACGCTGGCGAAATTCCTTGCTATCAGTGGTATCATATTGCCTATGTTGCCGAACAAGAACCTGATTCCTGATATCAATCTTACTCCTTATTCCATTTGGCTGGCAACGGTTGTGGTATCCGGCATCTCGTATCTGTCTTATCTGCTGAAAAGATATGTATTCCATGAGTCAGGCACTTTGGTATCCGGCATTATCGGAGGGCTGTATAGCAGTACGGCTACGATCTCGGTACTTGCCCGTAAAAGTCGGAAAGCGTCGGAGCAGGAAGCTACCGACTATGTTGCCGCCATGCTGTTTGCTGTCAGTATGATGTTCCTGCGTTTTATGATACTGATACTGATTTTTAGCCGGGAGATTTTCCAGTCTATTTATCCGTACTTGCTGATTATGTCGGTGATAGCTGCGGCTGTAGGGTGGTTTATTCATTCCCGGCAGAAACGTCCTAAAGATTCGGATGCCGAACCGGAAGATGATGATAGCAGTAACCCGCTGGAATTTAAGGTTGCCCTAATCTTTGCCGTATTATTTGTAATCTTTACTGTGCTGACTCATTATACGTTAGTCTACGCAGGTACAGGTGGATTGAATCTGCTTTCTTTTGTATCCGGCTTTAGTGATATTACTCCTTTTATCTTGAACTTGTTGCAAAATACCGGTAGCGTTGCCGCACTGATTATTACTGCTTGCAGTATGCAGGCTATCATCAGTAATATAATGGTGAATATGTTCTATGCTTTGTTCTTCGCCGGGAAGGGAAGTAAGCTCCGTCCCTGGATTTTAGGGGGATTCGGGGTAGTGATTGCCTGTAATTTTGTGTTGTTGCTGTTCTTCTATCTTTAAGAAAGATACTTACGGTAGTACGGAATAATAAAATGAAAAAAGGAGAAAACAATGATCGTTTTCTCCTTTTGGGTTTAATGTGTATCTTATACTTAGAAATTAATGTCATTAAAACTGTTCACCAGTAACTGGTAAGTGATGAAACCGCCTGAACTGGAAGAGTATTTTGTATAAATGGCTGTTATATCTCCCGTTGCACCGGCTTCGGGCAATGGTTGTAGGGCGAAGTTTGAATATCCGCTTACACGTACAATGTAGTTACCCTTATCTTCGGTGGTTGTACCGCCATAAGAGAACCATGCCGAACCATAATAACGTTGGTTATTATAGCTATATGCATACGTGGGTGTTAATCCTTCGGATATATAAGACTTGCTAGTGTATGTAGCCTCGGTTTTACCATTCTCATAAATAGCCTCCAGATAGGAAGGATAGAAGTTGTTACCGGATGTACCTTCTTTATAGGTTAATCCTTCGAAACGAACCAGGCGTCCCAGCGCATCGTCGTTGAGTGCTGTTTCATAGTTGCTTGGAGTAATAACTAAAACATCATTCTCCGTCAGTTCTCCCATAGCACCCGGGCAGATATGTTCGTTTATCAACAGTTGGTTTTCCAGATTGCGGTTTGCATAGTTTTTCTCAATATCCGCTTCCGTAGGCGGCATACCGAGACTAATCATATACCGGTAGTTGCCGAGAGCCATTCCTTTGGTCTTCACATAAATAGTCTGTCCCATGTGATAATACACATAGTTGCTGACCATTAGCTTTAGTTCGATGCCGGATTGGGAAGTCTCGTCATAGATATAAAGAGATTTATAAACGTTCCCGGCCTGGTCGCTTGATATTACTTTACCACGGATTACATAATCCTCTGTGATTTCTACATATTTGCCAAGTCCGGCAGTTGATCCCGGAGCGTATTTGGCATAATATATATCTTTCAACTGTTTGATTGTAATGATTTGGTCTTTGTTGAAATCTGCCTCTGTCCAGACTTTAGCCGGTGCAGGATCATCAAAGTCATTGTAGCAACCGGTAAAACTGAGTACAGCGGCTACAACCATACATATTTTTAATAATTTGCTCATAGTTCTCATTTTTATTCGTTACAGATTAGAAGCGGAAATAAAGATTCAGATAGTAAGTCGAACCAAACATATAGAAATATTTGGAGTCAAATGGCTGATAAGTTTGGTAACTTGTATCTTTGTTCTTCAACAAACGAACCTGTTCGTAACCACCGGTCTTGATGTCCTGGTCGTTGAGAAGATTCTTCATTTCCAGGCTGAATCCAAGAGTGTACTGGCGCTTGATAAACCAGTTCTTACCAATGCTGGCATTTACTACATAGGCAGAGTTGAATTTCTCTTGGCTACGGAGTTCTGCAACATCTTCTTTTGTCATACCCGGAGTCAATACCGCATCTGTACGATACAGCGGACTCATGGATATGTACATATTGCTGTAATAATTCAAATCCAGTGAAGCATAGATATTCTTGGGACCACGATAAGACAAACCGATATTCATTGCTTTCTGCGGAGTACTTTCTACGCGGAAGTTTTTCCAGTATACCTTACCTTCGTTTTTGATCTCACCACTATTATCCTGTATCTGAACGTAGTTGGGATTCGAATCGTATGTATATTGTCCCCAGCTAAGTGCACCGTTCAGATAGAATCCGGCGTCGAGCGGAATAGAAGCAGCAACCTCCACACCAAAATGACGTTTGTCAATGCCGCTCATCGCAAAGTTGGAGAAAGTGGCTTCTACGTCGTCATAGTAAGAAAGAACCTTGTTCTGATTCATAAACTTGGTATAATAGCCGGATACACGTGCCCTAAGTTCTCCTAAACGGAAATTATAGGAACCGTCTACACCGAATACTTTTTCTGCGGAAAGTCCCGGAGTAACGGCGTTACGTGTACGCGGTGATACAAATGCGGACTGAAATTCCGGCGAATCTTGCATATACATGATATTAGCCTCGATAGAGTGCGCTGCCGAGAATTTATAGCTGAAGTTGGCTTTTAATTTATAAGTCAGATAATTAAGTTTCTTAGAGTCGCCTTGAGAGTCATCCAGGAACAAACCTTTCTTCCATAACCCGTGACGCCATAAAGAAGCATGACCGATCTCGCCGCCCAGGTTGACACCCAGTTTGCCGAAACTCATTTCATACTGAGCCCATGCGCGTGCGTTGAGTACATTTCCGTAGTAATCATATCCGTATTTATCTCCTTTTTTGGCAGCGCGTGCATGACCGTATTTTTCATAATATTCCATGTCGTTCTGATAAGGAATCGGATTTAATCCGCCCATGTCACGTTCGGCAAATTTGTCGATGTCTACCCAGTAATCGCCACCGAGCAGGTCCTTCACTTCGCTATAATACTCCGTACGGTTACGGCGTAAATTTACTCCTCCGTTTATTCTGGAATTATTGCGGAACGTATGAGAGAACTGTGTATAGAAGTTCCAGTCCAACTGGTCGGTATGGCGTTCTTCTATCATATTGATAGAACGGTGTCCCGGACCATACGTTGCATTTTCTTCCTGATTACGGTTGATGTCATACAGTTGTCCCCAATTAATGTGCCGGATATTATCCGTATTGGCACGCCATGCTTCATCTAACCAGGCACCGTAAGTAGTCCCGTTAGAGTAGCTAGGCAAATATCTGTAATAGTCGGGGCGTGGGTCGGGACCGGCATACCAGGTAAGTGCCGAATAACCGTTCTCTCCGAAGCGTACGGAAGTAGCCACGTTCAGTTGTGAACGGTCGTTGATGTCATAAGTGTAATTCAATACAGCGATAGGCTCGTGATAATTACGTACACGTGCATTACGGCGTTTACCGCTTTGCCAACCCCAGTTCGGGTTGTAATAGTTGTTTCCGACTAGATCATACACTTCCTGAGTGGCAGCTTGTTGAGTACCTCTTTCTGTCGGAGCACCTAATACGCTCAAAGCCAAACGGTGTTGGTCGTTGAATTGTTTTTCTACGGCAGCGAAATATCCGAATGCATTGTAATATACACCACGAGCGTAAGAGTTACCTCCCTGTCGGGTTGAAACGGAGAAGGCGTATGACCAACCATTATCTTGCAGTCCTGAGGCATACGTCACCATACCACGGAAACGGTATGTTGAGTTGCCATTTACAAGACTGGCACGGAATCCTTTACGCATTTGTGAAGGACGCGTATTGATGTTGGTTGTACCGCCGAGGCTACCAATACCCATTTCTCCCATATTCAATCCTGAAGTAACTTCCTGATTACGGGTAGCGTCGTTTAACCCGCTCCATAATGACCAAGGAGAATATCCGGTCAGTGCATCATTGAACAGGATACCGTTCAAGTATACATCAGTATAGCGTGAGTCGTATCCGCGAAGGTTGAAACGCATCTCGCTGAATTTGTAGGAAGCGATGTTGTTGAATACATCTTTGGATGCCGACAGTGATGAAGGCAATGATTGGGCATCGTCCAAAGTCTCCGTATCAAATTCTGCAAAAATAGCATCGTCCACAGTAGGAGATTGATTGTCGGGTACTAACACTACATTGTTAATGTCCCTTATCAGTTTGTCTACCCGGACCGCAATGGACAATGGCTCATATTCTGCCGCTTCAAAAGCCAGTGAATATTCACCTTTATTCAAATTCTCAAATATGAAGTAACCTTTTTCGTCAGTTGTCGTTGTGACGTTGCCCGGTGTTAAAGTGACTTTCACACCGTCAATAGCCGTACGCGTGGCACGTGATACGACTTTACCCTTGATTCCGCCGTTCTGTGCAGCGACAGTCAGCGAAATCAAAGATAATACCATGATTAGAAAACTCTTTATTTTCATAAGTATTTCAGTTTTATTTGCTTATATAGATATATACAGGGAAATGGTCGCTGAATCCACCTTGGAAATTATTTCCGACATAGGTACGTAGTGGATACCCCTTGTATTGTCCCTCTTTTTGTATCATATAATGTTGTTTGAAGATATTGCCGTAGAATTTTGATCCGGGAGCTTTTTGTATTTTCAGTTTTCCGGTAGATCCTTTGGCAAGATTTTCAGATATAACAATATTATCAAATATGTTCCACGCATCACCGTAAGCTAATGTACCGTAACCGGCTTTCAGCATATCGGCATACGGGGCGTATAAATCACCGGCAGACAAATCTTTCATTTTTAATTTGGCTCCTAACCCTTCGGTTATACTTTTGTCTGTCGGATCATCATTGAAGTCACCCATCATCACTATTTTAGTTGCCGGGTTGGCCTGCAGTACAGAGTCTGCGATGCTGCGCATCTGGCGTCCGACCGCAATACGTTTGAACTCTGAAACATCTTTTCCTCCCAGACGAGAGGGCCAGTGAGCTACCATAAAGAAGAACGGTTCGTCTTCTATGGTTCCCCACATAGTCAGGATATCGCGAGTCTTGAAGTCCGGCAATGAAGGAATGACGGTCTTTACAGGATATTGTCCTTCCAATTTGAATACATCCGGACGGTAGAGGAAAGCTACGTCTACTCCACGGGCTTCGGGTGAATCGAAATGTGAGATCCGATAATTACCCGGTGCCAGCTTGGGGGTAGCTACAATGTCTTCCAGTACGTTCCGGTTTTCTACTTCCGATACTCCGATAACGATTGGATACTCTTTGTCGATAGCTGCCATACCGAACAATACTCGTTCGATATTGCCAAGCTTTTTATTATACTTGGCTGTATTCCATTTTTTGGGTCCTTCGGGGGTAAACTCGTCATCTTTAACTTCGGGATCATTGATCGTATCGAAGAAGTTTTCGAGATTATAGAATACCACTTTGTATGGTTTCTGACCAAAACAAACGGAAATCAGCAGTACAAAGAATATGGTGCAAAATAATTGTTTCTTCATAAGCTTGTATCTCATTTTATTCCCCATTGAGCGAGATCCATCTGTTGCTTCACAGAACTATCTACTTTGGGGAAGAATGTAAAACCTGTTTTTTCTTCAATATCAGCTACTGTTGTGCAAATACTTTCCGGTATAGAATTTCCATAGCTCTTTTGTTCTACCCAGAAACCAATAGATATTAATTCGTTGGGTGAGCAATCCTGCACCTTTTTATTCGTAGAACCGCTTTTTGTGCGTAGCAGTACTTTGAAATAGTTTGTAGGAACGGGTACGGAACTACCTACACCGTCTGTGGTTGTAGTTGCTCCGGGCCCGAAATAAGCTCCGGTCACTACATACAATGTATCACTACATCTGTAACTGCGGACTTTTCCTTCAAGAGTCGCCCACATCTGTTGGTTCAGGGAACCAAGCTGTGGTGTCATATTCGACATATAGAATGTCTGCGCATTCATTTCATCTGTACACACGCGGTCGGCAGATGCTATCTGATGACCACGGTCATAACTACCTTTATAAGAATGCTCTACACAATTTGCCTGGAAACTTTGAGGAACAATAGGGTCGAAAGCCCAACGATTGGTACGTTCTACATTCTTTCTTAAGTAGGCGTCATGTATCGGATATGCTACCCATAAAGCGGCTTTCTTAGTTTTATCGAAACAAATCGAATAGTTACGAATTGTTTGATTGTTTAAGAGCCCATAGTGAGTAACATATTGATAGTTAGTGTTTTCTACTTTAGTAGGTAGCTCAGCCCATGAGTTAAACGCCGGCAGATTCTCTTGGGATTCTGCTAGCTGTACCAGATCAAAAGTCTTTTGAGTATTCTCTGCAAAACGCAACGTTAGTTGTGCTCTTCGTTGAGTTTTTCCAGAATTGGTCTTATAATATACGTATAGTACATTAAGTCCATCTGCTATCTGTCCACTTTTGGTCGTTATATTATAATCTTTACTACTGAAAGAACACCATTCTGTTCCTTCGGTCACTTCTGCGTGCCATTCCGTACCGGTTTTACCGGATAGAATGATTGCTGATGATCCGGAAACTGATTTCACGGTCGAAGATATTTTCCAATATGCTTCTCCGTCTTCGGTCGGGGATACCGGGTCGTCGTTATTGCTACACGCAAATGCACACAGTATCAGCACCGTAAAGAATACGGACTTTATTGCTGCTGCGTAGTATTTGGGAGGTGATATCATCTTTGTTCTAGTATTGAAAACTTCAACTAACTATTAATGTCTAATTAATAGTTAGTTGAAGTTTTAGATAACTGTATTATTTCTTCTTGAAAAAGAAAATTCCTTTCAATGAACTTATGCTTGAGGATTTATATGAACGAATAAATTTAGAATCAGCATTCGCTGTCACTAAATAAACTTCGTTATTGGACGCTGTGACTCCACCGTTGTTTTTATCTTCAAATTTCCATTCAACAGATTCGTCTGCAGTGTCTTTTAATTTTAGTTTACGATTGGTAGCTTTAGAGGGGTTGTACAAATACTGGTCCCCTATTTTTATATAGTAGGTGTCAGCTTTACCGTCAATTTTTACAAGTTCCATTTCGGCAGCAACTTGTGATGCATCTTTTGCTATAAGTTCATCTCCTTGATATTGATATGCAACTGTCACTAAGTCGCTACTCGAGAGAGTACCTTGCCAAATTTGATAGGTGTAAGGTTTAAGATCTGTTTTATCGTTACTTATTTCTGCATATCCTGCCATGAAATATTTTCCTTCTGATAGGTCCGCTACGGTTTCAATTAGTTTATAGCCATTACTTCCACCAATTGCTGCTACTTTTATAGGTACCGTTACAGAATTTCCACCACTCAATGATATTACTAAATCTTTTTTTATTTCATTGGTACTTGTATTAGCTTCAGCTTTAACTTTGACAGTGTTATTGTCTATAACTTCTGCAGATATACCCTCACCTAAAGGACTGAGTTGAAGAGTGCTACTTCCTTGATTTGAGGTACTAATAATTAACGTTTCTTCTCCACCTGTTGAAGGAAAGTTAACTTGACTTGGAGCGACTGACGTTATTGTCGGTCCTGTTGTTTCGAACTCTTTAACATCTTCCAAATTACGAGGTAGAAGTTGTGCACTAGTTTTATAGGCAGCAGCTATACCTGTAAGTGAACCGTTTTCTTTAGCTATATATGCTACATTATTAAAGCTACTTGCACCTTTATTTATATATACAGTTAAATCACTTCCGTTAGCCTTGAAAGTATGAGTCGAAGCCTTATCGACCTCTGTTTTCCAAATGCCTGCCGTTTCAATAGTTACATTTTCTATTTTTACAGGCATACAAGCAAAGTCTAGAAGTTTATCTACGGTAATAGTAACAGGCTGAACATTATTGCCGGAAGATATCTTTTCAACTTCTGCAGCATCGAAGCCACTGATTTGTGGAGCACTGTTATATACTTGCATTTTCGCACTCTCTTTGCGCAGTGTAACTTTTATCTCATCACCGAGAGAATAAGTCTCAGGCTTGATAGTCGTATTGTAAAGAGTAAGTGCATTGCCGGCGGTAGTAGCACCTTTGGTCATTACGTATAATGTACCATATGAGCAGTTTTGTGCTTCCGGGTCGCCACAGATAATACCTTGAATTATATAGTCATTATCAATAGGAGTTACTTCTGTCGTTGCTTTTATCTTCGTAACCAGATCGGCAATGCTTATAGCTTCCGGGGCACTGGCAGTGAAGGTTTCTACAGAACCGTAAATATCTCCGGTTGAAGTTGTTGCGTATGCACGAACTGCATATTGGCTTCCACTTGTGAGTCCTGTTACTGCTACTGTCCAAGGAGAAACTTTTTCTTGAGCTTTTGTTTTAGCTACATTTGCCCAATCAATATTTGTAACATCTCCGGTGTATTCTGTATATTGTACACCGACTTCTGTTGCAGAAGCAACGTCCATGTTAACGACTGAACCGCCAAGAGTTGCAGATGTGCCATTTACTTGAGTTGCTTCGGCAGTAGAAACAGCAGGATCAGTATTTCCTAAATCAATTTCTTGTCCGCCATTGCCGGTTGAAAGAGTTGGGTCATCTATTGCAAATACAGAAGCTATGTCTGCTGCAAATTTAATATAAAGAGTATTAACGGGATACTTCAATGTAAAGTTAGATGTAACATATACCCAATATTCATCAGCTTGTTTATAGTCATATTGAATAGCGTTACTCCAAGTTGTGCCATCTTTACTTAAATAGAAATGGAAGCTTTCAGGTTTAAATTCATTGTCATAACCACCAGTTATTTGTTGTGAATAGCTTCCTCCAAATCCTAATTTAAGATTGGTTTGATCTGATTTTAAAGTAATCTTTTGAATGATGAAGTTTGCATTGTTTCCGAAGAAAAGTTTATCTCCACCAGAGGCACCTTCATAACCGGCACTAAGTTTTCCTGATTGGCGTATAGAAGCTCCCGAGCCTGCATATTCTACTGTTGTAGAGCCTTCTCCTGATTTAACCCAATCTGTAAATTCGTCGACAAAAGGATAGGGACTCTTGGATGGTGCAGTAGTTCCGAATGTCTCATTGTAAATAACAACAGCAGGAACAATGTTTCCGCTTCTAATCGTAACTTCCTCTTTCATCAGCACTCCTACCTTGTTAGAAATCTGAATCAGGACTTTCGCTTCGTCTGTAATACCTTCGGGGATACTCACCTGAACTTTGTCAGAACCGTCACCTTCCATTTTGGAAAGTGTCACCCAGGTTTTATCGTCCAGTACAGTTGCTGTCCAGTGGCGGTTTGCTGAAATTTCAAAATAAGATTGACTTCCCTCTACCGGGGTTCCGTCGGTATCAAATACTAACGTTTTTGGAGAAACCTCCAAACGTGGAGCTTCAGTGTCGTCGTTATCGTCAACGCAACCTGCAAATAATGCTGTAGCCATTACAAACATCGTCGTAACGAACAGTTTGAGAAAAGTTAGATTTTTCATTAGCGTTTTTAAATAAATAGTTAATATTTCTTGTGAATTGTTTGTTATCATACGTTTCGATTTAAGTAATTAGCAAACAAAGATATTTTATTTTACGAAACTAACAAAGCTTTGTGCCACTATTTTTGTGTTACAATAAGGTTAAATTTGAGTTACAGCTTTACAAGTTGATACTGTTAAGGAGTGTAATAGTATGTAGGGGTTAATAAAAAATAAAAAATAAATAGGAAGGTTTGTAATAATACTAAAAAGAATAACTGCTTGTTACAACTCCGTAGGAATATAAATGTGTGCTTATGTAAAATAATAGCAATGGTTCGGGTATTGTTATGAGATAATAGTCGGGTGTCCTTCCTGTCTTATGGTTGTAAATGCCGATAAAATTTGAGAAAATGTATAGTACTGTTTGATGTTTGTCTTTTAATACCTATATTTGTCTATATTTCATTTTAAAGAGGATAGGCATTATGAATAATACTTTTAGAATATACCCGATAGGGATACAGAATTTTGAAGACTTGCGTAATAATAACAACGTATACGTTGACAAGACGGAGTTGATATATCGGTTGGCTAATACCAATAAGGTTTATTTTTTAAGTCGTCCCCGCCGCTTCGGGAAAAGTTTGCTGGTTTCCACTCTGGACGCTTATTTTCGGGGAAGAAAAGACTTGTTCCAAGGATTGGCAATGGAACGTTTGGAGAAAGAATGGAATGTCTATCCGGTGCTGCACATAGATTTCAGCATGACGAAATATACCACTATGGCTGATCTGAACGAACGTTTGAATCTTCAACTTTGTGAGTGGGAGCGAATTTATGGGAGCGCTCCGGAAGAGGAGGGCTATGCAGCCCGTTTTTCCGGGATAATAAAAAGAGCATATCAGCAAACCGGTTTGCAGGTAGTAGTGCTTATTGACGAATATGATGCACCTTTATTAGACAGTAACCATTTGCCGGAACTGCAAAATGAATTACGTGAAGAAATGCGGAAATTCTTTAGTCCTTTAAAGGCACAAGGAGAATATCTTCGTTTCCTTTTCTTGACGGGAATCAGCAAATTCAGTCAAATGAGTATTTTCAGTGAACTGAATAATTTGCAGAATATCAGCATGCGGGATGATTATAGCGCAATTTGTGGTATTACCGAGCAGGAATTACGTACGCAACTGAAAGCAGATATTGAGATGATGGCACAGGCTAATGGCGAAACCTATGAGGAGGCCTGTTTGCACTTGAAACAGCAGTATGACGGGTATCATTTTAGTGAACATAGTGAAGATATTTACAATCCATTTAGCTTGTTCAACGCATTTGCTCAAAAAAAGTATGCTAATTTCTGGTTTTCTACCGGAACACCTACTTTCTTGATAAACATATTGCAGCAGAGTAATTTCGATATCCGCGAATTGGATGGGACTACGGCTACTGCCGAACAGTTTGATGCTCCTACAAGTGTTATCACTGATCCTCTCCCTGTGCTTTATCAAAGTGGCTATCTTACTATCAAGGGCTACGATTCGGAATTCCAACTTTATACTTTGGCTTATCCCAACAAAGAAGTGCGGAAAGGATTTATCGAGTCTCTTATGCCCGCCTACGTACATTTGCCGGCACGTAAAAATACGTTTTATGTGGTTTCTTTTATCAAAGACTTGCGTGCCGGAAAACTGGTTGAATGTCTGGAGAGAATAAGGGCTTTCTTCGCTTCGATTCCCAATGATCTGGAGAATAAGCAGGAAAAACATTATCAGACTATCTTCTATCTTTTATTCCGCTTGATGGGCCAATACGTGGATGTGGAAGTAAAAAGTGCTATCGGACGGGCTGACGTAGTTGTAAAATTACATGATGCTATTTATGTCTTTGAGTTCAAGGTAGATGGTACACCGGAAGAAGCGTTGGAACAAATAAACAGTAAAGGATATGCTATACCTTATCAGCCGGATCATCGAAGTGTTGTAAAGATAGGAGTCAACTTCGACAGTACGACAAGAACTATCGGAGACTGGGTCATTGCTGAGGAATAGTGACTGTTGGGCACTGTTCGCAATTCCTATTGATTTTTCCAATTCCTCTTTCAACCTATCACCACCCTTCTGAAACCCTTTACAGATCGTACTTACAGAACGGTGATAGGTTGTCGTTAACCTATCGCCGTATCCTTCACCTGTCACCGTACCGATAATTGTATATTTATGCTCTTTTCGGCTTGATTCGGACAACTTTATAGACATTGCCGCGCTTGGCGTGTATGGAAGGCACTTGATTCCTCTGCAATATTCTTCCAAACTGGATAATGTTGCAATTGGAAACGCGGATTCTACTATCATGTTGCACCTGTTCCAGTATCTCGATGGCGAGAAGTAACTCGTATTCTTCCTCATCTTCCCGGGCAGCTCGGAAATATTGGTGGAATAATTGCTCTGCAATGGGGATCACTTGAAACTCCTGATTGCTTTCGGTCATAACCTTTTCATCTTCGGCATCGAACCAATAACGTTCTCCTTTGTAAATATCGTGTATGGCTTGCGCGTAAAGTTGTTCATAGTCGATAGGAGAACAATCGATCGGACCGGTTACGGCGATGACGATATAACGTCGGCTGCCGGAAGTGTCGGTCAGTAAATCCTTGTGATTGCTCGTGCCGATGAATGAGGCATAGCGGCGCAACTCCTGTGTCGCTACACCGTGAGGACGGCGGGTGTTGACTACCGGTTTTTGAATGATATGTTTCAGGAAAGCCTGTTGACTCTCCCTGTTTTGGTCGAACTCGTCCATGTTGATGAGTGCGAAACGGTTGAGAGATAGTTCGGCATCCCTTTTGTTGCTGAAGTCAATGCGGTCGGTGTAGTAGGGTTGCAATTCGGTCGGTAGCAGATTCCGGCAGAAAGTGGATTTCCGGTAAGCTTGCGGACCGACTAACAACGGTACCGTGCAATTTGCGTAGTTGCGGTCAGTGTGGCGCCAATGAGCCACCATATTCAGGAACCAGCGATAAAACAGATCAGGCCAGTGGATATTGTTGCAAGGAACACGGGAAGCAAGCTCGCGGATGCGGTCGCGACCGTCCCAACGGATATCCACGCCGAAAAGGAAATCTTCGATAGGGTTGAAAACCGGAATACGGTCGGAGTCCAGATAACGGGCAACATCCCTGTCCCAAAGGTTGAGTCCTTCGAGTCGTGCGTTCATGGCGATGCTGTTGCGCGTGCGGTTGGTGACCGGGCGGAAGCAAAAACAGAACGTGTTTCGTTCGCGATATTCGGTGACGGTTGTCATCGTGTTGTAACGAAATTCGTATCGGCGTTGCATAAATTCTTCTGTCCGGAGTTCCAGTTCCTGTTCGGCTGATAAGGGGGATTTTTTTCCGAAACCTTTGGCGTTCAGGTATACATTTTGTACGGTTTGGCGGATCAGGAATTCCTTCTTTTGGGTGTAGAAGTGTGCAATGGCCCAACGGGCGGTTTCCTCTTCCGGTATGCCTGACTGAAAGCAGTTTTCCGCAAGTTGTACTAAGAGAGGCTTGAGGTCATCGTCCGAATGGAGATGTACGTTGGGATGAAGTTCGCTTAATGAACGATAAGCCTTATTCAGGGCGACCTCGAAGAGGGCGGATAAGGTGTCGAAACTGTCGTATCCCGGAATCAGCCGTTTGAATGGGGAGTTTTCCGCTTGCACGGTTTCTTTGTAGGTGGTGTCCGACGGCATTTCTAATGGTTGGCGCATATAAATGACGGTAGAGTCGGGATTGTAATAAAGTTCCGGATCGTAGGTTTGCCGGCAGAATTGATCCAATGTCGGTTTTTTAAGTTCGATGGCATAGGAGAGTGCCGGTTGACACAAGCCGACGGCTTTTCTGTAAGCGTGAGCTTGGAATATTTCCGCTTCTTCCCGGCTTTTGGGTAGTGATTTGTCCGGGCGTGTGAAACGCAGCCATATTTTTACGGAGTGTCCGCTGGAACCCATGAAGGCTGCGAGGGTTTGGGTAAGTTCTGCCGCTTCCTGTTTCACGCGGTTTACTTCCGTCCTGTTTGCCAGGTGGTTTACTTCTATTTGCACGATGCCGTTGTATGCGGTCATTTGCGTCCCGTTGGTTGTTTTGCGGAAGTTGGCGGCAGGGATGACTTTCGTCAGTTTTTGCGCTTCTTCTAGTTTGCAGTCCGGTGATGCGTGACGTATGCTTGTCCGTAGATTACTGATCGGGCGGGCTTTCGTTTCATGCTTCATCGCTTCTATTTGTAGGGTAATATCTAGCGTTCGCATGGTTAATGTCCCGCTGTTGTCCCGCATCAAAGTAAGTTTCATGTCAAGTGTGTTTATTATTTATTCCTTTTTTATTAAAGGCTGATAAAGGTAGGCTTTATAATCCGGTCGGGCAAACTCTTTCGTATTTATTTATCACTAAAACTAGGTTAAGTTTTATATGCCTTTTTGCTGCCTGTTCCATACGGGGAAACGATCGGTTTCATCGGTGAGAAACTCTAGTTTCTGCACCTTGAAACTCTGGTTTCAATAGCTTGAAACTTTAGTTCCAGCAGCTTGAAACTAAAGTTTCTTCGCCTTGAAACAAATTGTAACAAGGCATGAAACGGAAGTTACCTCTGAGTGGTACTCTTGTTTACAAGAGGCATTTATCAAATTGGGCGGTGATAGGTGATAGGTAAGGTGATAGGTTACTGACAACCTATCACCGTTCTGTAAGTACGATCTGTAAAGGGTTTCAGAAGGGTGGTGATAGGTTGAAAGAGAATTTGCATTTTTCCCTTTGTAGAGAGTAGTTGGAATATACGGAATTTCTTGTATTTATTTCCATATTTCTACTTGCCGAAATTATAGGTGCTCAGGATAAGGAACTGCTGTTGCAGAGGGAAAAAATCGCTCGAATGAATGAGATACAGATAGCCATGAGAAGACAAGGCGAACGGATGCAGGACTGTGCGAAGGTGCTTACGAAATACGAAAAGCCTTTTCATATCAGTTGGGTAGATAGATTATGGAACAATTTGAAGCAGTTGTTGTCAGGCGTGAAGCATTGGACGAGGCTGAAATAAATAGAGCGTATAATATTTTTTATCTATTCTTTTTACTTTCTTAACTCCGAATGTTTCGTAACTGTTGGGAAACCACCTACTTTTATCCCCCAAATTTGCAACATTCCGAAATGTTGCACGTCTAATAAAATAAGAACTAAATCATTCTAGTTATGAAACACAGACTGTTGCTACTATTACTATTCGTGTTCACTACATCTGTGGCGGGGTGGGCGCAAAAATCCGTGGCTCCTTCTTATACAATCAAAGGTGTGCTTCTGGATTCTTTGACGCAGGAAGGGGAACCGTATGCTACAATCAGAATTACAAAGAAAAGTGCTCCGGAGAAAGCGCTGAAAATGGCGGTGACCGGTGCGAACGGTAAATTTCAGGAGAAGCTGAATGTGCCGGCAGGAGATTATGTAATCAGTATTTCTTCGATAGGTAAAGCGCCTGTGGTGAAGGAATTTACGTTGAAATCGTCAACTAAAGTGGTCGATTTGGGAACAATGCTCTCGGCGGAAGCCAACAATGAGCTGAAAGGGGTGGAAGTCGTGGCACAAAAGCCTCTGGTAAAGGTAGATGTCGATAAGATAGAGTATAATATTGAGGATGACCCCGATTCCAAGTCCAACAGTATATTGGAAATGTTGCGTAAAGTTCCTTTGGTGACGGTGGACGGGGAAGATAATATACAGGTGAACGGAAGCAGCAGTTTCAAGGTACACGTGAACGGAAAACCCAATAACATGATGAGCAATAACCCGAAGGAAGTGTTGAAAAGTATGCCTGCCAATTCGATTAAATATATTGAGGTTATCACTTCACCGGGAGCTAAATATGATGCGGAAGGAGTGGGCGGTATCCTGAATATCGTGACAGTGGGCAGCGGATTTGAAGGATATACGGCTACTTTCCGTGGAAGCGCGAACAATAACGGGGCAGGTACCGGTGCTTATGCAATGGTGAAACAGGGGAAACTAACCCTTTCCGCCAATTATAACTTTAATTATAATAACAGCCCGCGCGGCTATTCGGACAGTTATCGTGAGAACTTTGAGTCGGATACGGAGAAATATCTTGAGTCCGGCAGCAGTTCCAAGTCAAAGGGGAATTTCCAGTACGGGAATCTTGAGGCGAGTTACGAGATTGATACGTTACGGTTGCTGACGGTGGCTTTCGGGATGTATGGCAGCAGTAATAAGAGTAACAGCGACGGTAGTACCGTGATGTACGGAGCAAATTACGAGGATGTTGCTTATAGCTACCGGACGGACAATCATGGAAAAAGTTCGTGGTTCTCCATAAATGGAAACGTTGATTATCAGCGTACTTCCAAGAAGAACAAGCAACGGATGATTACGCTTTCTTATAAGGTGAACACACAACCTCAGACGAGTGATTCTTATAGCACTTATCTCGATATTCTTCCGGATGAAAGAAAAGATGAACTGATAGAAAATCTGAAGTTGTACAATTACCATTCGGACGGTAAGACGAATACTATGGAACAGACCTTTCAGGTGGATTATACGACACCGATCGGCAAATTGCATACGATTGAAACCGGCGTGAAGTATATCTTCCGGCGGAACTCCAGTGATAATAAGTTTTACGAGGCAGCAGGAGGCAGCAATGATTATGCATACAACGAGGACCGCAGCAGCGATTACCGTCATTTGAACCATATCCTGTCCGCCTATGCCGGATATACGTTGAGATATAAGGACTTTACTTTCAAACCGGGACTCCGCTACGAACAGACCATACAACGGGTGAAATATATTGTCGGTCCGGGAGAGAATTTCCATACCAATTTCAGTGACTTGGTGCCTTCCGTCTCTTTGGGGATGAAGATCGGCAAAACGCAGAACATACGTGCCGGTTATAATATGCGTATCTGGCGTCCGGGTATCTGGAACCTGAACCCTTATTTTGACGATCAGAACCCGATGTTTATCAGTCAGGGTAATCCGGATTTGAAGAGTGAGAAAAGTCATGCGTTCGATGTGGCTTACAGCAGTTTCAGTGCTAAGTTTAACGTGAATGTCTCGTTGCGTCACTCCTTTAATAATAATGGAATCGAGAGAATCAGCCGTTTGATTACTGCCGAGGACGGGGAAGACTTTGGCGGAGGTCATATAGCACCGCAAGGGGCTTTATACAGCACCTATGATAATATAGGCAAGAACCGGAATACCGGTCTTTCCCTTTATCTGAACTGGAATGCTTCTCCGAAAACACGTATTTATGTGAACGGACGCGGAAGTTATACAGATATGAAAAGTGAGGCGCAGGGATTGCACAACTATGGATGGAACGGTTCTTTCTACGGGGGTATCCAGCACACGCTTCCTTTGAAGTTGCGGTTGAGCCTGAATGGCGGTGGAAGTACGCCGTATATCAGTCTGCAAGGAAAGGGGTCCGGTTATCAATATTATGGTCTTAGCCTGAACCGCTCGTTCCTGAAAGAGGACCGTTTGTCTGTGAACTTATATTGTAATAACATCTTTGAAAAATACAGGAGCTACAACAACCATACGGAAGGAGCCAACTTCGTGTCAAAGAGCAGCAGCAAATGGCCGAGCCGTAGCTTTGGAGTCAGTGTCAGCTACCGGATCGGAGAACTGAAAGCCAGCGTGAAGAAAGCTGCCCGAAGCATTAGCAATGATGATGTGAAAGGCGGCGGAGGCGGAGGAAACGCCGGTGGCGGAGGTGGTCAGTAAGACCACTTCCACCGACCGTGATTCCTTATTGTTGTCTCACATCCTGTTTGTTGGTATTAAAACCGAGTTTCGTCAATCCGGCTTGTACGTCGGGGTGGCTCATAAAGAGTTTCCATAACAGGCCTGTCCGGTAATTCTCGATCATGACGGCGATAGGTCCTTGGTCGATAGCCAGATAGCGTTGCGGATACCAGTTGTCCGTTTCGCTGAAAGCGTCGTAGAATCCGAAAGGACCGAATACTTTGTCTCCCATATTATATAGATGGCGCATCACTTGTAGAGAATATTCTGGGGTGTAGACGATAGACGAAAGTGCGGCGGTGGGGGAGATGACCCCTTTGTCGTCCTGCTCGTTCGGCGAGTGGGCGGCGTATCCGTCGACGGAGTAACTGGCGGTCAGCCCCCAGCAGTCCGGCCCGAAACCTTTATAGTGTTTGGGGTTGCGGATACAGTAGGCGCGGTTGACTAGCGTCAGGTTACGCATTTCGTGGAAGTAGCTGGGACAGTATTCGTCTTTCAGTCCGACGGGGTCGAGGCCGAGGAAAGAATATTGTGCCCAGAAAAGCGGTCCGGCTTCCGTGCCCTGGTAGCGGAGATGTAATTCTATACCTTCCACCTTGTGCGGGGAAACAATCGCTCCGTTCTGTGCCCAACCGTCATGATAGACAGCGGCAGGTACTCCGTGCGTCGGTGAAGCGGCGGCAAGGATATACATAATCATGCATTCGTTGTAGCCATGTATGGGGAAATCCATTTCCCAGCCGTAAGTAGGACTCCAATGCCAATAAAGAACGTTTTGTCCGCCTTTGCGATACCAGTCCCAGTCTACCTCCCGCCAGAGGCGGTCGATACGTTGGGCTATGGCCTTTTCTTTGTCATTACCGTTTGCGTAGTATTGGTGCACGGCTAGAAGACCCTGCATCAGGAAGGCGGTTTCTACGAGGTCGCCGCCGTTGTCTTTCTGACCGAACGGCTTCACTTTTCCGGTATCACCATACCACCAGTGTGGGTAAGCTCCGTGAAAACGGTCGGCCTTTTCGAGGAAGGAGACGATACGTTCCATGCGTGCCAATCCTTCTTCGCGGGTGACGTAGCCGCGGTCTATACCGGCAAGGATAGCCATGATGCCGAAGCCGCTGCCGCCGGAG
>ENA-ORSS01001612-ORSS01001612.1-human-gut-metagenome-genome-assembly--contig:-NODE-1612-length-22553-cov-5.312828_pt1 | contig 22553 bp, 20 predicted proteins | sample MGYA00241899_ERZ509162 | MGnify/ENA primary metagenome ERZ509162 (study PRJEB26280, sample SAMEA2338641) | human gut metagenome | biome: human gut; feature: human-associated habitat; material: faeces... | reverse complement strand
TGCACAGCTCTTACATAGACAGCGAATGGTACGGCGATTGTTACAACATCCGCGGGCGCATGACGCACCACGACGGCACCAACTATGCGCTTTACCGGGTGGCGAAAAGCCGGGAGGATGCTGAACGTATAGCCGAAAGGATTTACAACCTTGAAATTGACGAGAAAGGCTTCCGCAAGCTCACACGCTCACTCTATCCATACGTTGCCGATGTCTACGGTTGGATAGTCAGGTGGCGTAAACCGGCATAAGGACTGAAAACAAGGAAGGACAGCCGTTCCCCTATGTGATAGGGCGGTTGTCCTTCCTTGCGATAATTGGCAAGCCAAAGCTTGCTTATACCTTTTATTATTTGTCTAACCTGTTATAAGCAGCTTGCTGATAAACTACTCTACAACAAGAAGTGCTTCAAGTTTTGCCGCTTCGTCTTTCAATTTTTGGGGATTCTGTTTTGCCAACTTAGCAAGATTAACAAGTTTCCATTTAACAGACGGGTAATCTTTGAAGTATTCAAACTCATACCCATTCCATTTCGGTTCGCCAAGTTCGAAACTGACCAAAAATCTCTTGTCATCATCAGTCATCAACCGGTTGACTTCGGTTATCAGTTTAGTCCTTGTTCCCTCAAATTCCTCGTATGTGAAAGGAATGTCCGTCATGCCATCAAATTGGTTTACCATTGCCTCACGTTGGTCTATAAGCCGCGGGGAAAACGATTCATGGATAGGACGGTCGCTGCCAAGCAAGTTAAAGATAAGTCCTTCCCTGCAATCTGCCATCGGCAAATCCATATATTTCACATCAAACAGGTCACGGGGATGTTGCCGGGAAAGAGCCGCCGCAATCTTCCCGCCGTATAGCTGTGTCAGTGGAACTATGTCAGCCTCGCAGTAGAGTCCGAACTCCTCTTGTGCCTTGTCGCTCAGTGGCATGGTTAATGCTTCGCCACCGACAAGACCTCTCTTGGTCTGGTTCACCTCCACCTTGACTTGTTTGCCCCGGTATTCGCAAAGTAGTTTGCAGATGTCGTACTTAGGCACGATGTGCATCCCTTTGAAAGCCTTTTCAGCTTTCTCTTTGATGGATTTCAAGTGCAGGTTGATGTCTTCCAAACTTTGGTTTCTGTCTGCTAATGGAATATATGTCAGGTCTATATCAACCGAATAGCGAGGTAAGTTCTTAAGAAATAGGTTGATGGCAGTGCCACCATGCACGGCAAATACGCCCTCTTCCATTACAATTGGCATCAGTCGCAACAGAAGTTCCACTTTCTGAGCGTATATCTGTGTATTGGCGTTGTTTCTATTCATATTCAGCAAGTTCTTTGGGTATGGTCATATTATATTTTGCGATGTATTTTCCAGTGGGCACTATCATATATCGTGATGTGCTCAATGTTACAGAATCAAGTTTTAGAGCCTTGAACCAAGGGTGGGCCGCTTTTTCTGCCATATAGACAAACAGTCGTTTTACCTTTTGCGAAGTGCATGATTCAAGCAACGATTGCACCAGTTTAGGGCGAAGCGTGGTCAGGCTCTCCATGATGTAATACATATCCAGCAAGGAGGAAGCTGCATCTGGCAGATGAAGACATTCCAAAAATGCCCTTTCAGGGGAAGAAACGAGCAAACTGTTACTTTCAACAACCATTGGTTCGACTGCCTTCAAGTCTGTTCCAAGGAAAGAGGTTGTCATGTACTTGACAGCCATGTCCCAATTCCCTTGAACAATCCATAAGGGCAGTTTGTTTTCCTTGTCGGTAAACAGGTAGGCTTTAGGCTTGCCGAGGGAAAGATAATGTGAATACCCCCTTAATTCCAAAGCGGTATAAGCGCCCACGATGCACTGTTTACCAAGTTGCGAATTGTAAGCCGCCACCGTTTGCAGCAATGTGGGCGATTTGCCTTTCAAAGCATAAACGCCTTTGGATATACGAGTGAGCCAACCCCTCTTCATGTACGAATGTTGCTCCTTGGAGTTAAGTCCCTGTTTCGTGAGCCAATTCCCGAAAAACAATGAACTATTTGGATGCGATTCCAATATTTGCTGTATTTTTGTTGCCATATTCGCCTTTATTATGAATTTGACGATATTTACCATGCAAAAATACTGCATCCATCCCGAACTGCCAAATATTCCAAGGCAATTCTTTGTGATTCTTGCGGAATATTTTCATTCAAATTCGCATAAATAAGGAATTGCAGACTCTGTAATAAGCAAATCCGTATTATTACGGCATCTTTTTCTTACCAACAAGGATGTCATTGAGGTCTTTGTAGAGCGGGTAGGTTTCCATCATGTCATGCACGGCATCGCCTTTGATTTCCCGTAGCATGTCCACCACACGCCGTCCGGCATCGTCATTGTCGAGATAGCAATAGATGTGCTTGTAGGTTTTCAGCCGTGACAATGCCTTGGGCAAGTTGTTTGCCAAGTTCAACACCAACAGGTCTGCGCCATAACAGGGTACGGACAACCGTTCCCGTTTCCGCAAGGTCAGAAAGGACAAATAGTCCATGAACCCTTCGAACAGGCATACGCAGTCTGTTTGTCCTTGGGAAATGAATGACACCGCTTTCGGAGCAATACACCCCTTATAATAGGGATTGCGTATCTCATAGCCTCCCGCCTCGTTGGGGAATGCAATGGCATAGTAACTATTTCCATGGCAGGTGTAATGCGCTTCCCAACATTCTTGACTGGCTATTTCCATATCTATGCCTCGTTTGGAAAGGTAGGAAAGCAATGGTAAGGATTCCAACAATTCCAACCGCAGGTTTTGGAATACGGTTGCTTTCAGTTGCGTCCTATCAGGAGCTGATTGTTGCGGATGCGGAACGAATGTCCGTATCCTGAGAGGTGCAGCAGGAGCAGCCTGCTCAATCATTTTTAATATTTTAGGAATGTTGTGGGTGCGGTACACCAATACCGCAAGGTCGATAATGTCGCCGCTCTTGGCTGTAGCGAAGTCATACCATATATTGCGGTTCTTGTTTACTTTGAAGGACAGATCTTCGTCCTCTCGGTATGGTGCGTAGTACCATGCGTAACATGATGTTACCTTGACCGGATAAATCCCTATTGCCAATAAAAAATCCACAATTGGAATTTGTCGGATCAATTTAATGTTCATCCGCTTTATGATAGGCATTTCTGTTCAATTTTAGATTTCCATCGCTAATTCAATGCTTCTTTTGTTACTGCACAACCAACTGTCGAGCTCTTTTCGGTTAAAGAATATCAACTTTCCATGGGGCTTATAATGAGGAACTTCTTTTCCATTCAACAGTTTATATAATTGACTGCTTGAAAGTCCTGTATAAAGGCAGGCTTCCTTAAAGTTTAAGGTTTCCTTTGAATAAGAAAGCATCCGTTCTAACCTGTCTATCTGTGACTGTATGGCACATAATCTTAAGAAACAAGAAGAACAATTTGGTGAATTTGTATGACTTTTGCTTTGTACCATAATTTCAAATTCTTAAATATTACAGAGTTTACCTGCAATATAATTATTGTACGTATTTTGGCTGATTATTCCATTAGATTTCATGTATTGAATATAATTTTTGGATGTACGCTCTTTGACATCCAACATCTCACACAACAATTCTGATAATTCACTGTATGACAGGGATTTTCTTGTGTAGAATATTTCTTTGGCAACATTGATTAAATCGTTGCGTTTACGACGCTCCTTATCTTCAACGGGTTTTTCTCCTGCAAAAATGTGCATGTCTTTATCCGTATCCCAAGAGAACTGCAACAAAGGAACATCCAGTGGGCTTCCATCACGTACTTTTATAGCCTTCACTACCGAATAAACAGGATTATCATCTTTCTCTATGGAAATAATTGCAGCTGCCTTACGTTGGAGTTCCGATCCGATATGCCCTCGTAATTTGATCCCGTTCGGTACAAAATGCAACACACAGATAATACAGGTGCGGTAGATGCCTGCTAAACGATAAAGCTCGTCTACAATGGCGACGCTCTCAGCTTCGTCGTTTGCAGAACGTATCAGATCAGCTATGCCATCAATGACCACAAGGTGGATACCACCGAACCTATGGTAATACAAATCCATACTATCCCTTATTATATCCAACCGTTCTTTTCTGGAAAGAGAGGCAAGATAGAATGAATGATAACTGTCGGGCATATGGGACAAACCACTTCTTTTCAAGGTTTTTGTCATATTCTTATATAGCTGGTATTCTGATTGTTCCGTGTCATAATGCAGGATTGCTTTGTGCTTGAAATTCGGAGTGATGTCAAGTCCCAATGTGTCAATCTCAGAATATTCGTCTACCTCTATCAGGGTTCCTGCAATGATCGCTGAAATAAAATTGCTTTTGCCAGTACCTTCTCCACCCGTAACGCATAATAGATTGTCATAGGTACCAAGTGGAACATTGTTGACTGAGACTACAGTTTTTGAATTTTGCGGGGGATTGTTATAATCCATTTCACATGATTTTATTAGCATGAGTGTATTTGAATAATATTTTTCAAGCGCACCCGTTATTAATGCCTGGAGGTCTGATTTTGTTTTGCCGGATGCGAAAAAATCTGAAATGTCTTTCTCCTTTTTAGTTCCGGGTAAAGGCAGTTCGATCCTTATGACATTATGCCCTGATAATGTTGAGCATTGTCGCAAAGATTCTCTTTTACCCGTTTCGTCAGAATCATACAAGAATATGATATGCCTGAACTTTCTCTCTAACATTTCTATGATTTGTATAGGTATTGTAGCTGTTTCACTATTGAAGCACAAAGCATGGAATCCCTTCGCATACAAAGACATTACATCTTTCTCACCACCCGTAATAAAAACGATGTCACCTTTATTGGGCAATTGTTCAAAGCCAAAGCAATAGGTATCTGGCATTTCTCCGCCATATAGGAAACGGTATTTCTTGTTCATTGGGCGGTATATCTTGACGTACCCTAATCCCTTATATGCAAAAACAGGGTCTATTTCGGAACTTTTGATTTTGAAAGGTTCGTTATTCCTGTTCACGCTTTTGAATACATTGACCGATGATACATGAAAAGTGTCCAAAACAACTTTAGTAATGCCGTATTGTTGCCAATATTCCAATTCGGAACATGTGAAGGTCTTCTCTACAATTTCATATATTGGGACGTCCACCTCAATGATTTGTATCGTGGCTTCTTTATTACGCCTTATCGGATGAAGGGATTGTTTTGAATCTGTAACAACATCCAGATGAAGGTCTTTTGCTATCAGATTAATTATACTTACAAAGTCCGTCTTTAAATTCATCCCTTTCAATGTAGCCACAAACCAAAAACAATCTCCGGAATAGCCTTCATTGCCAAAGTCTTTCATCTTAAACATCATCGAATGCTTGTCAAAATAGATGTTACACGAAGCGTTTTTATCTTCATATAGGGGATTCCTAAAGTTTTTTCCGGGCTTGAAGGGCATTCCTAAATAGTATTTGAATACATCCAACCCTCGGTTAGTCCTCTCAAGTATCTCGTCTTTGCTTATCATTTCTTTTTATCTTTAGTGACATAGCCGTTCAGAATCACATTGTCTTTAAACTCCATGAGCCTTTTCAAGGCTTCTTCTTTAGGCGTAGCTGGAACCTTGACTTGGTAACATTTTATGGCGACGAAAAGAGATTTGTAGTAATATCTCACATCACCCGAATTAGCGTAGTGATACTTTACCAACCCGTTTTTCCGCCACCTGTACAGGGTGGATTCTGATATTCGCAAGACCTCCATTACATCTTTGCTGCTCATTTCCAAAGCATCGTCAATATCCTTGTTCAACTCCACAGTTCGCTCAATATAGCTTTCTATTCTATCCAATTGCTCTTTCAATTTCAGAAAGGCTGCACTGTCAATTGTGATAACTTCCATATTTATAAGTTTTTATTATTTCTTTTGCATGGAAACTAGAACTTTTTCCAATTTTTGTAGCTCTTCAATGCGTTGTACACCTATCTGAATAGTCACAGAATAAGTGTAGGCTGTGGGGCTTGCATCTCCTGCAAATAATTCAGCAATGGACATCTCCAACACTTTGCAATACTTTTCTATAATGCATAGTTTTACATTGCCTGCATCGCTCTCAACCCTGGATACAGTCGAAGGCGAAACATCCAGTTGTTCAGCCACATACTCTTGCGAATAGTTCTTTTCTTCACGTTTCCTTTTCAGTTTTGCACCGATATTGTCCATATTTTACAAATTTAGTGGCACCTGCAATTGGTTGTATTGCACAATATGCAAACATTTGCAGAGTACGCACCAAACCTTTCAACAGGTGCAAGTTTAATATATATGTAGGAAGATAATAAATACAAGCGAGAACCAGCTGCATGAATATGAATGGGATGTTGCATGAATTCTTATTCATACAGATGATGAATAATTTTTATTGTAGTTAATTTCCTCTTTCATAATAATGGACTAAAACGCTAATTTATCAGCAAAATTACTATATCTTATGCCAAAGTTACATATATTTTTATACCTTTGCATAATAATCCACAACATCCTATGGTAGATAAAGATATAAACAGATTAAAAGTAGTGCTTGCGGAAAAAAACGTACTGCTAAATGGTTGGCCGTAATGCTCAGCAAAGACCCTACAACAGTTAGTAAATGGTGTACGAATAAATCCCAACCATCTTTGGAGATGCTCATGAGAATAGCTGAAGTGCTACAAGTAGACGTTAAGGATTTATTAGTCTCCAATATTCCTTCAAGGGCTGAAAAAGTAATCATCATACAAAATTCATAATATGAGGATAAAGGACATAACAATAAGGAACTTTCGTGGTTTTACAGAACGATCTTTCATTTTTGATTCAAGAATGAATGTTGTTTTAGGAAATAATACAACAGGTAAGACCACGTTACTTCATGCCGTGCAAATAGCATTGGGCGCTTTTTTGCAAGAGTTGACTCTCGTCACCGGCTGTGCCAGAAACACGAAAGATAGCGATGTCGTAAGGAAATACAGTGAATTGACTAAAAGTTTTCAAAAACAGCAGGCGAAACCAGTTTTTGAAGTAAATGCTTGCTTCATTGATGGAAACTACAATTTCACATCAAAGGAATACTCCTGCCAAGAAAAGGACATCAAATGGCTTAGACTTGGTTCCAAAAATTCTCGTAAAAATGCTGGGGAATTGAAAGATATGGTGGCTAATATGGAACAGAAACGACGTGATGCTGACATAACAAAAACAACATCGGTATTACCGTTAATGATATCATTCGGTGCTTCCCGTCTTGAGAACAACTATAATGGGGCAGAAAAAACAAAAGCACGTGCTTCGAGGGAAGAAAAGGCATATAAATGTGCGTTGGATGAAAAAGTGGACTTCAAAAGTGCATTTGACTGGATTTATAGATTTGATAAGGAACTGGATAAAGGGCGTGAATTTGCAGGGTCTGACATTGCCTTTCTGAATGCGTTATCTGATGCCATACCTGCATTAAAAGTAATTGAGATTGACCGGAAAAACAATGAGTTTACTGCCGAAATACAGATGGCAAAAGATCCACAACCCTACTGGCTCACGTATGACATGATGAGCGACGGTTTTAAGTCGATGATAAACATCGTCGCAGAAATCGCCTATCGGTGTATTGAACTCAATGGTTTTTTAGGTGTAGACGCGGTAAAAAAGACACCGGGAATTGTCATGATAGACGAGGTGGACTTGTATTTACATCCTCATTGGCAAAAGCACATCCTCTTGGATTTGCAGACCGCATTTCCAATGATGCAGTTTATTGTGACTACTCACTCGCCGTTTATCGTGCAAAGTGTGAAAAGCCAGAATGTAATTACTTTGGACGGGGTAAAGGGTATTGATGACCCGAACAAACGGAGTATTGAGGAGATCGTTATAAACGAGATGAATATGGATACTGTCAGAAGTGCCAAATACAATGAAATGGTAGAAAAAGCGGAAGAATACTACCGGCTTGTGAAGGAAGAAAAGGCAGACACGCCAGATGCTCTAAAGGTCAAGAAAGAGTTGGATGAGATAGAAAGCCTGTTTTCTGACGACCCGGCTTATGTGGCACTTCTTAGAGCAGAAAGGAATGTGTTATGAGGCCTGTTGAGAAATGGAATCCTGAGAATGAGCCACGCATCAATGATAATTATCCCAATTATAAAGATGCAAAGTACCCTTTATGCATGAACTTGGGAACGATATGTTCTTATTGCGAAAAAGCTTATGACGATGAGCGGGACTTGCAGGTTGAACTACTGTATTTAAAGGACATGATGAGGTACGGAAAGCCCTTATAGAAGAGTTTCCAGGCACAGCAGCTTCTTGCTTTGACGCACAAAACCATTTTGAACCAATCTGTCGGAATCCACTGGATGACGAGGATCCTGTATAATTCTTAATGCAAGTTAAAGCGATATAGACAACATCCAATGGTTCCTTTATTCACCCTTAGTGCATGGTGCAAGCCTCCTTATATAAGGGGCTTGCACCATGCACTAAAAGTGTAGCAGAAATAATCCTAAAAAATTTATTTTCAAACATTTGGAGATTAGTTCGAAAATAACTACTTTTGTACCCAAAAGAAGTGACGATAGAGGTCGTCAGATGGACTTCAGGAAGCATTCAATGCTGTGCTACAAGATTGCTACAAAACGCCAATACGGTGTAACGCAAAAGCGTAATATACAGAGAGTTAGGGTAAAGGTTCATTACCCTGTCTCTCCGCAATATCACTTGATTATCAGTGATTTACAAGATTTACACCCAATTTTACACCCAAAAATGTAAGATTGGGTGTTTTCTTTTTGACTGTTCACAAGGAAGCATAGCTTTAATAGTATCGATTGTGAATAGTATCGATTGTGTAAATGAGTGGACTGTTTCGAATAGTCAATAGTACTTGATGATGGTATTTTACTTAATATTTGCATAAAACGCAAACAATAATGTTATTTTTGCATTGTTTTTTGCACTACATGAATAATTCCTGAGATTTATTAATTACCTTTGTACCCACAATCAATAATAGACGCAGTAATGACCAGAGACATTAATCGCATTAAGGTAGTTTTGGCAGAGAAGAAGCGGACAAACAAATGGCTGGCTGAGACATTAGGTAAAGATCCAGCCACTGTTTCTAAGTGGTGCACAAACTCTGCCCAGCCTGGACTTGAAACCTTGCTTCAAATAGCAGAATGTCTGGAAGTGGATGTAAAAGAACTCATCAACTCCAGCAAAAGTGATGTTATGTATATTCAAGTAACCAAATAAGTAGCATTTCTTTTGTATGCCAGTAAACAAGAATGCACAATTCAGATACCAAATCTTAGACAGGTGTTTTAGTGACTTCCGCCACAAGTATGACTTTGATACCCTCTTAGAGAAGGTTAATGACCACTTGGAAGATGTTCAAGGGGGTGATTCTATGATAGGTATTCGTCAATTGAGAGGAGACATCAATGCTATTCGCAAGATGCTTCCTAATGGAATATACCTTGATGCGAAGCCGTATTACGACAAGAAGTGTTATTACCGCTATTCAGAGCGTGACTTTTCGATTTTCCAAAACGAACTATCACCAGACGAGATTCAAAAACTGCGTTCCACCATTGAGATGCTTAGTCGATATCGTGGTGTCCCTAATAATGCCTGGTTGGAAGAAGTAATTTCCAATCTTGAATATCGCTTTGGAATCAAATCAAATAGTGATAATGTGGTAGCGTTTGAGCAGAATGAACAATTGAAAGGTTTGGAATATTTGTCGGAGGTAATAGATGCAACTGTGAACCATACATCTCTTATTATTTATTATAGGACGTATAAGGGTAAGGAAATTACATCAACCCTCCATCCCTATCATGTCAAACAATATAATAATCGTTGGTTCCTGTTTGGCTATGAGGAAGAAACAGGAAAGATAGCAAATAAGGCTCTTGACCGTATTCAGCGCATCTCTTTAGCAAATATTCCATTTAAGCCTAATACAACCATCGACTTTGCTCATTTCTTTGATGACGTAGTAGGTGTCTCTATACCATATGACGATGTAGAGAAAGAAACAATCATTCTGCGTTTCACACAGACAAGATTTCCTTATGTAACATCAAAACCCATTCACAAATCACAAACCACAGTCAACGAAAAAGAGTGTACAATATCTATAAGCGTTAAACCGACTCGTGAGTTGGTACAACAAATCTTATCATACGGTTCTGACGTAGAAGTACTCTCTCCTGAGTCATTTAGACTACAAATTGCAGAAAAAATAGCAGATAATTATAAAAAATATTTTCCTGTGCAGAATGAGTGCATAGATGGTATTTAACTTTGCACTCGCTATTTGATTGTTTCATCGTTTAACTCGATTTTAGTATGCAGAATACACAGCAGGTTAATAATGCAGAGTACGTAATCAACATGATATGGAACTTCATGAATCATGTACGAGGAAATTTCTCTATTGGTGAAATTTTTACTCCTACGTTAGCAATATTATATGCTTTTCATAAAGGCTATCCTATCCGTTTGATTGATAATCATCATTTAGAGTTTGTGCTCAATGATGATAATCTGTATCGGGATCTTGCATATCTTGTCCCCAACGACAAACATCTGCATACAGAGATGTGCCAATTTATCAGGGAACTTAGCTCTATAGACCGTGCTGGATTTAATTCTGTCTATGTAGAAGTCCTCAGAGACCTTTTCGATTTGGTATCTTCAAATTCAGGCAGGGAAGGTGGTGAATTTTACACTCCATCGGCAATCACAAAACTGATGTCATATATTGTAGATAAGGAACAATGCAAAGATGTGTTTGATCCATTCTGTGGCACCGCTTCTTTTGTTCACGAATTGTCACATTTTGGTGGATTACCACTATTTTCCGGCCAGGAAATTAATTACAAGACGTCCATATATGCCAGATTAAATGCGGAAGCTCTGTATGGGCATGACGAGTGTATTAAAAATGTTGACTCGATAAGACGTTGGGATAGCTACTCCTATGATGCAGTTGTTTCTTGTCCGCCATTCGGATTAAGACTTAGTCAAGAGCAATTGTATGAGGCAAGGCATGTTACACCAGAATGTCCATGCAGAAGTTATGAGGAAATTATACTTACTCGTCCATTCTATTGCAATCATGCAAAACTGACTGTGACTCTTCTGCCTACAGGTTTTTGCTTTAGGGGTAATCGTGATTATGAGTTACGTCGAGATTTGGTAGAACACAATCTCATAGACTCGATTATTGCCCTTCCTGCAAACATTCTTTATGGTACGAGTGTGCCATGCATCATTTTGGTATGTAAGGTGGGGCGTTATCAGGATGACCCGATTAAGTTCATTCATGCAGAGGATTACTTCCTTGGAGATCGCAGAAAACGTACATTTGACTACGATCGTTTCATTCAGATGGTAGAAGGTGATAGAGGCGAAATTGCAAAGGTCTCGCTTGATGAGGTACATCGTTACGATTATAATCTTAATCCTTCACTTTATTACAAGAAAGACTTCGACCTCAAAGATGGTCAGAATGTATTTCGACTGGAAGAACTGATAAGCCCTGTTAATGGTGTGCGAATTCCATTGGCAGATGTCAAGGAATCTGTGTCCGTTAGTAATCTCAGTAGAGATTTTATTGAGGTGTTATTAAATAATGGTAAATTATCTTTGCCATCAGAAGTTAGACGAAATCTTAACTATCGTGTGTTCACTGCTTCTGACAATAAATACCTATTTGTTTTTTCAAATACTATTGAAAATCGGTATGGGATTAACACTGATGGCAAAGATTTTGTGTGTCCAGTAGATATTAAAGTCTATAAGGTCAACGAGAACCTTGTAACACCTGAATACCTTGCTTATACTCTAATCCATCATAAAGCCGTCAACAAAGGACGTATGCCTTTGTCTGCTTATATGATGCTTCCTATCGTTATCGATTCCCTCGATGTTCAGAAAGAAGTAGTTAATAAGGAGGTTCAGCATTACAATCTGAAGGTTGATACTGAACGTGAAGCAGATGCAAAGCGTTTAGGGGTAAAACAAAATGTGTCTGACCTTGAGCATATGCTTGGCTCTACTCAGTTGCGTATTAGTAAAATAATTGCACGGCTTGAAAAAGCCACTCCATCGTCTGAGAATTATCAAGACCTTGTAAAATCAGTGAAGGATAATATTGAGTATATGAACCGCATTATTAAATATAATAGTGCCAGCATTGATACAGAATCCTTCAACATGAAAGAAGGTGACATAATAAAGTTTATAAAGGGCTATGTTGACGCATGGACTAACTATGGCGGTGAATACTTTACACTCTCTATAAAGAATGGACTGCAAGAAGGAACAAAGGTGTCTTTCGACAAAACACTTTTAACAGTAATGCTTGATTCTATTCTAAACAATGCCATTCGACATAGTTTCCATAAAAGAAAGAATTATACTGAACACAATTCTGTTCAGATAAGCATTTCTGCTGTTGAGTACAATGAGCTTCCATATGTCCTGCTTTCAGTATCTAATAATGGTGATCCAATTGCAGAAGGATTTACTATTGAGGACTATATCTCTCGAGGAAGATATACATCTTCCACGGGACGTTCTGGTTTAGGTGGACATCATGTATATCAGATTGCCAAAGGTCACGGAGGCTTTCTGTATTTAGATATAAATAAAGTGTGGAATATGATAGTTGAAGTTTTACTGCCTATTGAATCCACATTTTCAAATGATATTCCTGCATATGACAAAGAATGTATATAATATCGTTTGGGCAGATGACGAAATAGACGATCTGCTTGACAAGGACACCATCGAAGAACTTGAATCTAAAGGATTCAAGATTGTTGGTCAAGCTCATGATGGAGAAGAACTTGAATCCATCCTAAGCAAGCCAGAGATGGTTGATGCTGTTATTGTTGATGCAAATTTCAATGAATCAGATGTTAAAATTGGTAGCGAAAGGGACACTTCTGGTTTAGATTATGCCAGAGGGCTCTATCTGCATACGCTAAAGAAAAGCATACCTTTCTTCCTTTTTACTAATCGTAGTGACGAGCTTCTAAGAGAAATCTATAAGAACAACCCTAAGTTTTTAGAAGATTTTCCCCGTCATAAACGTTGGTTTAATAAATCTGGGCAAGGTGAATACGATGAATTGTTTGAAGCAATAAGGGCACAAGTTGAAGAGATAAAATCTCCCAGCTTTGTTATTCGTAATAAATATCGCAAGGAGTTTGAAGCCGCAAAGCTTATACCCAATGCAGAAAACTTGCTTCTCAAAGGAATACTGTCGGAAGTTACAAACGACTTATCTAATGAAGCGATTGTTGAATGTTTTACACCTGTACGTATGATTTGTGAGAATATCATAGATCAATGTCAGGCACGTGAATATATTCCATATATCAGTTCCCTGAACTCAATCTGTGACTTCTTGCGCCTGAAAGAAGTTGAGGGCTTTAAGCTTACAACTCCAATCATGCATAAAACTCTTGTGAGTTCATTAGAGTATTTCCTGTCAATTACCCAAGATGGTTCTCATGACAAGTCCTGCCTTCCATTGGAGGTTATTGATTATGTGAGAAGAAGGAATAACAATAATCTCTATAGAGCTATGTTGTATATTGTTATGGATCTTTTACTTTGGTATAAAGACCTCATTGACAATAATCCAGAATCAAAAGGCCTTTGGACTGGTGCGTATGAAGCTATAGGTAAAGTATGTGCTAAGATGAATGGAGAACGACTTGTTTATACCGTCAATGGTGAGTATCAAATTGAGGATAATGGGGAAATAAAAGATGGAAGTGAAGTTTTCATCATTAAGAGCGTTCCTAGTCGTTATCCTTTTGGAAAAATAACGAAGTTCGTATTCAAAACAAACTATAAAATCAAGAAATAATTTATTAGTGCAAATAGACTGCACAATGTCATCCTAACTTTGCACCCGTAATTGAAAATAAATAATATCAGCATATGAACAAGCAGCAACTTGCAAACAGAATCTGGGCATCGGCCAATAACATGCGTAACAAGATTGATGCTAATGAATATAAGGACTATATTCTTGGCCTAATCTTCTATAAGTTCCTCTCTGATACAGAAGTCAAATATTTCACAGAGGTATGTGAGTGGGAAGAAGATGAGCTTCCAGAACTTGTGGAGAACTACGAGGATATTAATATGAAGAATGCCATCAAGGAGTGTCAGGAACACATCGGTTTCTTCATTGAGTATAAGTATCTATTCACTACCTGGCTCAACGATACCAGTTTCAGTGTGCAGACGCTGAGTGAGGCACTAAGTAACTTCGAGCGGCTTATGAGCGACAACTATGCCTCAGTGTACGACGGCATTTTCAAAACGCTGCGTGAAGGACTCAGCAAGTTGGGCGACAACCCAAGCTCTCAGACAAAGGCACTTAAGGGGCTTATTAAACTCATCAAGGACATTCCTACGGATGGTTCACAGGACTATGATGTACTCGGTTACGTCTATGAGTTCCTTATCAGCAACTTCGCTGCCAATGCCGGCAAGAAGGCTGGTGAGTTCTATACGCCTCATGAGGTGGCTATGATTATGTCGGAGATTGTGGCAGAGCATCATAAAAACAAGGATAGTCTTGAAATCTATGACCCAACTTCTGGTTCTGGTTCTCTGCTTATCACCATTGGAAAGGCTGTCAGCAAGCACATACAGGGCAAGAACAAGGTGAAATATTATGCGCAGGAACTGAAAGAGAATACCTACAACTTGACTCGAATGAACCTCGTTATGCGTGGTATCATTCCCCAAAACATCGTTACCCGTTGTGCTGATACTCTCGAATAGGACTGGCCTATGCGTGAAGATGGGTCAGAGATAGACAAACCGCTTGCTGTGGATGCAGTAGTCAGCAATCCTCCATACTCTCAGCATTGGGATCCAAAGGACAAAGAGTATGACCCTCGTTTCAAGAACTATGGCGTGGCTCCGAAAACTAAAGCAGACTATGCTTTCTTGCTTCATGAGCTGCACCATCTGAAGGGCGATGGCATTATGACTATCGTGATGCCTCATGGCGTGTTGTTCCGTGGCAAGGCTCCAAAAATTTATGACAAAGATGGCAATGTGCTTTCCTTGGAACTACAAGAAGAAGGACAGGCGGAAGGTAAGATACGTGCTAACCTCATCGAGAAAAACAATATTGACGCTATTATCGGCCTTCCTGCTAACATCTTCTTTGGAACTCAGATTCCAACACTTATCATGGTGTTGAAGAAGAACCGTGGTAGCGAGGGTGTTCTCTTTATCGATGCCAGCAAGGGCTTTGAGAAGCAAGGTAAGCAGAATAAACTCCGTGCATGTGATGTGAAAAAGATAGCAGACACTTATCGTGACCGTAAGGAGATTCCTGGTTTCTCACGTGTGGTTACTCGTGACGAGATTCGCAAGAATGAATACAATCTCAACATCCCACGCTATGTAGATAGTAGTGAAACGCCTGTGAAGTATGATATATACTCTACCATGTTTGGTGGTATTCCTAACAGCGAGATTGCAGATCTCAGCGATTATTGGGATGCATTTCCCACGTTGCAACAGGAGGTGTTTGATCCAGAATCAGATCGTCCTTACTCTACTGTCAAGGTATCAGACATCATAGAGGCCATCAACGGGAATGCTGACGTAAACGACTTCAAGACTCGCTTTGACACTGCGTTTGAGGACTTCAAGCAGATGCTTCACATCCGTCTTATAGACAATGTTGAGCAAGTGAAAGAAGTCGTGGAGAGTGATATTATATCCGCAGACATCTTCCGTCGTTGTGACGGAATGCCACTTGTGGATAAATATGTCGCTTATCAGATACTTGCCGACCACTGGACGGACATCATGGGTGATGTAGAAATCATCCAGACTGAGGGTTTTGGCGCTTGTAATGTGGTAGAGCCCAAGATGAAGATGGTAAAGGACAAGAACGGTGTAGAACAGGAGGTGCCAGATGGACTGAAAGGGCGCATCATTCCATTTGAACTTGTTCAGAAAACGCTCTTTCAAGAGGACTTGGACGCTATAGCCGCACTTCAATCTCGCATTGAGGCTATTGACGGCGAACTGGATGCTGTTCGTGACGAGCTTCTTGGTTTGGAAGATACAGATAAATACTTTGATGCCGAGAAGGACAATGCTTTCATGAAGAAAGAGATTACTGCCGACAGCAAGCCCAAAGCAGATGTAGAGGATGATATCAAAGAACAATTAAAGGCCATCGTAGCCCTTTGGGATGAACAAACCAAGGCAAAGAAGAACGTAAAGAATTTGTTGGAAGAATTAGAGAAAAAGACCATCAAGACCATTGAAGGACTTGACATGAAGGACATTCAAATGTTCCTTGAACTGAAATGGATTGTCCCTATCACCTCTGCGATAGAGGCATTACCAGACGGAATCATTGCTAATCTTGCCGACTCTATCATAGCTCTCAACGAGAAGTATGCTGTTACATATAACGACATAGAACAAGGAATCGTAGAGTCAGAACAGCAGCTCGCCAAGCTGATAGGCAAGTTGACAGGCGATGAGTTTGCCATCAGTGGATTGTCTAACCTTATCAAGAAGTAAGTATGGAGCCAAAGATAAGATTCAAAGGGTTTTGTGGGAACTGGGAAAAGGATTGTTTAGGCAATTATGCTGATATTTATCAACCAACAACCATTCCAGAGAGTGCTTTTACCAAATTTGGATTTGATGTTTATGGAGCAAACGGCATCATCGGAAAGTATCATAGCTACAATCATGAAAGTGAGCAAACAATGATTGCTTGCAGGGGTAGTAACTGTGGTGTTGTTAATTTATCTCACAAATATAGTTGGATTAACGGGAATGCAATGGTCATTAATGTTGATAGATATGAGATAGATAAGAATTTTGTTAAATTCCTTCTTGAACATGAAGATTTTTCATCCATTGTTTCTGGCTCTGGTCAACCTCAGATTGTTCGTGGTCCATTATTGTCTTGGATTATTAAGTTCCCCTCAATAGATGAACAACAAGCTATTGCTTCTTATTTCCAGCAGCTCGACTCTCTTATCCAATCCACCCAAAAAAAGATTGACTCAATAAAACAGGTGAAGGCTGCAAGTTTGCAGTCTATGTTCCCTCAGGAAGGAAAAAATATGCCAGGAGTAAGGATGGGTAAAAGAAATGATTCCTGGAAAGAATGTAAACTTAATTCTATTCTCATAGAGCGTCATGAAGTAAGTACTATTACGCAGGATTTACCCCAGTTATCGTTTACTATAGCCGAAGGAGTTATCAGGCCAGAAGACAGAAAGTCTAACCAAAGAGATTTTCTTATAAAGGATAAGGACAACAAACGTTATCTTATTACTCGCATCGGCGACATAATATATAATCCTGCAAATGTCGTTTATGGCGCTATCCACAGGAATTCCTTGATGGATGGCGTTGTGTCTCCTATTTACCGTATTTTCTCAACTAATCAGGATTCTCGATTTATTGAGTGTGTCGTTAGAAGACCTTCCTTCATCAGTCAATTGGCAATGAGAACAGAAGGAACTGTGACTAAGTTGAAGACTTTGAAGCCTGAAGCTTTTCTTGATATGACCGTTTCTATTCCAACGGATATGGAGGAACAAAGAAAGATTGGTGAATATTTCAAAAGTCTCGACACCCAAATTAACCTCCAAACCCAGCGACTGGAGAAACTGAAGCAGATTAAGTCTGCCTGTTTAGACAATATGTTCGTATAACCGAAAAAACAGATATACCTATGCCAGTAGATGTTTTAATTCGTCCGTTCCTGAAGGAACTTGATTTTGAGAAAGCCCTTGCCGACTTCCTGCCCCAGCATGGTTGGGAACCCAATGTGATTATGAATCCAACAGAGGAGACCCTTATCAAAAACTGGGCTGCCATTATCTATAACAACAACCGCGACATGAACCGTCTGGGTGACTTCCCGCTGACTGACACTGAGATGCAGCAAATCATGACTCAGGTGGATGCGCTGAAGAATCCGTACGAGGTGAACCAGTTTATCAACGGTGGTCAGGTGATGATAAGGCGGGACAACCCTGACGACAAGATTAACTTTGGCAAGGAGGTGTATCTCACTATATTCAATGCCCGTGAGATACGTGCAGGACAGAGTGTCTATCAGATTGTCCGTCAGCCAAGGTTCCAAACAAAGCATCCTCTTGGCACTACCCGTCGTGGTGATGTGATGCTGCTCATCAACGGTATGCCTGTTGTCCACATTGAGCTGAAACGTAGCGGTGTGGATGTGACTCAAGCGGTGAACCAAATCAAGAAATATGCCCACGAAGGTATCTTCTCGCATGGCATCTTCTCTTTGATACAGATATTTGTGGCCATGACGCCGGAGAAGACACTCTACTTTGCCAATCCTGGAGCGTCGGAAAATTTCTCTCCAAGTTTCTACTTCCACTGGGCCGACTTCAATAACGAAGAAGTTCACGACTGGAAGCGCATAGCTGCCAACCTGCTGTCAATCCCGATGGCTCACCAGATGGTGGGCTACTACACTATAGCTGATGATAAGGACGAGACGCTGAAGGTTCTACGCAGTTATCAGTACTTTGCAACCACCAAGATATGGGAACGGGTGCGTGGAACTAATTGGGATGACCACTATCATAAGGGTGGTTATATCTGGCATACTACAGGTTCTGGAAAGACGATGACTTCTTTCAAGTCGGCCCAGCTCATTGCCAAGGCTAATGATGCCGACAAGGTGGTGTTCCTGCTCGATCGCATTGAGCTGAGCACACAGTCGGCCGACGAATATCGTGGCTTTGCCAATGCCGACGACAACGTGCTTGATACGGAAGATACCAGAAACCTCATCCGTGTGCTGGAAAGTGACGCAAAGGACGAGTGCCTGATTGTGACTTCTATTCAGAAAATGAGCCGTATCAACAGTGATAACAGTATTCCGCAATCAACCATTGACCGAATCAACAAGAAGCGCGTCGTATTCATCGTTGATGAATGTCACCGAAGCGTGACAGGTTCAGGCAGGGAAAGCGGTAGTGGTATGCTGCTGACGATAAAGAACACCTTCCCCCGTGCCCTCCTCTTCGGATTCACAGGCACACCGATATTCCCAGAGAATGCTCGCGGTGAGATGACCACGGAGGTTATCTTTGGCGATATGCTCCACAAGTACACCCTTGCCAGCGGTATTCCTGATGGAAATGTGCTTGGCTTCGACCTCTATCGTGAGGACACTTTCCAAGAGCAAGAAGTTCGTGAAGCCGTAGCCTTGAGACAGGCTGACCCAGAGGCAGAGACTGTTGACGACATTGCAAAGGACCATGAGAAGATGGACATCTATAACAAATGGATGAACGATACCGATATGCTGAAGGTGGAAGATGAAGCCAAGTCGCTCTACACATCTGATGCTCACCACATGGCTGTGGTTCAGAAGATTGTAGAGGAACGTCCGATGCTCAGTCATAACGGTAAGTTCCATGCTATACTGGCCACAAAGAATATCCCAGAGGCCATCGAATACTATCACCTGTTCAAGGAGCATTATCCGGAATACAATGTAACCGCTATCTTTGACGACTCTATCGACAACAATGGTGGTGGAGAGCATAAGGAAGAGGCTATTCTGGAAATACTTGATGACTACAACAAGAGGTTCGACACAACATTCCAGCAGTCAACCTATGCCAAATATAAGAAGGATGTAGCAAAGCGACTGGCTCACAAAACACCTTATCAGCGTTTGGAGAAAAACAAGCAACTGGACATGCTCATCGTAGTGACCCAGATGCTGACGGGCTATGACTCGAAGTGGGTGAACACACTTTATGTGGACAAACTGTTACAGTATGTGGATGTCATTCAGGCATTCTCACGTACCAACCGCTTGTTTGGCCCTGACAAGCCATTTGGCATCATCAAGTACTTTACTCGTCCAAACCGAATGGCAAAGAACATTGAGGATGCTTTGGCTCTGTATGTAGATCAGCCATTACTTGTATTCACAGATAAGTTGGAGGCTAATCTGGAGAAAATCAATCAGTCGTTCCGCATCATCGACCAACTTTTCAAGGCAGAGGGAATCGAGTACTATGCTACCTTACCTCAGGCAGAAGCATCGAGGAAGAAGTTTGCCAAAGAGTTCTGCGACATGACCAAGCGTCTGGAAGCTGCCAAAATGCAAGGTTTCCTTTGGGAAAAACAGGAATATGAATTCCAACACACCAATGGATGGGTAAAATTGAAGATGGAACTCGATGAACAGACATACAAGATTCTGCTGGCTCGCTATCGCGAACTGTTCCAGAGAGGCGGTGGAGGTGGTGGCGAAGACGATGATGTATATCAGTTGGAAGCATACATCACCGAGACTGGTGCAGGAACCATCGATGCTGAGTACATCAACTCGAGGTTTATCAAGTTTGTCAAGAACCTCTATACTTCTGGTCCTGGCAGCGAACATGTCAAGGTGGCACAGGCTGAACTTCACAATGCTTTTGCCTCACTCAATCAACGTGACCAGCGTACTGCTCAACGCATTTTGCATGACATCGAGAGTGGTGACTTGCGTCTAAGTCCAGGCAAAACCATCTATGATTATATCATTGACTACCAGAAGCGTGAGTGTGACCAACAGGTTTATACGTTGGCCGAAGCAACGGGGCTGAACATCACCAAGCTGCAGGAACTCATTAGCAAGGATACTACAGAGCAGAATATAAATGAACAAGGCCGCTTCGATGCTTTGGTGCAGACGCTTGACAAGGCGAAGGCTGTCGATTTCTTGAAGAAAGTAACAGGTCAAGATGTACCCAAGCGTTTTGTCATCACCAACATATCGAGCATCCTTCGTCGCTTCATCTTAGATCCATCTGATAGGGCAAAGATTATCTATGCATATCAAAATGTAGATTTCTTCTTGGACGTAAATATCCCGGAGGAAGTGCCAGAAGATGAAGTACCTCAAGAGACTCCAGAGCAGAAGGAACAGCGCGAGGAAAGCAATAAGCTGTCCTTTGGAGAGATGAGCGAGAATGTACGTGAGCTGGTCAAAAAGGATTTAAGGAAGTGCACAGGTATGCCACTGACACAGGATGTTGTGAGAGCGTTCTTTAAGATTCTTACAACCCCCACAATCCCGAGTGTTGACGGTGTTGGTCTTGATGTCTATAAGGCTATGGATGAACTCTTCGGCAGAAAGAAAGTAAGCATCATTGATAAGCATGTACATTCTGGCAACCTATCGGTCAAGTTCGAAGTATATCTGAAGAAGTTGTACTATATGCTTCATGGTAGTGAAATCCAGCCAACAGAAGAAGGGAAGAAGGTTACTTTAGCTAACTGTATCTTTGCGTTCCCATGCCTGAAACGTTTGAAATGGAGTACAAAAGAAACTGAGCTGAAGCTCTCTGGCTATCTTGACATCATCCGAAACAATCGCAATACGTCGGACGGGAACGGTGCTCATTCTTCATACTTGCTGACAGAGAAACAACTTGATGAGAATATCAAAGCATTTGTCACACTGTATGTTTATGTGACAGGTATGTGTCTAAATGAATTAAAAGAGAAATACGACATATAGCCTTATTTACAATAATTTTGAGGTTTATATATAGTCATTCTATTAAAGAAGGAAAAGATTATCATTTTAGAGGGCAGAACAAAATAATTTTACCCTCTAATCATGAAATTTTGACAGCTGTGCAGATAGATTGCACAGATTGGCATTATCTTTGCATCACGATTTATAAAAAGAATTAGAAATGGCTAAATTTACAAATGAACAGTTAGCAGCTCTGGCTCGTCCAGCCAGTGTAACGGAAGAACAGAAACTGGAGAATGCAGAGAATGCAGTTAAAAATGCGTTATCCAATTACTCATTAGCATCTGGTGAATACGAAGTGTTTGGCCAAGGTTCGTATGCCAACAACACTAATATCAGAAATAATAGCGATATTGATATTAATGTATGCTATACAGGTGGATTCTATTTTCGGCTTCCTTCGGGAAAAACAAGAGAAGAATATGGTTTAACTAATCCAACAACCTATTCTTATGCCCAATTCAAAAATGATGTGGAAAGAATTCTTGTTGCCCATTTTGGACGGAATAATGTTGTGCGTAAAAACAAGTGTATTCACATAAGGGAGAACACTTATCGCGTAGAGATAGACGTCGTTCCTACTTGGAAATTTAGAAGATATGGCACAGATCGTTATACTTACGACGAAGGGGTAAAATTATATGCAGACAATAATGGAGAGGAAATTATCAATTTCCCCAAACAACATTTTAAGAATGGAGTTTCAAAAAACAACACTACTTCAAGAAGGTTCAAACGGCTAGTACGAATCGTAAAGAATTTGCATGTTCGAATGGAGGATGAGGGTTATTATAATAATGCAAATATAACATCATTTTTGCTGGAGTGTTTGACATACAACTACCCCAATAACGAAGTGATTTAAACTTTTTGTTTTCGTGAAATTTTCTTCAGTAACAAGACTGCA
>ENA-ORSS01001611-ORSS01001611.1-human-gut-metagenome-genome-assembly--contig:-NODE-1611-length-22569-cov-7.259527_pt1 | contig 22569 bp, 13 predicted proteins | sample MGYA00241899_ERZ509162 | MGnify/ENA primary metagenome ERZ509162 (study PRJEB26280, sample SAMEA2338641) | human gut metagenome | biome: human gut; feature: human-associated habitat; material: faeces... | reverse complement strand
GTTTACGGCTGCCATATCGGGGTCGGTACCTTGCTTGAAGTAGATGGAGATATCAGCCGAACCGCTGTTGGAGGCGTTCGAAGTCATGTACATCATGTTTTCTACACCATTGATCTGGTCTTCCAGCGGGGCAATAACAGAGTTCAATACGGTCTGTGCATTGGCACCGGTATAGGTGGCACGTACGGATACCGTAGGCGGTGCAATGTCTGGATATTGCGTAATAGGCAATGTTGCCAGACCAATAAAGCCCAGGATTACTATCAGGATGGAGATAACCGTCGATAGTACAGGGCGGTTTATAAATCTATCTAGTTTCATTGTTTCTTCTTTTATTGTTTGGTTGACGGGCTTTCGGCTTTGAGGCGAATTGGCTAACACAAATAGGGGAAGAGAGGATATCTATTGTCCTTTTCGCGATAGGTTAGCCTGTTATACTTGTCAACTCATTAACTTGTTATTTGAATGCAGTCTGTATGTTACCTTCTTTCTGGTCTTTCAGCGCCTTTTGGTATTCGGCTTCTTTGTCGGCTGGGGTAATCGGAGTTACTGCCTGTCCGTCTTTCAGCGACTGTACGCCTTCTATGGCTATTTTGTCGCCCTTCTTAAGACCTTCGGTTACATAGAAATACTTGCCGTCGTCCAAAGTGAAGACTTTGATTTCGGTATTTTTTAGTGTATTGTCTGCCTGGAGTACAAAAACAAATCGCTTGTCCTGGATTTCGGTTGTAGCCGACTGAGGAATCATAATAACGTCGTGTAACGGATTGGGGAAGACAACGTTACCTGTACCACCACTGCGCAGAATATTGTGCTTGTTGGGGAAGAGGGCACGCATGTTTACTGAACCGGTAGTCTGGTCGATGACACCGCTGATTGTTTCCACACGTCCGCTGTCGGCATACATAGTTCCGTCGATAAGTTGCAGCTGAACATCAGGCATCTTGTCGAGGATTTCTTTCATGGTGCCTCCTTCGCGTATCATTGACAGCAACTGACGCTCGGTCATTGAGAAGTAGGCGTACATTTCGGAAATGTCGGCCACAGTGGTAAGTGGGGTAGCAATGGAAGCGCTAACCAAACTACCTACACGGTAAGGAATGGTACCTACTACACCGTCGCTGGGGCTGGTAACCTGAGTATACGACAGGTTATTCTTGGCATTGATGAGCTGAGCTTCGGCTTGTGCCAGTGTGGCTTTAGCTTGTGCCAACTGGTTCTCGGACATTTTCAGGTCATAGTCGCTGATGATCTGTTTTTTGTTCAGTTCTCTCTTGTTGGCAGTAGTCAGTTCTTGGGTACTTAAGGCTGCTTTGGCAGTTTCTACGGTTGCTTTGGCAGTCTGTACGGCAGCTTGGTATTGTACGGGATCGATAGTGAACAATACTTGTCCTTTGCGTACGACGGCACCTTCATCTACGTGTAATTTGGTAATGAAACCGCTTACCATTGGGCGGATTTCTACGTCTTGTTTACCCTTGATTGTAGCAGGGTAACTGTTTGTCAGGTTCGCAGTAGTGGTATTTACCTCCATGACTGCAATTTCGGGGGCACTGCCCGTATTTTTGTTGCCTTGTCCGCAACTGCTTAGCAGTGCCAGGCAACATACCAATAATCCTAATCTACTCTTCATACTCTTTATATTCTCTTATGTGATATTATATTGTCATTGATTTGCCAAAGCTTGTGTGTGTTCTTGCCCATATATAGGGCTTCCATATGAAAACTAAATACCTCTAATTAGTTTTTTGTGTGCAAATTTATTCTTTTCTTGTTGTATAAGGTATGAATACTTTGCTTTTTTAACTATGTTTCATATATATATGCGGAGCAAAGGAGGTTTTTTGTTTAAAATACTGTAAAGTATACAGCTAATTAATAGATAACCTTTATTTTTGCAGCATGTTAAATTGCAATCGTTATAATAGTAGGATGAAATCGTTTTTTCGGCGATTAGGAGTGGCTGCAGTTATAGGAGCTGCACTTTATTCTTGTGCGAGTATCGGACGTTTGGAAGGAGGTCCTTATGATGAAGATCCTCCCCGTTTTGTGTCGGCCTCGCCCAAACCGGGAGCATTGCATAACACCAAGAAGAAGATTGCCATTGAGTTCGATGAATATATCACGCTGGAAAAGCCGAATGAAAAGATTGTTATCTCTCCGCCACAGGTACAGCAGCCCGAAATTAAGGCCAGCAGCAAGCGCGTGTTGGTGAGCTTGCAGGATACACTGAAAAAAGATGTAACATATACCATAGATTTTGGCGACGCCATTCAGGACAACAACGAAGGCAATCCCCTAGAGTCGTTTACCTATACGTTTTCGACAGGTGCGGTATTGGATACGATGGTCATATCTGGTACGTTGCTCAATGCCGAGAACTTGGAACCTGTTAAGGGTATGTTGGTCGGCCTACATGCCAATCTTGCCGATTCGGCGTTTACAGCTTTGCCATTCGATCGTGTGGGACTGACAGATAGCCGTGGACGCTTTTCCATCAAGGGAGTTGCTGTCGGCCAATACCGCATTTATGCTTTGCAGGATGCCGACCAGAATTATTATTATTCCCAGCCTACTGAAGCGATTGCTTTCAATGATTCGCTGGTTATTCCTTCTTCGGAAATACGTTTGCGTCACGATACGGTGTGGGTCGACTCGCTGACGATAGATACTATTATCGACCGGAATTATACGCATTATCTGCCGGATGACGTGATGCTGCGTTGCTTTAAGGAAAAGCGTTTCTCACAGCGTCTGGCTCGTAGCGAACGTCTTACTCCCAAGGAATTCTCGCTTTACTTTACGGCTCCGGCCGATAGCCTGCCGGTATTGAAGGGCTTGAACTTTGATGAAAAAGATGCTTTTGTCATCGAACAGACAACCGGACGTAACGATACGTTGCACTATTGGATTAAGGATTCGCTGATTTATCAGATTGATACATTGAAGATGAGTCTTTCTTATCTCTATACCGATTCGCTGAAGCAGCTGGTACCGCGGACCGATACCCTGAAGCTGGTATCGAAACAGCGTCCCAAGAGTGAGAAGGAACTGGAAAAAGAACGGAAAGAGCGCGAAAAAGAGTTGGAGAAGAAGCGTAAACGGGGAGATAAAGACACCATCCAGGTTAATTTCCTGCCAGTTGACGTATATGCTCCCTCGCCTATGGATATATACGATTACATTACGTTGACTTTCCAGGAACCATTGAGCAGTATAAACGATACGGCTATCCATTTGCGGCAACAGGTCGACTCGCTGTGGACAGACCTGCCTTTCGAGTTGGTGAAAGATTCGCTTGACCAGAAAGTATATAATGTATTGCCCGGCAAAGACTGGGAATTTGACGGAAGTTATTCCTTTGAAGTCGACTCAATGGCTTTCCATGGTCTGTACGGGCTTTTCACCGATAAAATAAAAAAGGACTTTAAGGTGAAAAAGCAGGAAGATTACGGAGCCATATTCTTTAATGTTTCGGGCGCCGATTCCTTGGCTTTCGTAGATTTGCTTGACGAACAGGACAAGGTCGTGCGTTCGGTTCCGGTGGTTGATGGGAAAGCAGACTTTTATTTCCTGAATCCGGGCAAATACGGAGCACGCCTGATCAATGACAAGAATGGTGACGGCGTATGGACGGAAGGCGATTATGCTGCTAAACGTCAGCCGGAAGAGGTGTTTTATTATTGGCAAGTTATCGAACTGAAGGCTAATTTCGAATTGACCCAAACATGGAATGTAAAAGACAGACCATTGGACAAGCAGAAGCCTGATGTACTTAAAAAACAGAAACCAGATGAAGACAAAAAGAAAAAAAATAACCGCAACAGTAACAGCAGCAATTACTAACAAAGGACGGCTGTGGATGCTGTTGGTGATAGGGTGGCTATGCACGACGGTTGCCATGCCGCTCCGGGCACAGTGTCCTGCCGAAAACAAAGCTTTCAAATCGGGTGAACAGGTTGTGTACGACTTGTATTTCAACTGGAAGTTTATCTGGAAAAAGGTAGGTCTGGCCAGCCTGACGACAAATTCGACTACCTTTAATCACGCTCCGGCTTATCGGATGAACCTGTTATCGACAGGTAGCAAGCAGACCGATTTCTTCTTCAAGATGCGTGATACGCTGACCTGTTACATTACGGATCGTATGGAACCGCTTTATTTCCGTAAGGCAGCCGAAGAAGGTAAGCGTTATACGGTGGACGAGGCGTGGTTCTCTTACAAGGACGGAGTGTCCTATGTAAAGCAACGTCGTACTTACCGGGATGGTACAAAGTATGAGATGGAATATAACGATTCGCGTTGTATCTTCGATATGCTGAGTATTCTGGCTCAGGCACGTTCGTACGATCCGCGCGACTATAAAGTAGGCGATAAGATACTCTTTCCGATGGCTACCGGGCGCAGAGTCGAGGAACAGACTTTGATTTATCGGGGCAAAGAGAATGTGAAAGCCAATAATGATACGACGTATCGCTGTCTGGTGTTTTCCTTTGTCGAGTATAAGAAAGGAAAAGAGCAGGAAGTCATCACCTTCTTTATTTCCGACGATGACAACCATTTGCCCATCCGGTTGGATATGTACCTGAATTTCGGTTCGGCCAAAGCTTTCTTCAAGAGTGTAAGAGGCAACCGTTATCCGATGACTTCGATAGTTACAGAGTAAACGGGAGGGTATCGCCCTTCCGGAACACGCTCGATTCGAAAGTCGCTATCAGTTTGCCTTCCTGATTGGTTACGTCTATCTGGTAATAGCCGGTTGTACGGCCTATGTAGCGTTCGCGTGCTTCGGCATACAGAGTGTCGCCGGGTCCGCTGCTGCGCAGGAAGGTGATGTTGGACGAGAGTGAGAACGCCAGCGTGCCGTGTGAATTGGCAGCTGCTGCCAGAGCCAGGTCTGCCAGTGTGAAGATGGCTCCTCCCTGGGTACGGTTTCCTGCATTCAGGTGGTCGGCTGTGATGGTCAGGCATGCTTTGGCATATCCTTCTTTTACTTCCAGCAGTTCTACTCCAGCATTTCTGGCAAACAGGTCATTCTTAAAGAAATCTTGTGCAGTCATATTTTTGTGGTTATTTAGTTCAAATTGTTCCGTTTAGGCGCAAAAATAACAATTTTGGCCTTTAATTGTATGATTTAGGTGGGTCTATTTGTAAAATGACGGTTACTTTTGTCAACGAAACAATTCTAAATTTTAAATTATAAATCCACTATCTATGAAAACTGCTTTCGCAACATTGGGGCTTGCCCTTCTTGTTTTTGCCGGTTGTGCAGGACAAAAGAAAACTGAAATCGATTTTATTCAAGACAACATTGATAATGCGGTAGCGCAACATACGCTGCAGACCGATATTATCGAGAAGTCAGGAAAGGTACTGAATCCGCGTACGATTGACAAGGATGGCAGTATTCATTACATTCCTATTGACGACTGGTGCTCCGGTTTCTTCCCCGGCAATATCTGGTTCACTTACGAGCTGACCGGTGATAAGAAATGGATCCCACTGGCAGAGAAGTATACCGAAGCTCTTGACTCGGTGCAATACCTGACATGGCACCACGATGTAGGCTTTATGATTGGTTCCAGCTATCTGAACGGTTATCGTCGTTTGGGCAAGGAGGAGTACAAGCCGGTTATCATACAGGCTGCCAAGTCTCTGTCTACCCGTTTCCGTCCCGGAGCAGGAGTGATACAATCATGGGATGCCGACAAAGGATGGCAAGCACAGCGCGGATGGAAGTGTCCGGTGATCATCGACAACATGATGAATCTGGAATTGCTGTTCGAAGCTTCGTTGATGTCGGGCGATTCTACTTTCTATAACATTGCAGTAAGCCACGCCAATACAACAATGAAGAACCACTTCCGTGCAGACAACAGCTGCTATCATGTAGTAGATTATGATCCGGAGACTGGCGAGGTTCGCAAGAAACAGACTGCACAGGGCTATGCCGACGAGTCAGCTTGGGCACGCGGACAAGCATGGGCATTCTACGGTTACACAATGTGCTACCGTTATACACACGATGCCAAGTATCTGGAGCAAGCCGAAAAGGTATACAACTTCATCTTCAACAACAAGAACCTGCCCAAAGACTTGGTTCCTTACTGGGACTTTGAGGCTCCCAACATCCCCAATGAGCCGCGTGATGCTTCGGCTGCTGCCTGTACAGCTTCTGCCTTGTATGAGCTGAGTACTTATGTACCCAATAAGGGATATAAGGAAACTGCCGACAAGATAATGGAAAGCCTGGGTTCACCCGCTTACCGTGCAGCTGTAGGAACAAACGGCAACTTCATTCTGATGCACTCGGTAGGAAGTATTCCTCATGGTGCCGAAATCGACGTGCCTCTGAACTATGCCGACTACTACTTCCTGGAAGGCTTGATCCGTAAAAGAGACCTGGAGAAGAAATAATCCCTACATTTAATCTGTTTTAATCCATGAAACATCCCTTTAATATATTGGTGGGGGGCATGGGACTGCTGGCTCTGGCCGGTTGCAAATCTGCCCGGCAAGAGCCGGCTGCTTTGCAACCCAACGTCATCTATGTTTTCCCCGACCAGTACCGCAATCATGCCATGGAATTCTGGGGACAGGAAGGATTCCGCGAACATGTCAACTTCCGCAACGACCCGGTACATACGCCCCGTCTGAACGATTTTGCCCGCGAGTCGCTGGTGCTGACTTCGGCGCAGAGCAACTGTCCCTTAAGCAGTCCCCATCGGGGCATTCTGCTGACAGGCATGTACCCCAATAAGAGCGGAGTGCCACTGAACTGTCATTCCAACCGCCCCATCAGTTCGTTGCGTCAGGACGCCGAATGTGTCAGCGACGTTTTCAGCAAGGCTGGTTACGACTGTGCTTATTTCGGCAAACTGCATGTCGACTGTCCGACACCCAACGACCCCAATAACCCCGGCCACTACGTAGAAGAGCAGGTGCCCGCATGGGATGCCTATACCCCCGCAGAGCGTCGGCATGGCTTTAACTACTGGTATTCGTACGGTACGTTCGACGAACACAAGAATCCCCACTACTGGGATACCGACGGCCGCCGTCACGACCCCAAAGAGTGGTCGCCCCTGCACGAGGCAGGCAAAGTGGTGTCGTATCTGAAGAACGAAGGAAACGTGCGCGACCCGAAGAAGCCTTTCTTCATCATGGTAGGCATGAATCCGCCCCACAGCCCGTACCGTTCGCTGGACGACTGCATGGAAGAAGACTTCAACCTGTACAAAGATCAGCCGCTGGACAGCCTGCTGATACGTCCCAATGCTGACCCGACGATGAAGAAAGCCGAGTCGGCACGCTACTACTTTGCGTCGGTGACGGGTGTAGACCGTGCATTCGGACAGATACTCGATGCACTGAAGGAGCTGGGACTGGACAAGAACACCATCGTCGTATTTTCGTCCGACCATGGCGAAACCATGTGCAGTCAGGGTACCGACGACCCGAAGAACTCGCCTTATGCCGAGTCGATGAACGTCCCCTTCCTGGTACGTTTCCCCGGACAGATAGAGCCGCGTGTCGACGACCTGATGCTGTGTTCGCCCGACATCATGCCTACTTTGCTGGGTTTGGCCGGTCTGGCCGATTCGATTCCTGCCACGGTGCAGGGAGACAATTATGCTCCGCTCTTCCTCGATGCACAGGCCGACGTGGTACGCCCTACCGGTGCGCTTTACATACAGAACGTAGACGGCGAGAAGGATGCCGACGGCAAGGTGCAGTCTTATTTCCCCTCGGCTCGCGGGTTCAAGTCGGCTAAGTATACACTGGCCCTCTACATCGACCGCAAGACTAAGCAGCTGAAGAAAACCCTGCTGTTCGATGACGAACACGATCCTTATCAGCTGAACAATCTGCCACTGGAGGAGAATGCCGAAGTCGTGAAGCAGCTTTGTGCCGAAATGGGCAAGGTGCTGAAGGAGATAGACGACCCCTGGTATCGCGAGGGCATCCTGAAGGATATGATACCTTATTGATCTTTGTTGTCTGATATTGATCTTAAAAGGTCCTGGTGCCTTCTTAGATAAGAAACTACGCTATTATTGGGGGAGGCATATAAATAGACAGATAAATTAAAAGGCTTCGGTTATAGTGCGCAAGGCGAATAACCGAAGCCTTTCTTATATAACTCGTTTGACTAAACGGTTTATTTCGGTATGTGATTATAAACTTTCAGATTGGTGATTCTACTCTTGAAATTTCCTGCTTTTTCGAGTGGGAATACCAATGTCCGGATGTATTTCATCGAGTCTTTTCCACTATTGTAGAATTGCATTTGTACATCAAGCTTCTTAAATAATTTCCCGTTTATATAGAGTGATGTGGACAAAGGATCACCTTCGATTCGTACATTAATTTTCTCTCCTGGGTAAGGACTGAAACCGAATGTGTTCAGATAGCCGTCGCGGGCAAAACCGAATAATCCGCTGACGGGATCGGAAAGATAGAATACTGCATCCGGAGAACGGAATAGCTCTGTGCCTAAAGCTTCGGATTGAGCATCAAGGTCGAATGTCACCGTGTAGTTATAGCCTATCTCGGGGAAAGGCAGTTTGGCTCCCGGTTGTACATTGGCAGTTTCGTATACTAATCCGGGTTTGTCTCCAATTCGGCCAAGCTGGTTTACACCCGGAGCTTCACTCAGTGCCATACGATTGGAATCAAATATGTCGAATGTAATCAGTGGGTTAGCATTCCAGGTCTTCATAGCCATTGTCTGTAAACTTGGGAAGACACGGTGATGTATATCCTTTACTGAAATACCATTTCCAACAAGGTCATTCCATACAGCAAACATGCCACCGAGAATAGCCGGATCTTTTTCATCGAACATTACTTTACCTACATGGGCAGGTGTCCATTCCTCATACAGATACTTGTTGTCGAGATAATCGTGATAGTAGGGTGCCAGTGGAACGATGTAGACAGCCCAGTCGGGAATGCAGATTTGTTTGTAACCTAATTTGGCCATTTCGCGTGGATTGGCAAAATTGTTGTTCCAAGTAAACATGTCTACGTTTTCAACTTTTACGGGCGTCTCGCCAGGAGCATGTGTCAGAGCACCCCATACACAAGCTTTCTTTCCAAAACTTTCGACGTATCTGATATAGTGGTCGGTGAAGGCGCGGAACTGTTCTACAACTTCTTTGTCCTTGTTAGAATATTCATCGGTTCCGATGTGTACTCTTGGACCACGGAACACAGGTTCTTCGCCTTCCAGATATTCTTTAAAGAGCGCATTAAGGAAGGTGTATGTCTCAGGATTGGAGAGATCCAGATGGTCCATTCCATATTGTTTGCTGCCAATTTCGGGTTTATAGTGGCTGAAGGCAAGTGTATGGGCTGGCACATCGATTTCGGGGATGATTTCAACAAAGTATGTTGTAGCTTCGTCCTGGAATTCGATGAATTCCTGCTTGGTATAATAACCGTCACGTGCAGTCAGTCCGGGGAATGTTTCGCATTCCAGACGGAAAGCTGCATAGGTCTTGTCCCAATCGTGGTTGAAGAATTGTTTGAATCCGTTGTCGTTCAGGTGTACATGTAGCACATTCATTTTATAGTAAGACAACACTTTGGCCAAATCGCGCAGGTAGTTTATCGGGATATATTTCCGTCCACAATCTATCATGAAGCCGCGCATGCTATAATCAGGAAAGTCACGTATCAATCCTTTGGGTAGTTGATGGTTATCATTTTGTTCACCGATCTGCAACAGGGTGCGGGTGCCCCAATAAATTCCGGCAGTTTCAGGTGCCGATACTTTTACATAGTCAGTTATATCAATGGTGTAACCTTCTTTACCCAGTTTACGGTCTGTTTTAAGTGTCAGGAAAAAGTCTCCTTTATTAACTTTTCCTTGTGCTATTTGAGGGCGTATGCCGAATAGCGCTTGATAATCGTCGGCAAATGTTTCGGCTATTTTCTGTAATGCTGGCTCATTATATATAATGCGTAGTTGGCTGTTGGGGACAAAGTATCCTTCTTTACCTTTCCATTCTTTCAGTTCAGGTATTACGAAGGGTTTGGTATTTTGAGCCGATATTTCCAAGGCGATGTATAGCAATAAGCACAGTGTGCCGATGAATTTGTTTAAAATTGGATACCTCATATTATTTGTAATATTTTAGTCATAAAGGCTACTTTGATAGCAGGAAGGGGCCGAAACTAAATGTTGTGCTTCGGCCCCTGAGTTATCAGCGTGTACCTATTGAGATTAGTAAGTTAGAAGAATAGAGATATTGTCATTTTATGAGATCTCTGTTTAAATTGGGGTTTTTCTCTACTTCTGTATCTGGATAAGGAATATAAATACTATTGTCGTTTGCCCATGTCGTTTTTACTACGGCTACACTTTCCTTAGCTTTGATTCCAGGTGCGACTTCGATTTCTTTATTAGCAACGCGGTAATCGAAATTCTTTTTCAATTCGTTCATGCGGAATTCGTCAGAACGACGTGTTACCATGGCAACCCAGTAACCGGCTACTTCCCAGCCGTGTTCTATGTAGCAGGCTTCAGCCAGTTGGGCAGCATTCATATTATCAATACTTACGACGCTTCCATCACTTAATTGAACATTCTCGTAGTCGGTTACAGCACGTTCGCGTACTCGTTTTAGGCATTGTTTAGCCAGTGTGAGGTTGGTTTCTCCTGAGCGGGCTGCACTTTCTGCATACCATAACAAAACTTCTGAATAGCGGATAACACGATGGCGATGTCCGTTACACATTCCTGTATAGTTAGGCTGAGTATAGTCATAGGGTTGTGCCAGTTCTACACCGCTAGCATTACAGTTGGTTGTAAAGATCGTGAACATTGGGTGATATTCGGAAACTATAGGTTTGCCTTCACTGTCCAGTTCCCACCAGTCTACACTTTTGGTAATATTGTAGTTGGCATCCTGAAATGTAATTTTCGGAGCATATACAGCATTCTTACGCGGCCCTTCGGGGAAACGTTTCCAGAAAGCTATTTCTCCCCATGAATCACCCCATCCGGCATCGCCCAGACTTTCGAAGCGGTTACAGGAAGTTAATTGTGAGTCTGTAGCCCAGTCTACAACCGGAGAGTAGTCAATACCAAGCACTGTTTCTTTATTATAGTTGTGGCCCATGGAGTATACGTGACTCCACTCGCTATCCAGATAGAAACCGTATTGGCTTTCTTTGTCGATTACTTCTTTGGCTTTTGCTGCAGCCTTTTCATAATATTCAGTTTTATTCAACGGATATCCAGCCATTGACATATAGACAGCTGCAAGGGTGGATTGGACGGCTTGCTTTGTTACATATGCGTCTACGCCATTATGGTTACGTGGAGCAGTTGAATAACTGGTCGGCAGAATGCTTTCGGCCGTAGTCAGGTCCTCAACAATCAGTTTGTAGACTTCTTCTACTGATGAGAGCTGTATGTTGTTGCCTAATTCGTCGGCACTCTTTATCAGAGGAAGGGGACCGAAGATACGTACCATGTAATAGTAGGCATAAGCACGCCAGAAATGGGCTTGTCCCATAGCAATGTTAAGTTCTGTTTCGCTTACCGGTGTTTCTCCTGCATTGTTCAGAATCAAGTTGGCAGCTTTGATAACAGTATAATGTTTTGACCATGCATCCTGTACCCCCTTATTGTTGTTATTGGCGCTAAATCCGTCCAGTTCAGCAACAGCCTGTTTGTTTGAACCGGGGTTTGCTGTCATGTCATCACCTTGCCATTGGGGATACATCATGTTGGTATAAGTCTGTGTACCATTTACTTTCTGGTAGAGTGAGTATACACTGGCATCCAGAGCGTCCTGTGATACGAAGAAAGTAGAAGGAGTCAGCTTTCCTTTGGGATCTTCCGTCAGGAAGTCGCTACATGAAGTACTTAATAAGCTGGTTGCCATAAGGCAGCCCAAAAATATTTTTGTTCTCATATTTTGATTCAAGTCTTTAATGGGTTAATTATTTAGAAATTCATACGTACACTTACTGTAACTGTACGCGGATTGGGGTAAGCACCCATATCCATACCATTGTCTATATCTACGCTATTAGCACTGAACGATGCACCTGCCGGGTCGATACCTTTATATCCGGTGATGGTGAATAGGTTTTGTGCAGAGAGTGAAATACGGATGTCAGCGAACTTCGTAACCTTACGTGGCAGTGTATAAGCGATACTGATGTTTTCGCAGCGCAGATAGTCAGCATTTTCGAGCCACTTACTGGAGTTACCATAGTTCTTGTTTGTTACGCCCGGTGTAGGCATGGTGTTACCTACGTTGGTAAAGTAATCTTTAGCTGTCACAAACATTGATGCACCTACCATTGAATTCATGGCAAAATCAACCAGATTCAGACGTTGTGCGCCAAAAGCTGCATTAAAGAATACGTTGAAATCCCAATTTTTATAGCTGATGGTGTTATTCCATCCCAAAGTGAAGTCTGGATTAGAGCAACCCAATACCATTTTATCTTCGCCTGATGGGTCGGTTGTTATTTTACCGTCTTTTGTATAGTAGGAGTCAACGAAATCTCCATTATCGTTTTTCATGATTCCTGCCCATTTGTATCCGTAGAACGTACCGATAGCTTCACCTTCTTTGATGATGGTTGCCGGATCTACAGTACCTGGCGATGGGCTTACACCGTATATTACAGGTTCTTCGGCTGTCAGTTTTGTGACTTCGTTTTTCAAGTAGCTTCCGTTGATGCTGCTGGTCCATTGCAGATTGTCATTCTGGATGATGCGTCCGGTGATAGAAAGGTCTATACCCTTATTACTTACTTCACCGGCATTTATCCAATAGGAAGTACCACCTACGTAGTTAGGCGCTGTACGTCTTAGAAGAGCATCCGAAGTGCGTTTGTCGAAGTAATCCATACTGAAGGTCAGTCGGTTGTTGAAGAAACCCAAATCAATGCCCAAGTCGAGTTGTTTCACCTTTTCCCAAGTCAGGTCAGGAGTTGCAAGTCCGTTTCCCCAGTAACCGGTATAAGTCGTACCTGTACCGAAGTTGAATGAAGTACTTGTCATCAATCCGAGAGTTGAATACGGGTCAATATCCTGATTACCGATAATACCGTAACTGGCACGGATTTTCAGATCACTCAAAGCTTTGACATTTTTCATGAACTTTTCTTTTGTCACTGTCCATGCAGCAGCGATAGAAGGGAAATATCCCCACTTTTGGTTTGTGAAGCGAGAACTACCATCGGCACGGAATGTAGCAGTCAGCATATATTTGTCTGCATAGTTATACATGAGTCGGGCTACACCGGAAAGAAGATTCCAGTTACTGTAACTGTTTTCCGCATCACGGGTCTTAGCATTCTTTACATCCCAGTAACCTACTTGTTCAGCCGACAGATTCTTACCGCTTATTGCCATGTAACGTGTTTCTGACGAAGTAGCTTCCCATACGGCTGTTGCGGTCAGTGAGTGCTTATTCCAGTTGCCCATATAAGTCAAGTTGTTGGTAGACTGCAACACCAGATTATAATTATTGTTGTTGCCCATACCGTTTTGTGTCTGTACACGGGTTGATGAGAAGGAGTAACCTTTGCGGTCAGAGTAATCCAAACCGTTGGTGGTAATAAAGGTAAGACCTTTCAGAATGTTGAACTTCAAATCAACATGCCCACTTACTACGTTGCGTTTACGGTCATTAAGGTTTTCGTGAAGAATACCATAAGGATTATTCTGAATGTTGTTGTAGGGGTCGGTATTGTAGTTGCCTTTTTCGTTATACATCTCCATAGTGGGTGAATAGTTCAATCCTACCCAAATGGGGTTTTCCTGGCTTTGGTTAAAGCCGGCACCCGAACCGTTACTTTGTGACAGGTTGACGTCAGCTGTCATTTCCAGCCAGCTATACAGTTTGGAGTGTATATTTGCTTTTACTGAATAACGTGCAAAATCAGTATCGGTAATTACACCTTTTGTATTCATATAGTTACCCGAAACATAGAATTGGGTATCTTCATTACCTTTAGAAATAGCTACTTTATAATTTTGGGTAACTCCGGTACGCAACAATACGTCCATCCAGTCGATACCAGGATTACTTCCGTCCAGATAACCTGACAAAGCTGCACGGTCAGCCCCCTTGTAATCTACCAGGGCTTGTGCATATTCTTGTGTGCTCATAACTTCAGGAATGTGGTAAGCGTTAGAGAAACCGACTGATGCATCGAATACTACTTCTGTTTTTCCTGCTTTACCGGTTTTTGTAGTAACCAGTACTACACCGTTTGCACCGCGTGAACCGTAGATGGCAGTTGATGAAGCGTCTTTTAGAATCTGCATGCTCTGGATATCTTCGGGGTTAATTCCCTCCAGACCACTTTCGCGTACGATACCGTCAACTACGTATAAAGGATCGTTTGATTTATTGATAGAGCTGGCACCGCGAACGCGAATTTTAAGGTCTCCTCCCGGTACACCGCTTGACATAACTGATATACCTGATACACGACCTTGCAAGGCATCTTCGATGCGGGTTACCGGTTGGTCTTTGAATTGTTTGTTGTCCATTACAGCAACAGAGCCCGCGAGGTCGGCCTTGCGTACTGTACCGTAACCGATAACAATGACTTCGTCCAATGCTTCGCTGTCTTCATGTAAAGTGATGGTGAGATTCTTTTGTCCTTCTACAGGAACTTCGGCAGTTTTATATCCAATATAAGAACAGATTAAAACAGCATTGGGAGATACGTTCAGATTGAATTTTCCATTTAAGTCGGTAATAGAGCCATTCTGTGTATTTCCTTTTTCTACTACATTTACTCCGATCAATGGTTCTCCGTTGGCATCGTTGATGACACCTGTTACCTGATTGGTCTGTTGGTTGACAGCATATTCATATGGTGCCAATACAGGTACAGCCAAAACATTTCCACTGGCCCAAAGTAATCCAACTGCTAATGGCAGTGCCCGAAACAGTTTTTCTTTCTCTTTTTTCATGAAGTAAGAAATTTAAGTTTAACATTATTGTTGTAAAGCCGGAACTCATTTTTTGTCCTGTCCGACTATTGCAAAAATAGAAAGAATGTTTAATTGGCTTTTTTAAGAAATCGCTATTTCTTTTTCAAATATATCTAATAACGAATACTTTAGTGATTTTTTAAAGTTTAAATAGACAAAATTAGAAGTATAATCCGAATTTCCCTAAATGCATGGTATTATCAGAATTTATATCGAAAAACATACTATATTTTGAACGAACATAAAAGATGAGATGTTATCTTTGTCGTCAGGAAAATATCATTAGATCTTTTTATAATGATATTTTTTTAAAGCCTGGTTCTACAATAATATGAAAGTTTTTAGGTTTCTTTTTTCCCTATTTATGCCGTTTGTCTTTTCGGCTTCAGTTTGTGCTAAACATTATTTGTACAAACAGATATTGCTGAACACAGGCCTCCCTACTACGCTGACCTGTATATCCTCTGATACGAGGGGATTTGTGTGGACTGGTACGAAGTTCGGATTAGGGCGTTTTGATGGGCATGAACAGAAAAGATATCTTCATCAGCATGAAGATTCGACAACACTTCCGGGTAATTATATCTATCAGATTTTTGAAGATTCTTATCATCAATTGTGGGTATTGACTGATATGGGAGTGGCCCGTTACAACTATCGCAATAACAATTTTGTGCCCGTGAAGGACGAATACGGGAAAATGTGCATCGCTTATTCTATCTGTCAGTGGAATAACCTGTTGCTGTTGGGCGGAACCGATAAGGTATACGCTTATGATATGCAGACCGGCAAGTTGGGAGTATTTTACGAATTGAGACACAAAAGACGCTTTGAAATCATCCGTCTGGCTATTTCTAAGAACAACAGGCTGCTGTGTTGTAGCCGTTGGGAAGGGATATATGCCATTGATCTGAGAACCAAAGAGATAAGTGCGGAACCATTTGGCTGTGGGAAAGAAATATCGGATATGTTTATCGATTCTCAAAAGCGTATATGGATTGCTCCTTATAATCAGGGACTACGTTGTTTCTCACCTGAAGGGAAGGAAATAGCAACATATACGACCCGTAATTCAGAACTGAGCAGTGATATAGTGCTTTGTATTACGGAAAAAGAGGAAAAGATATGGGTCGGTACGGATGGAGGTGGTATCAATATTTTGGATGTTGATAACAGTCGCTTTTCTCATTTGAAACATGTGCCTGGCGATAAGCAGTATTCGCTGCCGACCAACTCAATCAATTGTATTTATTGCGACTATTATGGAAATATCTGGATGGGAGGAGTATACAACGGGCTTATTAACATGCGTGAAGTATCGATGAAGACATATACCGATGCTCCTTTCGGCTATCCGCTGGGGTTAAGCCATAACATTGTTATCAGCCTTTATCAGGAAAATCCCGAACGCATCTGGATAGGTACTGATGGTGGTGGAATCAATAGCTTTCATCCCGAAACGGAGACGTTTACCCATTATCCTAGTACCCGTGAAGATAAAATAACCTCTATTTGCGGGTTTACGCCGGGTAAGCTTCTGGTGTCGGCTTTTGCTGAAGGAGTATTTGTTTTTGATATTGCGACCGGAACGATGACGCCTTTCTGTGTAGTGGACGAGACTACTACACAAACCATATCCCAACACGGATATTCTATCTATCTTTATCGGAATACCCCCAATACGGTGCTGGTTTTGAGCAATCATGTCTACATATACAATCTGTACGACAAGTCGTTCCGGATAGCTAAAGAAGATAAAAAAGAGCCTATTATTTGGGGAACCCTTCAGGCCATTGCCAGTGAGGAAGGGCATACTTATCTGTTTGACTCCCGACGGATTTATGTGATGGATCATTCTACGTTGCAACTGACCTCACTTTTTACCTCCTCTAAAGAAACCATTATTAATTCTGTAGCATATGATAAGAAAGGTACTTTCTGGATGGGTACCAGCCGTGGACTGGAATGCTATTCTGTACAGACAAACGAGCTTTCATCCGTGCAGACCAACTTGTTTACTGATGTGTCGCTGGTGGTATGCCATAATCCTGATGAAATATGGATTGGTGCCGAAAATATGCTTTTTTCGTATTCGCCGCATAAGGAACGTTTTACAATATATGGAGAGTCGGATGGAGTGATGCCCAATGAATACATCCCCCGTTCGCAATTGATTATTGATGAGCAAGGCATCTACATGGGCGGAGTGGAAGGGCTGCTCTTTATAGCTAACGGGCAGAAGACTGATGAAATAAGCATACCTGAGATGCATTTGTCGGACATCATTCTCAATGGGAAATCTATTAATGATCAGTTGGAGAAGAATCAGGATGCCCTCTCTGTAGACAAAAACAGTAATGTAGTCATTCAGGTAATGGCCAAGGAGGAAGATATTTTCCGAAAAAGGCTGTATAGATATCGTGTGGAAGGATTGGACAACAGTTATACGGAGACTTACCAGCCGGAACTGATTATGCATACCCGGCTGCCTGGTACTTACCGGATTATGGTGGCGTGTACGGCAAAGGACGGAAGCTGGATTCCCGATACCCAGATACTAACACTGACCATTCTGCCGCCCTGGTATCAGACCTGGTGGTTTATTTTGCTTTGTATGGTTGGAGGAATTCTTCTGGTAGCCGTTGCTTTCCGCAAAGCATTAAGGAGGAAAGAACGTCAGCTGAAATGGGCCATGAAAGAGCACGAACAACAGGTCTACGAGGAAAAAGTACGTTTCCTTATCAATATCAGTCACGAATTGCGTACTCCACTGACATTGATATATGCTCCGTTAAAACGTATTCTGAAGACTATCGGACCCGAAAATGAGCAATATCTGCCGTTGAAGGCCATATATCGTCAGTCGCAGCGTATGAAAGCATTGATTAACATGGTGCTCGATGTGCGCAAGATGGAGGTAGGCGAGAGCAAGCTGCATATGCAACCATATTCGTTCAATACCAGGATTGAGCAGGTATCTCAGGATTTTGCCAATGAGGGTGAGGCGGAACAGGTGCATATACGTTTTCAGCTTGATCCACGGATAGAGGAAGTCTGTTTCGATAAGGACAAGTGTGAGATTGTATTGAGCAATCTGTTGACGAATGCTTTGAAGCACAGTCCGCAGAGTACGACAATCACCATCAGTTCCGAGCTGAAAGTCAGTGGCGACGAAGTGCGTGTTGCCATTTCCGACCAGGGATGCGGATTGAATCAGGTCAATATGGGAAAACTGTTTACCCGTTTTTATCAGGGAGAGGGAGAGCAAAACGGTACCGGTATAGGCCTTTCCTATTCCAAGATTCTCGTTGAGCAACATGGAGGGAAGATCGGGGCTTACAACAATCCAGACGTAGGGGCCACTTTCTATTTTGATTTGCCTGTAAGGCATACCGAGGTAGAAGTCGTGAGCCAGCCCAGAGCCTATTTGAACGAACTGATTGGTGACGATGGCATTGAGCAGCCTGCTTTGTCGGGAGAGCAGTTCGACACGTCGGCCTACAAGATACTGGTTGTCGACGATCATGCGGAAATGACGGATTTTCTGAAAAAGGTACTTGAGCCCCACTTCAAACAGGTGTTGACGGCGGCCGACGGCGAGGAAGCACTGAGAGTGATACGTAATAATATGCCCAACATCATTGTCAGCGATGTGATGATGCCTCGTATAAACGGCTATCAGTTGTGCCAGTATATCAAGGAAGATATTACCATCAGCCATATTCCTGTTGTTCTGCTGACGGCCCGTGACGATGAACAGAGTCAGCAGGAGGGATACAAGAATGGTGCCGACGCTTATCTGGCAAAACCTTTTGAGGAAGAAACGCTGCTCGAACTGGTGCGAAACCGTTTGAAGAACAGGGAAGAAATCCGCGAACGCTACATGCAGGCTGGCCCTGTGCCCGTGCCCGAGGAGACAACCTTCAGTCCGGCCGACGAAGCCTTCCTGTCGAAACTGAACAAAGTGATTCAGGACAATCTGGACAATTGCAATCTTGACATCGCTACCATCTGTAATGAAGTACACATGAGTCGTGCCTCCCTTTATAATAAAATGAAAGCGCTGACAGACATCAGCGCTAACGAGTACATTAATAAATTCCGGATGGAAAGGGCTATTCAGCTGATCAGGACTACCGACATGCCATTTACTGAGATTGCCGAAAAGGTAGGCTTTGCTACCTCGTCTTATTTCAGTACGGCTTTCAAGCAATACATGGGCGAAACTCCTACACAGTATAAGAAGCGGATCAGGCAAACGGAGGCGACAGAGGAATGATCCTTTCCGCTGGCCTGTCCGTTCAGGAAGGCCGGTGGCCAGAGGTTCTGGAAGGGCTTTTCTGCAGCCGCCGAATCCACAGATAATATCCCGTCAGCGGCAGGGTAGCACCCAGCAGGGCAGCCACGAACCAGAGCAGGCGGGTCAGCAGTCCGCCCCAGTTGCCTACGTGCATCGAGTAAATCCAGCCGCGTATTTTGCCCGATTTGTCCAACTCGTTGTAGGGAGTATATCCGGTCAGCTGGCCGGTGCGTGTGTCGAACTGGTAGCGGTCGGCACCTCGCGTATTGCCGAAGCGGTTGACGCTGACGCTGGCCGATCCGTCGGACAGGCTGATCTGACGGGCGTCGGGATTCTTCTGCTTCAGCTGCTCGTACACTGTCTGCCAGTGGGCGGTGCGGTCGGTGTTCTTGTCTCCTTTTCCTTTCCGTCCCTGTTGTTTCTGATGGCCTTCTTGTGACTTGGCGTTGTGCGAACCGTGTCCGCCTCCTGCCTGTGCCTCTACACCGAACAGGGCATAGAAGCCCGTGCGATACCAGCCGAACGACCACGTCAGTCCCGTCAGGGCCATGACGAGCAGCAACAGCAGGGCATACATGCCCCCTGCCACATGCAGGCCGTACCAGAAGCGGCGCCAACCTTTGCGTACCGCAATCTTCAGACTGTTCTGCAACGCCTTACGCGTGCGAGGCCACCAGATGACAATGCCCGACACCAGTACCAGAACGAAGAGCAGCGTGCTGGTGCCTACCACCACCTTGCCCCAGAATACGCCGTCGCCCGACGGGCGGCTGTCGAGCAGCCAGCGGTGCAGGCGGAACATGGTGGCAAAAAAGGGCAGACGGTCGCCCCGGCCCGTTACCTCGCCCGTATAGGGGTTGGCATAGACCGAAGCCTTGGCCGGTTTGGACAGTGGGAGTTGCCAGGCTTTTGTCGGGTCGGGGAAGGCGGTGACGCCCGTCACCTGTACGCCCTCGGGCAGCGTGGCCGATACCCGACGGACTACTTCGTCCATCGGCAGCGGCTGGCGGCCTTGCGGGTCGACGTTGAATACTTCGGGACGCAGCCATTGCGTCACTTCCTTCTCGAACACCAGCATGGCGCCGGAGAAGCAGACAAGCGTGATAATCAGTCCGAAGGGGACGGACAGCCACAGGTGTATGTGTCGGAATGCTTTCTTCATTGTTTATTCGTTGGGTTGGGATGATGTACGGATTTTACTGGGCCTCCAGTCGTCCTACGCCGTTCAGCGAAGTGGCTTTTACGACCAGTCCCTTGCTGGCGGTGGCTGTCGAAGGCTCGATGCGATAGATGGCGGGATAGCCCGAAGTGGTAGTCACAGCGATGTAAGCCGAGCCGTTCTCCATGTAGGGCGTGTTACCGAAGCCGCTGACGTCGGTCGGCAGTCCGCTGACATAGGACAGGTCGCCGTTGCTGACGTTGAATATGGCCAGGCGGTTGGCCACCTTGTCCGAGGCGGTAATGGCTTTGTCGTACATCAGCAGCAGGAAGTAGTTGCCGCCGATGTACCAGCTGCGCATTATGCCGTTGGGCGACAGCTCCTCAAGGTTGCAGTAATAGTCGTCGAAAGCCTCGGCGGCCACGTCCACGCGCACCACACCGGCCGGCAGCGTGGTCCGCTGGCGCGGGTCGGCCATGGTCTTGGCGTAGCTCGGCGAGATGACATAAACGTAGCGGCCGTCGTCGGTGGCCCACACCATCTGGTAATACTGCGACCTGTTGCGGCCGCAGGCATAGCTTATGCGGCCCGTGCGCAGCAGCTTCTTGCCCTTGAGCGTGCGGTCTGTGAAGATGGCCACCCAGCATGAGTCGGGCCATTGCGTCCACTGCAGCTGGTCTTTCTTGTAGCTCGAGCTGCCGCTGCCGCCGCTCTCAGTCTTTATCAGGTCTTCAAAGCCGGGGCGCACCCAGCGGTACTGCGTGCGCGCCTCGTCGGCATACTGCTGGCACCCGTACTGCGACAGGCCCATGGGCACGGCCGCGCTGTATATCTTTGAGCCCACCTGCTCGAGCCCCGAGAGCGTCACATACTCGCCGTTGCCAAGGAAGTTTTCGCATATATACCCCCTGTCGGTCACTATGGCGTCAGAGCCGGTGCCCCCCGAGGTGTTGCTCTCAAATGTCTCGGCGGCCGTGTCGAGGTATCCCACCTTGATGGTGTAGGGCACATATCCCGTCTGCGGGTCGGCCCAGTCGGGGTTTCCCTCGCCGCTCGACGTGGTCATGATGTAGCGGTCGTACAGCCCGAAGGTGGTAAACCGCGTCACGAAGTACTCCTTGTCGCGCTGCCTTATCTGCCCCGTGGCCCCGTCGCGCACATAAGAAAATGTGGTTCCGGCGTCGCCCTGGTGGTAGTTGAGGGCATACAGATACTTGTTTGAATGGAACACCCAGTAGGTGGCCCCGTCGTTGTAGAGCCCCGCCGGGGTGATGTTCCCGCTCAGCGCGCTGGCCGTGGTGAGCAGGTTGGTCGACGTGCCCGAGCCGCTCACGGTCGTACCTATTACATACTTGCCGGCCAGCGGGCCTCCGCCCGCGTCGGCACCGCCCGCGGCAGTGTCGTCGTCAGAGCACGATGTTGTCAACACTCCGGCGGCGATGAGTGCCATCGCGCCGGTAATCAAATAGTTATTTTGCATTTTCATATCCTTAATGTTGTTGGTTATGGTTTGTAATCACGCGATAGTGGGGCCCACGGCCCACCCCCTCCAACGCGGGGAGGTAGCCGCAGCGCCTCATGCCGGGCCGCCTTCCACGCATTGGCAGGGCCGGAGGCAGGTGGCGGTTGCCCGCCAACCATTGCGCCTCGCCATGGCCCCTCAGCCGCCGAGGCTCACCCTCACCTTGGCATAGAAGGCCCTTCCGGGCTTCTGCAGGCTGAAGTTGTCGTAGAGGTTGGCGTCGGTCCGGGTGCGGCATGGTTAAGGCATTAAGTTTACGTGCCAGCGCCATTTTTTCGCGTTTCTCTACACTTTCCGCAGTCTCTTCATACAGCAAGGCTGCCTCGCTGGCGGGGCGACGCTGTTCAGTAATCGCCTTTACAATCACCGTGCGTTCGTCATTTCCCTGGCGCAGAGTGAGCGTGGCATTCAGCTCGACGATTTTGCTCGGCTTGCTGCGCTGCCCGTTGTAATGCACCTTACCGCCTTCAATCATTTCACGGGCCAGCGCGCGGGTTTTATAAAAACGGGCAGCCCATAGCCATTTATCCAGTCGAACCTCAACAGCAGGTTTTTCTTTCATGGCGTCTCCTTCACATTAGCGAGGGGATCAGGCGGCGGTAGTC
>ENA-ORSS01001606-ORSS01001606.1-human-gut-metagenome-genome-assembly--contig:-NODE-1606-length-22661-cov-19.762054_pt1 | contig 22661 bp, 20 predicted proteins | sample MGYA00241899_ERZ509162 | MGnify/ENA primary metagenome ERZ509162 (study PRJEB26280, sample SAMEA2338641) | human gut metagenome | biome: human gut; feature: human-associated habitat; material: faeces... | reverse complement strand
AGTCCTCATAGAGCTTTTGCAGCAGCGTGTCCAGCTCGTTTGTGCGGCGCATGATGCGGTCAAGCTCCGTTCTGCCGCTTTGCAGGCTGCGCTTTCTCGCGTCGGAGGTGGTCTGCATCACAAGCTGCTCGAAATCCTCCTTGTTGGCTCTGGCGTAGGTCGCTACATTTCGCAGCGCGTCCAGAATCAGGTCGCGGACGATCTCGGTGCGGATAAAGTGAATGGTGCAGGAGGTCGTTTTCTTGCGGTAGGAAGCGCAGACGTAGTTGTCCTTCGGGGTCTTGTGATATGCGTCCCCATCGCTGCGCTCGTTATACATCTTCGCGCCGCACTCGCCGCAGTAGAGCAGCCCGGTCAGCGGATTCGGTTCTCTATTGCGGTCGCCGCGCCGGATCGTCCTGCGGAGCTTCTGCGCGGTTTCCCATGTAGTCTTGTCAATGATGGCTTCGTGGGTATTCTCAAAGATTTTCCAGTCCTCTTTGGGAGCCTGCTTGCGGTGCTTGTCCCGGTAGCAGGTCTTGAAGGTCTTGAAATTGACGGTATGTCCCATGTACTCCACACGGGCGAGAATGTAGCTCACCGTCGTACCCCACCAGCGGTAGGGATCTTCAAACTTGTTGTTCCTGCGATTGCCCACGCCCTTTGCGGCAAGGTAGGCAGACGGGCAAAGTACCTTTTCCTCGGACAGAATATCCGCGATCTGATACACACCCTTGCCGTCAATGACCATACGGAAGATGCGGCGCACAACGGCGGCAGCTTCCTCGTCGATAATCCAGCGCTGCTTGTTCTCCGGGTCTTTCAGATACCCATAGATGGGATGATTGCCGGTGTGTTCGCCCTTGTTGCCCTTTGCCCGATAGACGGCGCTGACCTTCTTGGAAGTATCACGAGCGTAAAAATCGTTCATGATATTGAGAAACGGCGCGAAATCATTCTCGGACTGATTGGCGCTGTCCACGCCATTGTTGACGGCAATGAAGCGAACTCCGTTCTGCGGGAAGGTGACCTCCGTATAGAAGCCCACACGGAGGTAATCACGACCCACGCGACTGAGATCTTTTACCAGCACAATGCCCACCTTACCGGCTTCAATGTCGGCAATCAGGCGTTTCCAGGCTGGACGCTCAAAATTCGTACCGCTCCATCCGTCGTCAGAATACACCGATACATTCGGAAAATTCCGTTCACGGGCATAGCGCGTGAGCATATCCTTCTGATGAATGATGGAATTACTGTCCCCGGCAAGATCATCGTCGCGGCTCAGGCGGCAATAGATGGCGGTGATTTTTTCTTGTGACTGTCTGTTGTTCATAGCGATACCTCTTTCAGACAGCCAGCTCATTTGTGGCAATTACAGTATAGCCGATTTTCCTGCCGCAGTAAAGCGGACAATGGTAACTTTTCCGGGTTTTCATCGTAATTCCTCACTTTCTCAACCTTCGCAGCCCATTTTGATCAGCCGCTTGATTTTGTCGTTCATATCCTCCTTGCCGTTTTCTTTGAAATGCAGCGTCACGCGATAGGTGGTGTTGCCCACCCTGCGGGTCATCCTTCCGGCAGAGGAAGGAGCGGCGGGTGCGGGACGGCGCACGGTTTCTTTTGCGGTTGCGATGGCGGTATTGTTCATAGGCACTCCTTCTCCTTCATCATTGTTTTTAATCTATCCAGCTTGTTCTGTGCGGTCTGCCTGCGGAAGTTTGTCCCGGTGAACAGGATCGGGGCGCACATTTCCAGCAGTCTGTCATAAATGCGGGCGTGGGGCGTGTCCTGCGGATGCTGCAACTCGTCAAGGCTCAGATTGGTGGTGACGATCAGGGGCTTGCCGCTGCGGTAGCGGCTGTCTATCACGTTGTAGACCTGTTCCAGTCCGTATTCCGTGCCGCGCTCCATGCCGAAATCATCCAGAATCAGCAGCGGATAACGGCACAAGCGGGCGATGTACGCATTTCTGCCCTCATAGCTGCCGGACAGATCATTGAGAACGGCAGCAAAGTTCGTCATGCGAACGGGGATTTCCTTTTCCATCAGGGCATTGGCGATACAGGCGGCGAAAAAGCTCTTGCCTGTACCGACGCTGCCCCAGAGCAGATAGCCGATATTCTCAGCTTGCATTTTGTCAAAATGATCGGCGTAAAATCTCGCGTGTTTCATCTGCGGATTCGCGCCGTTATCCTGTGCAAAGCACCAGTCCCGCAGCTTCGGCGTGTCAAAGCAGTCCTTTTTCAGCTCCTTTACGGTGTCCTCATGCTTACGCTGCCGGTCAGCCAGCCGCTTTTCCTCATAATGCTTCTGCTGACAGGCGCAGTTTGTGGGATGCCGGTCACGTCCAAACAGGGCGGCGTGACCATCTTCAAAATAGGCTTCCTTCGGCGTGTGGCACTTGCCGCAGTACAGCAAGCCGTCCTCGCCGGTATAATCGCCCTCGCTGGGGCTGACTTCCATCATTTTGGAAACAATATCGGTAAAACCGTTCATAGGCTTTCTCCCTCCTTGCAGGTGTAGTCGGGGATGCCCTGTTTTGGGACACCCTTTGTTTTATCGTTTTCTGCCCACCGTCTGATGGTGGCAGCATGATTCTGATAGCTTCTGCCTGTGGATTCCATGTAGGAGGACAGCTCGGATATGAGCCTGTCCAGCCTGTCGGGAAACTCCCGCAGCAGCTCGGCGTATTCGGTGTCAAGCAGAAAAACATTCTCATACCGCCCGTATGCGGCGGGCGCTTCGCTCTCTCTACTCAGGTGGTTCTGATTCAGGTTGCTACTACTCAGGTTGTTAGGGGACAGTTTTCTTTCCATCATAGGGACAACTTTCTGTCCATCAGTCGGACAGTTTTCTTTCTCAATGGAGGAAGGATTTCTGTCTGTCACTCGGAAAGATTTCTGTCCGTCTGACGGCAGCTTCACATAGATGCGGTTCGGCTTGGAAAAGCCTCTTCTGCGCCGCTCAATCAGCCCAGCGTCCTCCAGCTCGGAAAGAGCGGTTTTCACGGTCATAGAGCTTCTGTCCAGCGCGGCGGCGATTTTCTCAATGGGGAACACAAGATAGATCCTGCCGCTCTCGTCCAGCCAGCCGTTTGCCTGTGAGAGCGTCGCCCGGTCAAGCAGCAGCGCGTACAGCAGCTTCGCCGTTTGGGTCAGGTCTGCTTGCAGCAGGAAACGGGGATATGGCAGATACGGCGGCAGCCGGGTATCCGCTCTCATGTACTCAGTGATGGAATGTCACCTCCTTCGCGGGAAATGGGGTATAACGAATCGTGACAGCCCTCAGTCTGGCGGTTTCCAGCGTTTTGACCAGTAATGCGGGCAAAGAACAACGATTGCCCGGAAACTCTGCTTGCAGCCGTGGATGCACCCACGGCAAAGGGGATTGTAGGAAATGCGGTTTCGGTGGTCGAGGAAGAACGACCATTCCAAACGCCGCTGCTTGCTCATTCTCGGCATTTTCACGCTCCAATCTGTCGCCAAAGTGTTACGCTCCGGCAGACGGTCAAACTGTAAATCTCGGTATCAATTTCGGGATATTTTCGCTCTGTAAGCTCCGTTTGGAGAACGGGCGGTATTGCGGTATGGGTAAGTCCCTTCGGCGCGTTCTGTGCGCTTTCGGGAGGGGGTATTTACTCCATTTCTGGATTTGAAAATAAATTGTATCTTTTTCGTGCGCTGTATTGTATTTCTCGTGCAGATAGCGTATAATGATAGTGCCAGTAGAAAGGGGATGATTTCATGGCTGGAACTACAACAAACATCAGCATCCGAATGGACAGCGACCTGAAAGCACAGGCTGACGCTTTGTTTTCGGAGCTTGGCATGAATCTCACAACGGCTTTCAATATTTTCGTGCGTCAGTCGATTCGGGAGGGCGGGATTCCGTTTGAAATCTCCATCAATCAGCCTAACAAGGAGACGATTGCCGCCATGCTGGAAGCGGAAAGGATTGCGAAAGACCCGTCTGTAAAGGGCTATAACGACCTTGACGAGCTTTTTGCCGATCTGAAAAAGTGAGAAAGACAAAGCTGACCGTCAAGCCGACAACGGCGTTCAAGAAGGATTACAAGCTGGCAATCAAGCGCGGACTGCAAATTGAGCTTCTTGAAACCGTGATTGAAACGCTTGCAATGGGAAACGCGCTGCCGCCTGAGAACAGAGATCATGACCTGACCGGTAACTGGCGTGGACACCGGGAGTGCCACATTCAGCCCGACTGGCTTCTGATCTACCGCATCGAGGGTGATGTTCTGGTGCTGACACTTTCCAGAACCGGAACGCACAGCGATCTGTTTGGAAAATGAGCATTGTGCCGCATGGGGAAACCTGTGCGGCATTTTGCCTTTTACCGCTCCTGTTCATGGCTGCGCCCTCGCTTCGGCTGCGGCATCGACATCTGATAATTGCGCTGCATGGTCATCAGCTCATGCAGCCGGTCGCTTTTCTCGCGGTAATCGTTGTAGCATTCGTTTTTCAGGGAAATAAGAGACTGAATCTCTGCAACGACCTCCTTGCGCTTCGGAAGCTGCTTGGGAGCGCCCAGCTTATCAAGCTGACGCTTGGCAGCGTCGTTGATGATAAAATCTGCTTCATGTGCGGCATAGAATTTCTGCTTGTCCTTTTCCTTGCGGATCATGCGATACTCCTTGATAACGGGATAGGTGTTGCGGTAATTGTCCATTGCTTCCAGCATTGCCTTTTTGTCCGTCACCTTGGCAGCGGCAGCGTCATAGCGGCTGCGTGCTTCCCGTGCTTCCGCACCGGCTGCATTAACAGCGGCGAACAGCTTGTCTGGAGATAGAAGGTCATGCTCCTGCAAGTACATGAAGGTTTTCGACCACGCCTTGAGGTTGTGCATTGATGCCCAACGGTCATAGCCGATGCCCTTGCCCTCGGCGCGTTTTGCTTCACGGTCAACCATGCGCCCAATGGAGGGCGTTTGCGGTGCGCTCTGCTTTGGAGTGTGCCTGTCGGAAGCACCCTCGTTTGAAGATAGGGTGCGGTCAAGCGGAATACCATCATTTGAAGTGAGGGTATGCTCAGAACGCAGGGCATTTTGCTCCAAAGCGGCAAGCACGGCGGCTTTGTCGAAGCTGTCGCCCAGCTTCCGCGCCGTGATGGGCTTTGTACGGTCAGGGGTGAGATAAGAAAACCGTCCTCGGCTCTCCTTGACGGTCACGCCGTATTGCAAGAGCTTTTGCGCAAAATCCTCAACGGTGAACGATTCGTTCATCGTTTTTCGGATGATCTGACGCAGCTTTTCCTTGTCGGTTTCAAAGCGTGTCGGCTTGGTGGGCTTGCCCTCTGCGGCAAGGGCGGCGTTTTCCTGATCCAGCGCAGCCTGTCCCTTTTTCCTCGCCCAATACTCACGCTCGGTGACACGGTTTGCGCTGCCGTTCAGAAGGTCGATCTGATAAAGACCGGCTTCGTGGCACAGCTCCATGACCTCGGATTTGAAATATTCCATCGCCGCGTCGGTGCAGCGGTGCTTGCATCCGGCTTTCGTGTCGGCGGGTCTGTCCATGTAGGGCAGCAGCGGCACATTTTCGATCCGCAGACTGTTGATGACGATATGCACATGGATGTTGCCGGACTGGTTATGCCCGTCCGGGTGGGTGCAGACGATCGCCTGATGACCGGGAAACTGTTCCCGGCAAAACCTCTCGCCAAGCTCCTGCGCCTTATCTACGGTCAGCCCGTTGTCCGGGCCGTCCCGTGGGTCAAAGCTGATGATGTAGTGATGGCTCTTGACGTCCTCGCGCTTCTGATTCTTGCCATAGCGGAGGTTGGAGCGCATACAGGCAACCGCAAAATCTTCCTCGCCGCAGTTCAGGGTGGAAATACGGTAATCCTCTCGCGGCACAAGCCGCCCGTTTGCGTCCAGCGTGGGCTTCATGGTGAACTCGTCGTGTGCAAAGGTCAGATATTTTTCAGCGTCGCCGTAGTTGGCGTTTTTAGAGCTGATATGTTTGAACGTTGCCAACGGCTTCACCTACCTTTTCCAGAACCTCAAACTTCAAAGCAGCGAGATCGGAAGCCACTGCCCGCACCTCTGCCGCAAGCTGGGGATAGGGATTGTGCCAGTCGTTGATAGCACGGGCAATCTGATTGAGATTATTTCCGATTCTGCCGTATTCGGAGGTCAGCTTCCCAAGCGCGGCAAGCAGTTCGTCGTTGACCGGGGAAACCGTGACAACAGGACGGATGCTTGCACCATGAATGGCTCTGCGAATAAACTCGGACTGACTGATGCCGTAGGGTGCAAGGCGGGCGGCAAAGTCAGCGTATTCTTCCTCGGTCATGCGGGTCTTGACAACACGGCTGCGGTGCGGCGTGTCATACTTTTTGCGGGGCATTAGCTTCATCTCCTTTCACTTATCGCCGTTTTCGGGGCAAATTTGCACCCTGTTACCGGCTCAAACTCACAAGGGTTTTCCAGAGCGGAAAGCCCTTTACTTTATAACTTCTGCCTTTTCAGACTGCCTGACGTTCTTGGCACTCGCTTCACGCCCGCAATTTACTGATGCGGCCTTTCATCGGATGGTCTGCGACGGTTGTTATCACGCTCGGACGATCCCGGATGGGGAGTAGCTGCCCTCTGCTGTCATCGCCCACCGGGAACGACCCGGCTTTCCGAAGCTGGCGTTGCTCGCTCGCTCCCATGCGGGAGGTCTTGGCGCGTCCTTCGGCTCGGCTATCACAGGGAGCTTGTTGCCTGAAAAAGCTATTCACTTGTCAAGGAACACCGTGCCGCCGGGGTCAAACTGTTACCGGCTCCGACACGGGAAGGGCTTTCCGGCTTGGAAGCCCCTCTCAACATACAACGGACATTTTTTCTCTAAAACTTGGTACTGCCGGAGAAAAAATTTTTGAAAACCTCTCCACCTAACTAAGTGAATCAGCCCCCGGCTTTGTCCCAACGTTTTGCCCTTTCACTTTTCAACGGACAGAAATCTGCCGTTTGTTGAGTATGCCGGTGAGAAAAATTCTTCTGTGCTGGCTGCGGGAGCTGGTTGCAGTTCGAGCGGTTTTCAAAACTTTGCGCGGCGATGGAGCTTGCAAAGCTCTGTCGCTGGGCGAGGTTGCCGCAGCCGTCAGGCTGCGCATAGCAGGGTTTGGGGAAGGCACTCCCCAACAAGATTCCGAAGGGACAGAATGAGAGAAATGCGAAATCTGGCACCTCGGTAGAATCTTGCTCTCTGCTGCTCCAAACCTCCTTTCACTTTACAACGGACATTTTTTCAGCAAAAAGCAGGGTGTGTATTTGTAAACATTCTGTGAATGAGCGACAGCAGTCTGTCATTCGTCGCTGAGACTTTTTCTGATTTTATGGTAGCGCAGCAGCGACAGAATTGCGACGTACCAATGGGAACATCGCTAACACCATTGGGAACATTGACCGCTGAGATTTTCTTTCTCTCTATTCTTACTACAATCTCAAAAACGCTTTTTGGACACTTCTGCGAATAAAGCGTTTGGGATAGATCATCCTGCCCGCTTTTCACCACTACTACGGTCTGACGTGAGCGATTTGGCAAAGTCCAGATAAAAAAGCAGCCGCTTTTTCTGCGGCTGCCTGTGTAACTTTTCTATGAACTCTATTGACTTTGAATGTCTAATCGTGTAGACTATACACAGAGTCTACCATAGTAGACAAGGAGGGCTTGCATATGGAGATACCAAAGATTCATGAGGGTGAATATCGTTTCTGCCTGATTATGTGGGAGCATGAACCAATTTCCGCTGCGCAGCTTGTAAAGCTGTGTCAGGAACAGTTGGGATGGAAGCGAACCACGACTTATACCGTTATCAAACGCCTTGGGGAACGCGGCGTACTGAAAAATGAAGATGGTATTGTGACCGCTCTTGTATCAAAGGATGAAGCGCAGGCGTGTGAGATCGATGAACTGGTGGAAAAGAAGTTTGAAGGCTCTCTTCCTGCTTTTATCGCTGCCTTTACCAAACGGCAGGATTTATCTAATGACGAACTTGACGAAGTGCAGCAGATGATCGACCGGATCCGAAAGGGGGAAGCAACATGAGCGAACTCTTTCTAAAAATCGTCAATATGAGCATATCCGCAAGCTGGGTTGTGATTGCGGTTTTGACATTGCGGTTTTGCTTGAAAAAAGCTCCCAAATGGGTAAATGTTCTGCTTTGGGGCATTGTCGCTGCACGGATGGTTTTTCCGTTTTCGATTGAAAGTGTACTGAGCCTGATACCGAGCGCAGAAACAATCAGCCCAACCGTTATGATGGAGCAGACACCTTCCGTCCAGACGGGTGTTCCTGCCCTCAATCATGTTATCAACCCAGTAATCAGCAGCTCGTTCACGCCCGCACCGGGCGCAAGTGCAAATCCGCTGCAAATATGGATTCCGGTTTTAACGGGGATATGGCTTTTCGGAATAGCAGCCCTTTTCCTCTACTCTGCTGTGAGCTACTGGCGTTTGCACCGCAAGGTCTGCGAAGCGGTAATCCTGCGGGGCAACATCTATCAAAGCGAGAAGGTTTGCACTCCGTTTGTGCTGGGAATCATCAAACCCAAAATCTATCTTCCGTATCATATGGACAGCCGCGAGATGGATCATGTGATTGCCCATGAGCAGACGCATATCCGCCGCAAGGATCATTGGTGGAAGCCACTCGGTTTTCTGCTGCTGACAATTCATTGGTTCAATCCGCTGATGTGGCTCAGCTATATACTGCTGTGCCGGGATATTGAGCTTGCATGTGATGAAAAGGTTATCAGGGAAATGGGCAATGAACAAAGAGCCGATTATACACAGGCACTTGTGGCTTGCAGCGTCAACCGTCGTGTAATTGCGGCGTGTCCGCTTGCTTTTGGTGAGGTGGGAGTAAAGGAGCGTGTAAAGTCCGTGATGAACTATAAGAAGCCCGCGTTCTGGATCGTTCTGGCATCTGTGATTGTTTGTGCTGCGGCAGCGGTCTGCTTTCTGACGAATCCAAAATCGGAGGGCTCAAACGATATTACGGAATTGCTGGCGCCCGGCTCCGCATGGAGCTATCAGCTTGGTTATGATGCGGATTTCCCTGTGGATGCATCTTTCACCGTCCAGGACGATCTCTCCGTTGTCGGAACGATCGTCAAAAACGACACAAACACAGATTTTTGTATTCGATACCGTGTACGGGGAACTGCCGGATGGGCCGAATTTTATGGCTGCACCCCGGAGATGGCACAGGAGGCCGGATCGGAAAAATATCTTCTGTTTACCGCGTCTCTCCGTGCGGATAACGGAAAACTGGTTTTCCGAATGTCGGACGGTCACGGCTTGTCTTGTTTTGGAACCCGCGAGGCGACATTCACGCAAATAGCGGATACTTCTTCGGCACATACGGAGCCGTGGTTCGATTACCTTGAAAAGCCCGAGGAAATGAACTGGGACGGAAACCTTGAAATCGAACTTCCGGAATATCCGGGCGTGACGTTCCGCTGGTATCCGGAGAAGATGGAGGCCGTGACGGAAAACGAAGTCATGCAGCTTTATACCGGAATGCCCATTTGGAACACGTATTTTAGCGACCTTACCGGCGACGGGCTTCCTGAATTGTGTTCTACGCTCAGCTTTGGCTCCGGCATGATCGACAGTCGTATCATTGTCTACGACTATGCAAACGGCACAAGTTACATGTTGGAGGATCGCGGGAAATATGATTACTCACTCCGACTTAACGAAACGGATGGATGCCTGTGGGTCGTCAAAAAGGTGTATAATAGTGACGATATAGTTGCTTCCGGCAAACTGCTTTTCGCAGATAACTGTTTACAGGTTGCATATGATCTCAAAACAAACTGTGAATCGGCACCAAATACAGAAACATCCACATCCGAAACAGAGAATACTTTGCGAACTTCGGATACTGTAGAACTGATTGGCTATGTTGGCAACTCACAAACGTCGTGGATTGAACTGTACGAAAGCTCGGACAACAAGGAGCCAATCGCAACGGTTCCGTATGATCTGATTGCGGCGCTCCCCGGCTGTGACAGGAAAAGTGAAGCCTTCACCTTTGGCTATCTGGACTCCATCACTTTCTACTATGGCAAAATCGGCGCGTTCTGCTGGTGCGTCGCTGCGCTGCCGCCCGCAGCCGGAACAGGCGCAGCGAACGTCTGCACCTCGATGGACAATGGCGAAACGTGGAGTATTTCTAACCCGAACGCGCTTTATACCGGCACGGTCATCGGCGCTGGCTTTGCGTCTGAAATGGTCGGCTTTATCAGCTACCGCTACTTCTTTGACAACGGCCCCGAAATCGCGCGGACGCTGGACGGCGGCAAAACATGGGCGCGGCTGGAACTGGATATTCCGGAAGAATACGCGCAGTACAATATGCAGCCACAGAATCCAACGTTTTCCGGCAATGACGGCAGCTATCCGATCATACTGTTCGATAAGGACGGAAACGACCGCACCATGACACTTCATACGCACGACGGCGGTATGACTTGGATATGGCCTAAACTTTCAGCAGTAGATGTTTCATAAGTCAACCTCTACATGATGGCACCAAAAGTTCATTTTCAACTGCCATACAATCAAAACTGTTGGAGTTCCTTCGATACATCATCGGTTTCACACAGCGATGATGCCATTGCGCTTGACGGAAAGATATTGTTGTACGATCCTCTAAGCTCGTACTTCGGTCATACTATTCTGCCACAAATGAGCTGACCATCGTTGTAATAGCGAGGACTTGAAAGTCCTCGCTATTAGCATACATCGTCATGGAGATTATTGCGATCTGTGACGAGCTGAATCAGCTCCAAAGTCATCACAAACGCCAGAATAACACCGGCTATGGGGATCATCACGGTTTCGGATAAATTCTGCACCATATTAAAAATGCTGCTGTTCCATGCGGAGGGTGACTTGCCGACTTCGACAATGGCCTCACCGACCTTTTCATTTACGCTGTCAAACATTCCGGAAAGGTTGCTGATAATGCCGCCGATCAGAATTTCCTGCAGCCAATCCACGATTGCTTTTTTGATTACATCCATACGAATCCTTTCTCACACGCTCCCGCGCGAGGCGGGAGCGTGTGGATGCGTGTGATGGTGTCGTGCGGGCATCAGCCGAACAGACCCTTGAGCAGCGGAACGAGGATCAGACCGATCGTTGCAACGCCGCCGCCCGCCATGAGCTGTTTCATACCCTGACTTTTTGCGCCCGGATTATCATTGCCGTAGCCTTCCAGAAGATTGATGACGCCCCAAATGCCAAGACCGCCGCCAAGCGCCGTAACGAGCGTCTGAAGGACATCGACTGCTGAATTGAAAAACTCCATATATAACTTGCCGGGAACGGAAGAACACGTCCAGACCACACTCCCATTCTCCGGTACTCCTTTCAAATTCAATTTCAGAAGTGGCCGTTTTGTTGTTGGTGTCTTGTATATATGAAAAAACCGCCAGTTTGCACTGACGGTTTTTGAACGATATAACTCCGACTGCGGATACAGCCGGAGTTTGCTGAGATTTAATTTTCTTTGCCGAGCAGCCAATCCGTGAGGTTCTTTACGCGGATACCGTTGTAGTTGCCAACGGTCAGGCGGTCGGCGGTCAAGATGGTCTTTTCGTAATTATCGCGGATCTGTGCCAGCGGGCGCATCTCGCGCTCAAAGGTTTCCTGCGCCGTCATATCGGCGGTCACTTGATAATAGGTATAGGCTCCCTGCTTTTCCGCGACAAAATCCACTTCCGTATTTCCAATCCTACCGATCATCACCTTATAGCCACGGCGCAGCAGTTCAAGGTAGACCAGATTTTCAAGAGAAAAACCGAGGTCATAACTTCTGCGCGGCAAGATGTGATTTCGCAGTCCAAGATCGACAATGTAGAGCTTTTTGTTGACTTTCAAAAGCTGTTTACCAGCAATATCGAACCGCTCTGCTGGATAGAAGATAAACGATTCCGTCAGTGCCTCTACATAGTCATTGACAGTATTCGGAGAAATTTTTCTGCCGCTGGAGATCAGATAGTCCGTGATGCTGCGGATGGAAACCGGACTGCCCACCACGCTTGCAAGATATTTGGCAATTGTTTTCAGCAGCGCAATATCCGTGATCTTTCGCTTGCTTGGGTCGCTTTCTTTGCGCGCCTGCCGGTCCTCAATATCTTTGACAATGACCGTGTTGTAGATGCCCTCTAAATAGGTTTCCACCTTTTCCGGTGTTCTGCTCATCTTGGCGACGTAAGGCAGCGCACCGTTTCTCAGATATTCTGCAAGACCGCGCTCGGCATCCAGTTCTGTGATGGCAAGGAACTCTTGAAACGAGAGCGGCAGCATCCGAATTTCCACATAGCGCCCGGTCAGGAGTGTTGCCAGATCACCGGAGAGCAGATATGCGTTCGAGCCTGTAATATAGATGTCCACATTCGGCTTGACATACAGACTGTCTACGACCTTTTCAAAGTCGGGAACTTTCTGAATCTCATCAAGGAAGATGTAGGTCGTCTTTCCGGCGACCAGCCGCTCTTTCAGATATGCGTACAGTTTCTTGTAATCCAACAGTTCTTCGTATTCCAGTTCTTCAAAGTTCACGGATACAATCTGCGCATCCAGCGCGCCGTTTTCCCGGAGCCACGCCTGATACTGCATCAGCAGTGTGGATTTTCCGCAGCGGCGGATGCCGGTCACGACCTTGATGACCTGTTCTTCTTTCCAGCCGATCAGTTGCTCCAAATATTCCTTGCGTTCTACCAATGCCGCCGCCTCCTTGATGTGATGTTCTTATTATAGAATAGTATTTGCGGAACGTCAAGAAATATTCTGATTTCGGAATTGTTTCTCCACTTCGGGCAGACAAATTCCGAATCAGAAGCAATGTGAAAATGGGCGCAACTTTTTCAGGGGAGTTTTTGACGAAACCATCAAGTTTTTCAAGCGACTTTTTCTAAGAACCTGCAACTTTCTCAGAAGCGGCGTCAATCTCATAAACCTCATACGTTTCCTCCGGCTTCACTTTGAGCTTGGTGGAGAGAAACTTTTCAATATCAAACGTGTTGCGCCGGTCGGCATCCGAGAGGTATTTGTAATTCGGATGCTTGGTGATGTCATATTTCTCAGACAGGAACGGGCGCACGCCGCGAAGCTGGAGGATGCACTTGCCGCCATCCAGAACTGCCAGCTCATCCACGCTGGCAAGCTCCTTGCCGAGTTTCTGGTAATTGAGCGAATGTGACGTTTCACGCCCTCGACTTTCGCCGGTGTTGAATGTATCAATCGTTTCTTTCCCAAGCGCCGTAGACAGCTCCTTGAGTGTCGTCGGCTCCGAGCCGCCGAGGAATAGCCGCGAGTCCATGTTGCCAATGATGGTGTCCGCATTGTCCTTATACAACGCCTTGAGCTGGCTTTGCGCCTGCAAAATAAGGCAGGCGGAAATCTCACGGGAGCGGATCGTTGCAACCAGCTTTTCAAGCTGCGGGATCTGCCCGATGTTGGCTGCCTCATCAATCAGGCAGCGCACATGGACCGGCAAGCGTCCACCGTACACATCGTCGGCTTTCTCACAAAGGAGATTAAATAGCTGGCTGTAAATCATGGAGATCAGGAAATTGAACGAGGCATCGGTGTCGCTCATAATGAGAAACAGCGCCGTTTTTCGGTCGCCCAGCGTGTCCAACTCCAGTTCATCGTAGGCAGTCACCTCACGCAGCTCCTCAATGTCAAAGGGCGCGAGGCGTGCACCGCAGCTCACCAAAATACTTTTGAGAGTTTTGCCCGCCGCCAAGCGATATTTGGTATATTGACGCACGGCGAAGTGATCCGGCTTTTCTTTTGCCAGCTCCTTGAACATCAGATCAACCGCATTTTCAAATTCCTCATCGTCCTCCCGCACCTCCATTGAGTTCAGCATTTCAATGAGCGTAGCGAAGTTCTGTTCTTCTACCGGCGCTTCATAGTGGATGTATCCAATGAGGGCGCAGTAGAGAAGCGTTTCGGCTTTCTGCCAGAACTCATCGCCGGTTTTTCCGTCGCCCTTGGTGTTGGAAATGAGGCACGTCACCAGCTTCAAAATGTCCTTTTCCGAGTGAATATAGGCAAATGGATTGTAGTGCATCGACTTTTTGAAGTTGATCGTATTGAAGATTTTAATGCGGTAGCCAAATCGCCGGAGCATCTTGCCGCATTCAACCACAACGCTGCCCTTGGGGTCTGTGACAACAAAGGAACAGGGATATTTTTCAGAATTGCACTGCATGAGATTCGGTTTCAGCCAGAAGCGTGTCTTGCCGCTGCCGGAGCCGCCGATCACCAGCACGTTTTTATTGCGCGATGTTTTCGGGTCTTTCGGGCGGTTGTTCATCGTCAATTTCTCCGTCTGCGTCAGAATGACATTGTTTCTGGCGTCCGCGTCAATGTAGGGCGCAATGTCCTCATGCGTTCCCCAGCGGGCAGAACCGTACTCGGTATTTTTGCGAAATTTCTTCGCATTTTTGCCCTTGACGTAGACAGTCAGCCGAATTGCAGCCGCGCCCAGAACTCCAACGCAGAGATCGAGCGGATGGAAACTGGGCGCAGCCGTGGAAAACGCAGCGTGCATCCCATCCATCATGTGCAGCACCTTGCCGGAAAAATCCGCGCCGGGCGCAATGCGCATGGCCTGACCGAGCTTTGTCGCAAACAGTGCGATCCCGACGTAGGGAAGATTCGGGAGAATCCACTTTTTTAGCCGCATATTCATCGTGTCTGCTCCTGCTGCTTTTCCCGCACGCGCTCTTTACCGATGCTCTGAACAAGCGCCTTGAACTGCTGCAAGCGCGCCAGGACGGAGGTACGCGGCTTGGATTCACGCTGGATCTGACCGGCAGAATACTCGGTGAATGCTGCGTTGATGGCTTCGCTGTCACGGCCTTTGAAGAAAATCACATATTTCGGCGGCGATACGCTTTTATCCCGGTGAATGGCATAATCCACACCGTATTTCCGCGCAACCCGATCAAAGGAACGGACGCGAAGATTTGTTGTTTCCATCGTGCTGCTGCCTTGATCCTGCCCGGTGAGCTGCTTGACCGTCTGTTTCCCGTGATGCACTACGGGACCTTTTTGCTGCCGGTGCTGCTTTTCTGCCTGCAACTGCGCCAAGAGCTTGGTAATTGCTGCTTTCAGAACCCGTCCGGAGAGCTTCGTCGCGGAAATCATAAGAGAAATTGTTTTGTGTTCCACTTCCTCCTGCAATCAGATCACCTCCCGATGATGGCAGGTGGGCATTACGCCCACCCGACCACAAATACGATGGTCAATACCTGTTCGTTGATCGCCGCGGAGCTGGCGGAAACAACCGCGTCATACGATAGCGGCAGCATTGCACCGGCGCTTACTGTCATGGACGAGGCGTTGAGCTGTTCGCTCTTGCCAGTGGCGGCAGTCTGTATCCCACCAAGCGCAAAGCCAATGCGCTTGGAGTCAACCTTTTGCTCAGCCATATTTGTTGCATACGGCACGATTGTCCAACCATTTTCCGCGCGCAGCGTCACGCCGGACACCTGCACCGCACTGCTGGAATTGTTGACGATCCCCGCGCCGGTTGCCGTGTAGACGACGCCATGCTCCGACACCGTGACCGTCAGGCCTGCCGGAACGGTGACGGAAAAGCGGCTCATTTCATGCCCACAGCCATCACACACGCCGTCGCCGTTGCTGTCAACGTGATCGGCATAGTCATAGCCGCTGTATGAGCAGCTTGTGCAGCGTTTGGTACGCCGGTGCTGCGTGGAGGAATGATCCGTCCAACTGCCGTAGCTGAACGTATGCGCGCCGTAGTCTGTCGTGCTATATGAGCAAGTCGTACAGCTCCCGGTTCTGCGATGCTGCGTGTCCGAATAGCTGCTCCAGCTTCCGTAACTCAGACTGTGGCTGGCATACTGTGTATCACTGTACCCGCAATACCGGCACGTCATGGAGCGGCTATGCTGGCTGCTGCCCGCGCTGCTCCAGCTTCCGTAGCTGTAACTGTGCGAAGCATAGTCGTAGTCTGTTGCGCCGCAGTACCGGCAGTAATTCTCACGTCGGTGCTGGCTGGACGAATACTGCTCCCAAGAGCCGTAACTGTAATTGTGACCGGTTGCGTAGACTGTTTCACGCTTGGACTGTCCGCAATCACAGCTATACTCCCGATAACCGTTGCGTGTGCAGGTCGCGTCACTTTCGTAATCCAGAACCCACGAATGGCTGCCGCAGGAGGGGCAAGTCCACGAGCCGTAAGAGCCAGAGCCATGATTTTTATACACATAACTGCCTAAATATTTTGTGTAATGACATAAGTAACACTCATAATATTCGGCATGACCTCTGGAAGTGTGCGACTGCGCAACATAAGTTCCCTGTAAAGACTGCTTTCCGCAGGATGGGCAAGCGCCCACAACGGAGGTTAGCGCGTTGGTGCTATACACGTCCATAAAGTACAATGACGAGCGGTTTGAGCCGATCCAGTCATAGGTGTGCAGCGGAACCGTGGATTCCGGGTAGCCGATCAGATAGCCGATATAGAGCGTGCTGCCGCTGTCATACGGCAGATAAAACGCATCCGCGCCGATCTCCGCCAGAACGGAATCTCCATAGTACGTCATAATGGTCGTCAGCGATACGCAGCCATAAAAGGCGCGCGTGCCAATGACCGGCGTGGTATAGGGGATTTCTGCTGTTGTGAGCGAAACGCAGCCATCAAACCAATAGGCAAGGTCATAGATGGAGAGCAGACTGGGATCTTCAAAAAAGACCGACGTGATCTGTTCCCGCACCGCCGCCCACGGCTGATCTGCCGCACTGGAAAAGGCGGCGCAGCCGCCGCTGCCGGAAATGAGCAGCATTCCGTCATCCGTCAGCTCCCACTGGATATTGCTGCCCGGAATCGTGCCGGAGGTGGGTGCGTCTGAAACTTCCGAGGATTCTTCAATTTCTGGAACTTCTTCGCTGGATTCTTCTGCTTCCGGGAGTTCTTCGGTGGGTTCTTCCTCGATGATGATTTCCGATTCTGCTTCAAAATCCGTGATGTATTCATCCTCTGCCGCCAGTGCGGTGGTGCTGAACATGGATACCAGCAGGATCAGCACCAGCAGCAGAGCTGTCAGGTTTCTTGCCTTGAAATGCGTCATGGCAGCCTCCTTATCCGACGATGGAGATGGTAAAGACTACATTTGCCGCCTGCACGTCCTTGCTGTTCGGCGCGTCGCCGGATACCTTGGCAAAGTAGGTCAGCGGAAGATTCTGTGCCGCGCCGATCTTGGGGAACGCATCCTTGGTAATGCTCATCTTACCCGCACTCTTTGTGACGCAGGAGTTGATTTTGAGCGCAATCGTCTTGCTGCCGGAGAAGCTGTCATAGCTGCCGACCTTGTACGCGCCGTCCGTCACGGAGATCGCCGTTACCTGCACCGCGCCGGTCTTGGAATTGTTTGTGATCTTGGCGTTGTCCGCTGTAATGACTGTGCCGTTGGTAACGTAGACCGGCAGCGAGGACGGCACGGTGACATTGACTGCCCGGTACTGATTGTCCACGGTCAGCGTGACCGGCACGGTCGCCGTGGTCGAACCTGCGGCAAAGGCGCTTACGCTGAGCGAGAGTGTCAGAAGCATTGCCAGCAGCAATGCCGGGATTCTGTTTCGTTTCATAAAAGCTCCTTTCTGCGGCGGGCGGTATTTGCCGCCCGCCGCGTGTACTTGCAGAAATTACGCCACGGTATCCCACTCGATCACAAACACGACGTTTGCAACCGTCGCATTCTTCATCGTGTTGGAAAGCGGCGTGACGATGGCAGCATAGTCGATCTTTGCCGTATTGCCGGTCAGATCGCCAACACCCGTCATGTAGCAGCCGTCCACCGGCGCGGTGATGAGCGCCTGCGTCTGCTCGTTGGTCGCCGTCTGAACCTGCTTGCCGCCGCCGATGGCGAGTGCAAAACCGAGCTTGTTGGAGTCTACCTTTTCAGCCGCCAGCAGAGATTTGTCACCGAATTTCGTCAGATGCCAGTTTGCCGCCGCCGAGATTGTGACGGATTTCACGCGCACCGCGCCATAGGAGAAGTTTGTGATCTTGCAGTCCGTCGCGGTGACAACCGTACCCTCGTCGGACATGGCGAGGGGCAGCGTGGTGGGAACGGTAGCATTCAGTTTGGTCGGCGTAATATCGCCGTCGTCACCGCCGCCAATGCCGCCGTTCGTGGTGGTCAGGCTCACCGGTGTTGTGCCGGAGCCGCCGGAGGTGTCGATCTCCGCTGCGCTGGCGCAGACCGCCAGCGACAGCATCATGCAAAGCGCGAGGCAGAGAGAAATGAGTTTGCTGCAATTCCGTTTCATAGCCATCATTCAAAAGCTCCTTTCAAAAATCCGATAGATCAGGTATCCCACTCGACTACAAACACAACGTTTGCAACGGTTGCGTTCGTGACCGCCTGCGACAGCGGCGTGACAATCGCTGCATAAGCAACGTCTACCGCATTGCCGCTTGCGTCACCGACGCCGGACAGATAGCAGCCGGTCATGGGCGCGGTCAAGAGTGCCTGAGAAGCGGCATCGGAAGCGTCGGTCTGTACCTGTGCGCCGCCGCCAATGGAGAGTGCGAAGCCGAGCTTGTCGGAATCCACCTTTTCGTGTGCAAGGCTGCTCTTATCGCCAAAGGCGGTCAGCTTCCAGCCGTCCACGGCGGAAATGCTCACGCTGCGGACACGAACCGCGCCGTAGGAATGGTTGACGATCTGGCAGTTGTCCGCTGTGGTCACATCGCCGCTCTGCGACATTGCCATCGGCAGGCCGGTGGGGATGGTGACAGACATGGCAGTGGGCGCGGGATCGCCGCCGATGCTGCCGTCCGCCGTCGAACTCAGATAGACCGGCGTGCTACCAGAGCCGCCGTCCGCGTCAATCTCCGCAGCGGATGCGACCGCCGCGAGGGAAAATACCATGCAGAGAGAAAGAACGAGTGCGAGAAATTTTTTCATGTTAAAAACTCCTTTGAAATTTAGTCCAGAACGGTAATGGTGATGATCGCACCGGCGCAGCCAAGGTAGTCGCCGGTGTCGGGATCGACGTTATAGAAAAGTGTGGTACATTCGTAAGTACCGGCGTCGAGGTCGGCACTGAGCTTGGCTTTTTCGATTTTGCTGCCGACGGGAATTGCCCCGGATTTGTAGATCGTTTCGCCGGTGTCGTTGCGCGTGATCTCCACAATCTGCGGATAGCGGTTGACGCCCTCGTTGACGATCATCAGATTTCCCTCGGAAGTGCCATCCGAGAACACAGGAGAGGTGTTCATGGAAATGTTAATCATCCCAGCCTCTACCTGTTCGTTCAGACCCTCGACGATCTTATCCATGTCGGCCTCATCCCAGCCACCGACCACGGCGGCGGAATCGTAGGAAATGCCCGTGCCGGTTTCCGGCTGTGCGGGAAGCTCCGCGTCCTTGCTGCCGCAGCCGCGCAGGAGCAGCAGAATGACGAGGATCACGACCGCCAGCAGGACGAGGATGCCCGCGATTTTGGCAGTCTTGTTATCTGTTTTCTGAGATTTATTTGCTTTGTTCATAAAATTCTCCGTTCTGCCGCGTCTACGGCGTAATTGTTGTCTTTGTGGGTCCGGCGTCCGCTACGGCGGAACGACCAGACGGCGCAGAAGATGGCGCAGCGTCATACGTTCTCCTTTCTTCGGATATAGAAAAAGCCTGCAAAGAAACTGAGCTTTGCAGGCTTATCCGTACAGATCGTGATTTACTTGTGCGGCATAGTGGCTGTTGATACTGACCGGCGCATTGTAAAGCGCGGTCAGCAGGTATTGCCGGATATTGCGGATCTCGGTGGTGTTCTTTTTGAGGCAGTCAAAGACAAAGCGGATATGCTCCGCGTTGAGCTTCAGAAGCCGGGATTTTACGACCTCTGCCGGAAAGTCGCTGCCAGCGACGCGGATATGGCTGCGGGAGGAACAGACGGTATCGGTCATCAGACCGACGATTTCTTCCAAGCGTTCCTGTTCGTATGGCATTTCCTCCAAGAGAATATCGTAGTCGATATTTTCTTCAATTAAGACTCTGTACTGCTCGATCTCACTTCGGTTCATTTCGCTTCGCTTCACATCCGGCGTGCCGGAAAGAATGGAATGAATATTTGATCCTTGCGTATTTTCTTCTTGGATATTTACTTGATCTATCTTTAATTGCGTTGGATTTTCCGGCAACGGTTTTTCCGTTGACGGATTTCCCGTTGTCGGAAAACCCGACGACGGAGAAGCCGATAACGGCTGCGGCTGTTCATAGATGATGTACTCGTTGCCGCTGAACTTGCCCCGGCTGTCTACCGTCTGACGGCGGCGGATATATCCGGCCTTTTCCAGCTCGTTGACAGCAGAGCGGATCGCGTCCTTGCTCTCGCGGTTGATGGCGGAAAGTCCGGCAAGCGTATAATCCCAGTTCTCCGGCAGCGAGAGCATCTGCGACAGCAGACCTTTTGCCTTTAAGGACAACTCCTTGTTTTTCAGATGGTGGTTGCTCATCACGGTATAATCCCGTGTGCGCTCCACGCGGAAAACAGCCACAGTATCAGCTCCTTTTTCGGTATCTTTGGTGTCTTAGAAAAAAGCGGTCACAGCTCATAGTAGGTCTGGTCGTAGTGCGAGTAAAACGGCGCGCACAGCTCCATGAGTTTCTCCGTAAGCGTATCTGGCTCGATGCAGAGAAGTCCTTTTTGAAACTCCCATGCCTTTACGGTTCGGTATTCCGTTGTAAACTCTCCGCCGGACAGCACGGAATAGTTGGAAACGATGGCAAGCGTCAGATCCTCCAGCAGCCAGACCTCCATCGTCCGTGCGCAGATCACCGCCTCGGTGACAAATTTCACAATGTCCTCATAGAGCCGCACCGCTTTTTGCGGGAACAACGGCGCGCTGCGATAGTTGAAGCTGCAATCCTGCACGCCGCAGGCTTCATAGGCGTACACGGTCTTTGCGCTGTGCGCGACCGCTTGCAGCAGCACTTCAAAATCAATATTGTCAAGCATATCTTCCATACACTCATCTGTGTAATCCTCCGGCTCATCCTGACGGTAAAGAGCGCAAATAAGCCGTTTAAGCTGTTCTTTCTTGTTCATAAAAGACCTCCGTACTGAAAAATGGGTATAAAAATAGCCGGACATCGTAAGTCCAGCATCCTTATCGTTCCTGATCGCGCTGCCGCTTTTTTACCCACGCCTCCAGCAGCTTAATAATAGTTTCCTGCATCCGCTGGGGCGTATAGGAGCGCGGGAAGTATTTGCGCAAAACATCATCGGAGAATGTGAGTTCACATTTCTCCGGTTTCTTCTGCTCCATCATAATATCCAGCATCGTATCGTCGTTGAGCTTGCCTGCCTGCGAGAGCTTTTTCATCCGCTGCGCCTGTGACAGCGACGGCGTGGCCTGTTCGCTGTCGATGGCGGTCAGGAGCATTTGCTGTTCCTCCGGTTTGAGGTAGGACAGTTCGACGGCGGGCGTCATGGCAATTTTCTTCTCATCCACCATTTGCTGCAATTCCGGTTGCAGCTCGGTCAGGCGCACAAAGCGGCGCACCGTATCGCCGCTTACACCGGCTGCTTTTGCCACTTCGTCGTCTGCACGGAACTTCGACGCAACTTGCGGCGAAGTTAGATCAGATCGTGCGCCTTGTCGTTTGAGTGCCTCCATCTTCATTTTGTACGCCTGCGCACGTTCACTGGGGAGAATATCTTCTCTCTGAATGTTGCTGTCTACCATGAGGATCGTCGCCGTATCGTTGTCCATCTCGCGGACGATGCACGGCATATCTGTTAAACCTGCAAGCTCGCTGCCGTGCTTGCGCCGGTGTCCGGCGACGATCTCATAGCCGCCATCCTCGCGCGGACGGACGATGCCGGGTGTCAGAACGCCATATTCCTTGATGCTGTCCACAGTATTCTGCATCGCCTCGTCATCGCGCACATGAAACGGGTGGTTCGGAAAGGGATGCAGCTCTGAGAGCGGAATCCGCACAACTTTTTCACAGGATTCTTCCGCACGGCTTTCCTCCGTGGAGAACAGATCATCGAGCGAGGTCAGATTTATGCTTTTGGCGGAGCTTTTCAACTTTCATCACCTCCTTGGTCAGTTCCCGGTACGCTGCCGCAACCTTGCCGTTGGGGTCGTGTGCGTAGATGCTCTTGCCCTCGGCGCTGATCTCCGCTGCCCGGACGGACTGCGGAATATCCGACGTGAACACTTTCAGCTTGCTGCCGTAGGTGTCGCGCAGCAGCGCACTGACCTCGCGGGCGTAATTGGTTCGGCTGTCTACCATCGTCAGCAAAATCCCATCGATACGCAGCTTGGGGTTGATCTGCCGCCGCACCTTGGCGACGGTCTGCAAGAGCTGCTCCAGCCCCTTTGCGGGGAGATACTGCGCCTGCACGGGAATGAGAACGCTATCCGCTGCCGCAAGCGCATTGATCGTGAGCATCCCCAGCGACGGCATACAGTCGATGAGGATGTAATCATACTCGCGTTTTACGGTGTCCAGATATTGTTTGAGAATCTTTTCCCGCGACATGGCGTTCACCAGCGAAACCTCCAGACCGGACAGCTCGATATTTGCAGGCATGAGGTCCACACCCTCCGCATGATGCAAAATGCCCTCTTTCGAGGGCATTGGTTCGTCCATGAGCGTCTTGCCCAT
>ENA-ORSS01001598-ORSS01001598.1-human-gut-metagenome-genome-assembly--contig:-NODE-1598-length-22744-cov-10.769095_pt1 | contig 22744 bp, 18 predicted proteins | sample MGYA00241899_ERZ509162 | MGnify/ENA primary metagenome ERZ509162 (study PRJEB26280, sample SAMEA2338641) | human gut metagenome | biome: human gut; feature: human-associated habitat; material: faeces... | reverse complement strand
TTGTCCTTCGTCTTCTGGCACAGCAGGTCGATGCACTCGGGCTTGTTGTTCTCAATGCCGATGACGCACTTCGGGATGCCGGTGTACTTCAGCACAGCCTCGATGCCGCGGACGATATCATCGCTGCAGTTCAGCATCTCCTGCGTGTCGCTGGTCAGCCAGACTTCACACTCGGAGGCGTTGATGAGCAGGGTGTCCACGGGGTCCTTGGGCTGCAGCTTGACGTCAGTCGGGAAGCCTGCGCCGCCCAGACCCACCAGACCGCTCTCACGCACGGCGGCGAGGAAGCTGGCCTTATCGGTCACTTCGGGTGCCTTCACGGCGGGGTCTACGGTCTGTTTGCCATCGGTCTTGATGACCACAGAGTCGCACATCCGGCCATTGGAGAGACGGAAGGGTTCCACAGCGGCCACGGTACCAGAAACACTGGAGTGGATATTTGCAGAGACAAAACCGCCTGCCTCACCGATCTTGGTGCCAACAAACACTTCGTCGCCCTTTTTCACCAGAGCCTTTGCCGGAGCACCAATGTGCTGGGAAAGAGGAATGTACACCACGTCCGGAGCCGGGCATCTTTCGATGGCCACTTTGTCGGTCAAGGACTTGCTGGGGGGTACTTCTACACCGCCCATGAAACTTGCTTCTTGTGCAGACATTCAGTTCACCTCTAACCTTTCATGTGTCAAACTTCAAGTAAAAATTATATATTGTTAAATCACAAAAAACAAGGGGCTGAAAGGACTCTCTTAAAGGAAGCAGGCAGAATACGGGGAAAAATTTTCTTCTCAAAAAGTTTACAAAAAAACATGCAGGAGAGTGTAAAATAGTTTATAATAATGGACGTAGCCAGTGGAATTTTGTACAAATGTAAGAATTCGAGGAATCTTGTGAAAAGACTGTCTACAAGGATGTATATATTGAAGAAATTTTTACAGCATGCGGGAGGAAATGCTTATGTTCGGATTGTATTTCGATGATTACGATACTCCGGTATTCCGTCCCCCCAGTGAAGCCAACAGCTTCATCCTGCGGGTGACCCGGGGGTGTGCCCACAATACCTGTACCTTCTGTGCCATGTATAAGGACGTACAGTTCGCCCTTTGCCCCAATGAAGAGATCTCCCGACAGATCGCCTTGGCGGCCCGGTATGCCCAGGATCAGGTGAAACGGATCTTCCTGGCGGACGGGGATGCCCTGGTGCTTCCTACAGAGAAGCTGCTGAAGATCTTGGCTGTGCTCTACCAGACCTTCCCCCATCTCCAGCGGGTGACTTCTTACGCTGGACCCCGGGATATCCTGCGCAAGAGCGATGAAGAGATGCGGCGGCTCCGGGAAGCGGGGCTGAAGATGCTGTATTTCGGCCTGGAAACCGGGGACGATGCCCTCCTGGCCCGGATCAAGAAAGGCGTCACGGCGGAAGAAGCCATCGCCGCCGGACAGAAGGTGGTCCGCAGCGGTATGAAACTGTCCATGATGGTGATCGCCGGCCTGGGCGGGAAAGCGGACAGTGAGCGCCACGCCGTGGAGACAGGGAAAGCGGTGACCGCCATCCAGCCCAACATAGAGCCCTATACCGAAAAGTTCACGCTCCCGCAGCAGGAACAGGACTCCATTATCCTGGCCCTCGCAGCCTCCTCGCCAGTCGATGCAGATTTCATCATCGCCCCCGAAACGGCCGTGGACGACAACATTTGGGAGAACCGCATCGGCAGCTCCGCCGCGGTGGCCCGATACCTCGCATTCATCCGGAACGAGCGGCCCGAAGCGCAGTTCATTACCGGAGCGACGACGCTGAAACTCTACCGCAGCGAAAGAGAGAAGACCTTTTCGGCACGCCCCCTCGGCGACGGACGGTGGTACGATGTCTACAACAGCGCGCTGGCGATAGATTCCGCAGGCGGCATCGCCGTCCACCACAAGGCCAAGCTCGTGATAGGGGTGGAGATGATGCCCTTCATGGAGCTGCTGGCTCCCTTCACGGATTTCATCGTGGACCTCGGCGGAACAACCGGACGGCTCGGCACGGACAACTACTACCGGATATTCCGGCTGCAGCGCGACGGCCGCGAGATACGCACTGCGGCACCGATATGTTACGAATCGGTCTACGGCGAACACTTCGCCACTTTCGCCCGGCACGGGGCCGAACTGCTGTTCGTCATCACCAACGACGGCTGGTGGCGCGATACGGCCATTCACCGCCAGCACTTCTCTTTTTCGCGTTTGCGCGCGATTGAGCACCGCCGTGCCGTGGCGCGCAGCGCCAATACCGGCATTTCGGGCTTCATCAACGCGCGGGGCGACGTGGTCGGCCCGACGCTCGGCTGGGCCCGTCGGGGCGTGCTGACGGCTCCGGTCGCCTTGTCGGACGAGCTGACCGTCTATACCCGCTACGGCGACTACTTGGGGCGGATAGCCCAGTACGTGATGCTGCTCTGCCTCCTTTACTACGTCGCCTATCGCGTCAAGCGGCGCAACTACCTGGTCGATTAATCCAAACAAATATCGCTTCGCATGAACTATTCACAAACGCTCGAATTTCTCTTTTCGTCGATGCCGACGTTTCAGGAAAAGGGCGTCACGGCCTACAAACCGGGTCTGGAACGTATCGCGGCTTTCTGCCGGCATTTGGGCAACCCGCAGCGGAACTACTTCACGATCCATGTCGCGGGAACCAACGGCAAGGGTTCCGTTTCGCACATCATCGCCGCCGTGCTGCAACAGGCCGGTTACCGCACGGGGCTCTTCACGTCGCCGCATCTGCACGATTTCCGCGAACGCATCCGTGTCGACGGCGAGATGATCCCCAAGCAGAAAGTGGTCAATTTCGTCGACAAGCACCGTGACAAGATGACCGAGCTGGGACTTTCGTTCTTCGAGATGACGGCGGCCCTGGCGTTCGACTACTTCGCCCAGAGCGACGTCGAGGTAGCCGTCATCGAGACGGGGCTGGGCGGGCGGCTCGACGCCACGAACATCCTGCTGCCCATCGTGAGCGTGGTGACCAACGTCGGACTGGAACATACGGCGCTGCTGGGCGATACGCTGGCGAAGATCGCCGCCGAGAAGGCCGGTATCATCAAGAAGAGCATTCCCTTCGTGCTGGGCGAAGCGAACGCGGCCTACGATGCGGTGTTCGAGCAGGTTGCCGCCGCGAACAAGACGCGCGTGGTCTACGCCGAGCGGGAGTTCGCCTGCGAGGGCCACGAGCTGTGCGGCGACCGGCAGCACTTCCGCATGGTGCGCCGCCGCGACGGCCACGTGCTCGATTTCGATCTCGACCTGCTGGGCGAGTACCAGTGCCGCAATGTCCTGACGGCGCTGGCCACGCTCGACTTGCTGCACGAACAGACGCCGCTGACGATCAGCCGCCGCGCCTTCGTCGACGGCGCGGCGAGCGCCGCCCGCACGACCGCGCTGCAAGGGCGTTGGCAGTCGTTGGGCGAGCGGCCCAAAGTGTTGTGCGATACGGGGCATAATGCGCACGGACTGGCCTATGTGGCCGAACAGCTGCGCCGCTCGCACGAAGGCGGCCGTCTCTACTGCGTCGTGGGCTTTTCGGGAGACAAGGACATCGACGCCATTCTGGCGCTGTTGCCGCGCGACGCCTACTATCTCTTTACGCAGGCGGCCAGCGAACGGGATACCTCGTAGTTAAAGTCCACGTGGCCCGGCGTGTCGATGAGATTCAGGGCGTAGACCTCGCCGTCCTGCGCCTTGTAGAAGATCTGCACGGCGCGGGACTTGATGGTGATGCCCCGCTCCCGCTCCAGATCCATGTTGTCCAGCAGCTGGTTTTCCATCTCCCGCTCCGGCACGGCGTTGCACTTTTCCAGCAGGCGATCCGCCAGCGTGGATTTACCGTGGTCGATGTGGGCAATAATGGAAAAGTTGCGAATATGAGATTGGTCAAACATATAAAGTAACCTCCTTGGGGAAGTGTCAGATTTCGTAGGGGCGGACGACTCTGTCCGCCCGCAAGAAAGCTATTCCGTTAACGTCAGGGTGGACAGAGTCGTCCGCCCCTACAAGCCGTTTAACGAACATGCATGAATGGCGGTTACACCACTCTGCGGATCAAATTCACCGTTTTCCCGCCAGCTCGTCCACGTTGTGGACCACCTGCGCGGTGCTCTGGCCCAGACCGGGCGCGGCGGTCAGATCGTCGGAGCTCAGCTCCGGCAGCTTCTCCGCCTCGGCCAGTGCCCGCAGATAGGACGCCCGGCTGCGCAGCATGGCGGCGTCCACCACACCGGCGTCAAAATCCACCGCGTCGGTGGCAAAAAAGTCCTCGTTGCCGCCGCCCCGCCGGTAGAAGTGCCGCAGCAGCGTGTACAGCGCCGTGCTGAGATAGTCTCCGGCGGCGGTGATGGCCGTCCGGTCGCCGCATTTGCCCAGCAGGTCGAACAGCACGCCGGTGGTGTTCACCACCAGCTTTTTTTGCAGCGTGGCCAGAATGCTGCCCTTCAGCGTGCCCTTCTCATCGCTGGCATCGTACAGCTCCGCCGCTTCGATGATGCTGCCGTCCCGGCTGGCGGTGCGGCCCAGCAGATAGTCCGCCGACACGTGGTAGAAGTCGCACACCCGCGTCACAAAGGCCAGTCCCGGCTCGCGGATGCCGTTTTCGTAGTGGCTCAGCAGGGCCTGTGAAATACCCAGCGCGGCAGCGGCCTTGCGCTGGGAGATACCCGCCTCCTGCCGCAGCAGGGACAGGGTACGGGAAAAATCAGTTGCCATGTTACTCTCTCACCCAGTTTCTATTCTTCTCTCATTGAATACAGCTTGTAAATTATACATGCTGTTATACCGTTTGTAAAGGGGAAAACGCGAAAAAAGGAAGTCCCGCAGGGAAAAACGGGACTTCCTTTGCGCAGATAAGCTTACCGCAGCTCCTGGGCCAGCGCGTCCAGCTGGGCGGGAGTCTCCTCCGTCATGGCGGAGCGGATGGTGACGGTGCTGCCCAGAGTCACGTTCTTGCAGCCCTCCAGCAGCTTCTTCATCTCCTTGGCGGCGGCAGGCGCCCAGGAGCCGTTCTCGATAAACGCCACCTGACGGTTCTGGTAGTTCCGCTCGGTCAGGTGCTCAATAAACTCCCGCATGGCCGGGAACAGGAAGCCGTTATAGGTGGGCGCGGCCAGCACCAGCTTGCCGTAGCGGAAGGCATCCTCCACCGCCTCGGCCCAGTCCTCTCGCTGCACGCAGGTAAGCACCACCTTGGGGCAGCCTTGCTCCTTCAGCTTCTCCGCCAGCAGCTGCGCCGCCTTCTCCGTGTTGCCGTACACGGAGGCGTAGGCGATCATGACGCCCTCGCTCTCCACATCGTAGCGGGACCAGATATCGTACAGCCGCAGGGCTTCCGCCAGCTCCTTGCCGGTCAGCACCGGGCCGTGGAGGGGACACACAGTTTGAATATCCACCGCAGCGGCCTTTTTCAGCAAGGCCTGCACCTGTGCGCCAAACTTGCCCACGATGCCGAAGTAGTAGCGCCGCGCCTCACAGGCCCAGCCCTCGGGATCCTCCACATCCAGTGCGCCGAACTTGCCCAGTCCGTCGGCGGAGAACAGCACCTTGTCCGTGCAGTCATAGGTGACGATGACCTCCGGCCAGTGCACCATGGGGGCGGTCAGGAAGGTCAGGGTGTGGCGGCCCAGCGCCAGCGTATCACCCTCGCCCACCACCAGACGGCGGTCGGCGTAGTCGCTGCCGTAGAACTGCTTCATCATGCGGAAAGCCGCCTGAGAGGCCACCACTGTGACGGCGGGATAGGCGTCCATAAAGGCCGCAATGTTGGCGGAATGATCCGGCTCCATATGCTGCACCACCAGATAGTCCGGCGTGCGGCCTGCCAGCGCCGCCGTCAGGTTGGCCAGCCACTCCTTGCCGAAGTGGGCGTCCACCGTGTCCATGACGGCGATCTTCTCGTCCAGAATGACGTAGGAGTTGTAGGCCATGCCCAGCGGCACGTCGTACTGCCCCTCAAACAGCGTCACTTGATGGTCGTTGACGCCGATATAGCGGATATCGTTGCTGATAAACATTGAAGAACCTCCTTTTCAATAAGGGAAAAGGCGCCCGGCAGCAAGGCCGCCGGGCATCCATGGAAATACGGTGTTTGTTACGCCTCGGTGGGACGGGGACGGCGATACTCCTGTGCCTTCTCCTCGCCGCGCAGGACACGCAGTGCGCCCTGTGCCAGCGCCAGCAGCTCGTCCTCGCCGGGATAGACGGTGATGGGAGCGATCCAGTCCACCATGGCGCTGATGGCGTTCACGGTCTCCTTGCCGTAGGCGATGCCGCCGGTCAGGATGATCTGATCCACCTTGCCCTTCATGACAACGGCCATGGCGCCCACTTCCTTAGCGATCTGATAGTGGAAGGCCTCCACCACGCCGGCGATCTTCTTGTCGTGCTCGGCCTCGGCCAGCAGATAGCGCATGTCGTTGGAGCCGGTGTAGGCCACCAGACCGCCGCGGCCGGAGAGCATGCGGTGCATCTCCCCCTCGGTGTACTTGCCGGAGAAGCACTGCTTCACCAGCTGACCGGTGGGCAGGGAGCCGGAGCGCTCGGGAGAGAAGGGACCCTCGCCGTCCAGCGCGTTCTGGGTGTCCACCACGCTGCCCTTCATGTGCGCGCCGATGGAAACGCCGCCGCCCATGTGGCAGACGATGAGGTTCAGATCCTCATACTTCTTGCCCTGCTCCTTGGCAAAGCGCTTGGCCACGGCCTTCTGGTTCAGGGCGTGGAAAATGCTGACGCGCTGGAACAGGGGATGACCGGCATAGCGGGCCACGTCAGACAACTCGTCCACCACCACGGGGTCAACAATGTAGGAGGGGATGCCCAGAGAATCGCCGATCTCGCGGGCGATGATGCCGCCCAGGTTGGAGGCATGCTGGCCCTGCACGCCGATGGTGCAGTCGTTCACCAGATTGTCGTTGACAGCGTAGGTGCCGCCGCGGATGGGGCGCAGCAGACCGCCGCGGCCGGAAACGGCAGACAGAGTGTTGATATCGAAACTTTCCTCCCGCAGCGCCTTCAGCACCAGCTGGCAGCGCCAGTCCTTCTGGGCGGGGATGGAGTTGAACTGGGCGATATCCTCGGCGCTGTGACGCAGGGTCTTGTCAAACAGCAGAGTCTCGTCCTCATAGACACCGATCTTGGTGGAAGTGGAACCGGGATTGATAACAAGGATCTTGAAAGACATTTTTTGTTCCTCCTATGTATGGTAATTCGCCACCATAAAAAATTTCCAACCCATATTATACAAAACTTTCTTCCCGCTGTAAAGCGTGAATTTACACAGAAAACCGCCGTAACGGTTGACAAACTCTACATTTTAGAGTATGATGCTTAAAAATACGCAAAATGGCGATGAATGAGAGAGTAACCGGTCAAAGCCGCCGAAAGAGAGCCCGGAAAGGTGAAAGCGGGCGCGGGGGAGGCCGGTGAACATGGCTCAGGAGCCGTCCGGCCGAGCGAAAACCGTCAGGCCAGAACGGGAGCGCCCGTTACCGCGCGGGAGTGTGCCGGCACTCCGTGAGGCTTTGGCCGTAAGGCCGGGGCGAAGCAAGGTGGTACCGCGATTTGTTCAAGTCGCCCTTAGCATAACGCTAAGGGCGTTTTTTGTTTGTATATCCCCGGAAAAAGCAGAAAAACTAATATTTTAAGCCGTCCTTCCATTCGGGGCGGCGGAAAAGGAGAGATATCCCCATGGAAAAGAAAAAGTTCTATATCACCACACCGATTTACTACCCCTCGGACAAGCTCCACATCGGCCACAGCTACTGCACCGTGGCCACCGACGCCATCGCCCGCTATAAGCGTTTGCAGGGCTACGACGTGATGTTCCTGACCGGCACCGACGAGCACGGCCAGAAGATCGAAGACAAGGCCAAGGCCGCGGGCGTCACCCCGCAGCAGTTCGTCGACAACATCGTCGCGGGCCCGAAGGGCATCCTGGACCTCTGGAAGCTGATGAACATCTCCAACGACCGCTTCATCCGCACGACGGACGATTATCATGTGGAGTCCATCCAGAAGATCTTCCGCAAGATGTATGAGAACGGCGATATCTATAAGGGCGAATACAAGGGCAAATACTGCACCCCCTGTGAGAGCTTCTGGACCGAGAGCCAGCTCAAGGACGGCAAATGCCCCGACTGCGGCGGCGAAGTCCACGACGCGTCGGAGGAAGCCTATTTCTTCCGCCTCTCCAAATACGCCGGCCGCGTGCGTGAGCTGCTGACGACGACCGACTTCCTCCAGCCCAAGTCCCGCGTCAACGAGATGGTCAACAACTTCATCGATCCGGGCCTCGAAGACCTCTGCGTCTCCCGTACCAGCTTCACCTGGGGTGTGCCGGTCGATTTCGACCCGGGCCATGTGGTCTACGTCTGGGTCGACGCGCTGTTCAACTACACCACGGCGCTCGGCTTCATGAACGAGAAGTATCACGACTACGACAAATACTGGCCCGCGGACGTGCACTTCGTCGGCAAGGAGATCGTCCGCTTCCACTCCATCATCTGGCCCGCCATGCTCATGAGCATGGGTATGCCGCTGCCGAAGCACGTCTACGGCCACGGCTGGCTCGTCATGGACGGCGGCAAGATGTCCAAGTCCAAGGGCAACGTCGTCGACCCGTATCTGCTGGCGGAAAAATTCGGTGTGGACGCGCTGCGCTTCTTCCTGCTGCGCACGTTCCCCTTCGGCTCCGACGGCAACTTCTCCAACGAGCTGCTGATCAACACGATCAACATTGACCTTGCCAACGATCTCGGCAATCTCGTCTCCCGCACGACGGCGATGGCCGAAAAGTACTTCGGCGGCACGCTGCCCGAGGCACGTGAGGCCGGCGAGGCCGACGAGGCGCTCATCTCCATGCTCTCCGGCCTGCGTGACCGGTATGAGGCGCAGATGGAGAAGTTCCAGTTCCAGAACGGCCTGGAGGAGATCTTCAAGTGCATCCAGCGCGCCAACAAGTATATCGACGAGACCATGCCCTGGGCCCTTGCCAAGGACGAGGCAAACAAGCCGCGGCTGGCCGCCGTCATGTATAACCTGCTCGAGTCCATCCGCATCTGCGCGACGCTGCTGCTGCCGTTCATCCCGGAATCCTGCGGCAAGATCTTCGCGCAGATCGGCGCGAGCGCCGACGTCTGCACCTGGGAGGCTGCCAACACCTGGGGCAAGCTCCCGCAGACCGTGACCGTCCACAAGGGCGAGGCCATCTTCCCGCGCATCGACGCGCCCAAGGCGCTGGCCGAGCTCGAGGAGCTCGAGGCTGCGCAGAAGCGCGCCCTGCTGCCCGCCGTTGAGGTCGAGCCGCAGCTCGAGGAAAAGGTCGACTTCGACACCTTCTGCAAATCCGACTTCCGCGTCGTCAAGGTCAAGGCCTGCGAGCGCGTCAAGAAATCCGACAAGCTCCTGCGCTTCACGCTCGACGACGGCACCGGCACCGACCGGCAGATCCTCTCCGGCATCGCGAAGTTCTACGAGCCGGAAGCCCTCGTCGGCAAGACGCTCGCCGCCATCGTCAACCTCCCGCCCAGAAAGATGATGGGCCAGGAGTCGTGCGGCATGCTGCTCTCCGCCGTGCATAAGGAAAAGGGCGAAGAAAAGCTCCACCTCGTCATGCTCGACGACGCCATTCCCGCTGGCGCCAAGCTCTGCTGAATCCCCCCGGGCCTCCCTCCGGAGGCCCGGTTTTTTCTCTTCGCCAGAAAACGGTTGCTTTTTTGCAAAAAAGATGCTATGATATCCAAGAACTCCACGCAGGATCCATGCAACGCAGGATTCGTACATCGGTAGTACATCGGCTTCCCAAGCCGAGGAGGCGGGTTCGACTCCCGTATCCTGCTCCATCAAGCTGAACCAAAAAGATATCAGCGCGAAAAGCCCAGAAGGTCCAACTGTTTCACCCTATAGGTACACAATGTGTCATGGGGGTACAGTCGGTACGGGCAAAAGCAAGACGCAAACTCAAATGCATGAGTTTGCGTCTTGCTTTTTTACATAAGGATAGAGCTTGACAGGAGCAATGTCGACAGTCGGAGTTTTGTAACCGTCAAATCTCCCCGCGCATAGACAGGGATGAGACAATAGTAGAGGAATGTTTTGCAACATTCCGTTACTGTCGTTTACTGGAGGACATCAAGATGACAAGCGCAAAGTTGAAACACCGTGTAAAGCTGCAGGAGTGGGCGGCACGAATACAGGACTGCCGCAGCAGCGGCCTGTCAGTGCGGGCGTGGTGCAGACAAGAAGAAATCAATGCAGCAACCTATTACCGTTGGGAACGGGAATTGCTGGCTTTGGCTGAAACAGAGCCGTGCTCGAGTGTGTCGGCCGTCAGGTTTGCAGAGCTTCCGGCACCGAAACAGGTATCACGCAACGTTGCGGAACGTTCCGCAACGCTGCATATTGGAAACGCCAGTCTGGATATTTATCCCGGGTGCGATACGGAACAGCTGAAAATGCTGGTAGAACTTCTGCGCCTATGCTGAACGACTTCACCGGCGCAGATAAAATCTACATTGCCTGCGGCTACACAGATCTGCGCAAAGGCATAGACGGCCTGGCGCGCCTCGTCCAGCAGCAGTTTGAACTGGATCCATTTACCAACACACTGTTCCTGTTCTGCGGGCGGCGGCGAGACCGTATCAAGGGCTTGTACTGGGAAAAGGACGGCTTCATCCTGCTGTACAAGCGACTGGAACAGGGCGCGTACCAGTGGCCGCGCTCTGAATCCGAGGTGAAGACGCTAACGCCGCAGCAGTACCGCTGGCTCATGGAAGGTCTAAAAATTGAGCAGCCGAAAGCCCACCGCCCAGTGACGGGATTGACTGTTGTCTGAACAAATAAAACGGGCGGAAACCATTGAAAACACTGGCTTTTTGCCGTGTTCTGTGGTATAATATTTGCATGGAAAACAGAGAAATGCAGACAAGTAACGCGGCGGAAATGGTCACCATTTCCCGTGCGGAATATGAGCGATTTCAAGAACAGGCGCAGGTCATTACCAGCCTTACGCTGCAAAATGAATGGCTGCTGGAGCAGCTGAAGCTGTCCAAAAAGAAGCTGTTCGGCCGTTCTTCGGAGCAGGCGGAGCAGATGGTCATGGAGCAGCTGAGTTTTACTTATGTACCGGCTGGAACAGGAATTCAATCGTCAGGGCTTGAAGCTGTCCCGGCAGACGATGGCCAACTGGCTGCTGAACGTCTCGGAGAAATGGCTGTGGCCGGTCTACGATGTGCTGCATGAGCAGCTTTGCAGGGAGCCGGTGCTGCACGCGGATGAGACGACCTTGCAGGTGCTGAAAGAGCCGGGGCGTTCCTCTACCAGTAAGTCCTACATGTGGCTGTACCGCACCAGCGGCTGCGCGAAGCAGGCCATTGTGCTGTATGAGTACCAGCCCACCCGAAAAGCGGAGCATGCGGCGGCTTTCCTGAAAGGCTTCTCGGGCTGGCTGCACGCGGACGGGTATCAGGGGTATCTATATTTCGATGTTCTGCCATGGCTCAATCTATTTCTGCGGTTTTGTGACGATTGGAGGTGAGGTATGCAGTGCAAAGGATGCGCCGAAACTGGCGCTGGGTGTTGCTCGGATGGCCATCCGCGCCGCCATTCTCCGCCCATTCGTTGTGGGCAGTGAGCAGCTTCTGATTTACATTCTGCTGGATGCGGCAGCCATCAGGCAGCTGATTCCGGAACGCGCGTGGAGCGTTGCACTGCCTGTCTATTATCTCGCTGCTGCAGCGTTTGTGCTGCTGGCCATCCGCGGCTTTTTCCGTAGAAATCAGGAGCAGTACCGCAGATTCTCCGCTGTGCAGGCGGCCTGACGGAGCGGCAATCCCAGGACCGATATGATGGTTATAGGCCGTGCAGCTTCGGCAGATCCGAAACGGTCTATTTATATCCATATAGAAAACCGATTGACCTACAGATAAACAGGAAAAAATCAAATTTAATCAGCAAAATACACAATGTGAATGACTGCAAATTATCGAAACCGCCAAAAAAATTTTTTTGGCGCTTGCATTCTTGACAAAACAGAGCGCAATTACTACACTATATAACAACGGATATGATAATCGATTGTCATATCGAAAAACACACAATCAATCACATGAAGATCAAGGAGGAACCCATGAAAAAGATTATTGCAGTCATCCTTGCGCTGACCATGCTGCTGGCACTGGCAGCCTGCACAGCCAAGACAGAGACAACCACGACGGACACGGCCGCCGACGCAGCCACCACCACAGACACAGCGGCAGAGCAGCCGGCAGACACTGAAGCGGAGCAGCCCACGGACACCAATGGTGATGTGACCACCATCACGCTTGCCATGCACGTGTCCAACACGCAGGAGCAGGAGCCTGCCGTCTATCAGGCGATTCAGGCTTTCCAGCAGGAGAACCCCGATGTGAAGATTGAGCTCGTTGAGCACCTGACCGAGGAGCACAACAAGCAGCTCAAGCTCTGGGCGCAGTCCGGGGAACTGCCGGATATCTTCTGGTGCCAGGAGGGCGACGTGCTGGAGTATGGCGAGAACGGCTATCTGCTGCCGCTCAACGATTTCCTCAGCCAGAACCCCGACATTGACAGCGCAATCCCCGATGCCATCAAGAACTGCTATGCTGGCGAAAACGGCGAGATCTACGGTCTGGCTTACACCTCGCTTGTGACCGGCTTCTATTACAATAAGGCTATCTTTGCAGACAACGGTCTGCCCGAGCTGACAAACGAGACGACATACGAGGAGCTTCTGGACATGGTCAAGACGCTGCACGACAACGGCGTAACGACCTTCGCACAGGGCGCTATGACCAACTACAGTGTCTGGGGTTATCTTGGCAGCCTGAACCGCTATGGCTATGCGGAAAACATTGCGGCAATCGCCGATGGCTCGCAGAGCAGCGCGGTATTCTCCAAGCTGTTTGACAAGCTTGCAGAGCTTGGCGCCGCCGGCGCATATCCGCAGAACATGGCAACCATCGACTACTTCGAGGCCAAGAACCTGTTCACGACCGGCCAGGCGGCTATCTTCACCTCCGGCCAGTGGGATGCCGGTGAAATCGGCGAAGCACTCGGCGAGAACGTCGGCTTCTGGTGGGGCCCGACCTATACGGATTCCGATTATTCGCAGAAAACCAGCAACCAGTTCGCAAACTGCCCGTTCGTTGTGAGCGCGGACGTTGCAAAGGACGAGGCCAAGCAGGCTGCTGTTTATCGTTTCCTCGCGTTCTACTTTGGCCAGGAAGGCTCGTCCATCCTGTTTGACAACTCCAACATTCCCATTGCCACCTATGCGGATCTGCAGATGGAAAACACCAACCCGGCCTTTGCCGCAATCTCTGAGGCACTGGCTACCGGCTATGCAAGTACTACAGCCAGCAACCCGGTCGCATCCCTGACTGCATCCGTCAGCGAAACCTTCTATGACGCGATGAACAGCCTCATGCTCGGCAACATCACCACGGAGCAGGCGGTTGCGTCCATCGACGCTGCCTTTGCCGAGGGCGCACAGTAAAACAAGGCAGGATCCAATGGCGGGATGATCGCAGACCGGCCGCCAGGCGGATACGCCGGAAGGAGAGAATATGCAATTACTCAGTACAAAAAAGAATAAGCTGCTACTGCTTTTGCCGACCTGCTTGGTGTATGTGGTCTACATCATCCTGCCGATCCTTGTTTCGCTTTACTACAGCTTTACCAAATACTCCGGGATCAGCAAGCCGCGGTTGTACGGACTGAAAAACTACATCCGCCTGCTGGATGATCCGTATTTCTGGATCGCGCTGAAAAACACAGCGATTATCCTCGGTATCTCCATCCTTCTGCTTGGCATCGGCGCGTTCTTTGTGGCGATGCTCCTGAACCAGCCGATGCGCGGCGTGAACGTGTGCAAGGCGCTGATCTTTGCGCCGGCCATCATCGCAAGCATCATTGCGGGCGTTATCTGGGGATACCTGCTCGACCCGGTGACGGGCCTTGTCAACAATGTCCTGCGGGCCATCGGCCTTGACAAGCTGGCGCTCGAGTGGATCGGCGGCAAAACGCTCTCGCCCTACAGTATTGCGTTCGTCTATTTCTGGCAGCAGGCCGGCTATATTGCGGCTATCTATCTTGCCGGGCTCAAGACGATTCCGCACGAGATGATGGAGGCGGCAGCTGTCGATGGGACAAATTTCTGGCAGCGGCTGCTGCATGTGACGATTCCGGCGCTGCGCGACACGTTTGTGTCGGTCGGCGTCCTGATTATCACCGGCTCGATGAAGATTTTTGAGACGGTGCAGCAGTTGACCGGCGGCGGCCCGACGCATTACTCAGAAACACTCGTGACCTACGCGTACAACACAACGTTTGCCCGGGGAGAATACGGCTACGGCATGGCGCTGGCTACAGCGACGTTCCTGATTTCGCTGATCCTCATGGGAATCTATACGCTGCTGCTGCGCGGGAAAGATTGAGAGGGCCTGCCATGAGAGTAAGAAAAAAGCTGGGCGTGTGCTACGTCCTGATGGTGCTTCTGACAATCGCAATTGTGATCCCGATCATCTGGCTGGTCTTTATCTCTATGAAGCCGAACAGCGAGATCATGAACAATCCGATCTCGCTGCCGAATGCGCTGGACTTTGGGAACTATGTATCCGCGCTGCAGACGCTGAATCTGTTCACGCTGTACAAAAATACGGCTTTTATCGCTGTCTGCTCGCTTGCTGTGGAGATCGTCATTACGTTTTCCAGCGCCGTGGGCCTGACCCGGTTGTATTACCGCAGTGACGGTGTGCGCAGCGGCCTGCAGGGATTTTTGCAGCTGGGACTTGCGGTCAGCCCGTTTATCCTGCTGTTTCCGATCTATAAGATCAATAAATTCCTTGGTTTTAGCCAGCAGCTGTCGCTGATCCTGCCGTATATCGCAACATCCATTTCCTTCAATACGCTGCTGTTTACTGCCTATCTCCGTACCGTACCCAAGGAGCTTGACGAGGCGGCGCTGATGGACGGCGTGAGCCTGTGGCAGCTGATGACGAAGATTCTTGTGCCGATTGCAAAGCCGGTTCTGGCAACGGTGATCATATTCAACCTGCTGTATATCTGGAACGAATATCCGTTCGCCTCCATTATGATTGAAAAGCCGGCCTATTACACCATTTCGCGCGGCATTGCGGCATTCCAGGGGCAGTACAATATCGATTACGGCGGCCTGGCCGCCTACAGCGTCATGGTGCTGCTGCCGGAGCTCGTATTCTACGGGATCTTCCAGCGCCATGTGGTCGACGGTATGACCGTCGGCGCCGTCAAGGGGTAAACCCCAACACATACGCAAAGGGGATGCTGCCTTGGCAACATCCCCTTTTTGTTCAGGGTGTATCTGAAACCTGTCTATGCATCCTTCAGCCGCAGCGTGTGCTGTCGCGCTCAATGAGCCTGACGCCAAGCGTCAGGTGGTACGAAGAAAAGCTGGGATCGTCGATCATTTTGACGATGATATCTGCTGCTGAACTGGCGATTTTTTCTGTGTTCTGCCAGACGGTTGTGATGGATGGCGTCACGATTTCTGAGAGAAATGTCCCGTCATAGCCGATGATTTTCAGCTGTTCCGGTACGCGCAGCTGCAGGGACATGGCGGCGTTCAGCACAGCTGCCGCACAAAGATCGTTGCAGAAAATGCCGTCCGTTTCCGGATGCTCACGCAGAAGGCCGAGGACGATCTGCCGGTAATCGTGGAAGGTGTGCGAGTCACGGACCTGCTCATAGGAAAAGCAGTCCACCTGGTGCTTTGCCATGATATCGCGGAAAACCTGATGGCGGATATTCCAGGGTGCGTCGTCCTCGAATGAGCCGCCGATCTGGATCACGTGCCGGCAGCCGCAGCGCAGCAGACAATCGGCGGCCAGTGTGCCGCCCTGCACATGGTCGGAGGCGACATACGACGCCTCGTCGCGGATATGGCGGTCAATAGAGACGATCGGGAAGGAGAGGCTGGCGTAGTCCTGTTCGGTAAGCTTATAGTTGAAAATAATGGCTCCGTCGACACGATTGTTGTTGAGGAGCTTGATATAGTCCTGCGATGCACCGGAACTGAACGATGTGTTGCACAGCAGGATCTTGTATCCGCTTGCCTTGAGGAATTTCTCAAGGAAGGAAATCATTTCGGAGTAATAGGGATAGGTGATGGTCGGCACGACGACGCCGATCATGCCGGAGCGGCGCTTGAGCAGGTTGCGCGCATTCTCGTTGGGGTAGTAGTTGAGCTCCTTGACAGCGGCCTCGATGCGCTCGCGCGTCTGCTGGGAGATGTAGCCGCGATTGTTGAGCACGCGCGAGGCGGTTCCCTTGGACACGCCGGCGAGCTTTGCAACATCATCTAATTTTACCATATTCCATCCTCAATTCTCCGATGAATTATCGATTGTTATAGTATTATAACATACTTTTTTTGCAACTTCAATATGAAACCCTGCTGCGGCGGGGGGAAGAAACGGAGGCGGCGCCATGCAGGAGCTGCTCATTACGAATATCCAGCGCATGTCGTTCCATGATGGACCCGGCATGCGGACCACCGTGTTTTTGAAGGGCTGCAATCTCCGCTGTGCTTGGTGCCACAACCCGGAGACACAAAATCCGCAGCCGGAGCTGATCTTTCGCGCGCAGCGCTGCGTCCGGTGCGGAACCTGCGTGCACAGCTGCGCGTCCGGTGCGCGGACGATGGGGCCGGAGGGTCCGGTGCGGGATACGGCACGCTGCGTGGGCTGCGGCCGCTGCGCACAGGCCTGTCTCACCGGTGCCATTGATGTGGCGGGGCGCAGGATCTCCTGCCAGGAGCTGACAGAGCTGGTGCTGCGTGACGAGAAGATCTTCCGCACGACAGCCGGCGGCGTGACATGCTCCGGCGGGGAGCCGCTGCTGCAGGCAGACGCCGTGGCGGAGCTTCTGGGCGGGATGCATGCGCGCGGCCTGCATACGTGCGTCGACACGGCGGGAAATGTCCCGTGGGAAGCCTTCGAGCAGGTGCTGCCGGTGACGGATCTGTTCCTTTATGACGTGAAGGCATATTCGCCGCAGACGCACCGGCAGTGGACAGGCGTGGGGAACGAGCGGATTCTGGAGAACCTCCGGCGGCTCGCTGCACGCGCGGATATCTGGATCCGGATCCCGTTTGTGCCGGGCGTCAACACGGAGCAGATTGAGGACATCGGAAGGTTTTTAACACAGCTGCCGCGCGTGCGGCGGGTAGAAATTTTGCCATATCATACACTTGGAGCTGAAAAAAGCGCCGAGCTGAACCGCGTACAGCGGCAGTTTCCGGTGCCGGATGCGGCTGCCTGTGAAACTGCGGAGCAGACGCTCCGGATGCTTGGTCTGCCGGTGACGTCCGGCAGAGCACAGAAAAAGGGGGATAAGAAATAGAATGAAGGGTCTTGTAGTAGAAGCGGCGGGGAAGATCTGCCTGCGGAAGGATCTGCCGCTGCCGGAGATAGACGCATATCAGGTCCTGTGCCGCAATGTGGGATGTGGGATCTGCAATGGGACGGATATGCAGCTCATAAACGGGCAGATGCCGTTTATCCAGTATCCGTTCGTGCTGGGGCATGAGGCTGTCGGTCAGGTTGTGGCTGTGGGGGAAAAGGTGCGCAGCTTCCAAGAGGGGGACTATATCCTCCGCTCGGCGCTGCCTGGTCTGCCTGGCTATCACAGCTTCTGGGGTGGTTTTGCTGAGTACGGCGTGGCGGATGATTATGCTGCGCGTCTGGCCGATCACGCAGGCGCGGATATTGAGACGAGTACGCGGCAGCTGGTGCCGGCGGGGATAGATTCCGTGGAGGCAACCATGCTCATCACGCTCAAGGAGGTTGCCAGCGCCCTGCACCGGCTGCGGCTGCAGCCGGGACAGAACGTTGTGGTGGCAGGCTGCGGGCCGGTCGGCATTGCTATGGCGGCGCTGGCTAAATGCATGGGTGCCGGGAAGGTTGTGCTTGCAGGCCACCATCCGGCGCGCATCGCGGCGGCAAAGCGGCTGGGTGCGGATCTTGCCTTTGACACGCGGGAGCAGCCGCTGGCGGACACTGTGCGCGGTTATATGCCGGAGGGCGTGGATCTGTATATCGATGCGGTCGGCAACCCGAATCTTCTGATGGATGGGATGCGCCTGATCCGGCAGGAGGGCACGATCGGCCTGTACGGTCTCGGTCTGCGGGCGGACGCGGCGATCGACTGGTCGCTGCTGCCGCACAACTGCATCCTGCAAACGGTGCAGTGGCCCATTGCTGCGCAGGAGAGCGCCGTGCACGACGAGGTCTGCGGCTATGTGACGAGCGGCAGGCTGCCGCTTCGCGAGTTCGTGACGCACAAGATCCCCGTGGAGGACTTCGCGGAGGGCTTACGGCTCGTCCGCGGCAGAGAAGGTATCAAGATCGCGCTGACATTCTGAGGGAGCACTATGAACGACTGGAAACAAACGCAATTTGGAAAAGAATATGACGCATTCCGTCAGGAGTTGGACGACTATTACGCCGCTTACCCTACGGACGTCAGCGCGCTGGAGCAGGAGCTGGACGAAAAAAGCCGCCTGCAGCCGCAGGCGGGCGCCATGGAGAAAAAAACGTGGATTTATGAGCTGGCAGCCGAAAAATGCCGGGTGAAGCTGTTCCGGCACTGCCCGTTCTATTTTGAGGTAGACTCCGGTGCGCCGCGCAATCTGGCGGGATCGTGCTTTCCGCCGATCCCGGGGCTTGGCAGCTGGCTGATGCGCCGCGACACCTCCGGGCTGGAGCAGGAGTTTCAGAACTGGATCGCGCCGTATGTGCAGGAGGATGCGCTGAACTCGACGATGTACGTGGACTGCGCGCACCACGCGATGGGCGTCGGCAACGTGTTGCGCTATGGTCTGCGCGGACTGCAGCGGCAGGCGCAGGCACGCCTGCAGACGGAGACGGACGTGGAAAAGCAGACATTTCTGCGCTGCGTGATCCGTGCGGAGGACGCTGTGATGCGCCTGTGCGCACGCTTTGCCGATGAAGCGGAGCGCCTGTGCGGCACGGAGCGTGACCCGGTTGTCCAGGCTCGTCTTGCAAGGATTGCAATCAGCGCACGGCGCTGCCCGGCCGAGCCGGCAGAGACGTTTTTTGAAGCACTGAATACAATGCTGCTTTTAAAAGAGCTTGGCAACGGGCTGGAGTCGATGGGCTTTGCAATTCTGGGGCATGTCGACCGGGTGCTTGCGCCGTATTATGCGCGCGATGTGCAGCTTGGCAGATTGACCGCGGCGCAGGCGCAGGAGCTCGTCTATTGGTTCTGTGCCATGACAGATGCCAAGTGGGATCTGTCGCAGGCGCTCTATGGAACAAACACGGCTATGAGCATCGGCGGCTGCGATGAGAACGGAACGCCGGTTTTCAACGATATCACAAGATGGGTGCTGCAGTGCTATCTGGACTGCGGACTGATTAACCCCAAAGTACAGGCACGCTTCGCGCCGGACGCGCCGGAGGAATACTATCAGCTTGTGGCGCAGCTTGCGGCCAGTGGCCGGAATGTGCTGTCGGTGTTCAATGACCGCACGATCATTGCCGCGCAGATGCGCATGGGCAAACAGGAGGCTGACGCCAGATTGTATCTCAATGGCGGCTGCCAGGAGGTTCTGCTTGCGGATACGGAGGTCAATTCACGCGCAACGTGCTATCTCAGTCCCTGCCGGTATCTTGAGATGATGCTGGAGCCGGATGGAACGGTGTTTTTTGATCGGGAGCATATTGTTCCCTACGATGTGTTGGCTGCGCCGGATTTTGAGACGTTCTATCACCGTGTGATGCGGAACCTCTCTATGATCGTCAACGCTGTGGCCTGGCATTATAACGGCTTTGAAAAGCGCTGGGCAGCTTATAATCCGTGCCCGTTCTTTTCCTCGACAATCACCGGCTGCATCGAAAAGGCGCAGGATGTTTCGCAGGGCGGGGCAATCTATAACAACAGCGGCTTTGCGCTTGTCGGTCTTGCAGATTTTATTGATTCGCTCTACGCGATCAAAGAAGCGGTTTATGGGCAAAAACGCTACACGCTTGCAGAGCTGACCGCCATGCTGCGCAAAAACTACGAGGGCTGCGAGCTCGACCGGCTCTATCTGCAGAACAAGATTCCCAAGGTGGGGGCGGATACGGCGCAGATGAACGCGTTTGTGCGCCGCGTCACGCAGGATATCGCCGAGAGCATCAGCTGGATGCCAAATGGCCGCGGCGGCCGGTATGAGGCGTCGATCTGGTCGTTTTATGGGTATGAGTGGATGAAAGCACACTGCGGCGCGCTGCCGGATGGGCGTCTGCGTGGACAGTCGCTTTCCCGTGGGCTCAACCCGTCAGAGCGGACACCCGCAGAGCTCAGTGCCATTCTGCACACGATGGACGGAGTGGATTATGCGCAGTTCCCGCAGTCTGCGGTGGCGTATTTCTGTATGCCTGTTTCACTGGCGGACGACAACGTGCAGATCTGTGCAGGTCTGATCCGGTGCTTTTTGGCCTGCGGCGGCAGCGCGGTGGATTTTGACGTGTTGGACAGCGCCGCAATTGCCGACGCGCTGGAGCATCCGGAGCGCCATCAGCAGCTTGTCATCCGCGTCTGCGGCTACAGTGCTCGTTTTGTCGATCTGAGCCGGGAAATGCAGCTGGAGATTGCAGGCCGCGCCCAGAGGGCTGTGTAAGGAGGAGCCATATGCGAAACGACGGAACGTATCTTGCGCAGCTGCTGCAGGAGCAGCAGCGCCCGCATCCGATGTATATGCGCCAACAGTATCATTTTATGGGCGGCCCGGGCTGGATCAACGATCCGAACGGCCTGGTCTGGTACAAGGACGCGTATCACTTTTTCTATCAGTATAACCCGTTTGGCCTCACCTGGGGCGAGCCCTGCTGGGGCCACGCGGTGAGCCGGGATCTGCTGCATTGGACGCAGCTGCCGCCGGCGCTTGTACCAAGTGAGCCGTATGACATGTATGAACAGGGCGGCTGTTTTTCCGGCTGCGCGCTTGTTGTAGGGCAGAGGCTGTATCTTCTGTACACGGGCGTGTGTGAGAAGGATGGACACTGCGTGCAGGCGCAGTGTCTGGCTTGGAGTGACGATGGCGTCACGTTTCAAAAATATGAAAATAATCCGGTCGTCTGCGCGCCGGTGGGCGTTGATCCGGCAAATTTCCGCGATCCAAAGCTCTGGCGCGAGGCAGATGGGATATTCTATTTCGTCTGCGGCGCAAGCCTGGAAGGGGAGGGGGCAGCGCTGCTGTTTTCCTCACAGGATCTTTTCCAGTGGCAGTATCAGGGCGTGCTGGCCCGCAGCGAGGGGCGCTTCGGCACGATGTGGGAGTGTCCGGATCTGATTCCGCTTGGCAGGAAGCATATGCTCTGCGTTTCCCCGATGCATTGCCCGGCGTACCGCAATGTGTGCCTGGTCGGGACATTTTCACGCGAAGAGGGGAAGCTTCTGAATGTGGAGCCAGTCTGCCCGGACGCGGGGCCGGATTATTACGCGGCGCAGTCGTTTGTCGATGATCGGGGACAGTGCGTGCAGGTTGCCTGGGCCAATGGATGGGACTGGATGCCGCAGTTCCGGCGCTGGGGAGTGGCGGAGCAGGGCTTCTGGCGTGGCTGGTTCACATTGCCCCGCGTTGTGACAGAGGGCGCGGACAAACTGCCGCGGTTCCAGCCGCATCCGCAATTGGAAACGCTGCGCAAAAAGGCAATTCCGTGGGGCCGGAAGGAACTGACCGCACCATGGACGCTGCCGGATGCGGCAGAGACGGCGTGGGAGATCCTGCTTGAAATTCCGGCGCAGCAGCAGACCGGCGGGCTGCTGCTGCAGGTCGGCAACTGCTTTGCCCTGGAGCTCACGCTGGTGTCCCGGACGCTGCATGCGTATGTCAAAGATACCGGTGAACAGACAATGCAGGACTGCGGCACACTGCAGTTGGTGCCGGGCGCGCCGGTGCGGCTACAGGTGTTTTTGGATCGATGCTCTGCAGAAATTTTTGCAGATGGAAAATGTCTGTCTGTAAATGTTTTTGACACAGCACCGCTGCGCCCCGTCAGTCTGATCCCGCAGGGCGGGACTCTGCCGCTGCAGCTGCTGCAGGTGTGGCATCTGCAGCATGTGATGGAGCCGCAGACCTGATAAAAATTAAAAAAACGGAACAAACGATGAAAACGGCGCCGCAAATTGGCACTCATAACGCTTGTGCATCCGGCAAAACTACGGGTGAAGGAAATCGAATCCGGTTTCCAAAACAAATTCAAGGAGATGCAAGAGTAGCCGAATACGCCGTAGGTATGACCGAGGATCGCGCGGTCTTTCGCGCTGAGTGTGCGAAAAAGCTGCTCTAGTTCCTCCGTGCAGACCTGCCGGTAAACCTCCTGGTCCGGCGTGAGAGCGTGCTGGTCGAGCAGCAGCCACGCAAGCGGATCATCGTCCGGATCGGTATCTGAAAGCGCAGAGACGGGAAGTGCGTTCGTCTTACAGCCAATCAACTGTGCAACCTTTTCAGCGGAAACGCCGAGCGTCTGTGCAACTTCATCCAGAGGACGCATCTCCTCCTTGTGCAGCCGCTGTGCCTGCTTTACGCGCCGTATTTCGTCCTTGGGCAGTACTGCCGCACCGAGGTTTGCCTCCAAATAGCGATACATCTTCCCACGCAGAAATGGATGCAGATATGTGGTCAATTTTCCGCGATCCTCGTCATACGCCCCGGTGGAAA
>ENA-ORSS01001596-ORSS01001596.1-human-gut-metagenome-genome-assembly--contig:-NODE-1596-length-22769-cov-3.139738_pt1 | contig 22769 bp, 35 predicted proteins | sample MGYA00241899_ERZ509162 | MGnify/ENA primary metagenome ERZ509162 (study PRJEB26280, sample SAMEA2338641) | human gut metagenome | biome: human gut; feature: human-associated habitat; material: faeces... | reverse complement strand
GCATATCAAGTCCCTTCTTCTTTTAGTGAAGCCCTAATGTTAGCGGCACAACAGCAACTTCAAATTGAAGAGCAGCAAAAGCAAATATCCTGTATGAGCACAGAGATTATCGAGATGAAGAAGAAAACCGATTATCTTGAAGTTATTTTATCTAGTAGAGGAACAGTAACAACTACGCAAATTGCACAGGACTATGGAATGTCTGCCAAGGCTTTTAACAAAGTGTTATCAGATTTAAAGATTCAACATAAGGTAAACGGTCAATGGATATTGTATGCTCCTTATGTCTCAAAAGGGTATGTTCATAGCAAGACAGTTAATATTACTCATAAGGATGGTCGTCCGGACACTGTACTAAATACCGAATGGACTCAAAGAGGAAGAATATTCCTTTATGAAAAGTTAAAGGTAGCTGATATACTTCCTTTGATTGAACGAAGCGTTATGGATAGTGCAAGCTAAATCAGATTAATTCCCCAAATGTCTTTTTGATATTTGGGGAAGTTTTTTTAATGTAAAACAGATTATGAACCAAGAAGACAGCAACCTACTGGCGGAATGTATGAAGGAAGCCATGAAAGTGGAATTCCTGGACACCAGCGAAGAGATAAAGTTATGGGCTTATTCCCTGTATAATGCGAAAATATGGGGGAGGAGTGTAAAGTAAAAGAGCGTCACCCGAACCACCAGATAGACGCCCTCCCTAATTCATAGTACAAATATACTATTTACTTTTAAAATAATCGTGTTATGGTGAGAGAATTTTCAGCAATATCGGAGCTTAAATCTATCAGAGAGCAGAAATCAAGACTCTCGGAGAGAGAGCAGGAACTGATCAAACCTATTTTATCGGATCTTAATATTATTCCTGTAATATACAAATGGTACTGTGAGGTTGTGGGGAATTGCGGATTACCCGAAAGAAGGGCCGGTGCCAGTTTCCGCCAGAAATTCATTTTCATTATTCTGTTTCTTTATTCCCCCAGTACATTGGCTGGTGGTAAGATTGCAAAGGGGATTCGTGATATACTTGCCGGTATATTGGGATTCAAAGCTCCGACAGGAATTTCTAACCTTTGCGTTGATGTCATGTTTTACTATAACAATTATAAGGATTATCGTGCAGATATAGACTATCTTTATACCGAGATTATTAATCGGTTAAGATTCAAAGGGCTAATCAATTAGTGAGCCGGAGTTTAGTGCTCCGGCTTCTGCTGTTTATTTTATAGATGGCTTTTTAAATTTTCCATTGATTGATTTAATAAAGATATAATCTCGATAATATTTTCTGATTTCATGAATTCTTGTGACCTGTTTGTATAACTTTTTGTCCGTATATATATCTTCCATATTTTTTCTTTTTTTGTTGAGTTTAAATATGCTCCAAGGCTAACCCCATCTTTAGTCTTATATTCGCATTCAACGTAATTCTCTGGCATTGTTGTGATTATGTCATCTTTGATATAAGACAGTGACTTAATACAACCTGCCAACTCATCATAATCTAACGTTCCGATATATGTGTCTGTTCCTAAAGAAGAATAGTATGAGGTTTCAATACGCAGTGCTCCTGTTTTTTGGCCAGTCGAAATGTCAGTAATAACTATATTTTGAAAAGTCGCACCTGCTACCTTGCCAATATCATAGAAATCCTTTTTGAGAAGAACACCATCTTTTTTTAAAAGCTCCACAGTTTTACTTTTAGAGGATTCTTCTTCCTTTTTTTCTTGTGCATTAGCTGATAAGCACAATAGTGCAACTAGCATGAAAAGTATTTTCTTCATAATTATAAATTTGTTAGTTAATAATGAGACAAAGTAATACATATATTAACCATAAAGCAAACTTATCTTGACTTTTCTTTAATTTCTACCACATTTTCTTTAATCCAGTCAAAACTGTGGCTCCGTGAAGTTTGAATGGTGGGTAAAGAAAAGCCGGAGAAATCCGGCTTATAATATTCTTTTAATAGATATACATTTGTATGTTTGTAAGATCAATTAGGAGCTCTTTAGAGTTAACAGAACGCCACACTTGCTGTAAATCATTGAGATAGGCTATAATTGTCCCATTACAATTCCAAGTTCCATCTAATAACAATTCAATACTTATATTGCCTTTTTGATATTTAAAGTTTCCGTTATCAGTAAACTTACAACAGTCTACTAATATATCATGGTTTAGTGGTATTGGATTTGCCACGAATGGTCTATTAGTCGGTATATCTCCTGTTATCCATTCTGGAATAGGACTGTCATGTCTAAGTATATTCCTGTTTTCGTCATAGAAAAAGTCATTAATTTCTGCTTTAATACTCATAATATTACCTCCTGTCTTTATTGGTTTTACAATTTTACAAACGTACCAAATTGTTTTGAAAAGACAAATAATATGAGAGAAAATATTTGCACTGAATGAAAATAAATAAAGCTGGATTATTCCAGCTTTATTACTATATATTAATAATGTTCATTACGTAATTGAGAGTACAATTCTGCAATCATTTCCAGTTTCATCTCTTCTGAATATTGTATAATTTCAAGTTGTCTATCAAAAAAGTTAGATAGTCTATCCATCACTATTTTAAAGTTATTAATGTCCATATTAGGTAATGTAATTGAAGGGCTTGAGTCTTTTAAAACAGGATAACGAAAACTCATAGAATTGTTGTCATACCCATCTAGCTCGTTTACTAGAACCTTCGTATCAGCAACTAGTTGCTTATTGTGAGTAGCATCTATCTTTGGAAGTATGTTAGTTACATATTCATTAAAAAGATTGCTAATTGAATGGATCTTAGGAAAATTTTCCGGTAAATCATTTAGTCTCTGACCCAGAAAAATTAATTCCTTTAATCTCAACTCAATAAATTGGCGATAACAAAATATCATTGGATAGATCAGAAGTCTTTTATATACATATTCACATTTTTGCAATTCCATAAATAAACTTTCTCCAGCTTGCCTATATCCTTCGGAGTAAGAAAAGAATGATTCTTTCGAAGTACTTAGCCAATTTTCAGTACTTATTTCAGGAACAAACAACTTGTCTGTGGCTGATGGCATTAGTTGGTCTCTCATAATATAGTAATGCTTTTATTAGGTTTATAAATTCTCCGCTAACTTCTTTATATCCTCCTTACTATTGATAACATGGGTATTGTCTCCAATCCGGACGGCTCCGACTACTTCATCGGAGGACTTCTCAAAAAGCTCAGTGATGGGAAGACTTAATACATTCGCAATCTTCTCTAAGGTCTGCAACTGTGGATATTCACCTCGCAAAGTCTTGTTTAAACTTATATCAGTGATTCCCATTTTTTCCGCTAATTCCTTTTGCGTGATGCCTTGTTCTTGGCATAGCTCTTTTATTCTCGTTCTAAAGTCCATAATACTATATAGTTTTATTCGACAAAAATAGGTATTTATACTCTATAATACAATAATATGACTAAAATAAATCTACATAGTTTTATAATTAACAATGTTTAATGTATGAAGTATTGCGTAATTAAACTAAATAGTATTACTTTGCGATATGAAATTAAACGAAGTGGTATAATTAGTATAAACACATAAAATATAAGAGTATGAGCACAACATTTAAAAGTCAAATGAGCGAGTTAATGCGTCAAGCATGGCAACTGGTTAAAGTGTACGGTTTCTCAATGGCAGAAGCCATGAAAAAGTCTTGGTTACTTCTCAAATTGAAGAAAGCCATGAATAAAGGTATCGTGAAATTCTTCTATCAGAAGTTAAGTGGTGAAACTCGTACCGCATGGGGTACACTAACAAGTGAAAAGATACCTGCAACTGCCGGTACTGATAACAGAAAGAAGAATGATTCAGTAATGATTTACTTCGACCAAGAAGCAAACGACTGGCGATGCTTCAAAAAAGCGAATCTTATCAAAATAGCTTAATATTAACAAAGTAGGTAGGCGCTTGCAACACCTACCTACACAAAATCAATAAAGTGTATGAACACATCAATTATTAATTTCGACTACAAAGGTAGTCAAATTTCGTTTGAAAAGGGTAGAAATATCATGGTGAATCTTACTTCTATGGCAAAACCGTTTCCAAACAAGAATCTAACACAGATTATTAACTCACAAGAAATCAGCGATTACTGCAATTCTCTTTCAAAACTACAAAATTATAGTTTTGCTGATTTACTGATAGTTAGAAAAGGTGCACCTGATTTAGGCGGTGGTACTTGGGCGCATCGCCTTGTCGCTATTCGTGTTGCTCAGAAACTAAATTCAGACTTCGCTGTATGGGTGGATATGAAAGTAGAAGAACTTCTCACCACTGGTGTCACCACCGTATCAAACGACGACGAAGCCATCGCCTACGCTATGCAAGTACTCAACAAGCGTTTAGAGCAATCCAAGCAAGAAAAGGCGATGCTTGAACAACAGAACAACTATCTCACCAACGAGATAAAGCAAGCGGCCCCTAAAGTGAAATACGTGGATAATGTGCTTCAATCATCCCAAACCTATACAAGTACCCAGCTATCTAAAGAATTAGGCATGAGAGAGGCAGAACAGCTTCACAAGGCTTTAAAAGAAAAAGGCATTATGTTCAAACAGTCCGGCCAATGGATGCTAACGGCAAAATATAGCGAAAAAGGCTACACTAAACCCCGTACTACTACATATACCCGTTCTGACGGTTCGCAAGGTACGAATACTATTACTGTATGGACAGAAAAGGGGCGTGCGTTTCTTCATAAGGTATTCACTAAAGAAGTGCAATCAGCATGATAGAGGTAATAATACTATTCAGCAGCCTGTACATAGGTTACAGGCTGTTCAGAAAGAACGGTGAAAGATTTTTCTATTAAATAATAGATAGAAACGAATCAAAACATAAAGATTATGGCAACAATAGAATTAAGAGAAAGTGATAAAAGAAGGGCTACAAACCTTAATCGCAAAAACAAGTATGGTTTGGATAGTGTACAAATGATGCGTCTTATTAACTCTCACCAAAAAGGTGATGCGTACAAGCGTGCTTTAGTAGAGTTTCGTTTGACTGATATGAACTTTCATCGTGAAGTTAAATTGCTTATCAATGGCAAGTATGATGAACTGAAAGAACAGGTAAAACAGTGGTAATTTTAAAAAGAAACAACTATGACACTAATAGCTGAAAATCAAGAAGTAAAGATATACCTGCACAATACGGTAGGTGGACGGATTAACGTATATCAGTTCAGAAATGGTGAATTGACTTTTGGTGCTGAAAAAACATCAATACTGAATAGATTTGAGAAAACTCATGTATATGAAATGATTTGTAGAGTACTAACACATAAATAAACGAATATGAAAACAGAAGATTTTTTAGCTCAATTATTGGGCATGACTGAAACAAAGGTTTCTAATCATAATATGACCCCTATCGGCTTTGTACACTATAAAAGCCGGATAGAATCGAAAAGCCTGTCCAGCAGCAAATAAACTCTCTTTTGGTTGAACCTGCTACGGTTGCATTACTTGATGCTCTTAGAGAATGGTTTGAGTTTGAAGCAACCAATTACACTTGTGGCGGCTTCGGTTGTCAGAATGACTACTTGCTTAAAAGTAAGATTGAAGCTGTCAGAAAACTGTATCCTAAGAAGAAGTAGTTTTCGAGCTACCAAAAATAGATACACGATTATACATAAAGGCAGTCTTAGCACGACCTTTGAAGGCTGCCTTTTACTTACTTTTTCACAATCTTGTTCTAGTGAAGTCTTGGATAGAAGAATATTCTTCTTTCGTTTGGATTTGAAATAGATTTGCAGAAAAGAAAATAAAGATGTTCTTCGTGGTGGTTGAGCATGATAAGATATTAAAGGCGTTAGATTTAGTCCGTAAACCATCACATTAGACGGATTATTTCTTTCGCCTTTCTCTTTTATATGATTCTAAGCGTAGAGTAAGTATTCAAGAGGGTTCAGCAAGTCGGTAAGGCGTGAAAGGGTTCGAATCCCTGCTTGCTACAAATTCAGTCAAAAAAAATCTTCAATAGTGGAATTGACTGAACCGCTATTGAAGATAGTTATTAACATTAATACTATATAGAAGTATGAATGTATCTAATTACAGCAGCAAAGGTAGTGAAAAATTTCCTGCCTGCAATAGTGTGAATACATCAAATGTAAATCACACAAGTGAAATACAGTTCTATAATCACCCTTTATTCGGGCAAATCAGAACAGTAATTGTGAATGATGAACCGTATTTTGTAGGTAATGATATTGCCACATCATTGGGATATGCAAAACCAAGAAATGCCATTACCCAACACGTTGAGAATGAGGACGCCCTAAAATGGGGCATCCCTGATAATCAAGGTTTAATTCAAGGTACTACAATTATTAATGAAAGTGGAATGTATTCATTAGTTTTTGGATCAAAACTACCGACAGCAAAAGATTTTAAACATTGGGTAACAAGTGAGGTTTTGCCCTCTATTCGTAAGCATGGTGCATACATGACCAGCGAAACTCTTGAAAAGGCTCTGACCTCACCCGATTTTTTGATTCAGCTTGCAACCAATCTGAAAGAAGAAAAGCAGAAGCGTATCGAAGCCGAACAGAAGATTCAGAAAGATGCACCTAAAGTTCTTTTTGCTGATCCCGTTTCAACTTCTCAACGTTCTTGTTTAGTTGCTGAACTGGCGAAAATATTACAGCAAAATGGAGTGAATATCGGTCAAAATCGTTTGTTTAGCTGGATGCGTGAAAATGGTTATCTCTGTCAGAAAGGGCAGTATTATAATCAACCAACACAGAAAGCTATGGAATTGGGGCTTTTTGAACTAAAAAAAACTACAATCACTAAGCCGGACGGTTCTGTATTAGTAACTACCACTACCAAAGTAACAGGTAAAGGACAGATTTATTTTGTAGAAAAGTTCTTGAATAAAGATGCAGCTTAAATAACAAAGCACACCCGTTTGTTTCAATTCGGGTGTGCATAAACTAATTGCTTATGAACTCAATAAACAAAAACGGTTGCAGCGTATGCCAGTCCGGTAAAGAGAACTACACTACTTACAACACTAAGTTGAGAGGTAAGAGAGTTAAAATGTATCAGTATGACTACCGTGCTGAAAGTGGTGAATTGTTTTCTTGTTGTGCATCAACTTTAAGAGGTGTGCAGAGAGAAAAGGGATATCTGGTTGAAAAAGATTCTGTGACTTAAAACTGATTGTCACAGATAGAATTTGAAGATATTTCGTTATCTTTGGTTGTGGTAGTATCTTTGGGGTACTATCGCGGGTTAGAGAAGTCTAGTCATCTCGCCACTTTGACTTGGTGGAGATCGCAGGGGCGGAGCCTGCACCCGCAACAATGAATATTAATTTAAAAACGACACGATTATGAATATTCTTACATTAAGTATCAAACAGAAATATTTCGATGAAATCTTATCTGGTACTAAAACGCACGAATACCGTGAAATTAGGCCGACTAACGCAAAGAAGTATATCACTTATTTATGTGGTGGCAAAGAGTACAAGGTAGATGAAGAATTACCTGAAGAGGGTGAAGTTGAGTTGAAACCGATTAAGTACGATGCGATTAAACTTCTTACGGGTGCCTATAGTGGTAAACGCCCTTATATTATCGTTGAAGTGAAGAACGCAGAAGCGGTCATTCTCACCGATGAAGACGGTAATGATATTGTTTACCCCTATCAGGGTGAAGAATATCTCGCAGCCCAAATGGATTATACATTAGGTAAGATATTAGAAAAACATCTTTGATTGTTTAATTTAAATTTTATTGCTGAGTCGCAAGAAGAGTAAACAGAGTAGCTGGCCCCCGCAGAAATATGAACGGTGCCGGCGCAGGCGGTAGATTAGTCGCCAATCGTAGGGGTACAGCAAGTGCCACACAGTTAGGATCACGCAGACAGCGTTACAGTGATCTTCGTATTTCATTTGGATTGTCAGGTGGTTAGCTATGAATAAAGTAGAGCAAGCGAACCGGTATATAGACCTCATTTGGGTAAAATCGAATGAGGCTTTACTGTTTTTATCCTTGGGTAAAGATTCGCTTGTCTTACTTGATTTAATCTATCCGAAGTTTGATCGGATTGTTTGCGTGTTCATGTACTTCGTCAAAGACTTGGAGCACATAAACCGGTGGATTGGCTGGACAAAAGCCAAATATCCAAAGATTGAGTTTGTGCAAGCGCCTCACTGGAATCTTACTTACATTCTTCGTGGCGGGCTGTATTGTATCCCTAATCCAAAAGTGAAGCTGCTGAAACTTGCGGATATAGTACAAGCTATGCAGTTAAAGTATGGCTCTTATTACACATTCTTGGGGATGAAGAAAGCTGATGGCATGAATAGACGTTTGATGCTGAAAGGGTATGAAGCTAACGGTTACGAGAATAACGGTATGGTTTATCCTTTGGCTGATTGGACACAAAAGGATATTCTTGCTTATATGAGGCAGCACAATTTACCCGAACCAGTTCGATATTCATTGAAAGCCAGTTCGGGAGTAGGCTTCAACCTTGATTGTATGCTTTGGATGGAAAAGAACTACCCGCAGGACTTACAGAGAATTTACAAAGTTTTCCCAATGGCTGAAAGAGTGCTCTGGGAATACTATAATAAACAGAAATAATAGGAGGATTGCCGAGTTAGACGTAGGAAGACAAGAGAACAAATTTACGCTCAAGCAGAAAGATTGAGCGAAGCTAACTGGAGAAGAAGAAATACATGGAGTAGTAGTGCAGCAAGTAGGCGCGCAAAACAATCCCGCGATAATCTTATTGCGAGAGCCGAAAAGAATACTCTTCGACAGAGAGGGTTTGGATTAAGCAATGGCTAACATGGAACTAAGTAAATACATAAAGAGTGAATCGGTGGAGCTTAACCGCTCTGCCATTCACTTTGCGGACTACAACCCAAGAAAACTATCCGATGAATCCCGTAAGACATTAAAGCGTGGTATCAAGAAATTTGGCTTGGTCGGTGGTATTGTGGTGAATAAACGTACAGGACTAACCGTAGTCAGTGGACACCAGCGTTTGTCCGTCATGGACGAATTACAGAAGTTTCCCGATAATGACTACTGTATCCGTGTCGATGTCATTGATGTGGACGAACAGCAGGAAAAAGAGTTGAACATTTTGATGAACAACCCTAACGCACAAGGTACTTGGGATTTTGATGCTCTTGCCCGAATTGTTCCCGATATTGATTGGAAAGACGCCGGTTTAACGGATGCCGATTTGAACATGATTGGCGTTGATTACCTGTTACAGACCGAAGAAGAAAGCTCTATCGCAGACGCTCTGTCTGATATGATGGCACCAGTAACCGAGCAGAAAGAAGCTGATAAAGCTGCCAGGCAGTTAGAACGCGCCGAGAAGGTTGCCCATATGAAGGGGATCAAGCAACAAGTAAAGGAGAACGCACAGAAGACAGCCGAAGATATGGATGCCTATGTGATGTTGTCCTTTGACACCTATGAAGCTAAAGCCGCTTTCTGTGAACGGTTCGGATATGAACCTGATATGAAATTCATAAAGGGAGAAGTGTTCTCTGACCAAGTAGAAAGGATAGATTGATATGGCAAAGCCGAAGTTTGATTTTGAAGATGAACAGAACTTAATCCGCATTGAGGGTTGGGCTCGTGATGGTTTGGACGATAAACAGATTGCAGCTAACATAGGATATAGTGAAGCTCATTTCTCAGTATTGAAAGGAAAACTTTCTAAATTATCTAAAGCATTAAAAAACGGGCGTGCGCCTATTGATTTTGCCATTGAAAGCAAGATCTACCGTAAGGCAATGGGTACAAAGGTCAAGGTTCAACAGGCTATAAAAGTGAAGGATGTGTATTTCGATGAAGAAGGTAGAAGATGTGAGAAGGAAAGAATAGAGGTTGTCGAGCTTGAACAAGAAGTGCCACCTGACACAACGGCTGGTATATTCTGGTTGAAGAATCGTAAGCCTGAACAATGGAATAGACCTGCCCCGAGACTTGAGGAAGACGATGATATTCCAAAGAACCCAGACAAAGGTATCTGTATTGACGAATGGATTAAAGGTAAGATTGAATGATAACTCCACAGACCATATATCATCCGTTGTATGAGGATAAGGAGAAATTCATCATCCTTATCACCGGTGGACGTGGTTCCGGCAAGTCTTTTAACGCTTCCACCTTCATTGAACGGCTGACCTTTGAAATGACGGAAGCCGAGAAGATAGTTCATCAGATTCTCTATACCCGTTACACAATGGTTTCCGCTGGTATGTCTATCATCCCGGAAATGATGGAGAAGATAGACCTTGACGGAACAACCAAGTACTTCAAGACTACCAAGACGGATATAGTCAATAAGATGACTAAGAGCCGTATCATGTTCCGGGGTATCAAGACTTCTTCGGGGAATCAGACGGCAAAGCTGAAATCCATTCAGGGTATTACTACCTTTGTTTGTGATGAAGCGGAGGAATGGACGAATGAAGAAGAGTTCGACAAGATAATGCTCTCCATCCGTAAGAAAGGGATTCAGAACCGGATAATCATCATAATGAATCCTTGTGATTCCAATCACTTTATCTACAAAAAATACATCGAAAATACCCATAAACTCGTAGAGATTGATGGGGTGCAAGTCCAAATCTCCACGCACCCGAATGTACTTCATATCCATACGACCTATCTCGATAACTTGGAAAACCTTTCTCCAGAGTTTCTGAAGGAGGTTGAGGATATGAAGGTGAGAAATCCCGAAAAGTATGCTCATGTGGTTATCGGTCGCTGGGCTGACGTTGCGGAAGGTGCTATTTACAAGAAATTCGGAATTGTTAAGGAGTTTCCACAATGGGCGCAAAAGGTTTGAATTGGTCTCGATTTTGGATTTACGCATGATGAAACTGCTATCGTCAAATGTGGAATTGTCGGAAATGACTTGTACATAGATGAGATATGCTACAAGACACAGATGCTCACTAAAGATATTATTCAAACGCTTCGCCCGTATGGTATGAAGGTGGTAGCCGATAGTGCAGACCCGCGACTTATCCAAGAGATACATAACGGAGGGATACGAATTTATCCGGTAGAAAAAGGGGCAGGCTCTATCGTGGCAGGGATAGAGAAAGCCAAAGAGTTCAATATCTTCGTTACTGAACGTTCTTACAATCTCCAAAACGAATTGAGAAAGTATGTTTGGGATAAAGACAAAGACGGAAGATATATAAATCAACCTAAGGACGGTCAAGCTGACCACCTATGCGATGCCTTTAGGTATTATGTATATGGGGTTATTCTTGGCAAAATTCAGAAGCCGAAAGATTTAACTGGAATATTCACGCATTAAAAATATAAACTATGCCATTGAGTTTAGAAGAAATATTAGCATTGCCCGATATAGGGCAGAAGATAAGCTACCTGAAGAAAGGTAGAAAGACCGAACTTCCCGACTGTTGCAAACTTTGGGACGATTGGAACCCAGAACGCCACGAAATCATGGTTGACAAAAAGAAGTACCCGGACAGAAAGGTTCTTGAAAAGGATAAGGAAACAGTTTTCGATGAAAAGACCGGAAAGACCTATGAAATCGAAGCGAAGTACAAAACCGAATCGGTAAACCGCATATCAATTCCTTTAGAACAGGATATAGTTAACATTCAAACCGCTTTCACTGTCGGTACAGAACCGTCTATGGACTGTACTCCGACTGATGATGACGAAAAGAAGCTCTTGGATGCTGTCAAGGCTGTATTCAAGTCCAACAAAATCAAGTATCAGAACAAGAAGATAGTTCGCTCCTGGCTTTCCGAACAGGAAGTAGCTGAGTATTGGTATGTGACCGATGATGATTCATTCTGGGCGAAGTTCTGGAAGAAAGTTAAGACTACCTTCGGAGGAAAAGTAAAACCTACCAAGAAGCTGAAAAGCGTGTTGTGGTCGCCATTCAGAGGTGATAAGCTCTTTCCGTTCTTCAACGATGAAGGTAAGATGATTGCTTTCTCCCGTGAGTATAAGAAAAAACTCATGGACGATTCGGAAATTACCTGCTTTATGACTATTACAGACAAGATGGTTTATCAGTGGGATTTATCTAAAGGGTACGAGGAAAGGACCGTTTTCGCTCATGGATTCCCGAAACTGCCGGTTATCTACGCTTACCGTCCTGAATCGTATTGCAAGAAGATAAAGACTTTCCGCGTCCGGTTGGAAAAACTACTATCCAACTATGCCGATTGTATCGACTATCACTTTTTCCCTTTGCTGAAACTGATTGGCGATGTAGAAGGCTTCATGGGTAAGGTTAAGGACAGAATGGTTAAACTCACAGGAGAAGGTGCAGATGCTCAATATCTGACGTGGAATCAGGTTCCTACAACGGTGGAACTTGAAATGAATACTCTTTTTGAGAAGTCATATTCAATGACTAACACACCTCAAATCAGCTTTGAAAAACTTAGTGGTTCGGGAAATGCTTTGTCGGGAATTGCTTTTGATTATGCTTTTCTTTCCACTCATTTACAAGTTCAAAATCATGCAGAAGTTATAGGGGAGTTTTTACAGAGAAGAATTAATTTTATCATTTCTGCTTTGGGTGCTATAAATCCGTCTGAATTTAGTAAAGCGTCTAAAACCATTGATATAGATACCGATATAGTACCTTACACTCTGAATAATATTGATGATAAAGTCAGTGTTGCGGTGAAAGCCGTGTCGGGTGGTGTATGGTCACAACGACATGGGGTAATGTTCGCTGGAAATATTGACCGCATAGAAGAAGAGCTTGCCGAAATCAAAGAGGAACAGGAAGCTAAGAATAACAATATGGTTTCTCCTAATGCAAAGGAGTAATTGATTGCTTCATGTTTTTATTGTAGCATTGAGCGGAGCTAATTTAGTTCCACTTTTTCAATGTTTAAATTCTGTATTATAAAATATTTATGCTATAAAAGTTCTATAATTCAATATTATTGTGTATATTTGCATCAAAAGAATGAGATATGAGAGTTGTATCACATAAGAAATTGAAAGAGTTCTACCAAACGAAAGGCTATGAAGATTCACGCATAGCTTTAGAACGTTGGTATGATATAGCAGAAAAAGCAGAATGGAAAAACCTATCTGATATTAAAGTAGATTTTCTTTCTGCTGATTATGTAGGCAACCAGCACTATGTTTTTAATATCAGAGGTAACAATTACCGATTGGTGGTAGTTGTTAAGTTTACAATAGGGTATGTTTTCATCCGCTGGGTGGGGACTCATAAAGATTACGATAAAATAGATTGTTCAACCATTTAAGATAGAAGATATGAATAAAGTAACAAAAGAACAATACGAATTTGCATTAGCAAGAATAGAGGAACTTTTGCCGTTGGTTGATGATAATACTCCTGCAAACAATAAGAATGCGGTGGAGCTAACTATGATGTCTGATATAGTCATAGCATACGAAAAGGAGCATTATCCGATAGAGAAACCAACTGTTGCTGAACTGATAGAGCTTTCCCTTGAAGAAAAAGGAATGACGCAAAGGCAACTTGCTGGCGAGATTGGGATAAGTCCTTCTCGGGTTAATGACTATCTTTCTGGTCGTTCAGAGCCTACTTTAAAGATAGCAAGATTACTTTGTCGGGTATTGAATATTCCTCCGGCTGCGATGTTGGGATTCTAATCCAAAATACAAATATGAAAAAGAGAAAGAAAATAGTATTACTACTAGGTGCAGGTTTTCCTGTAGCATGGGGAGCTCCATTTTCCAAAGATATTCTTGATAGAATAATTGAAGATAAAGAATATATGTATGATAGTAATACAACTTGGGGTAAATTTATATTTGATACATTAAAATCTTTTTATGAAGAGGAGGACGGAGTCACTGTTAATTTTGAGACAGTAATTGCTGCATCGGAATCTATAATTAATTATGTTATAGCGTCAACCAATGAAAACAGGAATTCGTATAATACGTCATTTACTCCTGCTATTAATGTACTAATAGACTCCATTCAGCAAAAACTAGATGAGATATCTGATGAATTAGAGAAAAGGAGGCATTTTTATTCTATATATAAACATTTTGTGGATATTGTTATTCAATTCATTAAGGGGTATGATGAAAAAGCTTGTGCTGCTGAGTATAAACTACTAAATGACAGATTGAATGAATTTATTGAATCTTTATTGAACAAGAAATATTCAGTAAAAATATATACCACAAATTATGACGCTATGATACCTCAGATTCTTTCAAAGCGTAAAATATATATGGGGGAACATCTGTTATCTGATTATAGTATTGTTTATAAAGCTAATTATTTAAGAAATAAAGACTCTCATTTAAGTTACTTTTACCTACATGGCTCTATCTATTGGACCTTTAAATTTGTAGAGAATAAATATAGAGTTGTAAAATCTACGATAACTGGAGAGGTGCAATCCTTAACTGCTCAAGGCGGAAATCCGAGTGAGAATCTAATTTTTAGCCCGATAATTGTTGGGTATACTAAGACTCAAAGAAGTCTAATGAATCCTTTAAATATCGGATTTACTAATTTTGCAAATGATTGTAATGATTGCAATAAGTTGCTAACAATAGGGTATTCGTTTTCTGATCCACATATTAATTCTATAATTCAAACTAATGTAGACTTTAATAAAGTTCGGCTTGCATATATAGGATTCGTTGAAAGGTTTGAAGGTTCTTCAGAATATACGAAAATAGATTACTTCATAAGAAGATTGTATAAAAAAAATGAGGATGAAAGTTGGTTCAACTCAATTAATAATAATTTTATTGCATATAAAAAAGGGTTTTCTAATTTTATAGAGAATAGAGATAATTGGGCTAAGATTTAAAGACTACTAGCATAAAAAGGCGTGACTCCACTCGGTTTCACGTCTTTTTATGTTGTTCTTCCCAATAAGCGTCTTAAACTAAAATCTATATCTGTAATTCTAATTATTTCTATTAAATCAGAATAGACCGCACCTCCTACTTTAAATTGTTTATATTGCTTACTTAGAAAAACTTCACGAGAAAGTTCTGCTCTGGGGGTTACTTCTAGAAAGAACCATTGCCCACATAAAAAAAATGTATAAAAGCCGTAAGTATTTATATCATGAAATTGAGATTCAGAAAAAGGGAACTTGGGATGTGAAGTATCTTCTACAAGAATAATTCCATTATTTACTAGATAGTATAAAGGGATATCTCCGATATTATAGCGTGCAAATTTTCTAATTTGATTAAATCGATTATCTAATCCGTTACCTGTTATTTTATGATACTCTTGAAGGAACATTTCATATATTCCTCTCTTGAATTGTCTTGCAAATGTTATTAGAAATCTATCATTAAACTTAAAATGTGATTTCAGAACTATTTTCCTTTTTGCTTTCCAATACTCAAAATATATTGATTTTAATCTTTGCGGGTTATCCTCCCTATTAAGTAGAGTTTTCATTAAGCTAAATATCTCTTTGACACAAACTTCTATACAAAGTTTAGGAAATACTAAATTATCTGGTTGGCCGAAATAGTGATTGCATTCATCGCAAATATCAACACCAATACTTATGCTACCTAAACTTTTAGGCATAGTATGTGGCTTCTCTTTAAATGTTGTTTGAGTTGCATCTTTGCCACAAAAAATGCAGAATCCTTTATTTCTATAATCCATGTTTTTGCTTTATTTTACAGCAAAAATAGAATTTTAAATTGATTTCTTCACAATCTCTTCTTGGTGAATTCTATACTACCCAATTATTTTCCTTTCATCCTTATACATCCTACTTTTATACCGTATTTGTGACAATCGCTTTGATGTCACGAATAGGAAGCTTAAATATTTACTAATCATCTGTATTGGTGGTATTTTTACTTCCGCAAATTGAATTTCAAATTTAATAATTCATACGGTATGAAAGGAAAAATCTTAGTAGCACTAAAAACGAAGTATAAAACCTTTGGGTTTGGTGATAAAGCATTTGACGGGGTGGCTGACTACTTATCTAAAACCGTTACTGAAGAAAGTCAAATAGAAACTGCTATTAGTGGGGTCGAAGGACTTTTAAAAGCTTTTCAAGGAGACATTGATACTGTTAGAAACGAAAAATCGGGTCTGCAAAAACAATTGGACGAATTGAAAAATAAAATCGAGAATCCTAATCCCAATCCTAACTCAAATCCAAAGCCGGAAGATAAGAAAGATGACATGGCGACCATCATTGCAAATGCGGTAAGCGCTGCTGTTAAGCCTCTTTCCGATGAACTCGCTCAGTTTAAGGCTGAGAAGTCACAGGCTACCCGGCAGGAGCAGATTATGGCAAAGGCAAAGGAGTATGGTATTCCCGAAACATTCGCAAAGCGTTATGCGATTCCTGATGATGCAGACTTAGACATTTATTTCAAGGACGCTAAACAGGAACTTGCCAATATCGGCTTTAGTGGTGTGACTCCTCCTGAATCAGCGGAAACAAAGATGGAGAAGGAAGCTGAATCTATTGCGAATATGATTTCGGAAGGAACAAAAACTATTGTTGAATCTAAAAAGTAAAATTTATGGCAGCAGGTACTAAGTATAACTTGACCCCGGAATACAAACCGGAAGAGTTCTACCGTGTTGAGACGGGTGTCAGAAAGAGCGGACCGTGGAAGTTGGATATTACCAACCTTGTAGTAGGCTCTGTTCTTCCTGTATTCACACCTGTACAAGCGGACTTGAAGAAACGGACACTCGTTCCCGTCCGCAATGTGAAAGTGGTTGAAGCTTATACCACAGGAGACTCTAATCTCACCATCAAGGTGGCAAAAGATTCTTTGGCTTATCGGGGTATGTTCATCGGAAGCGGAAAGAAAGGCGCAGAGGTAGCATCTATCGACAAGTCAACCAAGGATTATGATGTATTAACCATCAAAGCGGCTTTCGGAGAAAATATCGCTAAGGATACGGTTCTTTTCGAAGCTACCGCAGTGGGTGGAACAGTGAAGAAGAACACTGCAAACTTCGTTCTTTATGATGCGAAGAAAGTTGAGAGCGATGGAGCGGTTCTCTGCACTCTCTTGATGCAAGCCTATGAGGTAAAGGAAAGCAAGTTGGTTCTTCCATGAGCTGGATAAGGTGGGATTGACAAGCCGTTTCCAGTTTGAGTATTAATCATTAAAAGTTTAGATATGAATTTGACCATACAAACTTTATTTACAGATCCCAATATCGTTCAGGCGATTATTGACCGTGTCCTCCAGTTGAGACTGGACACAATCTACTGGAAGCAATACGGAGATTTCTTGGAAACTAAAACCCGTGTTTTCAAGACTTATCTTGGGACAGTAACGGGTGTTGTTGCCGGTTCCATTCTGGGTAAGAATGATCAGAAGCCTATTCGTGAAAGACGTAGCCTTGGAAGTGGTTATACTGAAATCGCCTATTTGGGCGACCGTTATCAGATGGATATTGAACGTCTGTCGCAATTGCAAGACATCATTGATAAATTCAATGCTGCCAATACCGCTGACCAGCGTACAATCTTACAGGAAATCATTGATTTTATTGTTGATGATTACCGTCAGATTCTGCTTGCTCCGCACAAGCGTATGGATATTATCGTTCCTGAATTGTTGATGACTGGTAAGGCGCAGGTTCATTTGGCCGATAATAAGGAAAACATCGAATTGTTGGACATCGAGCTACCGTTCCACTTCCTTACTCCTGACGCTTCAGCAAAGAATGTATTTATCTCTTACTTGCAGCAGGAGATTCAGAAATTGAAAGCCAAATACGGTGTATTCTCCAAAATGATTATGTCTCGTGGTACGTTTATGAAGAACATTGTAGGGGCTTCTGAGTTCGGTGATAAATTCAAGATGATTCTTGGTGAGCGTGAGTTCATGGTTAATGCAGGGTTGGTGACTGACCAGATGGCATCCAGCGTATTTACTGGAATCGGGCTTCCTGCAATTGAGATCAAAGAGGACTACGTAGAGAATCAGGCGGGCGAGAACGTGCAGATTTACGCCGACAACCGTATCACCCTGTTGCAGACGGACAAGGTGATGAAGATGCGTCACCATAAGCCGTATGTAATGACGGACCCTGTTCCGGGACGTTCTTACAATACTGCTGAAGGTCAGATGTCGGTTTGCAACTATCGTGACGAAGAAGGTCGATACATGGAATACACCGCTGAGTGGATTCCTGAATTTATCTCTCCGAATAAGATTGTGAACTTTGATCTTTCAACGATGAACGCATGACGGTAAACGACTACATACAGCAAAAGTTTCAGACTTTCGGTATCCAGTTGTCGGAGGCTGACCTTTTGGATATGTGTCTGAACTCGAAGATAAGCGGAGAGGATGAGATGAACGAGGATTGCCAAACGCGGGTGTCCGTTGCGATTGCGAAGTTTATCCCCTCTCTATTGCTTCGTGCCACTTCAATCGGTGAAAGCGGTTTTTCTATGTCCTGGAACCTTCAGGGAGTTAAGGATTACTATTCATTCCTGTGCAAACAGTACGGGCTGAAAGACGAATTGAGCAACAAACCTAAAGTAACCTTCTTATGATATTTGCTCCACACATATTGCAGGTAAAGGTGATTAAACCAATGGAGAAGGATGAGTTCGGCAGGCCCATTCCCGGCACAAATGGTGAAAGCTGGGAGGAAGTATGCAAATGTCGTTGTGATGATAACACTACCAAAGAGTTTAAGTCTGTCAATGGCGAAGTGTACCGACCTAACTACCATGTAGTGTGTGAGAAAAGAATAACTATCAAAGTAGGGCAGGAGGTTCGTTGCATGGATGGCGACAACGTGAGAGGGCAAGGTGAGGTTTACACGGTGAAGAGTACCAACTACTTCAACTATTCGGAGCTATGGATGTAGATTTCGATTTCTCCGATGTCGATTCCTTTTTCGATGAAGGAGAATGGGAAGTCGAGAAGAAAATGATAGATGTCGGTGATGAAGCCGTGAAGTACGCGGAGGAACATGGCGATTATCAAGATCATACACTTACTTTGAGAACGTCCAATGATTACGATGTCGATAAAAACGGTTTGACGCTAAAAAATGAAGTTGAATACGCTTCATTCGTGGAATCTAAAGGGTTTGATGTTTTGAGTGGTGCCGCTCTATATGCGGAGAAACGATTAAAAGAAGAATTTGAATGATAGTAACTACCGACATAGGAAACATCCTCTACCGGGACTGCAAGGCTTTCGGAATAGACATAGTACCCAACGGGGAAACTCTGACGGGTGAGTTGAAGTCCGAAAGAATCGTTATCCATGCAAAGAAGCAACAGCCGGGCACTTATTGGAGAAAGTCTTTCGCTGAGGTGAATCTTTGTGTTCCTGATTTAAGCGAAAATGAAGCGAACACCATCCGTTTGAATGAACTCGAAAGAGAAGCCATGAAACGGTTTGATGATGTAGTAAGCTCCTATGACGGCACTCGTTATCGTTACTCAATCGAATCAATCGGTACGGAAGCGGACGCAGCTTTGAAGTGTCATTATGTGAATGTGAGAATTTTGTTTAACGTATTAAATGTGAAATAATATGATAACAGCAGTAGAAATAGACGAACTGTATTATGCAGAACCAATCACAACGGTTACAACCCCTGCTACCGGGTTGACAGGTGCAGAAGTTGCCGCAATTCTGAAAAATGCAGCAACGAAAAAGGTACAAAATGTACATGGTGATACATTCCAGTATGAGGAAGCGGAAGCAAGTGTCACTCGTTACAAGAATGCTTTGACTGGTGAGTATTACCGTGAAAGTTCCGAACCTGGCGAAGTGAAAATCAACTTTACCATTGGTGAGTATGACTACAAGACTAAAGAAGATTTGCAAGGTGGAAAAGCCACTGAGAAGAATTGGGAAAGAGGAAAACATAAGACTATCCATAAGTGCGTCATTGGTAAAACTAAAGATGGTGTCTATGTGGTGTTCCCGAAAGCGGCTATCAATGCTCGTGGTTCTAATACCGACAAGGCTATCGGATTGGCTGTTTCAGCCGTTCCCCTTTCCACCGGTGTGGATGGTTTGGCTTCTGAGAAATGGTTCGATGAATCTGAGGTAGTTCCATCTGCATAAGAGAGATTTTGGTAATAGATTGTTTTCGGATGGCGGTGGGTGGTTGCTCGCCGCCTTTTTAATTTAAAGATATGAATCAAGCAGCTAAAATAGTATCCGATGCCCTGTTGGGGATAGACTTCAAGAATGTAGAGATAGGTGGTAAGATTTATACCATCGAACCGCCTACAATCGAGGTTATCTGCCGGGCGATAAGCCATTTCTCAAAGATAGGCATGGATGGTGATAATATCATGGAAGCTATCAAGGAACTGCCAAGAGCTACTGAAGATATGCTGAAAGGTATTTCTTGTTTCATCTGTGGCAATGAGGATTTGGCTAAGGATTTAGAGAATGGAACTTTCGAAGAAATAAAGAATGCTTTGGAGGTGTGTTTCTCTATGATGGATATTTCGGCTTTTCAGTGTGTCAGCTCGATGAAGAACGTGTCGATGCTGGCAGCAAGACCGAAACAGTAGGAAACACAACGTTCTTCGGGCAGATAGCCCATCTTGTAGATACGCTTCATCTAAGCTATACAGAAGTGTTTGAGGTTATCCCTTATAGAAACCTGTTGATGATGCAACGGGATAAGTTACACGCAGTATATGGTGGTCAAAAGGTGAATAGAATTAGTGGTAAGGAATTGGCAAATCGTAGAAAAAAGAAATAGGTAAAGAAAAAGCCGGAGAAATCCGGCTTTAGTTACTTATTATTTCATCAATTCTAAGAATTTTTTGTATTCATCATCATCACCCATTATTATTCTTAAAATATCCTTTTCTGTTAATTTACTTTTTTTATATCCCATATCTTTTCTTATAAGAATGAATAAAGCAAGATAGTTTTGAAAATTAAGCATTTGATTTGGATTATTACAATTCACATTCCACTCTGTGAATTTCTTTATAATTTCATCAGTTCCATAAATGAGTAAATCCTTTTTAATATTTATGATTCTATCTGGTAAATCATTAGGTTTAAGTTTTTTAGTGAATCCTTTTCCTTCTCTCATTATATCAAAGAAAATGGAGAATATCTCATTGTATACATTGTATTTTCTATCTGAGATTTGATTTTTTATTGATAATATTTTATCATGTTGAACTTTTATTATAAATCCTAATATAGTGGATATAAAGACTAGAATACCAACTATTAGTTCCGAATACGAAAATGCAAATTCTTTAATCATGTTTTATTGATTTTATTGTTGTTTGCTGTATATTGAACGCCCGCACATAGTTTTGCCGACCTGTGCGGGCGTTTGGTGGTTAAAAGGTAGGCATTCTTGCTTTTTGATTAATTAAAAATTCCATCTTGTGTTAGCTCACTTATTTTAAATGTTTGTATACCAAGCCCAGAATAGCCTCCAAACAGACAAGCGACATATTCTCCTTTTATTTGATCTACAGTTAGTATTCCATATTTCTGAAATAGAGTCTCGTCAATGGGACGAACTCGGCTTCCTTTTGATATTGACCAAGCAGTACAAGGTGTGTAATTAGAAGAAGGTGGTTCTATTTCTTTGGTTGGCTCTTTCCGGAACATAGACTTAAACCACTCAGTAATTAATTTAACACCGTCTCTTAACTGAGGAATAGCCATTACTATTCCCGCTAAAATAACAAGAATGGCTATAATCCAATTATCTAACAAGCAATTGATTATTGTGTCGTGTTTTGTTGTATCTACCATATTTTATTCCTCCATTTTAAACTTAGTACCACACTTGGGGCAGGTGATAGAAACTTTTTATTCTATATCCTCTTTCTTCTTTTCTGTAGGAAGATTTAAATATTCAAATGCCAATGCATCTTCTTCTTTTAAGTGATTATTTATACCATCTGTGATGTATTTATATTCTGGTATATAATTATTGTCGATATGCTCTTGAATAATATCATCTATATAATAGGAACCTCCAAACTCTAAATACATTTCTACACTATGAGGAAGTTTAACATCGTCAGCACTAAAATTTTCACCTTTTATCCTAACTTTGTCAATTTCAATATTAACATTATAATCTCGCAATAAGGTTTCAACTGTTTCTCCTGCTAATTTTTTTTCATTGCTATATCCCACCTCCCAATATCTAACAACAGGCTTTGAGAATGGAGAAGTTGATAAGCACCATGATTTATCTAAAATAGAGGAATAAAGGCTACTATTATCATCTTGATTGATTTTAGGTTGTATGGAATATCCAAAACGCAATTGCTCTATTGGTTCTTTTAATGGTGTTAATTTAAAACCTATAGTAACATCATCTATTCCGCCGAAAGAATAGTAATTTGTTGATATACTAGCTATTTCGACCTTTACATACTTGTCTAATGAATTTTCTTCTTTAAGTTGCTTCCAATAATTTATTATAGAATCAGCTTTGGCAGAATAGTTAGCATATTTATTATTCCATTCATTTGATAATTTTTTATATAAAACAGTGTCTTGAAAAGAGAATAAATCATAAGCTCTTCTATATGTCAAATCAGCATATTTAGCCCTTTTAGAATCAGTATTAAGCGTATTTTCGTTAATGGCTTGAACTCGTTCATAGAACAAGCTAAATAATGAATCTTTTTTGATTTCTGCATCAATTTCCTTTAGTGCTAATGGTTCAAAAATAGACTTATTTAGCTCATCGCAGCCACAGAATAAAATCAAAACAAGTAAAA